>ENA-OPXH01000627-OPXH01000627.1-human-gut-metagenome-genome-assembly--contig:-NODE-627-length-30394-cov-5.317380_pt1 | contig 30394 bp, 28 predicted proteins | sample MGYA00241521_ERZ502034 | MGnify/ENA primary metagenome ERZ502034 (study PRJEB25962, sample SAMEA2042103) | human gut metagenome | biome: human gut; feature: human-associated habitat; material: faeces... | reverse complement strand
CATCAGATATTTTTTGTGTCAATAATTTTTTTTATTTTTTTATTTATTGTTTCAGCATATTGTTTTCAATCCTTATTCTTCTTTATTATTTAACCATTTTTCTTTATATATTGAGATGCAGGAATAGAAAAAACCTGAATCTTAGCTTCCACATCTAAAGATGATGAATACATTACATTAATTTTTTCTAGTAGATGCATTACTTTTTCCGTATCATGCTGATCCACCCCAAGAATAAGAACAACTTCTCCATATTCCAGAAATCCACCATTGCTTCCAACTTCTGTAGCAAAAAAACCTTCATTTGCAAGCCTTCCTTTAACTTCATCTATATATTCTTCTTCTGCAATGATCAACAATACATTCATGTAAAAACACCTCGTTATAATCATATCATATTTTTTTCAAAATTTGCTATTCTAAAAAGAAAACATCCCCCTAAATTTAAGAGATGTTATTCAACCGCTAAAAGCTGTGGATTATTTACACCATGACATATCCGTAATTTTTCCATTAATTCATCAATAGAAATATTCGGGTTTTCCGAAATCATTTTCAGAATCTCATATGCTTTAGCAAGCTTCTTCTTAGAATACTCTGGCATTAACTGCTTCATTTTTTCTTCCGAAATTTCTATGACATTTTCTATGACATTTTCTATGACATTTTCATTCACCTGTGTTGCATAATTAGTGCCATAATTCAGATTATACAAAGTCAATGTAAAATCATCATTATCTGCATCAAAGACTGGCATCTTGGTCTCGTCAAATTCAACCTGACCCTCGTAGTCTGCCAATATTTTCTTAAATCCACTACCTCTACGCTCCATGTATTTCAAACGGCTGAATATATCAGCTAATATCGGATTTCTTCGCTTTGATGGGATTTTCAATAAATCTTTTCCCGCTAAAGATATTCCGCTTACCATTCCACCCGGTGAATATATTTCGATTCTATCATCAAACATATCTATGTGAACTTCACTACCTATTTCCATATAATTTCTATGAATCAATGCATTTACCACACCTTCAAGCACTGCACGATCCGGATAATCAGGCATTTCAATTCTGCCATCATCAACCTTACGCCATGCTTTCTTGGAATTATTTCTTACAAAATCCGTTCCTGCCTGCAATAGTGTAACAAGACTTCCCGTATATTCCTTATCATCAAGTGCATCTACAATTCCAGATGCCTTAGTAAGTCCATTCCATCTTGTACAAAATAATCTGGAATGACGAACCGGAGATTCATCTGCCAGAAGTGCTCCTGCATTCGTCAGATTGCCTTTCTCATCAATCAAACCAAAAGATTCATAATCAGTATCTTCAAATGCATTTCCTGTTCTTTGCTTATATACCGATTTTAATTTTGTGAAAGACATATTGCTAAAATCATATCTTGACTTCAGACTATCATAACTTTCACCACTTCCACGAAGTACCAACTCTCTTAACTGTAAAGGTGTTGCTGGAACACTTTCATTTCCAATACGCATAAATGCAATGAGTTGTCCATCACCTTCATAATAGTATGGTGTCTGCTGCCCTTTCATAACCTCTACAATAACAAAAGTCTTGTCCCCATCTTTTTCAAACGAAAGCTTAAACTCAGGTATTGGATTAAGATGTGTTTTAATTATCTCACTAATTTTCTCTGCATCACTTTCTGCATCAGCAAGTCCCACTAATTCACTATTGTTAGATACACCAAATATCAACTTGCCACCAAAACAATTAGCAAACGCACTGATGCTCTTGCACCAACTTTTAGGTTTCTTCTCTTCAAGAGCAAGCTTTTTGTCATAATCTGTGGTTTCACCAATTAGCTGCTTTATGTCCATGAATTCACTCCTTCTTTATTTTATGATTGATAAAACTATCTCAATATATAATTAAGCTTTTTCGTATTCAAAAACAGATTCTATCATTTATTGTTTTATGTTTACTATCAATTAAATTCACAAGCTCATTCAAAGTGATAAACTTATTCTTTAACTACATTATATATCCTTATTTATCAGATTTATTATTCTTTTTCATGCTTATGTCTTCATACATTTTATATAAATCATCATTATATCTTCTTGCTTCTGCAAGCAAATCCGAATATGATTTAATAAAAATACCCTCTTTTTCTAATCCTTTTCTATACTTATTTGCTCCTGGTTCATATGTCATATTATCAGATATCAAAAATCCCTTCACATTTCCCTGTGTTTGCGGAAACTGTGTTTCTATAAACTCTACATACTCGCAAATTTGTTGTATCTCTTTCATTGTCAATTTTATCCTTGGTCTTTTTAATTCTATAACATGAATAACACCTGCACTATTTGTACACAAAAAATCCAATCTTCTATTACTTTCTGGTAATATAGATTCATCATTAAATTTTTGTTTCAATAACTTTGTATAGGTAATTTCTCTTTCAAACTTTGACATCTTTGCATCTAACAGCCATGGAAATTCTTCTAGAAATTTTTGGATAACATCTCTCTCAGATGCATTAGTCTGTATAAATTTTTCAAATTGTTCAATAGTCTTTACTCTACCTATAGCAATCTTGGCATATTCTTTCGCTTCAATAGTGTTCCAGTCTGTAAGTAATTTTATAGCATGCTCATTATCTAATTCTTGTAATTCATCTAACTCTGCAGTAAATTGTTTAAATCCCTCAAAGCTATACATATCTTTAATACATCCAATATAATCTGCTGCTATATCCTCAGCAATATCATCATTTTCAATAATTGCATTTGTTAACTTCTGTGCTAAAGGTCTTTCTGCTGGATTGAGAGCTTTTATCCATTCGTCTACATCATAACCATGAGAAGATACTTTCCTTTTCTTTTCCGCTTTTCTTTGCTCCCTCCACTTCTTTTGAGCTATAGACACAAGTTTCTTTATAAGTTCTTGTAATTTAAATAACTCCTCATTCTCATCTATATCCCACGCAAGAGATTTTCTATCTGTAGAACAATTATCAACGTCAAAACTATTGTCTATAAAATCTACATCAAAACTTCCTGACATATATTGAAAAAAATTATCGTTTGCTCTATCATCAAATGAACTATGTTCCTGAACAAGTTTTCCTCTTGAAAATAATACTATTCCTTGAACATCCTTATTCAATGGTGTTTGTGATGTATATATCTTTCCTTGTACTCCTTTAACTTTGCCAAATTCGAATAAATCTTTGAATTTATAAGTTTCCGTATCAAAATCTTTTTCAAAATCTTCTGGAAATTTCCATACAAACTGACATTTATCCTCCGGGATATCATTTGAATTAATTTCATATTTTTCATCATCATTTATATGTACAACAAATTTATCTGAATAAATATGGAATCTAGTTTGCAAATTTCTATGTAGTCTTTCAATATCAAAATCCGACTTTCTTGATAAATGCTCAATAAAAAAAGAGGTTCCATTTTTTTCGTCAGTTTTAATACAATAATCAATAACTGTAGGCTTATATACATTTCCCTCACAATCTTTTAACTGCTCATAGTCCATTACAAAAGTATTCTTGATGCCAGATTTAACAGTTGAAATCGTAATTTTTTTACCTATTCCAAACATTGACAGCTTTCCAAGCCCCTTTTTACCTAACACTTTTCTTCCACCATCAGTTTCATCTTTATGCATTTCAACTCTACGATTTCTTCCAATTTTCAAAAAATAATCATTTAATTCAGAAAATGTCATTCCAATGCCGTCATCAGAAACAGTAATAGTCTTCTCACCTTCATTTTTAAAGTTTATATAAACATTATTTGCATCAGCATCCCAAGCATTTGATACCAACTCTGCAATCATTGGTGGAATCGTTGAATATAGTTTTACCCCCAAGTGATCTATTGTATTTATATCAAATGTTACCTGTAATTCTTTCTGCTCCATCCTATGAAACCTTCTTTCTCATTAATTATCATAATAAAAATGATATATATTATTTGTATAAATGTTTATTCCCTTTTCTTTATTACATTTACTACACATCAATTGCATATTTGATACATCATTGAGTCCACCATCTTCTAAAGGAACAATATGATCGTATTGATTCTCATATTGTTCCTCAATATCCATGATTCCGGATAGATCCTTTTGACACATAACACATTTGCAACGGTCTCTATATTTGACTGCACGTTTTACCCATAGTGGAACATTTTTTCTATCTGACTTCCCTGGGAGCACATCTGACATAAATATATTAAAATGCATCAAAAACTCTCTGTTCTGAAACAGCAAATAGACTACTTCGTTCTTAATACAATCAATCACATCATAATAATTGTCCTCAAGATAATTAGTATATTGTGTGGCAACATCCAAAGCTTCAAACTCATCTGGAGTTATATTTTTTGCAATCCAATCTTCCATTTTTTCAATGCATCCTTGATAATGCATAATCGCCAATTCGAATGTAGTGTATTTGTAACCATATCTATAGAATACTTCATGTTTTTTACCAATTACATTTTCAAATCTATCTGCATCAATAGCACTTTCAACATCTAACGCCATATACTTATTTTGTTCGAAAAGAATTCTTTCCACAGCAAAATCTACAAAGCTATGAAGATACGATTCTTTAGAAAAATCTTCTCTTTCACATTCACTTAACGGATCTGTAAATTCTGCCAATGTTCTAGCATAATCCAAGCTAGAGTCCTCAATAATATATTGAATTATTGAACAAAAATAGTATGTGTTAAAATATTTCATTTCTAATTTTCGCAAAACAACACCTACTCTCTTAATTTTGAGAATACTTTCATCCTTACCATTTCTTTCATAACTTCTTCAATCTGCTTCGCCTTATCATGAGACTCAATCAAGAACCCCATTTCTACATTGCCCTGCATTCCGTGATATGAAAGATTTGCCGATGACACCAAGGCTTTCTTTACATCCGATACAATAAGTTTCGCATGCAATGCTGCCATCTTGTCATCTTCTTGCTTTTGATATTCATATATCTGTAAGAATCTCGAACGATATGACATCAGCCTGTCAAGTGCTTCTTTCTGCTTTTCTATATCATTCACATATATACGAACATATACTCCTTGCTGGCTTTTTTTAATAATAACATCGAGCATTTCGGCAAAATAATCTGAGATTGAATAACCAGTTATAGTAAGACTCTTTTCCGTATTCTCTATCATATTACGCATTGTATCTTTGGTTCTTAATGCTTTCACACGGAATGAATCTGGTGCAGTAAGGACAAGCTCTGCGTGTTCAATTTTCTTTGACGAATACATCTTCATACAAAGGCTGATTATATCTGTTATCTCCTCTTCCGAACAATTAGTAAAATGATTTCTAAGTTCTTCAATCACAAGACGAAACTGTGCATTCTCTCTATTAACAGAATAATTTTCAAGTGCATCTACAATCAGACCTGCGATATATTCGATTTTTACACTTGTATTCCACATAAATCTCTCACCAATTCTCTGAAATATCCCATTTCCTCATGCTCCGGTACCGGTACTACTAATGCTCTATCAAGTAGGCGGTTACCATTTTCACATGCAGTTTCTGATATCATAGTACAAGAATGACAGGCAGCCCCATTTAATCTCCCACTCGTCGGATTCTTCATAAAGCATTCTGGGTCTGTTGTACATGTTAAACCATTCTCCAGTGCCCCTTTTAAAAGCGGCAAAAACTTATTCATTCCGCCAAGTTCAACAAGTCCACCTAGTGAACCTTCCTTATCCGCCGCACCTGTGTAAATTAAAATTCCACGCATATTTTCACTACTATAAATGCGTTCATGTAATGCAGATGATGAATATCCTGACTGCATAGACATTTCCTTAATCAACATATGTGAAAGTGTATGTAACAACACATACTCTGCATTTCTTGGTTTAAAATTCTCCCATCCTTTTTTCTGACAATATGCTGCATAACATTCCTCATATTTATCAGAACGAGATTTCACAGTCTCTATCTGCATCCACTGGTTTATTTTTTCCTTATTTAATTCAATGAATACACCTTCACCATTGATTTCGACTGCCGGAAGCCATTTTTCTCCCGAAGAGCACTTCAATTTTACGATATGTGACTGCTCATCCACTTCTGGTTCTGGTGCTTCCAATCTTGTGAAACCTGTCAAAACTCGTACTTCACGTAATCTATGTATTTTAATAATCCTAGAAATATACTCTTTTAAACTTTCACTCAAAGCAACTTCTTCTGCTTTGAAATACTTAACATCATGTTGATACTCGACATCCTCATGATGCGTAATAGCTGCATACTCCATTTCTTTAAGTTCAGTAAACTCTTTGATATTTTGGCTTAATCTATCATAGGCAGCTTTAAAGTCTTCATAAGAATATTTATCTCCAAAATACTTCTGATAAGCAAATGAAAGACCTGCCTCTTCTCCCATAGCCTCTACCAATGTTTCAATAGTTGCTCTTTGTGCACCCATGATATCATTAATAGGATTTGTCCAAGGTGGAATTGATATTGCATTTCTTGTGACTGTAAAATACACATTAGATGCACCACGCTGGCTAGGTATTACACTCTTCTTACAAATTTTCGCCTTTGCTCCTGGTCTATGCGGATGGTTTCCTGAACAGCATAGACCAGCAAATTTTTCCTTCTGCATTGCTCCAGACATAACTCTCCTTGCACCGCAATTACACTCAACACGGAGTTCTGCAAGTGATGAAGTATTACCCATTGATTTTAGGTACATATCTTCTTTACAACTTGTTTCTCCATGATGTACCCACCATCTCCAAGGGAAATCGTCCATATGCCCATCTTCGCATACTGTTATAAATCTCGAAGGGTATGCTGGAAATCCACACTTAGGGCATTTCACTTCACCTTGATTCTTTTTGTACTGGTCCATATCAAAGTAATCTCTCATATCAAATAAGAATTTACATGTTCCCTTTGAACACACATGATAGTATGGAAATGACACAACTGGAATATCCTCTTTTCCACCTGTCTTTGGCATAAAGAATCGTCGAACATTCATATAACTAGCCAATCTTGTATCTCTAATTTCTTTACCAATATTGTTAGTATCCCAGTACTCTATATCTAAAACTGTCAATGAATCATTTACAGCATCCATTATCGAGCCTGGTCCATATGTAGTTATTAACTGATTCGGACGAATCTCGCCCAATTTTTTATAAAAATTCATCAGACACCCTCCCAATAAAAAACTGTTGATGATTGCTCAACATCACGCATAGAACTTAGTGTAGGTTTTTCTTTGTCTCCATAATATTCGCCATAGTATGTAAGCAGCCTCTTCTTATCATCAGCCACTGCTGGAACAAAATAATATAGCTTTTCGTCTTTTGCAATGTTCTTCCAAGTATTGATAAACTCATCCATTTCTTTCTCTGTATCTACATAAGACGATGGTGCAGTTATCTTGACTCGCTCAAGAATTTTGTCTTTTATATCTTTGATTTGTTCATCAGAAATATCATTAATGTTTGATGCTCCACCATTATCAGCCATCGTCTCTACCTGTAATCTTAGTAAAGAAACTACCAATGCATGTAATACTCTGTCTCTAGCTCTAGCCGCAAATGGCGTTGCTGTAGTTCCTTCTACATATCTATACATCTGTGAGTGGAAACCAACAAAATTCTCATAATTAGACAAATCCCTTGGTCTGTAAGGATTATAAACAGTAAAAATAATTCCAGGATGCTGTCGACCCACACGGCTTGTTGCCTGAATATATTCAGAGTTCTGCTTTGGCTGACCTACAACTGACATAAGTCCTAAACGGTCAACATCCATACCTACCGCTATCATATTAGTTGCAATAACAACATCATAACAGCCTTGCTTCTCCTTGTTTTTATCATAAGAAATTGCTAACTTTTCAAGAACCTGCGCAATCTCCCATGAAGGTATGCGAGATGTAATTTCCTTCTTTCCCTCAAAACTGAGATACCTCTGTTCTGAGCTATTATATTTATTCTTTACAACACGAATACGGCTTGCTATATCGTCGTCAAGAAGGCGCACTGCACCACCCAATTCTCGAATACTATTAAAGTACCCAATCAATGTGTAATATGGATCAATATAATCCTCATATTCCGGATCCTTTGCTATATCTAGTGCTGTTTGTAAAATAATCGAATACAAACGAATAAGCGTTGTTTTTACAGATTGTCCGCTCGCACATATACCAGCATATTGACGAAATGGCTTTTTTCCATCACTAATCATTTTACTGATTTTTTCTTCTGAAGCATCAACTAATTTTTCAGTCGGAAGTGGTACTTCCTTAATAAAAAATGAATCTCTTGTATCAAAGCCACTTGGCGGAAATTGTGCAAATTCATTTCTCCCATAAAGAAACTTAATCTGTTCCCCAGCATTTCTAATAGTTGCTGTTGAAACAATATACTTAGGTCGAATCTTCTTTCCATTCTTCTCAATACAACACATCTCTTCTACAACAGTTTCATATCCACCATAAATCGTTCCAAGAGGACCAGTAATTAAATGAAGCTCATCCTGTATAATTAGCTCAGGAGGATAGAATGGTTTACATGCAACCGTTTCAGCCCTTTCCAATCCCGCTGCGACATCTGCATTATGTCTTCCTGCATGTTTTTCTCCAATAGCAATATGTCCACATCTACTACAATATCTATCTGTTCTTCCAAATAGCAAACCAACTCGTTCAGACCATGGAAGTCTCGCAAATTTATCTACAGTCGAAATAATCACAGTAGGACACTTTGCATAAATTTCCTCATCAACAAGATAAACCGGTATGGTTCTTCCTGTTTTTAACGAAAACATACAATTCTTATCTGCACAGTGAATTTTAACATACTTTCCCTTTTCATTGATGTCATATTCATCCTGTGTGATTTTCTTACCACAATAAGGGCATTTAATAATCTGCTTTGTAAGCTTCCTTATAAATTCTTTCTTCTTAAATTGATCAGAATCGCTGTATTCTCTAAATTTATTTGGGGTAACATTACCTCCAACCCAGAATCCAATTGAAATTCTTTCCTTACCATATAATTTTTCATTTTTCTCACGCAATTGTTCCATTGCAACAATAAGACGCATCAGTCTGTCTCTCTGCTGAGTTGTAAGTAAACGAAGCGTGTACCTTAAAAATACTGTTACTCCACCATCTTTCTCATAATCAGTTTCATCTGAAGCTGTCAGTCTCCTATATGCTATAGTAAAAGCAATCAGCCCTAAATATGCCTCTGTCTTACCACCACCAGTAGGGAAGTATAACAAATCAACAATATCTCTTTCCGGTGATTCACCATCCTTAATTCCATACAAATTCAAAAGCACAAATGCAATCTGGAATGGTCTCCACTCACTATGATCTTTCTTTCTTCCTTTTTCTGGCATATCAGTCATATAATCTCTTAAGCTACAAGGAATGCCATTACCATAATCTTTTGAAAAAGCTGTAATACTTCTCTGTAAATACATTGCTTGATTCATAAATACAAACGCTTGATATACCTTATCATTGTTTTCAATCAAATCAATTCCAGCATTCATCCTACGATTTGCATCATTGCATTTATCAATAATAGTCTGACCTGTTGCCTTAAATTTATCATCTTGCATAGCTTCGTCGTTTGTCAGTACATCTGTAATCCAACTTCCATACATTTCTGTCAATGTACGAAGATTCTGAATAACTTGTGACTTTTTCTTTGGTGAGCCCATCTGAAGCATTGAAAAGGCATGCTCCGGCATATCATCTATCTGTGCACTTACACTTGGAATTTCGTAATCTGGAATAAATGATGATTTTATAGCAGATGCATTTACCTCTTCTGCTTTCTTTTCCCAAGTAGCAGCACAACCTCTTCCTCTTGCATAAACTGGTCTGCCTTTATAATAATATTCATCCTCTAATTCAACTCTTCTACAGAGATATTCTGGTACAAAAATAGGACTCATCAAATCATCTGCAATGAGCATCTCCACCTGGAACATTACCTTTTCATATTCTTTTTCATCGCCATCTGATTTATCATTGTTATGCAAATAAACCGATACCATCTTGTATCCATTGTCTAACTGCATCTTCATAACATAAATATAGATGTTTCCATTAGACTCAAGTGGAATCTGCTTCGAACGCCCCATCAGATTAAAATCGATTTCCACAACATCATTCATCTGCTCACGAATATATATGGTATGTTTCTTCTTTTTCTTATTCTCTGCATCTTCTTCTAAGGTTTCATCTATTACTTCACCTTGCACCTGTTCTGCATAATACTTTCCCCAATTAATATAAGCATTAACCTTTTGAACATTATCAGAGACATAGAAAGACACACCTATAGATGACGGCTTCTGAAAACCACCTTTTACGCTATCCTCTGGTTCCTCTTCTTCAAAAATTCCTGCCTCCAAAGTTTCTCCATCAGCATCGAAATTCTTTTCTGTAAACTCTACATCATTGTAATTTTCATCTTCCGTTACATCTGTATCAGCAGGATATAATAATCCCGTAATATAACTACTCGTTGGTACTTCATTCAATTGTTCACAATCTGATGTTGGTCCTATTAAGTCTTTTCGTACTGCATCTAAAATCTTCTGTCGAACAATAGCATGTTTAAAATCCTTTATATCAGCCATCTACAACCTCCGTTTATTCTCCATCTACTACAACAGGAATTGCCATACCAATTACATATTTGAATGTATTACCTACTATAATCCTATCCCCTGGCACTAGGCGGTACTCCCAAATCTTTCCGTCCGCATCCACCTTCGATGCACATTCGCACCACTTAATTGCAGCCTTTGCTTTTTCCTGTACATCTTCATTATCTGTTTGATTTGCAGCCTTCACTTCAATCATATATTTCTTGTCAGCTGTCTCTACTAAGAAATCAGGATTATACTGTTTTGCCGCCTTATAAAATAGTCCTAACTGATTCAAAGGTGGCTTTATAAATCTAATAACTTCTGAATCCTCTTCTAATACCACGGACAACCTTCTCTCATCATCACTATCAAATGCATTCTCTGCATAATATGATTTTTTATAGCCTTCAAACAAATATTGCTTAATATTTTTCTTATCTGGCACTTCCTTCTTAAAATTCAATCGTCCATTTTCCTTCATATTCTTCGCAAATGATTTGAATACAATCAGGTCTTTCTGAACGTTAAATACAAACTCAGTGTTTTCTTCCTTTGACGCATATATCTGTTTTCTTAGGTCCTCTACTATAACAGTTGCATATCTACGGACAATCTTCTTTTTTTCTTCATCCGTACCTTCGATTAATGTGAGATACTGATCTACCACATCAAGAATAAATTCTGCATCATCAGAACTAAACTCCGGAATACTCTCCAATAAAGAAACTGCAAGCATATTCTCAGGATTTTCTACAATAAGTGCGTCTGCATCCAGCACTTGCAACAACCTACCATTTACAGCGTCATACCTCTCAATTCTCGATGCCGCAACATCAAAATCCATAATGTTTCGTTTAACAGTAAAAGACTTAAATGTAATTATTGAACTATAGCTAATTCCAATCCTTGGAACAGAGATAGCAACTTTCTTTAACTCTTCAACTTTCTTGATAAACTCTTGTTTTGCATATGGCAATACATTCTTACTGCCAGATGACTTCTGTAAATCAATCTGTAATGAAGCATCCCCCTGATGTACAGTAAATGATGTATCAACTGCATCAGTGCCAATGCTCGTCTGTGTCATTTTGTGATCTGATGCTGTGCCATCATTTGTTTCTTTTCCATCATCGTTAGCAAAATAATCAAAAATAGACATCTGTCCACTGTCACTTTCGGACTTCTTGGGTGCTACTTTCTTTACAAATGCTTTCTGATACTCAGCAAACAGATTCTCCACCACATTTTCATTATTCAAATCTTGGTATGATTTCACTTTACTTTCGCATAACGCTTCATCAAATAATGAAATCTGCTGGTTCTCAACTGCTGGCTCTACCATAACTGTTTTTGTGTTTGGTATATCTTCCTCATCAAGATTTCTTTTCTTAAATACAGGGTTATTCTTGATATCATCCACAATCTCTCGATAATGATCGTGAGCAACAATATCCAAGGTATCTAATTCCTCAATACCCGTTATCTCACCAAAAGGAAGCCTCAATCCTCTACCAATAGTTTGAAGTGCCAATATATCACTCTTTGCAGCATTAAGGGGGATAATTGTAAACAGATTATTTACATCCCAACCTTCTTTCAGCTTATATACATGCAGCACAATTTCAATTGGATTGGTATTTTTCTCAATAGTTAGTAATTTCTGAATGTTTTCTTCTGTCTCTGCACCACTTGTACTGGAGTCAATTTCAATAACCTTGCCAACATAACGGCCTCCAAAAAAAGCATCAGAATCTATTTTTTCTTTTATTTTTCTAGCATGTGTTGTATCTTTACAAGCTATCAAAACAATCGGCTTTACCTGTTCTAACTGATTGTCTATACAATATTTATATACGATGGATTTTCTTCTCTCATGAAGCTTGATTCCATCTTTCAACTTCATTTCCTCTATATCATCATCTGAATATCCTGCTGTATTTGTTCTTCCCATAACAACCGGAATCTTCAAAAACTTCCCAGCTCCATCCTCTAATCCGTAGTGATAAATAATATTCTTATTTGTACTTTTAGGTGTAGCAGTATATTCTAATCCCAACACTGGATTAAGATAATTAATCGCTTTCTTTGATGCTGGGGCATAGTAACGATGCGCTTCATCCATACAAATAACCAAGTCATCAAACGAACGTAACACATCCGCAAAAGAGCCACCCAAATTTTCATTAAACTTGTGAAATTTAAATTCAATATCTCCCCTAGTAAAAATCTTTGAAATATTAAAGATAAATATCTGAATATCAGATGTTTTTTCTACCACCATTTCCTCTTGGATATATCTTACCGGGTATGATAAATAATTTTCCCCATCATAAACTTTGGGTCTTCCCATCTCTGCTTCAAGTCCCTTAAACATGTATTTTGGATGTCCCGGGACCGCCTCTCGACGCATCTTGTCATAAATCGTATTTCCTGGTGCCAGAATAAAGAAATGTTTGTACCCTTTTGTCTTGTACAAATAATAAATACATGCACCCATTAAACGGGACTTACCAATACCGGTTGTCATATCAAAGCAGAATGATGGAAAATCAAATTCCTTATCTACAGCTATTGTATGTGGAGCTTGGCAATTCTCTGATGCTATTTTCTCTGCTTCAGCTTTTGAACTAGTTCTATACTCAATCTTGGAACTGATTGCATCAAAGTATTGTAGCGCTTCATACTGAGGATTACGCAGGCTCATAGCCCATTTGATTTTATCTACTGAACTCATTATTCCTGCACCTCACTTTCAAAATTACATTTATCCAATAAATCCTTTGGTATTTTTTTCACTTCCACATTCTCTGGAAGAATCATGTCAGCTTGATTTTTCTTACAATAGATAAGTAAACTCTGCTTATCCCCTAAGTTCTTCATTATCGACATCACATACTTTGTATTAACAAATTCTTCTGTGATATGTATGAATCGATTCTCTGATGAATGTCCTTGAAACTCCCCAGATGGTTCATAGGTAAATCCTTCTATCTTGCAAATAGCTTCACATACCATATCCCATGTATAGGATGGATTTATCTGATATACCGGAAGCGATTTATTTTTTACAAGGAGGGGCTCTGCAAGTTCGTAGAATTTGTAACCACCGCCGCCTTGCCAATTAACTTCTTTGGAAATTCCTCCTTGCTCGCCATCAATAACTCCGTCAATCCTTGTCTTGCAAAGCGAATAAGCATGTTCACCCATTTCGATCCCTATCCATTTTCTATTCATTTTATGAGCAACCGCCATGGTTGTTCCAGACCCTAAAAAACTATCTAAAATAATGTCGCCTGGCAAAGTAGCTAGTTCCATTATGCGTTTAATCAATATCTCTGGTTTTTTTCCCCCCGAAAAAACTACACCTCCTTCTCTATTTACATTATTCCAATTCAAATCCTCCCATAAAGAGCCAACTTTTTCCTTTTTGAAAATGTGACCTCTTTCTTTTACACAAACATTTTTAAACCAACTAACTAAGCGTTTATTTTTTCCGACAAAATGTACAGTTGTTAATTTTCCTTTATTTCGACCAGATACCGGATAATAGTCTATAGAATACAAATTATCTAAATCATCTGTCGCTTCCCTAACTCTAGTTCTTATTGATGTCTGTGCATTTTCTGTTGTACACACATAATCATAATAATTTTCAAAAGCTTCTATTTCTGTAATTTCATCTTCAACTGCCAACTGTCTTATACTTTTTGTTTCATATCCCTCATGCTTATAGATGATGATATCTCTACCAGCACCATCCTTTATAGTTTTATAATATTTTCGTCTCCCCAAAGACGTAAATACCATAGTATATTTAAAACTAACTCCATTTATTTTCATATCTTCTAAATACTGCGACAATTCCACTGTTGTATATGATGGATAGAACTTTTTAAAATCTTGTTTACCATAACACAGGATGTGTTCAATATTCTTCTTCAATTTACGGTCCTCTCCCCCACCACTTGCCCCCGAGGAATTTTTGGTTTTAACAGCAATCATATTGATAAAATTATTACGTCCAAAAACTTCATCCATTAATACCCTACAATAACATAATTCTTCATCATTTAATTGAACAAATATGGTTCCGTCATCTGCCAAAAGCTTATTTAATATTTCCATTCGTTGTTTCATTAATTGTAACCATATTGAATGTTCAACATTATCATCATATTCATCAAATGCCTCTCCTGTATTATAGGGCGGATCTATATATATACATTTTACTTTTCCGGTATATTTATCTTCCAGCGCTTTAAGCGCCAATAAGTTATCTCCATGAATTAGCATATTTTCTGTATTTGGATCACCATATGATTTTGATTTATCCTCAATTAATATTCTTGGTTCAAATTTCTCTTCCTCATATTTACCAACCCATGTTAATTCTAACTTACCTTTTTTCTCCATGGTAGCCTCCTAAAACTTAATCACTATCTTTGTTACCAGTTGTGTTTTTACCAAGATACCTTCTGCAAACTGCTTCTGCATATTTACAGCCTCTTCTTCCAATGTTGACATTTCATCATGAAATACCCGTACCATTTTTTGTTTCTGTTCTTCTAAAATTTCTATTTGTTTTTTTAATGCAATCTTCTGTCTAAAATCGCTTTCGTTTACATATTTATCTTTAAGTTCATCTAATTCTGATGTATCCTTGACTCTGAGCAAATATTCCTCTTTTCTTAATTGCAGCCAATTATCCAATTTTTTCTGATTAGCAATCAAAACTGTTCTTTTAGATTCTGCATATTTCTGCTGCATAAATTCATCCACTTTGTCAATATATGAAAGGATTTCTTGATTATTTGGTGTCTTTTCTTCTAGGCACTGCTCCTGCAATTTTTCACAAAGCTCTCTAGCCAACTCATCTGAAACACCATATATCTTCCCTGTTATATCAATAATTTCAAATACTGCATCTTCAAGAATCTCACCAACATAAGAACTACCAATAAGTAAATACCCGTGTTGAATTCCCGGAATTTCCAAGTCTATATTAGTTTCATAGTACTTTGGACATGTCCCATTTTCCTCTTTACTTCTACCATTCCAATACTCAAACTGTGAATCATATTCCGCTATTTCTTTCATAATAATATTAAAATGAGACTTATGTTGTTCCTCTGCCTTATATGTAAATATGGATTTCAGTTCATCCATTTTCTTGTTTCGTTTCTTTTCTAATTCCTTTTCCAAATCCTTAAATTGCTTTGTAAAATCTGATGTCGTTTTACATTCCTGATAAATAAGTGTAACTCTTTTTTCAAAATCTGCTCCACTTTCCAATAATCCAATAGCTTTATCGGATGCACCAAACACACCTTGGAATAACTCAAACTTTTCAGAAAGGATTTCATATACTCTCTTATCTGCTACATTCTGAGTATTAAGCAAATTAATAACCACAACATCGTTCTTTTGTCCATAACGATGACAGCGACCAATTCGCTGCTCTATCTTCTGCGGATTCCAAGGAAGGTCATAGTTTATAATCGTATTACAAAACTGAAGATTCAATCCTTCCGAACCAGAATCTGTTACAAGCAAAATCTTGTATTCATCCCTAAATGCTTCTACGATGGCATTCTTCAATTCAACATTTCTACTACCCACATACTTTCCATAGTTTCTAGCTTTCCACGCCTTATAAATCTGTTTAGTAACAGGATCATTTGTACTACCATTAAACTTAAGTATCTGACCTTCATATCCGGCATGAGATAATTCTTCAAACATGTATTGTTGCGTTCTAATAGATTCCGTAAACACAACTATTCTTTGTTTTATGCCAGCTTCATCTTGAAATACAAAAGCTTTCTCCACTGCCTGTTTCAAGGCTGTCATCTTCGCATTTCTTTTTATACGTTCAGCTTTATTAATAATGGCTGTTACCTCATCTATTTCATGCTGAATAAATTCATTTACCTTTTCTCTTGTGTATAATTCATCCTGCTTACTATCATCATCCGTCTCTATTTCATCATCATCAAAAAAACTAAGGAAAAAATCAATACTTTCATCCGCTGATTCAGTTCTAGTTGTTTCCTTCAAAGTTTCAAGTCTGCCTTTTAATACCTTGAAGGTTTCTGCAACTGCCATACTTGATGATGCAAGCAATTTTCTAATAACAGATGTAATAAGTGTTCTATGTGAATTGGGCAAAGCATACAAGATTTCCTTTTTCAGATAATTATTTATCATCACATAAAGTTCTATCTCCATTGGCGATAGTTCAAAATCAATTGTCATTTCTTTACGCTCTGAAAATTGGATATACTCTGCTACTTCTTTTCGTAAAGTTCTTTGCACAACTGGTTCTAAACAAGCCTTCAAATCATTGTAATCTTCTCCTCGCAAATATCTTTCGGAAAATATCTGCTTACTATAAAAAACTCTATCATCGATAAACTGAACAAGTCCATATATATCAAGTAAAGTATTCTGCATAGGAGTCGCAGTTAATAGAATCTTCGGAATCCCCTTTGTTAATTCATATAATGAGTTAGCCATCTTTGAACCATTCTTATAAACATTCCTAAGCCGATGTGCTTCATCAAATACACAAAAATCCCAAGCTATCTTTCCGAACTCTGTTTTTCTTTTTGAGGCAAAGTGATAGGAAACAATAATTACTGCTTGTTTACTCTTTACCTTTGCGAGATAATCCTCCCAGTTAGAACTATCCACAATTAATGAATCAATATCAAATTTCTCTTCTAATTCAACTTGCCATTGCTTTCGCAGATTTGATGGCATAATAAGTAGTATTTTATTTTTTCCACTGCATAGCAAATACTTGATGACCAAGCCAGCCTCAATAGTTTTTCCAAGACCTACCTCATCTGCAAGAATTGCTCCACCAAGCTCTAATGAAGATAGTGCAAATGTGAATGCTTCAATCTGATGAGGATTGATGTCAATATCAGCCATATGCAAACAACTATATGGATTATTTTTCAGTTCTTGTTGCTTTAATTCAGCATATGTATTTTCAACAATACCCATTTGCGAAACCTCCAATTTTATTTTCCTAATTGTTCTTTTATTTTATCTGCTATTATCTTTGCCATCATTGGCGGAACCGCATTCCCCACCTGAACAAATTGTGCTGTCCTTGGTCCTTCAAAATAATAATTATCCGGAAACGACTGTATTCTTGCTGCTTCCCGCACTGTAATTGATCTATGTTGCTCTATATCTGGATGAATGAAATAATGTCCATCTTTCGATAAATGAGCAAGTATTGTGTGACAATGATCCATATCACCCTCAACAACTTTAAATCGATCTACAAACGAAGTTCTATTTTTATGTGTTTTCAAATTTTCTGGTAAATCATCATATTTCAAACGTTCATGCTGTTCGTTTTCAAACCACATGTCTATTGTTCTCTTATATATTTCAATATCCTGTGCAGTATGTGGTCTTGCAGCATGACCTGTTAATACATCTGTTTTCATTCGAATAGCATTATCTTTAACATATTTTTTTAGTCTTCGCATATCATTCATCGTATGTTCTCTTGCCTCAATACCTGGAGTCAATGGGGGTAAATCCTTCAATAAATCCCATACTTCGGCTTTACTATGGATCACATCAAACGACGGATATTCATACCCAGTACCTTTAAGCCAACCTACTATAATTACTCTTTTTCTACTTTGTAATACTCCAAAATCTTGGGCATTCAACTCATGATAATCAATTTCATAACCTACACGTTTCATATATGTCTGGAGGTTTTTAAATGCTTGACCACCTCTTGCAGTCTTTATCCCAGCCACATTCTCAAACACAAACATTCTTGGCTTATACTTCTTAAGAAATTGAACATACATCTTATATAATTCATTTCTTGGATCATCTTCCATCGGAACAATCATATGACTGCTCTTTGCTCTTCCCACCAAAGAATATGCTTGACATGGAGGACCACCTATAATTACATCAATCTTATCAATTTCTTTTTCCCTTTTGATATCATCAATTGTGTTGAAAATCCCCTTAATTGTGGCTTCCGACATTTCTTTATTAATTACAGTCTTAAGTTCCTCTTTGGGTATTTTTTCCAAAAGTTGTTCTCTGGTTATTTTTCCTTTTTCATAATCATAATAACTTTTAATTTTGCCATTATCTTTTAAGTAATAATATGCTATTCTTGTTTCTATTGTCTTTGCTGCATGCTCATTCATTTCCACATGTGCAACCGGTCTATAGCCACTTTGAATAAATCCTTCTGAAAGTCCACCGGCACCAGCAAAGAGATCAATATAATTTAACCCATTTTCATTCATGGTTGTTCTACCTCATTATCTCATATTAACTGTCCCATTATCTGGACTTATATTATCATTATGAATTTTTTTCTTTACTTCAGCTAAATCAGTAAACTCCATAATATCAGATATATCACATTCCAATTCAGCACATATTTTTTCTAATACGGTCATAGCAACCATCTCTTCATTTGTCATTTTAGCCATAGTACTACTGCTAATTTTTATCTTTTTACACAGTTGGCTCTTATTTATTTTTTTATCAATCATTAATTTCCATAATTTATTGTATGATACAGCCATATTATCCTCCGTGCTTTTAGAAATACAATTTCACTATTTTATTATATATTATCTCAATTTTGTTGTAAAACACTTTATTTGATTTCTCGAATACTTTTTTCAAGTTGTAAAATAAGTCAGCAGAGGAATCATCTTCCTCTGCCCCTATTCCACATCTTATCTTTACCAGCATCTCTACCGACACTCTCATCATAAATCTTCTGGAACTCCTCATAAAGCCCATCTCCATTCAGTTTTATCCCCAGCCTTTTCATTACATCCGAGAACAACCTTATGCTTCCACTGATATCAGCAATATCAAATCCAAATACATCAGCCTTAACAGAATCACCGACATTCTCATAACCACCAAGCTCTGATATTCTCCTGACAATCCAGCCAGCTTTGTCCATAGGTCCAGTTTCTTTAGTTTCCACAAATTCATTTTTATCTGTTACATCAGTCATACTTTCGCCAACTCTTGTCACATTCACATCAGACAAATTAAGAATCTCTGGTATTCCTATACCATCTAAATCAGTCTCTTGTTTTCTCACACTATCAACTTGCTCCCTCTGTCTGCCTATTTCATTCTGATTATTGCCTAGATTCATTACCTCAACATTTGCATCAGGCTCAACAACTACTGCCGCCACTTCCTCAACCGCAGTCTTTTCTTCCATCCCCGGTATCTCAACATCCCTGTCAGCAACAATCTCCTCCTTCCCCGACACCGCATAATAAACTGTATACAAATCTTCTTTTATAATGTCATCAGCAAGCTGTATCTGCCTCTTAATTTCCCTTTTCTCCTGCTTAAGCTCATCCAGTTCTTTCTGCACTTCCATATGCCATATCTGATATTCCCGGTACTGCTCTTCATTCTTTATACTGCGTTTCCGGCTAGAGCTTTCTCTGTATATCTCATGCTGTCTGTCCTCAATCTCCTGAATCTTTTCTTCCTGCTCACTTATGAAATCCACAAGCTCCACAATACTTTTGATGTCATTATTTACAAGCAGCAGATATTCGTCCTGTAACCGATGAAACCGCTTCAAATCTTCTGTATACTTTGCTCCACCGACTACAAAACGCTTCTGTTCTACAATCCTTAACCGATACAGCTTTGCATAAAACTTCTTCTGGAATGGTGACAGCTTCGCCCTGTGCAATCCCCTGATATCCGACGAATAAAAGTAAGGTTTTGCCATCCAAGGCATATCCACATGATGCCTTAACGTCTCCTCTGAAAACATCTCGTCCAGCTTTGCCAGTTTATGATAATACCGAAATCCTGGTGCCTGCACTTCCATCCACGCATCTTTCTTGAATACATATCCAAGTCTTTTCATCAGATATTTAAAATGCTCCACATTTCCGGCTGCATACGCACACATTTTTGCATCCCTGAGAATTATCTCTTTCATTGACATTTCCTTTTCCCATTTGTCCCTGCTGATATTCTTTGGATTTCTGCTGTACTCTGCCGGCATTATAGAAAGTCCAAGCTCGTCACAATATTTATTTGTAATAGGCTGAAGATGATTCCTCCAATTGCCTTTAGGTGAATTATACTTCTTACCGATTGTCATGCTGACACTGTTCCAGATCAGATGCCCATGCATATGCTCCCTGTCAGTATGGACTGCATACACAGCCTCATAATCATCACCAAGCACATCCTTTGCAAAGTGTTCCAGCACATACATTGCCTGTTCTGCTGTTACTTTTTCCTCCGGTGAAAACGATATAATCACATGATAGCCCTGCCTTTTACCTGTTTTATGAAATATATTCTTTGTCTCTTCCATCTGCTCAAATGCCGTATCCGGCAGGCAGTTAATACCGCCCACCAGTACACATTCTTCTGTCTTATTCGGATTCTGGATATATTCCAAAGCATTCTTTAGGTGTGAAGCTGGATTTCTACCTTCTGACTCTTTTATATTTAAGATCTTTGTAATCGCCATACTTCCAGCACCTCCCCGAATGTTTTCTTTACATCATCCAGACTGTTCTGCAATTTATCAATATAGCCGTAATACAATCTTCCCTGTAAATTGCCAAGCTTTACCGCCTGATTAATATTATTTGCAATACCTGCAATAACACGAATTATTTTTGCCCTGTCCTCTGGATAACTTGTATCAATGTTGCCGCCTGTCCGAATTAATTCTCTTATATAGGCACTTGCTGTCATTCCTGTTCGCTTAAGTGCCGCTTTCAGAATATCCATATCTTTCTCTGACAACTTCACCGATATCTTATAATCTTTCCTGTCAGACTTGTATCTTCTCTTTCCATCTGCCATACGTTTTTCCCCTTTCGTAATTTCCAAATTCTGTATCAAACCAATCTCTTTTTATCTGTACCATTGCTTTTTTCATCCTTTCTAAAAGTTCTGCTTATAGGTTTTGCAAGATGCGGAAAAGGTCGGACCTTTTCCCGAAAAAATATAAACGCCATCAGCGTTTACATAATTTTTCGTCTTGGCAGGAGCACCTGCACCCTGCATATGATATGTGGTGGTTAATATTCCACCACAATTACTGATATGGTGGCGCTTTTTGCCCCCATTTTCACGTTTTGGGGGCGCTTTTTGCCCCCACACTAATGAAACTGCATCACTACATCCATAATAACGATTTCCTCTGCCATCATCCTAGTCTGTGTTCTTAGCTGTAACTGTTCTGTAAAAGAATTTGGATTCTTTGGCTTATGCTTTTTCAGCCACTTAGCTTCAATATCATCGAGCAGCTCATATGCTGTATCATTGACTTCATCTGCTCGCTCTTCAAGCTCCCCGAACCGCACCAGACTCTTATATATCATTGGATATTCTTCCTTGATATATTTAATCCACATTCGCCCATACTTTCCTGCTTCTATATCTGCCTTCTCTGTCCCTGCGACAAGAACCGGATAGAAGATTCCATCCCTTTCTTCATATGGGATACCTAGCTTTTCAAATGTTGTCTTACTCATAATGATTACCGCCTTTCTCATCGCTTTGCAGAATATCAAGCACATGCTTTAATGGAACCAGCAGTTCTTCAACATCTATACCTCTGTCTGCTTCATCTAATGTCTGTAATTCTTCCAGTATCGTATCAAGATGCACCTGTACTTTCTTTGCCACCTTCATTCCACCAACAACCCTAATTTCATGCTTCAGAAGACATTGGATGATATAATCCTGTTTTGAAAGTCCGCTGAGTGAAACCTTCACATTCAGCTCCTGTGCTTCCTCCGGTGACATACGAAACGCTACTACAACATTTCTCCATCTGTTCTTGGCATCCAGCCTTTTCTCGCTCATAATAATCTGCTCCTTCCGATATAAAATCTATTCTTTTAATTTCTGCTTCATATATCCAGCAAAACTTGTACCCGCATTATCAGACTGCCTTGTACTTATCAATGCTTATAATCTTTTCCGCAGCCGCAGCCATATCAATCATAGGTGCTGTTTCCTCTGTCTCCATGATTTCTACATCATCATCCTGCTCTTCACAATCCTCAAAGCTTGCATTGACAGCATCAAGTCTGTCCGCCATTGCCACCTGCTTTGACGGAAACAGATGCGAATAACGATATGTGATATCAATGCTCTCATGACCAACCCTGTCAGCTATTGCAACTGCGGAAAACCCGAGGTCGATCAGATGTGAAATGTGCGAATGCCTTAGATCATGGATTCTGATTTTCTTCACACCGGATAATTTGCAACCACGCTCCATCTCATGATGAAGGAAGCTCTTTGTTACCAGAAAAATCCTGTCTGTTGGTGTCTGGTCATATAACATTGCAAAATATTCCTGCATTTCCTCTGCAAGGAACTTCGGCAGCTTGATTGTCCTGTTGCTCTTAGGTGTTTTCGGAGTTGTAATAACATCCTTCCCCTGTAGCCGCTGATACGATTTATTTATTCTGACTGTGTTCTTTTCAAAATCAAAATCTTCCATCGTAAGTGCAAGCAGCTCACCTAATCTCATTCCTGTCCAGTACAGCATTTCAAATGCATAAAATGAAACCGGTTTGTCAATCACCGCTTCTGAAAACTTCTTATATTCCTCAGTTGTCCAGAATAGCATTTCCTTCTTTTCTTCCCTGCCCATATTTCCGGCCTGTCTTGCCGGATTTGATTTCAGATTATAAAATCTGCACGCATGGTTGAATATCGCACTTAAGATATTATGCATTGTCTTTTTATAAGTCCGGGAATAACTCTTCCCATTCTCATAACGGAATGCAACCATCTCATTCTGCCATTTACGCACATCTCCTGGTGTAATCTCATTCATCTTAAGATTCTTGAAATATGGAAGTATCTTTGTGTCCACAATGTGTTCTTTGGTAAGCCATGTGTTGAGTTTGACATAATTTTTCACATCCTCTGTATACAACTTCCAGAACTCTCCAAATGTCATATCCAGATTATTCTCCTGCCGTATTTTGTAATTACGCTCATAATCCAATGCTTCTCTTTTTGTTGCAAATCCTCTCTTCTTTATCTGTTTATTTTCCCCAGTCCAGTACTTACAATAGAATTTAACGAACCAGGTGCCTGTCTTACTGTCTTTATAAGCTGGCATATTCATCATCTCCTTCTTTCCATATGCAGAAGCAGATGCCTAAGCCGTATCGCTTCTGCACCTGCCTCTGCCTTAATCTTCTTACCTGTTGCTTATCCTGCATCACTCATACCATAAATGCGTTCTTCAAAATATTTTCTGCTTACTTTTCCACGGATTACAATGTAACCCTTCTTTTCAAGTTCACTGTTAATCTGTCTCATAAGCTTGTATGCAGCTGATCTTGAAATTCCAAGAATCTGCATCACATCTCCTACTTCTAAAAACTTTTCATTCATGCCTTTCACCACCTTCCTTTAAAATTTGTTTTGGCGTTTCTCCATATAAGTTCTGCTGATGTCACAACCAACCTCCTTACCTGAGTTAATCTCCTGTAATACCGCCCGCTCCTGCTCGAGGTACTAGGTCCGCTTGGGGGAGTGTCTACATTCGCCCGATTCCTATGAATGTCATGGCAAGTGCCTGTTAGATTTCTGATATCGCTCATTCAGTTGTTTTTTTAATACCATATCGTATAGATAATTGAATTGATATTATTCTATATCGTGTGGTATTGAATTGTCAAGAAATTTTTCTAATGTTCTCGTATAGAAAAACTTCCATTTTCATTTTTTCCGTGTTATACTGTCTTTAACAGTCCATCAGAGACAGATAAACGGAGGTAACTACACTATGACAATTGGTGAAAGAATAAAGAAAATACGGGTATTCCGTAAAATGACAATGGATGAGCTGGGCGGTGCACTTGGATTTGAGGGCAAAAATATGTCGGTCCGCATATCCCAGTATGAAACAGGTGCCCGCATTCCCGGTGAAGATATGATTCTGAAACTTGCTGATGCTTTGCACTGCAATTACAAGGCAATCTCTGATTACAGCCTTGGTGCTGCTGAAGATATCATTGAAACACTTTTCTGGCTTGAAGAAAGTGCCTCATCACTTCCTGCCCGTGGAAAAGGTACAAGATTCCCAGAGTACACAGCTCCCGGCAACCTGATTCATCTGACTGCAATGACTCCGGCAAAACCTTCCGAAACTGCCAGACCAACTTACAATGAAAATGATTATGAAAGTGCAGGCTCACCTGTCGCATTAACTTTTGAATATGGATTGGTAAATGATTTCCTTTCGGAATGGTGTGAAATGAAAACGAAATTAAATAATGGAGAGATTTCTCCAAATGAATATTTTGATTGGAAAATAACATGGCCTCAGGCATAGAAAGCGAGAATTATATGAAAAAAAATAAAAAAATATCACCTTTTAAATATTATTACAAAGAATTAATTTCCCATCGTGGTGTAACATCACAAAATAAAAAAGCAGCTAAAAAATTCTTGTTACTAACATCTATTATAGACATCATCCTATTAATCCTTTGTTTTTTACTCATTGTTTATAGATATTCAAAGGTCGTATGCTATTTTACAAATGGCTCAAAAACCCTTCTTTGTGTTTATGCTATTATGCTTATATATGCCTTTTTTGCATCAACAAGTTATACTATTTACCATATAGTATCATATAATTACGAATGTAAAAACAAGCATGAATTAAACAAAGAAGACATTAAAGGAGTCTATAAGTTATACTTCTTCATCTTCAAATTCATTCATCTTCCATGGATTTTACTATCATGCCTAATCCAAAAAATATTGGAATTATTCAAAATACAAACCTTGAAAGAATATCTACCAATGCTGATTTGCGGATATTTGTATTTCTTAATATTTGCTCTATTTATATTTCAAATACTATACAAATTTACTAATACTCTGCTTAGCCACTACACATTTTTAACAAACACATTAATAACAAAAAACACATATTTATACATAATAGTGTTTATATCAATTATTATTAGCAAGCATATACCAACTTTACTATTGAAAATATCTCTTCGTCCGTTCATTTATAAAAATTCGAACAACTATAAAGAGATTTTTGATCGGTACCATTTATTAAACTACTATTTTCTTGTTCTCATAACATTAATACTAAAAGCACTTAATTTTTCAGACGAAAACAAAATCCTTGTAGATGCCTTATTTTATACAACTAATGCTATGACGCTCTTTTCAACTGCTCGGCAAAAAGCTAAAAAAACACAAACTTAGTACCATTTTAGTACCACAAGGCAAAAAACAAGCTCGCAAACGCCCATTTTATAGGCTTTGCGAGCTTTTAAAAATTATTCAAACTCGCAAACAAAATCTTATCACTATACTTTTTAGTATTGGTATTATGGTTCTATTTGGTTTTATATGTGTTCAATTGTCCTAAATCCATAGGCTGTACTGAACGGTGTTATCAATTTGTTATCAGATAAATGTTATCAAAACTTCTTTATATATACTATCTATTCTGGATCTGGCAACCCAATCCTAGCCAAAAAATTAGAAAATCTTTGAGATATTAATTCCCTATATAAGCAATCAACAGAACATACATATTTTTCTTCATAGATTTTGTTTAAGTAATTTACGTTAACAGTAAAATAATGTTTAAAGTCAATAACGCTTTCTACGAGTTCTACATCATCAGCAAACTTCAAATAATGGTACCTTTTATTTTCATTCTTTATAATATTATCGCATAATGATTTGTTTCTTCGTCCCTTAGGTTCCATCAATAATCCTAATTGTTCTAAATGATTTCCTTGTCTAAAGTCTTCAAAATTATAAATTGGAGCGACTATAACTGATATAAGAAATTTATCTTGATTTCCCTGCTGGGTTTCCTCCCATTTCTTTCGTGCATTATAATCTTGTTGTAAATCACAGGCTTGTGTCAGCACAATAACGTGTGGGAAAATTATTTTCGAAACTTCTATTGTATTTTCATCCTCTTTTACATATTCAATATATTCTACATCCCGAAAAATATCGCATTGATTAACAATACTCTTATTTTCAACATATGTTTTCGTTAGCACTTCCGCCATCTACAACATTCCTCCTAATCACAATTCTCCAAGGTTTATTGCGATTAATTTCTTTTTCTTTTTTTTCTGGTAGAGCAACAACAGATCGTTGCATTTCATTTACAATATTTGCATCCTTACTTTCAAAAATAGTAGCCATTTTTCTCTGAGTATCTTCCACCATTATCACCCTGCATTCATATTTTTTCTAAGTTCTTCTGTTATCATTGTTTCAAAACATTTCTGATCCTCACAATGCATATCATTAATAAATTGTTCGATATCTTCCCGATAAATTATCCCTGTTGAATATGAATCAATATCTATAATAAAATCTTCTCTTTTCATAATAGCTGGATAATCAGGATTATAATAACCGTATTGTAAACGGACACTTAAATCTTTATCAAGAATAGCATACTCTAAAACTGTCATAAGTTTTGTTGTTTTATCATCTTTATGTGATGATAATGCCCTAAAAAATTTATCATCAATCCAATCATCATGATCCTTTAATGGAAGATTATTAATATATCGTAAGCCCAACCTTTTCCCCTGATTCTCAGGAAATGTTTCCATTACAACATTCAAAATATCAAGAACTGCACATCTCAGTTCTTCAAACACATTGTAATCTTCAATGGAAAATATAATATTATCTGATTCAATAGTGCATTTATTTGCTCTGTTTCTTGATAAAAATCCCCATTGTTTGGTTACCACTTGGTTAACTGCTGGACCATTTATTGGATTAATCTGTAATTCCGTTCCGATAATGTCCTGCGGCTCTGCTATAGGATAATATTTTTTAACTACATCATAAATAGCTTTAGGCATCGTATTTTTTAATGCATTTATAGGACTTGCAAAATCCAATCTACATACGACTTCTTTTACATAATTATTTTGATAACAAATTTCTTCATACATAATATTTCCCCCTGTTTTTATTATTGTGCTTCACTCACTACTGATTCATTTTATTCCAAACTTTTCAATAAAATTATATAGCTTATTTTATGACTTTTCAATATTTTTATATCTATAAAGCAATGACTTTTCAATATTTTTTATTATATAAAATGATAATTTTTCAATATTTTCTCATATTATTTGTCAATAAGACATGATTTTTATCATTGATGAATGGTATATAACATATCATATAGCATATAATTGTAAATCAAAATATAAATTACAGTTTACAATTATATTAACATCTGTTATGATAGCTATAACATTAAGAACAGGTGGTATATATTATGACAAAAGTAATCTCAAAAAACAAAACAAGTGATATTGTCTATATAGGTATATTCGCTGCGATGATATCAATTTGTTCATGGATAACTATTCCTGCAACTGTTCCATTTACCTTACAAACGATGGGCATCTTTACTGCGATTGGTATTTTAGGTGGTCAAAAAGGAACTTTAGCTGTATTGACTTATATTCTTTTAGGAGCAGTTGGTATTCCTGTATTTTCAGGATTTTCCGGTGGTATTGGTATTATTTTTGGCACAACGGATGGTTATATTATAGGCTTTTTATTTTCAGCAATACTTATGTGGAGAATAGAAGCAATATTTGGAAGAAATCAAATCGTTTTCATTCTTTCTATGATTGCTGGTCTTTTTGTATGTTATGCATTTGGAACAGCATGGTTTATGATGATCTATACTCAACAATCTGGACTTGTTGAGATTTCTACAGTTCTAGAGTGGTGTGTCATCCCATTTATTATACCCGATTTTATAAAAATGGCAGTGGCCCTTTTTTTAACAAAAAGACTCAAGAAAATATGCCAATAAAAATCAAGGAAATAAATAAAAAGAATATCATATTTGTTGTTAAAATATAGCACATATTCATAGGTAATATTATATCAATAAAAAATGAGAAAGATAAATAAAAACTCTATCTTCCTCATTTTTTCACAACATCTTTTAACATTGAATGATATAATAATCATGCTTAATAGAAGGCAAGACTTTCTCAAATAAATCTTTTGTCTTTATTTTCATACTTGTTGTATTGATACAAGGATGGAAACCAATATATTCCTCTTTGAGAATATCCTCATCTACAATGAGCTGTACATGACAATCCGTATCATTGATTAATCCTATGACACTCACTGAGCCAGGCGTTATATCAAGATATTCAAGCATTTTATCATCACTCGCAAAGCTTAACCTTGAACTATGAATCTGTTTTGATATATCTTTTGTTTTAAACTTTTTATGTCCTAATAACATCAACAAATAATATTGACTCTTGTTAGAATTGACTAAAAATAAATTTTTGCATATTGCTGCATCTAATTCCTCTTCAATTTTCACACAGTCTTCCATGGTCATAGCACTCTCATGATCAATACGCATATATTCTATAGAAAGAGAATCTAATAAGTCATAAACCCTGATTTCTTTTTTTAATCTATTCTCTATATCTATCGGTCTTCCTTTCATTAATACCATAAGATTATCACATCCTTTTTCATTCACATAAGAACATTATACTCCAATTCTTGATTTTTGAAATCTATTTTTCATTTCTTATAGATATGATAATTATCTATAAGAAATGAAAAGTAAAATAAAGAGTTAATAGTGTTGTTAGTCAAATTTATATTCATGAAAATTAAAGCCTATAACAAAAAAGACCTTTTGGTCTTTTTAAATTTGCAAAAGATATGCAATCATATAAGTGATGAAGAATGATGCCACTGCAACTCCAATAACAATCAGAAATGTTTGATAATGTCTTTTCCCTATTTCCTGATTTTTTTGAATTTCATCTAATGTTTTTCCTTCCGTAAATGCCAGGATTTCTTTATAGGTATGAATATCATATTTCTTCTTTTGCTTTTCTAATTGAAATGCATAATAAATAGCAACTCCATAAATCAGTATCCAAATAAAGATACCTGCAGCTTGTAAATAAGTCCATAATGGGACAAGTGATAAAACAGCGATAAGTAATAAAGCTCCATAAATAACAGCATTTTTATTGAACTTATTCACTTCTTCTTTTTCAATTTGATATTTCATCATTTCTAAATCTCCTTTCACTAATTGATCAATAGAGACATTGAAAATCTGACTTAATAAAACCAAACTATGAATATCTGGATAACTTTTATTTGTTTCCCAATTTGATATTGTCTGTCGCGTTACATAAATTTTCTCAGCTAACTGTTCCTGTGATAAATGTAATTGATCACGATATTTTTTAATTTGATTTCCAACTTGCATTCAATTCCCTCCTTGACAACTTCATAATAATCCATTGAGACTTTTCATTCTATCTAATTTCTTTGACATCCTGTTTTTGACCTTGTCAAAACATTTTGACAAGACCATATTATACATAATAGCTTATGATGAAACAACAAATTCAAATAATCATAGACATAAGAAAACTGCATTCCTTTATCAACAAATCTCAGAATGCAGCTTTAAAATTTATTTTTATTAATCAACTTTATGAAATTGAACTTTCCATTGAAGACCAGCTTTGACATGATAAGCATCTTTAAAACTTCCTTGATTTAATCCAAAAGGGAGTCAATGTTTTTGTCCAGGTGATGCCTCAGGATAAACAGGTCAATGTTGCGGA
>ENA-OPXH01000626-OPXH01000626.1-human-gut-metagenome-genome-assembly--contig:-NODE-626-length-30402-cov-8.882525_pt1 | contig 30402 bp, 29 predicted proteins | sample MGYA00241521_ERZ502034 | MGnify/ENA primary metagenome ERZ502034 (study PRJEB25962, sample SAMEA2042103) | human gut metagenome | biome: human gut; feature: human-associated habitat; material: faeces... | reverse complement strand
GCACTTACTGCATAAAGGTTCGCCGGGTGTTCAACTTATTATTGCAATTCGGGAACGAAAAAAGGAACAACAACAACAACAACACGAACGGTCAACGAAATTTGCTGCAGAGAAATATATTAAAGATCTTTCGCAGCGTGCAGCAGCTTCACATCGCTTGATAGCAATCAAAGAGTTACTGCCCAATGAATCAGATAAAACCAGACAACAGCTGCCAACAGAAAATGAAACGAGGACTAACTATGAAGAACTCAAAATACGCAAAAGAAATTGAGAAAATTATTAAATCAAAGCACAATATCATGAGAGCTGCAGTTTATTCTGCTTACGAAAAAGAAGAACTTGATATAGCGGTAGCAAGCCTTGATACAGCTATTGGCTGCCTTCACAGGCTTGAGCTTCTTGAAGCTGGCAGAGAAAAAGAAAGCAATCCCGGTAGAAGTTTTTAGAAACAGTCGACGTGGAAATTGAGAAATTACAAGCTACGCACTTGTACGTACTACGTACGTCCCGTGCCGCTTGCCAGGGGGGAAAATCCCCCTGGACCTCCTTTCGGAGATTCCTTTTATTTTTAACTATCAAGGAGAATGAGTAGATGGAAAAAATTATTGATACTCCAACTAAGAGCAAAAGAATTGAATTGCGTGTTACGAGAAATGATTATGAATTTCTTAAAAAGCAGGCCGACATGGTTGGCATGACTGTATCAGAGTACATCAGAAAGTGCATCAAAAATGTAACATTGTTGGCACTGTCTCAAGAAGAAAAAGCAGAACTCCGGACTATCCGGAGAGATATTGCACTGACAGGCAATCTGTTGAAACAGAGAAATACGGCGTACTACAACCTGCTGAACAAGCTGAGTGAAGTTGATAAGTCCATAGCTAAATCGATGGTAATTCAAGTAAAGCAGCGGCAGGACGATGTACTGCACAAGCAGCTTGAGAATTTTGCTTCACTCAAGAACCTGCTGATTGAAGTCCTGAAAAAAGCAGAAGGTGAATAAACATGAGTTTTGTAGGCTGCAGTGCTGCCAAAAGGGGCTGTCGGTCTGTAAAAGACTATCTCGAAGGGAAGAATAAAGAAAGAATCGGGATAGGAATGCAGACCGTGAGCCCGGATATTGGCGATCCCGAGCATTGGGATGTTGAAATGGATGATATTCGTGAATGCTGGTGTAAAAACAAGCCGGGCCAGCGGACTTATTATCATTTCGTACTTTCTACAGAGAAGCAGGATTCTCCGAATTATACGCCCGAAGTTATTCATGACATGGGGGTTAAATTTATAGAAAAAATAAGCCAAAATGGAAAATTTGCATGGATTGCTGATACACATACCCCATCTACCGACAAGGCATTCAAAGAGCGGCGGCATGAAAAAATTAATCAGAATATGCATACACACATGATTATGAATGCTGTAGCAACCGATACAGGAGAAAAATTTCATCTTGACAGAGAAGATATTAAGAAATACAAGAAACTGGCAGAAGATTTGGCCCACGAATATGGCCTGAAAAGCTTCATTGATATTACAGAAGAAAAATCCAACTGGAAGAATCGTATGTCGGCAAATCTTGAAGAAGTATTCAGCAGAAACGATATTATCTCACGAAATGAACTGGATGAAGCCCTGAAGGTAAAGGGGCTGGAAATCAGCCGTATCACCGGTACGGGTACTGTTACATACAAGGATTCAGATAATCATAAAATGAAAAGCAGCCGCATGAAGAATTTTGATGATGATTTCATTAACCGGCTGATAGCCCGCAATAAATATGCCCGGATGAAAGCACAGCAGCTTCAAAAGGAAAAACAGGAAGCGGCGGCAAAAGAAAAGGCAAGAATGATGGCAGAGAAGCAGCGGGAGCAGGAAGAAAGAAATATTCAACAAGTTAAAAAGAAGAAACAGTATAGGCATGATTTCAGTCGTTAAAACAGGAAAAGAGGAATTGATATGGACTATACACCCCTTGTTTATCCAGCGATGAAATGGGTTATTTTCAGTGTAATAGGCATTATCCTGGGCGGCATGGCCTGCTGGAGCACATGGTATGTAAGCAAATGACTTTCCGCTATTTGCCTCATTGCTTGCCTGTATGCGGCTCTTTTTGGCCTGACAGCCGTATTTGTAAAAAATGATATACAGAATATCATATTTCCCGATATGAACGCTGAAATCTATCGCAGGGCCATTGAAGGAGATAAAACCTGGGATTCTGTGGCCCAGGCATATTATGAAAAGGAGCCGGATAAGCAGCGCTCCATTCAGAAAGAGATAGAAAACAGGAATCAGAATCTGGCTGAAATCGGCATGGCTTATCAGCTGTATCGTGATGATTTATCGCAATACCAAAATGTACTGCTGGCTACGGTGACTGCTAAACCGATGATTTTACTGCTTTTACTTGGTATATTCGGTATTCCCGTATTGGCTGTTATTTCATCATTTGACTTGGAACGAAGAAAAATCGGAGCCCGTCTTGCTTCCGAATATAAGAACAGGCATAACAGCTATGACAGAGATATGAAAGCCATGGAAAGCAGGGAGAAGGAAATGAAAGATACCATTACCCGGCTCGAAAAACAGACCTCGAAAAGTGAATCCTTACTGAATGAGTCGATAACAGAAGGTCGCAGATTGACAAGTGAAATCAGTGAAAAGAAATCAGAAATTGCAAACCAGAATACGGTTCTTGTGGGACTACAGGCCCAAATAACTAATTATCAGAATTCGATAAATGAGCAGTATAAGCAATATGAAGCTGCCAAAAAAGATGAGCTGGATAAATGGGCTTCTGCCTATAAAGAAAGCCAGATAGAAAAGGTTGAGCAGGAACTGCGCTGTGAAATGGAAGAAAACCTGAAAGAAGAGTTCAGGGAGTCGCAGAAAAACTATGAAAATAAGCTGCAGGAACTTAAATCTGAAATCAGCCGCACCATGGAAAATGTGAATCAGATAAAGGACAGGGAAGCAGAAGCCCGCAAGGCCCTGGGTGAAGTGCTGAAGGAAATCAACGAAAAGAAAGGAGAGCTTGAGAAAGTAGTCAAAGAAATCAAAGAAAAACAGTCTGAGCAGGAATTCTTTTAACAGCAAAGAGGGAACCCACCCATATCATCCATATAATCAGCAGAACCCCTCCGCTGCCATTGCAGCTTCATCTGCGCCGTCAAATGGCTGACATGCCGAAGGCATCTCAGCCGCAGAATACAGCGTGACGAAACCGGAAGCGGCCCAAGAAAAAATCATTCTTGAACCTCTTCCGGTTTCGTCACAATCGTGCTGTATTCTGCTTCATTTGCCGTCTCCGATGGCTGCAGCGGCAGCAGAGGGGTTCTGCCTTAAAAGGACTTGATGATATATACCCACCCTGAATATGGAAATGATATAGTATTCATCATCGACCCATATTATCACATTCTTCCCTGTAAGATTTTGAGTACCGCAAAGAGCCTGGTATGTCAAGGGAAAATCGCCCTTGACATACCAGGCTCTTTGCAGTGTTGGCCTGCCAGGGAGAGAATGTGATAATATGGCCGTTTATTGGAATGTTCTTTCCTTATACAATAAAAATAGGAAATGCATATACGTTTGTAATATGGTAAACTAAAAAAAACAAGTTGTACGTACAATATATAAGGTAAGAAAATAAGGGGGATTTCCCAAAATGGCAGCAGGCAATGCAAGTCTGGGCTCCGCAAAACAGGCTAAAAATGATGAATTTTACACCCAGTACAGCGATATCGAAGCGGAAATGAATGCGTATGTGGAATATAATCCTGATGTGTTCAGGGGTAAAACTATCCTTCTTCCCTGTGATGACCCGGAATGGTCCAATTTTACGAAATACTTTGCGTCCAATTTTACCCGCTTTGGTATTAAGAAACTGATTTCCACATCCTATGCAGAGGGGGCAGCCAACAGGGAAATCAGCCTGTTTGAGAGCGAATCCCCTATTTTTGATGAATCAAAACACAGCACCCACGGCAAGGTCTTTACCGTAACAAGCGACAGGGATCACTCCGGCCGTATCGATACCGATGATATCGAATTTAATGGGTATCTGGAAGGAGATGGAGATTTCAACAGCCCGGAAGTGCGGAAGCTTCGGGATGAGGCTGATATTATCATTACCAATCCGCCCTTTTCTCAATTCAGAAAATTCTTGGCGTGGATTATGGAAGCAAAGAAGCAGTTTATCATTCTGGGAAATATGAACGCCATTACCTACAAGGAAGTGTTCCCCTATCTGAAGGATAATGTGATTTGGTTAGGCTACAAGGACTTGAATCAGGATATGTATTTCAATGTCACCGACGATTATAAGGAATGGCTTCTGGCTAATAAGAAAGAAGGGTCTGCCTACAAAATCATTAATGGTGTAGTCATGGGCAGATTGGCCTCTGCCTGCTGGTTTACCAATATCGACCATGGCAAACGTCATGAATGGCTGAAATTGGACACCATAGCCCATAATCTGAAATTTAATAAGAAACTTCGTAAAAAACTGGAAAAGGATTTTGGCGCTGTGGCATATCCTCATTATGATAATTATGATGCCATAGAGGTCCCCTTTACGGAATGTATTCCATCTGATTATGACGGTGTTATGGGCGTTCCTATCACCTTTATGGACAAATATAATCCGGAACAATTTGAGATTTTAGGCAGGGCTGATGCAAATATAAAAGATGATGCTCCGAATTGTTATATAAATGGGTATTCTGATAAGGGGGGAGCTCCATTAATTCACGGTAAATTTATATATAAGCGAGTTCTTATTCGCAGGAGGGAAGAAAGATAATTATGAAGACGACATTACATACAGAATGGACGGTTGATGATATCTGCAAAGGCTTCCTTTTCGATAAGAATGAGAATAAAGGATTGTTTGGTATGGATGGAAAGCTCATTATCCAACCGGAATACCAGAGAAATTATATCTATGGCGACGGGAAAAGGGATGTGGCCGTGGTGGAATCCCTTCTCAAGGGATATCCACTGGGACTGATTTATTTCGTTCTGAACAAGGACGGTCAATATGAGGTTCTTGATGGACAGCAGAGAATTACATCCTTTGCCCGGTTCGTGAATAAAACCTGGCCCTTTGCGGTGAACTGGCAGGGCAAGACTAGATATATCGATAGTCTGGATGATGATGACAGGGACAGGGTTTTACACGCGCCCCTCACCATTTACGTCTGTGAAGGGGAGCCTTCTGAAATTGAGGCGTGGTTTGAAACCATCAATATTGCAGGGGTGCCCCTGGTACAGCAGGAACTCCGCAATGCGGCCTATCACGGCCCCTTTGTCAGTTTGGCCCGTGAAGAGTTTTCTAATACCAATAATGCCAATATGAATCGCTGGCAGACCTATATCAAAGGCGATCCCAAACGGCAGGCCATTTTGGAAAGGGCCCTGGACTGGGTAAGCAACGGGAACATTGAGGATTACATGGCCCGTCACCGGAATGACAGGAACATTGATGAATTGAAAAATCACTTTGATACAGTCATTGACTGGGTGGATTCTGTTTTCGAGTACACAGGAAAGGAAATGTGCGGTCTGGAATGGGGCCGCCTGTACAACGAGTACCATAAGCATCCTTATTCCAAAGAAAAGGTGCAGGAAAGGGTGGATGAGCTTCTGGGAGATCCGCAGGTTACGGATAATAGAGGCATTTTCGAATATATCCTGGGTGGGGAAAAAGATACCAAACTCCTGAATATCCGTGTATTTGATAAAGTGACCATCAAAAAGGTATATGAGAAACAGACGAAAAAGGCCAAAGAAAAGGGAGTTTCCAACTGTCCTCTCTGCGCCCTAGGCCATGACAATAACGCCAAAAGGATTTACAAACTTTCTGAAATGGACGCCGACCATGTAACAGCCTGGAGCAAAGGCGGCTCTACCGATATTTCCAACTGTCAAATGCTCTGCAAGACCCATAACAGGGCAAAGGGGAATAGATGATATAGGAGTAATCTACTATGGATGCGCGACGTTGGCTTTTGAGGGCTTTGCTAGTCTTAAGCTTTTAACACTACTAAGAAAAATCAAAACAAATAGAGAAAGGGGCTTTCATATGAAAATCGATGAAATCAAAATACCACAAGATCCAGATGAACGCGAATCTTTCCTGGCATCCTATGCCGTAGAGCTTGACCACCAGAAAGCACGTGCACTTGGATTTCCACGCTACTATGTGAAAGATGGGTTCTTGGTAGAAGAAAAGAACGGTCAACTTCGAAAGATCAAACCTATCACAAGGAATCTTATAAATGAAACACATTAAACAACCAGAAATTATAGTCTTTGCTGGACCCAATGGCTCCGGCAAAAGCACCATCACACAACTCCTGCAGCCAATTGGAATCGACTACATCAATGCCGACGATATCAAATGAACAACTGGCTGTACCAATCTTGAAGCAGCTCAAACTGCTACAAAGCTTCACGAGGAACATGTCACAGAAAGGAAACCGTTTTGCTTCGAGACCGTCATGTCAACAGACAGGAATCTTAAACTTATCCAGAGCGCAAGTAAGAATGGATTCTTTATCCGTACTTATATCATGCTCACTTGTGACAGTACCACCTAACAGCTTTGCGACTCCGGAAGGTATCCCATGTGGGTTCCACCAGCCGGGAAGTCATAGAGGCCTGTGGGCAGCGTGATTTCAATTATAATAACCGAGGCAATACTATTGCAAGGAGAAATCAACCCCAAATGCTGATGTACAAAGCAACCGAGGGTCGTCATGGATTGTCTTTCAGAATCGAAAAGGGCATAGTCACCGAAATCAGGGTATATTAAAGCTCCAGCCCCTGGCTGCCCAGGCAAAAGTACATGGGGCCATGTGTTCTGATTTGTGAAACTTTATTCATTTGGGGAAAATCATATTTATCCTAAAAAAGTCCTAAAAATGCAATGAAACTAGAAGGATAAATGAGAAAGGGACAAAACAGAAGAAGATAATGAGTGATAATATCAGATAATTGATTTTCAATAAGAAATCTATAACTTGAAAGATAACTCTAGGGAAAGTAAAAAAAAAACAAAAAGAAATACCCCCCTTACTGATTGTCCAGTAAAGCGGGTATATGTCATTTGGGCAGGCTTTTTTAGGATGCTATAAAAGAAAATATCGCATATATACTGCATTCTGGCTATGTGCTTTTTTCTGCGAGCATTTTCCGAATCATAGGTTTTATTCCACCACTATGAATAATTGTAAGGATGTATGAAGAAAGCGGAATAGCTTGGATAGTTTGCCCTGTAGTTAAATTTTGGATATGGCCTTTTTCCAATTCAATGCTGATTTCATCACCATCACGAATTATGGAAGAAATATTTTTACAGAGGATGACAGGAATGCCCAGATTGACAGCATTGCGAAAGAAAATACGGGCAAAAGATTCTGCTATAATAGCACCTACGCCAATTCCTTTAAGTGTGATAGCCGCATGCTCACGTGAGGAGCCACAGCCGAAATTGGTACCAGCTACAATGATTTCTCCTGCCTGAAAATTTTGTGCAAAGTGTTCATCGATACCGGCCATTGCGAATTTCTTTATATCCGTTACATCGGTATATTCCAGATATCGGCCAGGATATATTTGATCTGTATCTATATTTTTCCCAAATACATGAGTTCTTCCTTTGATAACAGTATTCATCCTATTCCTCCTTCAGATACGGCTCCGGACTGGTGATGCAGCCGTTTAGAGCGCTGGACGCAACAGATGCCGGGGAGGCAAGGTAAATTTGTGCATCCTTGTGCCCCATACGTCCAGGAAAGTTTCTATTCGTGGAGCTGATGCAGGTTTCTCCTGCAGTCAATAAGCCCTGATGGATACCGAGACAGGCAGCACAACCGGGAGCTGTTAAGGTCACACCAGCTTCAATAAGAGTCTGTATGTATCCAGCAGCAATTGCATCCTGTAAAACTTTTTTTGATGCGGGAACAACAATCATTCTGGTAGATGCGGGAATATGCTTGCCTTGAAGAATAGATGCGGCAATGGCAATGTCAGGAAGACGCCCGCCAGTACAGGAACCGAGATAAGCCTGATTTATAGGAACACCTTCATATCGGCTGAGGTCATACACATTATCCACACTGGCAGGAGCAGCAATCTGGGGCTTTAGATCGCTTACATCATATGTGAGCTCACAAGCATAATGAAAGTCAGGATCAGTATGATAAATTTTGTAAGGGCCTGCAACATGGCGTTCAAGATAATCCATGGTTATTTTATCAGGCTGGATATAGGATGTTTTGCATCCCATTTCCGTAGACATATTGCAAAGGCACATCCTTTCGGAAATTGATAATTTCTGCAATACCGGTCCGGCAAATTCAACTGCTTTATAAACACCAAAATCGGCTCCTACATCTCCAATAATGTGAAGAATAATATCCTTGGCGTATACGCCTTTGGGAAGATGGCCAATCAAATTAATTTTAAATATTTCCGGTACCATGAACCAAAGTTTTCCCGTTAAAAGGATGATGGCTAGGTCAGTAGCTCCAACGCCTGTTCCAAAAGCGCCAAAAGCTCCATGGGTAGTAGTATGGGAATCAGTGACTACTACAATTTCACCAGGATATACCATTCCTCTATCTGCTAAAATCTGGTGGCAGACACCTTCGTTGATGTCCATCAAATGACTGATATTCTGTTTTCTACAGAAGTCACGGAATTGTTTGTGGTTTTCTGCCTGCCCGATCGTAGCGCAGGGAGCGTAATGATCAAAGAACATGACTACTTTGTCAGGATCGTGTACGCGGGAATCTAATCCGCCCATTTCAAAAAATGAGCGTGTAGTTTGTAAATATAAATCGTTAATTCCTGCTAAGTCTACCTTACAGTTGATAATTTCACCTGTATGTACAATAGCTTTTCCTGCCTTTGCGGCCAATAGTTTTTCTATGGCATGCATATTTAATCTCCTTTGACGGTAGAATGGTTATGAAGAAAAGGAAGCATGTATTTAAGAACTTCTTCAGGCTGCTCTTCAGGAACAAAATGACCGCAGTTTTGAATTGGATAGCCTGTTACATTGCTGGCAAGGGGGTTCCATTTAGCTAAAACATCCCAAAGTTTACCTACTACACCATCTTTGCCCCATAACAAAAGGATGGGAGTTTGAATTTTCTTTTTCCGGTCCGGTTCATCCATTTCCATATCAATGGTAGCACTTGCCCTGTAATCTTCGCAGATACCGTGTACAGTCATATAATCGCTAAAGCAACGGGTATATTCATCTAAAATTTCTTGAGGAAATTTATTTCGTGCTGTTGGTCCAATTTTAAGATTCAAATTGTAATTGATGAATCGGGAAGGATCGGCTGAAAGGCATGTTTCAGGAAATCCTTTTCCCTGAATGTAGAAAAACCAATGCCAATATTTAGTGGCGAATTCCTGGTTGGTTTCTTTGTACATATCATAGGTGGAGACAATGTCCATGAGGGTACAGCTGAGAATTTTATCAGGATGATCAATTATCATACGATGTAATACTCTGGCGCCCCTGTCATGACCAGCTGTATGAAATTTTGAAAATCCCAGCTTTTCCATGACTTTTACTTGGTCATCTGCCATGACCCGTTTCGAATAATTAGAATGATCCGGAAGGCCTTCCGGTTTGGAACTGTCACCATATCCACGCAAATCTGTTATGACCACAGTATAGTACTTGCATAGTTCTGGTGTGAGAAAGCGCCAGATGAGATGGGTCTCCGGATGACCATGCAGAAGAAGAATGGCTTCTTTCCCATGGCCGCCGATAAATGTATTAATAGAGATCCCATTGTCTACTTGAATATTTTTATGTATGAAATCAGGGAAATATTTTACGTCAATATACATAGATGCCTCCTAATTTCGATGGAAAAATCACGCTTGTCAACTATCTGTATTATGAAAGGCTGTACAAAAAATGTACAATGAAAAATCTTTATAGATATATAGCTAAAAACTATATATAAAAGCTATAATATAGCAGGAGGTGCGTTATGACAATTATCCAGGTGAAATACTTTTTAGAAGTATGTAAATGGAGGAGTATTAGTAAAGCATCTGGTATGCTCCATGTTTCACAGCCTACAGTCTCTGTTTCTATCCATAATTTGGAAAAGGAAACGGGCTTGAACCTTTTTAAAAGAGAAGGAAAGCAGCTGCTTCTTACAGAGGAAGGGGAATTAGTTCGTAGTAAACTGGGGCCTTTATTGGAAAGTTTTGATCACGTTAATGAAGAAATACGTGATATTTCTAAAAATAAGAATTATATCAAGCTAGCCATTCCTCTTCAAATAGGTGTTGGACTCCGGCCTAAAATTCTAGGAGAATTTAAATGCCAACATCCGGAGATTCAACTGGATATCGTTGAATCAGGAGGAATCGACTCTCTGCAAATGATAGAAGAAGGAACACTGGACCTGGCAGTAACGAATTATGATGACGATTTTTCTAATGATCTTCAATATATGAAACTTAAAGAAAATGAAATATGCTTCTGCATTTCCAAAAGTAATCCAATGGCTTTTAAAAAAGAAATCAGCTTAAAAGAAGCATCTGCAGTACCACTGGTTATGCTGAATGGTGGATTTTTCATTAACCGTGTTATTCATGCTGCATGGCAGAATCAACGCTTATTTCCGCATGTAATTTTAAATACATCTCAACTTCATACGGTAAAGAATTTAGTTGTCCATGATTTGGCCGCAACTTTCCTTATGAAACAAGCCATACTGCCGGATGAGCCGATACAAATAATTCCTTTGGTACCGAAATTGTTCATTCATTCAGGTATTGTGACTAAAAAGGGAAGGCAGATATATTCAGATGAGAAAAAATTGATAGAATTTATCAGACGACAGGCTGTTGGTATATGATAAATTGGTAGTTAATAACTTTTGTAGCAGGTTTTGGACATTTGTATTTTGCTTGCAATAAAAATAAGAATATATCGGATATGGTGGAATATAGGAGATGAGATAAAATATATTTTTTATGTCATGGCAGATAATCTAAATATTAAGTATTGATCGTAGTTCCTGAGGCTTCTGATAGCCTTGACAAATTATACGATGAATGATATCTTTATACTCAAAGCTGGGAAGAAAAGAGTAAGCAGTATATAAACGGTAAAGAGAGTCCGGAGGGTGTAAAAGGATACGTAAAAACTGCTGAAGTGCATTTTGGAGCTTGAAGAGCTGAAGTGATAAGTAGGCTGTTCCGGGGATTCCCGTTATAGGATGTAAAGGTGTATATTTTATACATGAAGTTAGGTGGAACAACGGTGTGCCCGTCCTGATAAGGACGGGCACTTTTTGCATATACATATATACTGATTGTCCTTTTGAAACAACTAAAAAGTAAATCAATTGACAGGCAATGACGATTTAAAGTAGGTTGCTGAAACTGTAAAGAGAGTCCTTGGATGGTGGAAGAGGATGAGTAGAGGCAATTGAAGTGCACTTTTGAGCTGAACAGCTGAATTGAGTAGGCTTTCCGGGAGACGCCCGTTAAAGCGCAGAAGTATAATATGTACTTTCAGAGATGTATATGGTGACATATATGTGAAATTGGGTGGAACAACGAGGCACACGTCCCTTTCTTAAAGGGATAGTGTGCCTTTTTGATTCTTAGATTCTGTATTGGCTACAGCTAGTATAAAAAAACGAGGTACTCAAATTGAAACTAAGATATGCTTTGAAGCGAATTTTCTGGTTAATTCCAACATTTTTCGGAGTGACGATACTTGCATATTTCATATCTGCATTGGCACCAGGAACTCCATTGGACTTTTTGATTGATCCAAATTCGACAATTACAGCTTCTGAGTATGAGGCATTGCGGCATCAGTATGGTATGGACCAGCCCGTTGTTATACAGTATTTCAGCTGGTTATCCCAATTACTTCAAGGGAATTGGGGCATCTCTTTCAGAACATCCGAACCTGTATTAGGAATGATTTTATCGCGACTGGGACCGACTCTTCTTATTACAGTTACATCTGTAGTGATTGCGGTCATTATTTCTATTCCGCTTGGCATTCTTGCAGCTATAAAACCTTATTCCTGGATTGATTACATGGCAACGGGATTATCATTTCTGACAGCAGCTATTCCTCACTTTTTTACAGGATTGGTATTTATATATATTTTTGCAGTTCAATTCAGATTACTGCCCACCGGCGGGATGTACACATCCGCTGGTGATAAAGGCGTTCTCACTCTTATCCAGCATATGATTTTACCTACATTGGTCCTGGTATTTCAGGAAATTGGCGGATTAATCCAACAGATGAGAGGTAGCATGCTTGAAGTGATGGAGGAAGATTATATCAGAACAGCAAGAGCCAAAGGACTTTTGGAATATCAGGTCATTATTCATCATGCTATCGGAAATGCCTTGATTCCATTGGTTACAACTATTGGAATGATGATTCCTTTTATTATCGGCGGAGCTGTTGTAACCGAGCAGATATTCGGGTGGCCCGGCTTAGGGACTTTGATGATTCAATCAATCAATGCACGTGATTATCCCTGCATTATGGGTATCACAGTATTTGTTACTTTTGTTGTTTTAATCGGAAACCTGGTCACAGATATCATCTATGGATTCTTAGATCCAAGGATTAGCTACAAGTAAAGAGGCATCCTATGAGTTTTACTGGAAATTCTTATTGGAAAAAGGCTTTTAAAAGATTTTGTCAATCTAAGATAGCTTTAGTAAGCGGTGTTTTTCTCCTGGCACTTATCTTGGCTGTCATTTTCCTTCCTCCTTTGTTAGGATTAGATCCCTATACTTCATATTCAGTAGGAGGATTTAATCAAAGACCCAGTGCTGTCCATTGGCTTGGAACCGATAGAACAGGGAGAGACTTATTTGCAAGACTGGTCTATGGCGGCAGGATTTCTCTTCTTGTGGGTATTCTGTCTACCATTATTGCTATGGTCATTGGCATTCCTCTTGGTTTGGTGGCAGGGTATTATCGCGGGATTCAAGAAGCCATTATTATGCGGCTGGTAGATATTTTCATGTCTTTCCCTGCTATGATTCTTGTCCTGGTTCTGGTATCAGTTATTGGTCCTTCTGTAGTCTCAATTATCTTTGTCTTGGGAGTTCTTGGATGGACGAGATTTGCCAGATTAATGCATGGAAAGGTCCTTTCTGTTCGTGAACAGGAGTATATAGAGGCTGCACGAGCTATAGGAACGAAAGATCTTTGGATCATGGCTAAATATGTATTACCAAATTCTATTGCTCCTTGTCTGATAGCAGTTACATTCAGAACTGCTGCAGCCATTATGATGGAGGCTACATTAAGCTTCCTTGGCATGGGAGTTCAGCCACCGGTTGCGTCCTGGGGGAATTTAATGTATGATGCTCAATCGATTGCAGTCCTGTCCAGACAGCCATGGGTGTGGATTCCGCCAGGACTTTGTCTGATATTTACTGCTTTATCCATTAACTTTGTAGGGGATGGCCTTCGAAATGCATTAGATCCCAAAGGCAGAGAGTAAAGGAAGATCGTATGAATATATCCAAAGAGAAGGGAACGGAAGCACTTTTACAGGTGGAGCATCTGACTGCCGGTTTCTATGTAGATAAGAAATTGGTGAATATCATTCATGATGTGAATTTTATGGTACGTAAGGGAAAGGTATTATGTATCGTAGGAGAATCGGGCTGCGGGAAAAGTGTAACGTCATTGTCCATATTACGCCTTTTGGGAAAAGGCTCAGTCATCTCATCGCAGTCGAATATTATGTTTGAAGGGAAAAATTTAGCCCAGATATCCATGAATCAAATAGCCGATATTCGAGGCAAAGATATTTCCATGATTTTCCAGGATCCAATGACTTCCTTAAATCCGGTCAAAGTTATTGGCAGGCAGGTATCTGAAGCAGCTCAGGTTCATCAACACCTTTCACAGGAAGATGCGGATCAATTAGCACTTGATATATTGGATAAGGTGGGAATACCGGATCCTGAAAAACGATTTCATGAATACCCTCATCAGCTGTCGGGAGGAATGAAACAGCGTGTCATGATTGCTATGGCGCTCATATGTAAGCCTAAGCTCCTGATTGCAGATGAGCCAACTACGGCTTTGGATGTAACTACACAGGCACAAATTCTGTATTTGATACGTTCATTAATAGAAGAAACAGGAACATCGGTTATTCTCATTACTCATGACATGGGCGTAGTAGCATCTATGGCTGATGATGTGGCTGTTATGTATGCCGGAAGAATAGTGGAATATAATACGGTTTTTCAGATTTTCAAGCATCCACAGCATCCATATACAAGGCTGTTGCTGAAGTCCATCCCACGATTAGATGAAGAAACCGATATGTTATCTACTATCCCCGGTAATGTACCTAATCCGTCACGAATGCCGAAAGGCTGTAAGTTTTGGCCTCGCTGTCCCTGGGCAATGGATAGATGCAGGAAAGAGGAACCGGAGATGGATTATCGGCAGGGAAGTATGGTCAGATGCTTTCTGAAAGGAGGGGATTTAATTGACGAATCATAATACTGATGATCTGGTTCAAATAAAAGACCTGAGTAAAGTATTTCCTGGGTCGCGGGACTCTTTATTTGGAAAGAAAATATATGTCCATGCGGTAAGCAATGTAAGTTTATCGATTCATAAAGGGGAAACATTAGGAATTGTAGGAGAGTCGGGCTGCGGAAAATCTACATTAGGAAGATGCATTTTGCGGCTTATGGAACTAAGTGGTGGTGAGGTTTCTTTTGATGGCAAAAACCTGTTGAAGTTGTCAAAAAAAGAAATGAGAGATATGCGCAAGAGAATGCAGATCATTTTTCAGGATCCATATGCATCTTTAAATCCCCGAATGACGGTATTGGAAGCGGTCATCGCTCCTTTAGATGCTTTTGAAATAGGATCAAAGAAAGAAAGATTAATAAAGGCAGAGCAGATTCTTCATATTGTTGGAATCGATGACCAGCAGATGAATAGATATCCCCATGAATTTTCCGGAGGGCAGAGACAGCGCATTGATATTGCTAGAGCTCTTGTGCTTGACCCTGATTTTGTAGTCTGCGATGAACCGGTTTCTGCACTTGATGCATCCGTCAGGGCATCAGTGCTGAATCTGATGAAAAAGCTTCAAGGCCAATTTGGTTTAACTTATCTTTTCATTTCTCATGATCTAAGTGTGGTAAAGCATATTAGCGACAGGGTAGCAGTCATGTATTTGGGCAGCATTGTTGAGATTGCGGATACCAAAGATTTATATAATAACCCTGCTCATCCTTATACTAAAGCTCTCTTGGCTGCCATTCCCCTTCCGGACCCAACGAAAAAAAGAAAGGCTATCCCTATTATTGGAGAAATGCCCAGCCCGTACGATGTGTCGGATGGATGTCCTTTTCATAATCGGTGTCCATATTATAAAGAAAGATGTAAAAAAGAGCGGCCTCAGCTCCAAGCTATTGGACATAACCATTGGGCAGCTTGTCATGAAATCCATTCCTGGTGGAATTAATAAAGGAGGACAATTATGATTACTTCTAAGAAAATAAAAGTACTGACATTGGCAGCTGCTGCGCTGGCAGCAGTTTCTCTGGCAGGATGCGGCAGCGAATCATCATCCGGTCAGAATAAAGGAAACAAGAATGTGACCATAGCCATGACCAGCGCATGGGCATCTGCCAATCCATATGGAGCAAACGGAAATTATACAGCACTTGTTCAGGACCAGATTTATGACCGCCTCTGGATTGATAAATTTGATGGATCCGTATTACCACGCCTAGCTGAAAGCTATGAAGTAGCTGCTGATCATGCGTCCATGACTGTTCATTTGAATCCCAAAGCTAAATTTACGGATGGAAAGCCTGTTACTGCGGATGATGTGGTATTTTCTGCACAGCTTGTTACCAATCCGAAGTTTAATGCTGCACATCGTTCTGATTTTAAATATGTGCAGGGAACATCTGCCGGCGGTGTTGCGCAGGATCCCTCTGCCCTCGGATTTACCAAGATAGATGATCATACTATTAAGATCACTTTCAAGAATCCCATGAATGAATTACCTATTTTAACTAATATGAACAGGTATTTCTTCATTGTACCCCAGCATATTTATGGATCGAAAACAATAGAAGAACTGAATAATGCTGATGTATGGAAACAGAATTGGATAGGGTCCGGTCCATTCAAATGTGTAAGTCAGGTAGATGGCGAACGTGTGGAATATGAAAGAAATGATGATTACTTCCTCGGTAAGCCGGATATTGAAAAACTTACAATAAGGGTTATGCCCGCAACAAATCTTTTGGCCGGCTTACAGTCCGGAGAAGTGGATATCCTTGCAGGTGGCGGAATTGGAGGGCTGCCTATTCCTGACTACGAGGCAGCTTCCGAAGATAAAAACTTAAAGGTGGAATCTGTGCCTAACTACGGGTACCAGGCAATGATTTTTAATACCCAGAGCCCAAGGGTAATTAACCCGAAAGTTCGCTTAGGAATCAGCACGGCTATTGATCGTAAGGCTATTGTAGATAATTTACTTAAAGGACATGGCGAAGTAATTTATGCACCTTATTCAGATAAGCATCCATTTGTGGATGAATCAAAACTGACACTGCCTGTATATAATCCTGAAAAGGCTAAACAGCTTCTTGAGGAAGGCGGATTTGACTTTAATCAGCCTTTAGATTTGATTGTGCCCACAGGAAATGAGGTACGTATTCAGTCCACTGTTCTTATTCAGCAGGATTTGGAAAAGATCGGTGTCAAGACTAATATTACCCAGTATGATTTCTCTACCCTGATGGATAAGATGAGAAAGGGCGAATTCGACCTTGGCATGTGCGGTGCGGCAGGCACACTGGATCCCTCTAATCCTACCTGGATGATTGCAGGGGTCAAGAATAATTTCACTAATGTTCCTGATGATAGATATTCCAAACTTTATGCAGAAGCGGCTAAAGAAGTGGATTTGGATAAGGAGAAGGCAGCGTTTAACAATGTATGGCAGTTTATCATTGATGATGCTCCCATTGCCTATCTTTATTCGAATGACAGCCTTGTGGCATATAATAAGAACCGGTTAGATAATATAGATCCCAGCCTCTTTGAACAGGTCAACTGGAATACAGCTTCTTGGAAGGTGAAATAAAGGAGGCATGATTTATGGATTTTCCTTATGATTCTAAATATGCAGAGCACTTGTCGAAAATGGTGCAATTCCCTACCGTATCTACTACCAATGATGAGAATACAGATTGGAAACCACTACAGGATTTTCAGAACTATCTTCGGGAAACATATCCTTTGGTTCATTCCAGAATGTCGGTGACGAAGATCGGAAATGGATCACTCCTTTTTCATTTGAAATCTGAACATCCAACACACAGACCTGTACTTATCATGTCACATCAGGACGTAGTACCAGCCGGTGATGCATCTCGATGGACCTATCCCCCTTTTTCTGGAAAGATTGCAGATGGCAAAATCTGGGGACGCGGATCCATTGACTGTAAAGCATTGGTCATGGCTGAGATGGAAACGGTGGAAGCACTTTTGAAAGAAGGGTTTGCGCCCAACTACGATCTTTATATTGCACTGGGACATAATGAAGAAGTAGAAGCCGCACCAGACGTGAAGGGCTCTAAATTGACTGTGGCATTTCTTAAAGAACATGGTGTGAAGCTTGGCTGCCTTTTCGATGAAGGGGGAAAAGTGCTTTGTGGAAAAGATAATGGGTATTCCGAGGATTTGGCACAGGTTTCATTGGGGGAGAAAGCTTCGGTCAATTTCGTTATTTATAAAGATGGTAAAGGTGGTCATGCCATGAAGCCGGGCAAAGGAACGCTCCTTGGCTCCATAGGAAGAGCCATAGCTGCCATAGAAGCTAATCCCATGCCCTATCGCCTGATTCCTATTACAGAAGCGCAGTTAAAGGCTTCTGCTGGCCTTCAACCTGAAAAGATTCAGGAAATCTATGCAGATCCTCAACATCATTGGGATGAATTGTGCCGGCTTGCTAGAGATGATATTTTTCTGGATGGACTGCTCCATACTACTTTTGCAGTTACCATGGCTTCTGGCAGCTCTATTTCCAATGTCCTGCCTACGCATGCAGAATGTACAGTCAATGTACGGATTCTGCAAGGGGACACAATTGATTCGGTCACAGAATATCTGAAAAGCATACTCCCTGCCGATGTGAAAATCAAATGCATGGGAACAGAAAACCCCAGGCCGGTAGGAAGTGCTGAAAGCCGGGAGTTCAAACTTCTTGAGGATGTTCTTTCCGAAATATATGACGGGCATATTAAAGTGGTGCCGTCACTCCTTCTTGGAGGAACTGATTCAAGAAATTATACAGAAATCTGTGATAATGTATTCAAGTTTGGCGGTGGCTACAATACGGCTGAATATGGGCAGACACATCAAATTGATGAGCATATTCCTGTATCTGCTCTTGGAGCAAGCATCCAGTTTTTAACGGCCTACCTTAAGGCTTATCAGAATCTTTGAATTAGAGGTGATGGTCATGAATCGAGGGGAAAGGATAAAGGCAGTTTTGGATGGTAAAAAGCCCGATCGAGTGCCGGTATCTGTTTGGTTTCATTTTTCTAAATATGATCAGGATCCGGTTTCTTTAGCAGAAGTTGAAGCGGAATTCGTCCAGAAGTATGACTATGATTTTATTAAGATGATGCCTTTTGGAGATTATGGTATTCAGGATCTGGGAGCAAAACTGAATATTTTTTGTCAAACAGGGAAAATGGTAACTCTTGCAAGACCTGGTATACAAACAATCCAAGATTATTTGAACTTGAAAGTAATCCCGGGAATTCAGGGAACATACGGGAAACAGGTAGAATTTGCACAGCATTTGAGAAAAATAGTAAAAAATGACACACCTATTATCCAAACGATTTTTAGCCCTCTTACAACGCTTCATAAATTGACAGATAGAAAAGTACTGGAAGATATGAAAAATTATCCAAATGCTGTCCATCATGCCCTTGAGGTGATAACTGCCATTACCAATGATTTTGTTGATTATAATATTTCAGCAGGCGTTGATGGTTTTTTCTTTGCGACACAGGATGCACAGAAAGATTCTATCAGCATTGAAGATTACCGGACCTTTGGAGAATTTTACGATTTAGCGGTTATGAATAGTTATGTGAAACGGACTTGGTTCAATGTAATTCATATTCATGGCCTTAATGTGTATTTCGATGAAATTGAAAAGAAGTATCCCATAGCGGTACTTAACTGGCATGATCGTAATACAGCTCCTTCATTGGCTGAAGCACGTCAAAAGACAGCTAGACCTTTACTGGCAGGAATACGAGCTGCAACTAAAATAGTAAATGGGAAACGAATCAGAGATGATATCGTAAAAGATGGAACTCCTGAGGAAATCATTTCTCATATACGCGAGGCTATATCTTCGGTCGATGGAAAGGGACTTATGATAGGACCCGGATGCGTAGTGGCACAAAACTGCCCAGAAGAAAATCTTAGGGCTGTACGACGGGCTGTGGAATAGTAGGGGTTAGAAAATTATATTAAAATGAAAAAGGCGACCGACTTGTTAAGCTGGTCGCTTTTAGTTTATAACCAAAGTGGGTTATGAAATTACTGCATGTTAGTAAGTATTTCTTTTCATTTGACGCTATATATTTTTTTTTATATTTTATACAAAAAGGAGGTGCTCTATATGGCAATAGGTAGAATAAACTCAAATGATGTAAAGCGGAATTTATTACGACTTGCCAGTATTGGACAAGACAGTTCTGGAGCTGTTAACCGTGTATTTGGATGCACATTTATGGACCAAGAAAAAAATGAAATAATTCAATATTTTCAAGAGTGTGGTATGACTACTTCCGTAGATACTGTGGGTAATGTACATGGGATGTATTCAGTAGCAGGTGAAATGGCAGATGAAATAATAATAGGTTCACATTATGATTCTGTTAAGGGCGGTGGTATGTTTGACGGTACTGCTGGAATTGTGGCTGCTGCTGAATGTGTAAGGGAATTTGCATCATGCCGAAAACAATGTTTGTATAATATTCATGTTATTGCGACAAATGGAGAGGAAGGTAATGAACTTGGTGGAACTTTTGGTAGTCGAGCATTAATGGGAATACTTCCAACAGAGAATAATGATTTCTTGAAAAAAGCAATGAAATATGGCTATACCGCTTTAGATTTAAAAGATGCCCAAATGAATACTAGGAACTGCCAAGGTTATTTAGAACTTCATATTGAGCAGGGGAATATATTAGATAATGGAGGGGAAAAGATAGGGATTGTTTCAGGCATAGTAGGCTTGGAACGGTATATTGTGCATATTTCAGGGTGCAGTAATCATGCAGGCACAACCATGATGAATCAACGTGATGATGCTTTAGTTAAGGCAGCTTCATTAATTACTTGGGTAAATAAGCGTATAAAAGAATATGGACAGAAAATGGTAGCAACAGTCGGTGAGATTCATGTGTACCCTAATGTCCCTACAGTGATTCCGGGAGAAGTTTCATTGATTGTGGAAGTAAGAGGTTTAAATGGTCCTTCCATATATAGATTTGTACAAGAATTAACAGAAAAAGTTAATAATACATCTGGTGGATCTATAACGTGCTTAGTTAAGAAAGAACCAGTTACCTGCAGTTCTCGGTTTATGGAAATAATAAAACAGGCGTGCTTAGCTGAAGAGCTAAAATATACCATTATACAGAGTGGAGCAACGCATGATGGTAATTCTATGGCATTACAGATGCCAATTGGAATGATTTTTGTACCTAGCAAAAATGGATTATCACATTGTAAAGAAGAATGGACATCTTGGGAGGACTTAGCTGATGGAGTTCAAATTCTTTATGATACATTAGTAGAGCTGGCGACTTAGAAGGCAATTGTATTATTAAGCACAAAAAGCGCCTAAGAAGGCGCTTTTTGTGCTTAATAATATTAAAAAAATTGATTGCGGTTTATTGGCTTAAATTCTTTGATTAATTTAGGAAGATATTTTCCTTTTTTAAAAGTCAAATACAATGTCCGATTTAATGACTCATTGGCAATTTGATAATACTTAACATTTGAAGAGTCAACAAATGGAATTATAATATCCGGTAAGAGTGAGACACCGATTCCTTCACTGACCAAATCGTGTATTGTATTCATATCACTACATTCAAGAATTACATTAGGCGTAAAATGGTAGTGGGCAAATAGGTTGTTTGCTATGTCAAACAGTTGTTGGCCAGGTGTCATTAGAAGAAATTCACGCTTTGCTAAAGCAGAAAAATTTACATTGGGAAACGAGCTTCGTGATTCGGTAAATAAACGATTATCTTGACAATTAAGTTGAAATGTCTTAGGAGCAACAAGGACTATTGAGTAATTCAAAAGCGGAATATAGTCATACCTATTTGATTCTATGCCTACCATTATGGCGGCATCAATAATATCAGAGTCAATTAATTCTTGCAATTGGGCAACAGATCCCATTTTTAGATGTATTTTATAGTTAGGGTATTTTTTGTATATATTTGGAAATATTCGCGTAAAATAACAACGCTGCGCTAGACTGGTTAATCCTAGGTTTAAAGAGCCACGCGTATCGTCTTGAATATCATCTAATTCTTTTCTCATATTGCTATCAATTAGAATCATTTGTTGCGCTGCATGTATATATACTTTTCCAGCTTCGGTTATTTCTAATGGTGACTTTGAACGATTGAATAATGAAATTCCTAAGTCATGCTCGATTCGATTAAGAGCATGACTCAACGTGGACTGAGATACAAATAAAGATTCAGCAGCTTTTGATATACTATTATATTTGGCAATGGAAATGACATAACGAGCATCTTTTGATATCAAAATACATACACCTGCCTATTTCATATGAAATCTATTCATAATGATAATGAAATTATACCATTTGACGCATTATATGGAAAGAATTACAATGTAGTCAAGTTCAAGGAAAAAACTTTATATTTTTAATCAAAGGCGACTCTGGAAAAGGGTCGCCTTTGTGTTATTTATTATGACTATTTGAGGGAGAGTGGTTTGAATGAAAACAAGCTTGAAATATTTACTTGGCGCCACAGCAATGATAGCAGTTTTGGGGTTAGCAGGGTGTGGGGAGAAAAGTTCTTCTAATGCACCGAGTAATGCTGGAAGTACTTCTTCTACGGGTAAAGTACTCAAAGTTGGTACAGATGCAACTTTTCAGCCGTTTGAATGGCGTGATGAGAATGGAAATTATACAGGATTTGACATTGACTTAATGAATGCAGTGTCTAAGAAAATGGGATATGACCATGTGGAATATGTGAACACTGATTTCAAAGGCCTAATTCCTGGATTGATGTCAAAAAAATTTGACGTTATTGCCTCTGCTATGTATGTAACTGATGATCGTAAAAAGACCATTGCATTTTCTGATACTTACTATCCAGGTGGTCTTTGCATCATGATCCGGAAAGATACTAACACTATTAATGATATTGATGACTTGAAAGGTAAAACTGTAGCTGTACAGGTTGGAACAAAGTCAGCTAAATATTTAGCTGAAAAATATCCTGATGTCAACCGGCTTGAAGTCGAGACAAACAATGAAATGTTCTTATCATTGGAGTCAAGTAAGGCAGATGCTGTTGTTACAGGTAAACCAGCAGCAGAAGCATATAGCAAAAAATCTGGAAAAGTAAAAATACTCAGTAATACATTAACTAATGAACAATATGCTTATGGCCTTCGTAAGGAAGATACAACACTATTAAATGATATTAACAAAGCACTCAAGGAAGTTAAAGCAGATGGTGAGTATGATAAAATCAAAGGTAAATATTTTTAAATAGTTAATTCAGCACTGGTTCATCTGCTTTGTTATTTATTGCACATGGGCCAGTGATTTTTTATGGAGGTAAAAGTGATGGATTTTTCATGGATTTTTGAGGGGAACACGCTAGACTTACTGCTAATGGCACTGGGAAGAACGATCTTTTATACATTAACTGGTTTTGTGATTAGTTCAATAATTGGACTTCTTGTTGCATTAGGGCAGATCTCTCGGTCTTCTATAACTACTTGGTTGGCAGAAGCGTATATATCATGGTTCAGATCAACACCCTTATTGGTTCAATTGGTCTTGGTTTATTATGGGCTTCCTGTTTTATTAGGAATCAATACCATAGCTTGGGTATGCGGCATCATTGCCTTAGGAATGTATAGTGGCGCTTACATGTCCCAAATTATAAGAGGAGCCATTATTTCAATAGATAAAGGGCAAATGGAGGCTGGACGATCTTTGGGCTATTCTTATTGGGCAGTTATGCGCAAGATAATAGTTCCGCAGGCCATTCGTAGAATGATTGCACCAGCAACTAATGAGTTTATTTCCTTGACAAAGAATTCATCCCTTTTATCTACGATAACGGTAATTGAATTGTTTAGAGAGGCAAATACAATTATTGCTACAAATTTTCGCACAATCGAGGTTTATCTTGTTGTTGCGATACTTTATTATCTAACCAACAATATTATTGGCATGGCAGGTGCATTGTTGGAAAAAAGATTAAAGACAGGGGATGAATTAAAATGATAACAATACGGAATCTATGCAAATCTTATGGAGATAAAGCCGTACTAAAGCATATAAATCTTGATATCCATAATGGGGAAGTTGTTGTTATCATTGGCGCATCTGGAGCTGGTAAAAGCACTTTACTTCGCTGTATTAATTATTTGGAAACGTATCAGGATGGAGAAATTCGAATTGATGGTAAGCCCATAGGAAGAAGTATTATAAATGGAAAATCGATTGAAACTAGTGAGAAAGATTTAAATAAGATACGGCAAAGGGTTGGAATGGTCTTTCAGAATTTTAATTTATTTCCACATATGAATGTAATGAAAAACATAACGATGGCGGCAATTGATTTAAAAGGGTTAAGCAAATCGGAAGGATTGAAGGAGGGATATAAGCTTCTTGACTTGGTTGGCCTTAAAGATAAAGCGGATGAAATGCCGTCTAGTTTATCTGGCGGACAAAAGCAACGTATTGCTATTGCACGCGCCTTAGCAATGAATCCAGAAGTTATGCTTTTTGATGAACCTACTTCAGCTTTAGATCCAGAAATGGTATCTGAAGTTCTTAATGTTATGAAAAAAATGGCTAATGCGGGGATGACTATGGTCGTCGTTACACATGAAATGAAATTTGCAGAAGAAATAGCTGATAAGGTTGTGTTTATCGATGATGGGCAGATTGAAGAGGAAGGGACGCCGGAAGAAATCTTTCACAACCCGAAGAGCTTACGTACGAAAAACTTTGTGTCACGTATTTATGGAGGCTTCTAGAAATATGAACAATTTTAGTATAGGAGAGGCTGCCAATTTAGCACCGACAGGAATTGCGTCATTTGCTAAGGTACCTATTGCCAATATACGTAACTTTAATGCCGATATTGCAATTATAGGAGCACCATCAGACCTTGGCATTCAGGGAAAATCCGGTACTCGCTTAGGACCACGAGGAATAAGAGAGCAGTCAACACGATTTCATTATTCCCCTGGAGGCACTTATGATCCGGAAAAGGATATTTGTTATTTAAGTACTAAAATTTGGAAAATTGTTGATCTTGGAGATATCGACTATATTCCAGGTGATTTGGAAACAACCTTTGAGAATATTGAAAATGCAGTACGGATTATTATGAATCATAAGGCATTTCCTGTTATTCTTGGAGGAGATCATTCGATTTCTATTCCGGTAGTTAAAGGATTAGATAATGTTGGGGATTTTAACGTTATTCATATTGATGCACATTTGGATTGGACGACTATTGTGGGTAACCAAAGATTTTTCAATGGTAGTCCTTGCAGAAGAATGGCAGAAATTCCATATGTAAAAAGAATATCTCATTTGGGTATACATGGTATTGGCAGTAGCCAAAAGTCCGATTTTGATGATGCAAGAAGGCATGGCGATATTATATATAGTCCAAAACAAATTAGAAAAATTGGAATTTCTAATGCAGTTTCACAACTGCCGCAAGACTTGCCAGCGTATGTAACTATTGATATTGATAGCTTGGATTATTCTATTGCTCCTGGTACGGGATCTCCGATGACTGGGGGACTATTATATGACGAGCTGAGAGAAATATTGGAATGTATAGCTTAATTGATGCCGATTATTGCATTTGACTTAGTGGAAGTGTCACCGCCCTATGATGAAAGAAGTGGAATTACCTGCTATACAGCAGCTAGACTGATTTCAGATTTTCTGGGGTATATTACTAAACAAAGAGAATTGGAGGGAATCAAATGAAATTAATCATTAATGCATTAGGCTTATTGTTAGGAACCAATGTAGTATATGATAAATCTGTAGTTATTGAAAATAGGGTGATTTTAGATATTCTGGATTCGGCAGAAGTAGAGAAAAAATATCCCAGTGGCCAAATTCTGAATTTAAACAATCTTATTCTCGCACCAGGTACTGTTAATGCTCATAATCACAGCTTTCAGAGCCTCTTAAGAGGAATTGCTACAGATCGCCCATTCCTGGAATGGAGAGATAAGACATTGTATGCTTACTCTCAAAAAATGAGGTTAGAAGATATTTATAATGGCGCTTTATTTGCTTTTGCAGAAATGATGAAATGTGGAGTCACTACAGTTTGTGATTTCTTTTATCTACATCAATATGGGATTAGAAGTGATGAGGCAGTAATTAAAGCCGCTCATGATTTAGGCATTAGACTTTGCTTAGCACGTACGATGTATGATTGGGATGGTGCACCATTAGGGTATAGAGAGACAGTAGATCGTGCTTATACTAATACAGAGACATTAATGAAGGAATATAATAACGGCATGGTCAAAGTTATTCCAGCTCCACATAGTTTACATGCAGCATCCCCAGATATGGTTTTAGCTGGACATGAATTGGCACTTAAATATAATACTCCTATGCATATTCATGTGGCTGAGGAAAAGTTTGAAGTTAATCAGGTAAAAGAACGTTATAACGCAACGCCGTTAGAATACTTGGATAAAATAGGTGTTGTGGATAACCATTTGTCTATTATCCATGGCGTATGGATGACTAAAGAAGAAATTCAGTGCTTAGGAGAAAAAGGAGGAAATCTCATTTATTGCCCTTCCAGTAATATGTTTTTAGCTGATGGAGTTACGGATATCCCTTATTATATAGATGCTGGTGTTAATATTGCTTTAGGAAGTGATGGCGCATGCGGTAATAATCGTATTAGCGTAATAGAAGAAATGCGAATGACTTCAATTTTACAAAAAGCTGTCACCTGCAATGCAAGTTGTGTTAATTTTTATGATGCATTTCATATGGGAACAACTAATGCAAGCAATGTTCTTGGGCTTAAAATTGGGGCTATTGAAGTTGGTAAATATGCAGATTTTATTGGCGTAGATGTATCAGATTTTTCGATGCAACCAATTAGTGCTGAAGGAAATCAATTTTTACCGAATTTTGTTTATTCCCTACAACCAACAGCAATTAAATTTGTTATGGTGAATGGTGAAATAACGGTAAACAATGGCTGTTTGTCTAAGATTACTGAGAAGAAAATCTTGAACTTGGTTTCATCTACGATGAAGTACTTAGAAGAAGGTTGATATTTATGAGCGTATCAATTTTTACAGAATGTGATTTCAAAACTTCCTCTTGGGCGGGGGGAATAACGAAGCAAATGTACATTTATCCAAAGAGTTCTATCTATAAAAAACGTAATTTTTATATTAGGATAAGCACTGCAACTGTAGAAAATGGAAAGTCGACATTTACAAATTTAAAAGGTTACGATCGATTTCTGATGATTCTAAAGGGCGAAATTTCAATTTCTCATGACTCAAAAAAACTACGTGAACTCCATGCGTTCAATTATGATTTCTTCAAAGGCGAAAGCAATACTATAAGCATTGGTAAGTGTACTGACTTCAATATAATGCTAAAAAGAGATTTTTATAGGGGGCTAATTGTAAAAAAAGTATGCGATTTCCCTAAAGATTGTAATACCTTCCCTGGATTGACATTTGGGTTTATTCTATCAGGACAGTATTCAATAATTAAAAATGATCAAGTAATGGAAACTTTAACCAAGGGACAACTGTTTTTAATCCATGGGGAAACAGATATGAATATCATTTCTAATAAAGATGGTACTGCCTTGTTAATTCAACTAAACTTGATAAATGTTCCTGAGGCATTACCCTAAGATGATATGATTCCCTTAAAGTAGACACGGCAAATAACCAAACTGCTTTAGGGGGATTTTTCTATGGCCAAAAGGAAACATTCGGCAGATTGGATGCTTGCCAGAGTGAAAGAATACCTTTCCGGCAAAGGATCCTACCACTAAATCGCCGAGGCGAATGGGATATCTGTGTGGAGCCTTTGTGACTGGACAAAGAAATACGGGGAACAAGGCGAGGCCGCTTTCATGGAAAGAACTAGGAACGCAAGCTACAGCAAGGAATTCACAAGACAAGCTGTGCCCTTGCCGTTCTGTATGGCGAGGGCAGTGTTGACAACATCGTAACGAAATACAACATTTCAAGCAGTTCCGTTCTCCGGCGTTGGATTAAGCAGCATAATGACCATATGGAACTCAAGGACTACGATCTAAAACGGGAGGTCTATATGGCATAAGCAAGAAGGGAAATCGCTTTCGAAGAGCAAGGAAATTGTGGAGGTATTGCCTGTCGCATGGCAAGAACTACAAAAACGCCGCATGCTATGACGTTTCCTGCAGTCAGGTATACGATTGGGTGTGGAAATACGTTGCTGGTGGGGAGAGTGGCCTTATCGACCGACGCGGGCATCATAAAGCCGACGACGAAGTTGATGAGACAAAACACCTTAGGCGTGAAAACCAGCGCCTGAAACGGCAGCTTGAAGAACAGGAGAGGCTGGTTGCTGGTTTACTTCTTAAAAAAATGGAGAGCCCTGGATGGGAGGTGAAACTTGGCAGGCTGGCCATGCTATGGCCTATGAAGCTACCCGGCAGTGCCAAGCGGAAAAGGGCGGGGCATTTGTTAGCTATGCAAGCAGGTCGGTATTAAGAGAGCATCGTATTATCAATGGTTGAGGCGGGATGTCCCAGAAAGGGAGAAAGAAAATGAAATTATTGCTTAGCTAATCCAGAAGTATGATGAAAGATTTCACCACATTCTTGACTACCGACGTATGACCGACTGGATCAACCGCCTGAACCATACGCATTACAGCAGGAACCGCATTCACCGACTTATGAAGGAGCTCAACATCCATTCCGTAATCCGGTGCAAGGCGGTTCAAAAAATAATAAGCGACAAGGATGTTGCAATATCGGCTATGCGGTAGGCCGCTGAGTCCGACAAAAAAACAATTGCAGATCTGAAGGATCAGCTGGTAGCTACCAATAAAGCTATCATGGATCTGCAGGACAACTAGGCTAATATACAAGCTGTGATTAAGGCAACGGTTGCCCAGACATTGGCTGCCGCTATTCCTGCTTCTGTTGTGGATAAAGATACTGAAAAATAAGAAAAACTAATAAAAAGTAAAAAGGCTGAGAATTTATACCTCAGCCTTTATATTTATCAAGTCTCTTTATGCCGACCAGGACGTTTATTAGGATCAAACATAAACATCGACTGTTCATCTTCGGGGCCAGGAAACCCCGGCTTACGTGGAACCTGAAGAAGCCGGGCCTGTTCCTCATCTCTTTGGACTTTTGCATATCGTTTGATTGTAGCTGTTGATATTCTTGTAAGTTCAGCAACCTGCCGATAAGAATGAGATTCTAAAAGTTCCAAAGCAAGCTGGATTTGGGCTTTAGGAACACGGGGTCTGCCCTCATGGTATCCGGCTTTTGTCCTTGCAATAGCCCGGCCTGCAGCGGTTTGTTCGAGAATCATGTTTCTTTCAAACTCTGCAAAAGCCAACATGATTGTCAGAATCAGCTTTCCCGTGGGTTTATTGTCGATCCGGCCCAGGTTAAGGATATCCACTGTTACACCTCGGTCAACCAGCTCCCGAACGGTTCTCAGCCCGTCTTCGGCGTTCCGGGCGAAGCGATCCAGTTTGCAGCAAATCAGTTCATCTCCCGGCTGAATCCGGGCTATCAGTCGATTAAAAAGCGGACGGTCTGTTGTCTTGCCGGAATATTGCTCCTCCACAATATGCTCTGGAAGCACACCGGCCTGAAGGAGCTCCTGCTTCTGCTCTTCTAAAGAGTTACCCTTCAGCTGGATTAGTGAGGACACCCTGGCATAGCCGTATTTCATAATTTTCACCTGTTTCGTTTTGATACCGACTTATGAACCATTTCTTGCACATATTTTACTGCATCTTTTTATTGGTGTCAAAAATCAACAGTTTTGATACTAACTGCCTGCGCTTCTAAAAGCTCTTGAGGCAGTTATCAATTATTCCCTATCCCCATTTTTCTCAACCAGAAAATAGTTTGCAAAAAAAGATTTACGTCCTCACCGGACGTCTTTTGGTCCCCGTCTGTTTGACTGTTGTAATAGATAAATTTAGCGTTACGATATAGACAGATATTACTATAAGTATGTCATACAAAACAATTGTTTAAAATGTAAGACATTTAAAAAGAGAAAAGAGGGAAATAATTATGGAAAAAGCAAGAAATGCCAACGCTACCGCTACTTATCGTGTGTCCGATGAGGTTAAATCTAAAATATCCGACCTCATGGCCACAGAGAAACTTTCTGCCGATGGACTTTTTACTGCCTTGATTACTGCTTTTGAGAAAGAAAACTTTGGCGGCAGCTACGGAGCTGCCGTGCAGAATGATTTGGACTCTTGGGCAATGCATTCTGCCGCTTTGCAGCAACTTTATGAAAACGCTATCCGTTCTGGTATGGATGCAAAGGTGATAGTCCGGAAAGAGCTCTCCGGACGGATTGAAGCTTCCGAAGCTACTCTCGCTGGGCTGAAGGAAAAACTTGACCTGGCAGAAGCTGATAAAAAAGCCACTGCTGATCAGCTGGAGGCTACAAAGAAATGTCTTGATGAAACGGTCAAAGCTTTAGATAAAGCCGAAGACGAAGCTGGGCAGGCCCGTGAAAACGCCGAAGCCTGGAAAAATAGTATCAATACCCTTACCGCTCAACTTGAAGAAAGTAAGAATAAGGTCAAGAAATTTGATGAGCTTTCCACAGAGCTTACTAAAGTTAAGGCTGAATTACTTGGTGTACAGGCAGAAAATAAGGCCTTGAATACCGTTATTGATAAATATATGAAATCAGCTGAATAATCTTCCCGAATTGCAATAATAAGTTGAACACCCGGCGAACCTTTATGCAGTAAGTGC
>ENA-OPXH01000624-OPXH01000624.1-human-gut-metagenome-genome-assembly--contig:-NODE-624-length-30443-cov-3.168981_pt1 | contig 30443 bp, 17 predicted proteins | sample MGYA00241521_ERZ502034 | MGnify/ENA primary metagenome ERZ502034 (study PRJEB25962, sample SAMEA2042103) | human gut metagenome | biome: human gut; feature: human-associated habitat; material: faeces... | reverse complement strand
CATTGGCGGTATAGCGTTTGTCGCCTCTGCTTGCACTGTTTTTACCATTATACAGAAGTACGATTCCCTTTGGAGTATAAATAGCTGGAGGACCGCATTCCGTCAGCTGTCTGTCGAAGTGTCCGTCACGGGGTGAAAACAGTTTTCTCAGCGAGCCGTCCGTATTTACGTATGGAGTCCAGTTGACTAAATCTTCGGAAGTGGCGGCAAACACATGTTCCTCTCCCCAATACATGAAGTATTTTCCGTCGATTTTCTTGATCACCTGTTTCCCATTGACAACTTCGGTCAGAATGGAGCCGGACTTGCATCCTAAATTGAAGAACTTGCCGTCATACGCTTTGGCAAAAGCGGGACCGTGCTTTGTCCAGTCTTTCAGATTGCGGGAAGTGGCTATTGCCAGACGCGGAATGTGGCGGTTCCATTGCGTATAGGTCATCACATACAGTCCTTCTGCTGTGACGGCGATACGCGGGTCTTCGCATCCGCCCGGCCATTCCAGTTCCTTTTGAGTATCGTTATCCGGATAAAATACCGGAGTCTTTTCCCGCTTGAAGTGAATACCGTCACTCGAAGTGGCGTATCCGAGACGTGAGGTACGGTGACCGATACCGACACCGGATTTATCTTCTGCCCGATACAGCACGACAATCTTGCCGTCATGCAGGGTAGCCGCCGGATTGAAAGTATCATTGGATTCCCATGCAACGTAATCCTGTGTCATCGGACAATAGAATTTCGTGTCCTCTATAGGAGATATCACCGGATTAGCTCCCTGTGGTCGTTCGAAGCCTCCGAATGCCCAGTCGGGTAATACGTTCTTTTTGTCGTTGGAAGGTTGTCCCAAGGCGGTACAAGTCATCATGGTTGTAGTAACCAGAAATAAAAAGGTTGATTTCATATTATATAATTATTATTGGGGAGTATATACTCTCTACATATAAATTAAAAAATTGCTGTCATCTGTCACATAAATGGGGGCAAATAGATGATTATGTGAATGTTATGAGGTGACGGCAAGGTGTGATAGCAGAGTGACAGTAGTTTTGCTGTCACTGTGGCATTGCGGAGACGCTTACGGCGAAGAAGGTCGGTTTCTGTGCCTTGATACCAAAGTTGCGTCGGCGAGAAACTAAAGTTTCAGCGGTGAGAAACTATGGTTCCATCAGTGAGAAACTTTAGTTCCAGCGGCTTGAAACTTTAGTTTTGGAAGCTTGAAACTTTAGTTTCAAAGGCATGGAAACTCTTGTTTCATACAGTGAAACGATTGGTTCCAAAGCATGGAACTATCGGTTTCACCGTATGAAGCAGTTATCTTATAAGTAAGATGGAGTAGAGACTACTGAATGCTGTTCAATAAGTCCACTTTGCCTTCATTGACCAGTTTGAGGATCAGCTCTCCGAACAACGTATTCTGCCATGCAAACCATGCACGGGTAAAGTTTTTCGGGTCGTTTTTGTTGAATGATTCGTGCATGAAGCCGGTACCTGCATCCGTATCCATCAGCATTTTGATGCAAGTTTTGATTTCTGCATCATTCTGGCTGGTGAAGGCTTTCATCATGATACTCATGGGCCATATCATGTCATATCCGATATGCGGACCTCCGATACCTTCCCCGGCACTGCCTTTGAAGAAGTAAGGATTGTCTTCGCTCCATACAAACTTGCGGGTATTCTGATAAATCGGATCAGTCACTTTGACGTCGCCCAGATAAGGCAGAGCGATGAGGCTCGGCACGTTGGCATCGTCCATCAGTAGCTGATTGCCGAAGCCATCTACCTCGAAAGCATAAATCTTACCGTATTTCGGATGGTTGCAGACAGCATATTTCTTTAATGCTTTTTCTACTTCATCCGCCAGTGCGGTACATTCTTTGGCCAGCGCCGGTTTCTTGTTCACGGTGTTCAGAATTTCGGCAGCTTTGCGCAAGGAAGTAACGGCAAAGAAGTTGGAAGGAACGAGGAACTGGAAAGTTGTAGCGTCATCCGAAGGGCGGAAAGCGGAAGCAATCAGTCCGACAGGTTTCACCGGATTGCCCCAGCCGTCATTGGTCATGGTGTCGAGTGCGCGTTCGGTCTTACGCTGGAATCTGTACGGACCTTTCGCGTCGTCCTTACGCTGCTGTTCCTTGAAAGTCTTCAGCACATTTGCGATGGCCTGCAGCCATTCGTCGGAGAATACGCTGGCATCGCCCGTTGTTTTCCAGTAATGGTATGCCAGGCGGATCGGGTAGCAGAGAGAGTCGATTTCCCATTTGCGTTCGTGAAGTTCCGGTTTCATGTCCGTCAGGTCGCTCATCCATTCGCCTCCTTCGGAGTTCATGTTGAAGGCGTTGGCGTACGGGTCGATATTGATACATTTAAACTGGCGGTTGATGACTCCTGCCAGCATCTTTTTCAGTTCGGGGTCTTTATTGGCAAGCTGCACATACGGCCATACTTGCGCACCGGAGTCGCGGAGCCACATGGCGTGGATGTCTCCGGTGTATACAAAAGTGTCCTCTTTTCCATCGAAGTGAACGGTAGTGTCCAGTGTGTTCGGGAAGCAGTTCTCGAACATCCATGCCAGTTTCGCATTGGTCAGTAGTTGCTTGATGTGGTCAATCTGCCGTTCTACTTCCTGCGATACGAATAAGCGCTTGGAGGTTTCGGGGCGGTTGGTCTGGTAATTATTGACCCGGGTATTGTCTTGCTGGGTCACAAATTCGCGGTTTTCCATTGCTTGCACGCCGGCAGCGCCCGAAAGTGCTGCGCAGAGGCAAAGTGTTTTGGTTATATTCATGGTAATTGTTTTTTTAATTCATGTAAGGGTTAATAATCAATGTTTTATTTCTCGATTTCAGCGAACAGCTCGATCAGGCAGGCATTATCGAGCAGCCATTTATAAGGTTCCTCGTTATGTCCCGACCAGTCTCTTCCCAGTAATCCGTTGGCATCCCGATAGTTTCTCCATGCGTGGAGCGCGTTCTCTGCCATCGCACGGACATAAGTCGGGTTGTGGTCAATCTTCTCCAGTGCCTTGAAGCCTCTGAACAGAATCACATTAAACCACGACATATCCTTGTGTACCTTGACTGACGGGTCTTTCTTATCTGCTTTCGAACGGAAAAGGCATCGGTTCCCGCGGCTGTCTTCTGGGCATCGCGCAAGTAATCCTTGTCTCCTGTCTCTTCGTACAGTAATACGCCTGCCTGAATCATTTGTCCACTGTTGTAGGCGTACTTGTCTTTCGAGACTTTCCCTTTCAGATTGATATTGTCCCAGTAAAGGAAGTCGTCGGGATCACACAAGTGTTTTCTGGTCCATGCGTAAGTTTCCTTGGCCTTGTTCAGATACTTTTTGTCCTTCGTCAGACGATATAGCTTGACGCCGAGTACTGTTGACGGGGCATTGGAGCAGGTGTGCTTCGCTTCTTTCTGCTGTTCGCACCAGAAGATTCCTCCGCCCAGTTCGTTACTCCAGCCGCTGTAGATGTATTCGTACAGGGCAATGGCCTTTTTCAGATAGTCGGCCTTCTTTGTGAGGCGGTAGTAGTCGCAATAATCCAGTGCGATCCAGATGTTGTCATCGTAGTAGCGTCCATGCTGACCGTATTTGACTGGGTACGACTGATAACATGCCGGAAGTCGTTCTCCGTCCCAGTACTGTTCCAGTCCCGGCAGGATGCGCTTTTCCAGTATCGTCTTGTACTTCTTGTCTCCGGTAGCCTGGTACATGGCTACGCAACCGGACATCATCCCTGAGTAGGGCCACAGAAAGGAGGCCTTCAAGGTTCCGTTCTGCTGTGCTCCGCCCGCCAGATAAGTGATTTTCTGGTCGGGATTCACGGGATATGTTTCGGTAAGCAGCCCGTCTTCCGTCGGATATAAATTCAGAACATTGTCGAGGATAGAGTCGGCAATGGACACGAAAGGATGATTTTTCACCGTTTTTCCGGAAGCGGAAGCGAGGCAAAACAACATACAGGCTACAAAACATATATTTCTCATATGGGTATCAGATTATTTAATGAAGTATTCGGGGTTATTTTTGCTGACGTTGGTCAAACACCAATTCCACTTTTACAGGGAAATGGTCGGATGGCGTACGTGCTTCATAAGCCTTAATGGTGATCTCTTCCGGACAATCTCTCACTTCCTCCTTTTTACTGTTTTCCCGTACACTCCGATAGGTATCTGTCAGCACACCGTATCTCTTGACGTGGAAAGAAGGTGAAACGAAGATATGGTCGATGCGGCTTTCGGTAAAACTGTTCGGATCGAAGTTGTTGAAAGTACCATTGAGCGCATATCGGTAGTCGCACTTCTCGTAAGAATCGCAGAGGACGCCTTTGCTGACAAATGCGTCGTAGGACTGGTGGGTCTGGTCGACGTTGAAGTCTCCCGTCAGGATAGCCGGCAGATTCTTGCCTCTTCCCAGCTCTTTCATCTTTTCCTGTACGAGGAAAGCGCTCTCCACACGGGCTTTTTTGCCGATGTGGTCCATGTGGAGATTGAAGAACAGAAACTCGAAACCGGTATCTTTGCATTTGAAATGACCCCAGCTGCAAATACGAGGCAATACGGCATCCCAGCCTTTGCTCGGCACGTCCGGAGTTTCCGACAGCCAGAAATCTCCTTTCTCTACGATGTCGAATTTGTCGGTGCGGTAGAAGATAGCGGAGTGTTCGCCTTTGTCTTTACCGTCGTCGCGGCCTACGCCGATATAGTCATAACCGGGAAGGGCTTCTTTCATGTCTTTCAGTTGGTGAAGGAAGCATTCCTGTGTGCCGAAAATATCGAAGTCGTGGTATTGCACGATCTGGGCAATCACCGGATAACGCTGTCCCCAGCCGTCTCCACGGGCGGAGTCGGAACCATTGGCATTTCTCAGGTTGTAGGAGGCAACGGTGAGCGAAGTAGGCTGATAGCTCTGGCAGTTGCAGAAGACTATCGCTGCAAGAACGATAAATAAAAGGTTTCTTAGTTTCATGTTTTCTTTAGTTTGTTTGGATTAGATTATTCATTAAAACATTCAAAAGTACGACATTTTATTCAAATGAAAGGGAATACGGAATATCTTTTTCAGTAGTTCCCCGTTGTTTGTTCGGCGTAGGACTCATCTGATACTGGATATTCGCTCCCTTTAGTAATTGGTCGTGTGTCAGATAATTGCGGGTGAATGCCTTGCCGTTTACCTTCATATCTTTCACATAACGGTTGTCGGTGTTATTGTTGCTTGCTTTTATTGTGACGGTTTTTCCATTTTCCAGATGCAGCTTGGCTGACTTGAAAAGGGGAGTTCCCAGAATGTACTGATCTGTTCCCGGACAAACGGGGTAGAATCCTAAAGCCGAAAAGACATACCAGGCAGAAGTCTGGCCGTTGTCTTCGTCACCGCAATATCCGTCGGGGCCTGCCGTGTAGAGCTTGTCCATGATTTCACGAACCCAGTGCTGGGCTTTCCAAGGTTCTCCCGAATAGTTGTAAAGATAAACCATGTGCTGGATAGGCTGGTTGCCGTGAGCGTACTGTCCCATGTTCATTACCTGCATTTCACGCATTTCGTGGATCATGCCACGGCTTTCCATACCCTGTTTGCCCGGAATGACAAAGACGGAATCCATCATGTTGTTGAACTCTTTCTTGCCTCCCATCAGGTCTATCAGCCCTTGCGGATCATGGAATACGCAGAAACTCCAGTGCCAGCTGTTGCCTTCGCAGAACTCGCCGCTCCAGTCTACTGCATCAAATTTGGGGTTGAACACACCTTTGTCGTCTTTGCCTACCATCAGTTTGCGTTCCGGGTGGTAGACGTTCTTGTAGTTCAGTGCACGTTGTTTGAAGATGTCGATTTCGCTTGCCGGTTTGCCCAGTTTCTTGCCTAGCGTGTAGATGGTCCAGTCGTTGTACGCATATTCCAGCGTGCGTGCAACATTCTGTCCTATACCGATATTGTTGGGGACATAACCCAGTTTGTTGTAGGCGTCGTATGCAAGGCGGCCCGAAGCTGTGCCGCGGAGATGGGCGTTTGCGTCATGTTTCAATGCTTCCCAAAGTGTTTCGATGTCATATCCGCGCAGTCCTTTGATATAAGCGTCGGCTACTACGGAAGCAGAGTTGTTGCCGACCATACAGTCACGGTGTCCGGGACTTGCCCATTCCGGAAGGAATCCGCTTTCAAGGTACGCATTGACCAGTCCTTCCTGCATCTTCTGATTCATGGACGGATACATCAGGTTCAGGAATGGGAACAGACAGCGGAACGTATCCCAGAAGCCGGTATCCGTAAACATATACCCCGGCAGCACTTTTCCGTTGTAAGGGCTGTAGTGTACGACCTGTCCTTTGGCGTCTATTTCATAAAAACTGCGTGGGAACAGCATCGAACGATAGAGGCAGGAATAGAAAGTGCGCAGATTGTCGATATTATCGTCTTCCACATCTACTTTGCTCATTTCACGGTTCCAGATGTCTTTTCCTTTAGTGACCAGCTGGTCGAAACTATCCTTGCCCAGTTCTTTGAGATTCAGTTCCGCCTGCTCATAACTGATAAAAGAAGAAGCGACACGTGCGTGAACGATCTCCCCTTTCTGGGTAGCGAATCCGATGATCGCTCCGGTATGGTTGCCCTGAACTTCTGTTTCGTTCGGGAGAATGTTGTTCTCTTTCACGCCGGAAGTAAAGGTAAACGGTTTGTCGAACTGGATGACGAAATAATTCTTGAAGTTCTCCGGCACTCCGCCGCTGTTCTTGGTAGAATAACCGATGATCTTGTTTTCTTCCGGAATCACCTTCACATAAGAGCCTTTGTCGAATGCGTCGATAACGACATAAGCGTTCTTGGTTTCCGGATACGTGAAACGGAACATAACGGCACGCTCCGTCGGAACGAGTTCCGTAGTAACGTCGTGGTCTGCGAGATATACCTTATAATAATAAGGTTTGGCAACCTCCGCCTTGTGCGAGAACCAGCTGGCACGTTGGTCCTGGTCGAATACCAGTCCGCCTGTGATCGGCATGATGGAAAACTGACCGTAGTCGTTCATCCACGGGCTGGGTTGATGTGTTTGTTTGAAGCCCCGGATTTTGTCAGCATCGTAGGTATATGCCCAACCGTCGCCCATTTTACCGGTTTGCGGTGTCCAGAAGTTCATTCCCCACGGCAGTGCCGTAGCCGGATAGGTATTTCCGGTCGATAACTCAAACTTGGACTGCGTTCCTACCAGCGTGCTGACATAGTCTACCGGATTCTTGACGGCAGAAATTTGCATGCTGTACAACACCGCACCTCCAATAAATAACAGGTGTTTAAATGAAAAATGTGTTTTCATGAACAAATGAATTTATGAATAAAATTAGTTTCTGTGACGAAAATAGAGAGAAAAGGAATGCCGCTACCGGAAGTCGAAACACTAAATCGCCCTGTGGCGCTATAATTAACCAAACTGGCACGCATTCTTACATATATTCTGCGCCAAAAAAGTGCTGGAAAGTTTTTTTGTTTACCTTTGTCATATTGCAAATCTAAGGATTCTATGCCATGAAAAAACATTGTATTTTACTTTTCTTCTGCTGCCTTAATCTGCTGATGAATACAGCCGGTGCCTATAATCTGAAGCAGGTTGCTGACAAAGAATATATGTCCAACAGCTCTATTACTTCTCTGTGCCAGGACGACAAAGGACTGATGTGGATCGGCACTTGTGACGGACTCAATATCTATGACGGTCAGGAGATCGAAGAGTTTAAGACCCGTGACAAGGAGGATTACTTATCCGGCAATCAAATTGATAATATTATCTATACCGGCAACGATACTTATTGGTTCCAGACCTATTATAGCCTGATTCGTCTGGACCGTAAAACGAACTCCATTACACGCTTTAATGAGTTTCAGAAACTCTTCTTGATGAATAAGGATAATCATGGCACCTTGTTTATCATTAAAGACACCAACTGCATCTATTATTTTCATAAGAAGGAAGGCATCTTTAAGAAAATCAATGTGACTGGTATCCCGATATCGGATGTCATTACTTTCTTCTTTGATAAAAATAACCGTATGTGGGTGATGATGAAAGGGTATAATCGGTGTTATGACCTGCAACAGGACCCTCTGACGGAGAATATCACTTTAGTATCGCAGAAAAGCGGTTTGGATCATCACACGCCATTGATTTGTAGCTTTTACGATGACGCCGCCGTTTACTACGTGGATAAAGAATACAATCTCTATGCCTTTCATATTGAGAGTAAAAAGAATGAATTTATAGCTAACCTGGGAGCGAACATACAGGCGCATGACAAGATTTCCTCCATTGTTAAATATCATGATAGCTTTTTTGTCGGCTTAATGATGGACGGTGTTCTGGTGTTGGAAAGGCAAAAAGACAGCGGTGAATATCAGATTCAGACCTTACCTATAAATAGCGGAACATTCAGCCTGATAAAAGACCGCTTTCAGGATGTTGTCTGGATTGGTACGGATGGGCAGGGCGTTTATCTTTACTCAAATCCTCTTTATTCTATAAAATCGGTGGTACTGAATAACTATACCGAAAAGATAGAACGGCCCGTGCGTGCTTTGCTGCTTGACAAGGAGCGTACTTTTTGGATCGGTACCAAAGGGAATGGTATACTTAAAATCTTTGATTATGAGGTACAAAAGAATATCTCGGACTGTCGCTCGGAGATACTGACAACATCGAACAGCGGTTTAGGCAGTAATGCGGTCTACTGTATCAGAGAAAGTAACCGTAACTTGCTATGGATCGGTGATGAAGAAGGACTGAACTTTTATTCGTATCGCGAACGCCGTATCAAGAAACTTCCTCTCTGGATTGATAATGAGGAATTCAAATACATACATGATATTTATGAAACGGAGGACTCGGAATTGTGGCTGGCCAGTGTGGGGATGGGAGTAGTCAGAGCGCGTATCGGAGGTACACCGGATCATCCGGTTCTTGAAAATGTGCAACGATATGTGGTCAATGGCGGAGAATTCGGCTCTAATTACTTCTTTACGATCTGCAAGGGGGACAGTCTGAACCTGTTGTTCGGCAATATGGGATACGGGGTATACCGCTTCAATGAAACGATCAACGGATTGGAACCGCTGACCACTCATAAGTATGAGAATATGAACTTGAACAAGGTAGTACCTATTATAAAAGATGATGCGGACAATTATTTGATCGGTACTACTTATGGAGTCATTAAGTATGCCTCAGAAAACTCTTATCAACTGTTTAATGCGAAAGACGGTTTTCTGAACAGTACTATCCATGCCATTCTGAGGCATTCGTCCGATAACTTCTGGCTGAGTACGAATCAGGGATTGATTAACTTTGATACCAAAAGAAATGTATTCCGCTCTTACGGCTTTGGCGACGGGCTTAAAGTCGTCGAATTTAGTGACGGAGCTTCTTACAGAGACCCGCAAACGGGTATACTGTTTTTTGGAGGAATCAACGGCTTTGTAGCTATTCAGGCAGACGGACGTCCCGAACAGCTTTATATGCCTCCCATCTACTTTGACAAACTCTCTATCTTTGGAGAACAATACAACCTTGGAGAGTTTATCACCCGTAAAAAGGAGAATGAAGTACTGAATCTGAAATACGATCAGAACTTCTTTGCTGTTTCATTCACCTCTGTCGATTATCTGAACGGAAATAACTGCACCTATTCTTATAAACTGAAAGGATTGAGTGACCAGTGGATTAATAATGGTAAAGAAAGTTCTGTCTCTTTCACGAACATGGCTCCCGGCGAATATACGTTATTGGTGAAGTACTACAATAGTGTATTCGATAAAGAAAGTGAAGTCTATTCTTTGTTGATACGGATCGGTGACCCGTGGTACGCCTCTTGGTGGGCATATCTCATTTATTCTTTATGTCTGCTTATGATAGCCGCCATGCTGGTACGTTCGTTTATTCTCCGCACCAAACGGAAAAAGCAGGAACTGCTGAATGAAATAGAGAAACGCCATCAAAAGAATGTATTTGAGTCGAAACTTCGTTTCTTCACTAATATAGCTCACGAGTTCTGTACCCCGTTGACTCTTATCTACGGTCCTTGCGGACGTATCCTTTCATCAAAAGGACTCAGTAAATTCGTAGTCGATTATGTTCAGATGATTCAGACGAACGCGGAACGTTTGAATAACCTGATTCATGAACTGATCGAATTCCGCCGTATCGAAACCGGAAACCGGGAAGTGAGGATCGAGGCCCTGAATGTATCTTCCTTAATGAAAAATACGGCAAAAACCTTTGTCGATATGGCTAAATCCCGGAATATCACGTTCCTGAGCAAGATACCCGAGCAAGTTTCCTGGAACTCAGACAAAGGTTTTCTGAATACTATTATTATCAATCTGATATCCAATGCCTTCAAGTATACTCCGGATGGGAAAAGTATCAAAATAGAAGTGGATACCAACGATGAAAACCTGCTGGTTCTCCGGGTTGCCAATGAGGGAAGTACGATTAAAGAAGAAGACTTTCAATATGTTTTCAACCGTTATGCTATCCTGGATAGCTTTGAAAACCAGGATGAAAAGAACTTCTCCCGTAATGGGCTGGGACTTGCCATTTCCTACAATATGGCGAAATTGCTGAATGGTACGCTGAAGGTGGAAAATACGCCTGACGGCTGGGTATTGTTTACTTTGTCATTGCCTCCGCTGGAAGTGACTACCGGCGTATCGTCTTCTAAACGAATCACTTCGGAATACATTCCAAAAATAGAGTCGCAACTGGTGCTGAAACGTCCTCACTATGAATTTGACAAGATGCGGCCTACATTGCTGGTGATTGATGATGAACTGGAAATGTTGTGGTTCATCGGGGAAATCTTCTCTAACGATTTTAATGTGGTCACCCTGCAGGAGCCGGAACGGGTGGAGCAGGTATTGAATGAAGTTTATCCGAATGTGATCATTTGCGATATCATGATGCCGGGAGTTGGCGGTATCGAATTGACGAAACGGATTAAGTCGGTGAAGGAAACGGCACATATACCTATTATTATGGTTTCCGGCCGGCATGAAATGGAACAGCAGATGGCTGCACTTTCTGCAGGAGCCGAGATGTATATCACCAAACCGTTTAATGCGGAATATCTCCGTATCTCTGTTTGTCAGATGTTGGAACGTAAGGAAGTACTGAAGGATTATTTCAGTTCAGCAATCAGCTCTTTTGAAAAGACAGATGGTAAACTGACACATAAGGAATCGAAAAAGTTCCAGCAATCTGTTCTGAAGATTATCAATGACCATATTCAGGAGAAGGAACTGACTCCCCGTTTCATAGCCGATCATTTGGCTATCAGCGTTCGCAGCCTTTACCGGAAAATGGAGGAGATGGGGGAAGAAAGCCCTACGATTATGATTAAGGAGTGTCGTTTGCATGTAGCGAAAGATTTGCTGCTGAAAACGAAAAAGACGATTGATGAAATTGTATTCGAAGCCGGATTCTCTAATAAGGTCACTTTCTTTAAGGTATTCCGTGAAAAGTACGGATGCACGCCAAAAGAATTCCGGACCAAACACTTGGAAGAAGTACAATAATCAGTCCCTTCTATTGACTGTCTGTATAGCATAACGAGAGTTTTCCCTGGAGGTGAAGAGTCTGATTACACTGAGAGAATATGCTCTATAGCAGGTTTGTAAGCGAGTAAATGTCTATGCCAAAAAAGTAAATAAGAAGTTCGTTTTCCTGTTATCGATATTCTGAATCTTATCTCAGTCTTCATTGCGGGGAATTTAACTTTTAAAGAAAACCGGAATATTATCAAATCATGCCAAAATAGTAAATATCCCTGCCGTGTGGCATAAAACACGAAGAAGGAAAACTCAGAATTTTGGCAAACACGCTAATTTTGCTGATGCAATAAAGAAGCAGGAATATATATAATATGTTTAACTAAATATCTCATGAAACTATGAATCAACAACACGATCCTCCGCTTAATTTATTTAAGTATGCAATGATTCCTTTTTACCTTTTATTTCATTTTGTTTGAATTAAATTTAATATCTTATGAAATCCAATTTATTTATGAAGCGTAAGCTTGAAATCGGACTTACCTTATTAATAGGAATGTCTGCCTTTTGGGGTTGCAACAATGACTTGGCTCCGATACGCCAAAATCAAGCCTTACCTCCCGATTTGAGTAAACACTCTGTTTTCGAAAGTTTCTCTCCCGACAGTGGTGGTATCGGAACACAGTTAATCATCCGTGGAAAAAATTTCGGTTCCGATCCAAGTTATGTGAAGGTCACTGTAAATAACAAGGAAGCAGCTATTGTAGGAATGGACGATGAGGTAATCTATGCCATCGTTCCCGCACGTGCAGATACAGGTTATGTTCGTCTGTTTATAGGTAAAGACGAAAATATAGAAGAGTATGCTTCCGAGACAAAATTCCGTTATCAGTTTAAGCGTAATGTGACGACGATGGTGGGACAACATGGTATGAATGGTCGTGAGGACGGCAGCTATGCTGCTTCCAAGCTGCAAAGAACCTGGTTCTTGCTGACTGATAAAGACGGTTCGGTATTCTTTATAGATGAAGGACGTGGTCAGACACAGAATGGTGCTTTGCGCCGTGCACGTAATGGTGAAGTGGAAACTTTGGTGCAGTGCTCCAGCGGTCCGTTTCAGTCACCTACCTGTCTGGCATTCAGTCCGGCTCAGGACACTCTTTATATCTCTCAGTATTCCTATACGGATGAGAGTAATACCAAGACTGACTTCAATATTATTTATGTAACGCGCGAAGGTGGATTCGTGGATGTAAGAGGACTTTGCAGAGCGAAGAAAGTCGGCACTACAGGACTGGCAGTACATCCCAAAACAGGGGAAGTGTTCTTCTGTAATAAAGGTACTGGCTATGTGTATCGTTTTGACGGACCGAGCTACGAAGACTTTACCCCTCTCTTCCGAATTAACAATGCAACGGAAATTGAAACCCGTATGACTTTCAATACCGAAGGTACGATCCTTTATGTAGCGGTATGTAACCGCCATTGTATCTATCAGGTTCCTTATGATGCTGCTACACACACTTTTGGGAATCCGGTTCTTTTTGTCGGCGCATGGGATGAAAGTGGCTATATCAATGGTACAGGTGCGACTGTCCGTCTGAATAAGCCGGAGCAGATGGCATTTGATGAAGACGGAAATATGTTTGTTCCCGAACGTAATAACCACATTATTCGTAAAATCACACCGGCAGGTTCCGCTTCTCTGTACGCCGGTCAACCCGAGCAGAGTGGATTTGGTGACGGTTTGCCCGAAGAAGCAAAATTCAATCAGCCCGAATGTGTGACGGTTTATCCGGACAACTCGGTCTATGTGGCTGACCGCGATAACCATGTTATTCGTCGTGTGACAGTAGAATAAATAATCTATAAAAAGAATTATCCATGAATAATATTCAAAAATATATCGTATTACTCTTGACGGTAATGCTGCTCGTGCCTGATAGTGCATGGGCACAGGAGAACAAGCAGGAATTTGTAATCAAGGGGGTAGTGGAAGATAATCTTGGTCCTGTTGCCGGTGCGTCGATTGTTGCTAAAAATCAGCCGGGCGTCGGTACAATTACCAACTTAGATGGAGAGTTTACCATAAAGGTGGGAGCTTATGATGTACTTCAAGTGACTTTTATTGGTTATCAGACAGTTGAAATTCCTGTGTTATCGATCAAAGACCGGAATAATCTGAAAGTGAAAATTGTAGAAGATAACCGTAAGATTGATGAGGTGGTGATTACTGCCAGTGGTATCCAGAAGAAAAAGACCTTGACCGGTGCCATTACCAATGTTGATATCAAACAGTTGAATGCTCCGGGAGCTAATCTTTCGAATGCATTGGCAGGTGTTGTACCGGGTATCATAGCGATGCAAACCAGCGGTGAACCGGGTGAAAATATGTCAGAGTTCTGGATCCGTGGTATGAGTACATTTGGTGCCAAGTCAGGAGCTTTAATACTGGTGGATGGGGTAGAACGTAGCTTTAATGAGATTCCGGTAGAAGATATTGAATCATTCTCCGTGTTGAAGGATGCGTCGGCAACTGCCATTTACGGACAACGTGGTGCAAATGGTGTTGTCCTGATTACTACCAAACGTGGTGAAAAAGGGAAAGTGAAGATTAATGTGAAAACCGGTTTCAGCTGGAATACTCCGGTGAAGGTTCCTGAATATGCAAATGCTTATGATTGGGCGAGTTTGGCTAATGAGGCTTTGGAGGGACGTTATGAAAGCCCTCTGTATACAAGTGAAGAGATGAATATTATCCGGTATGGACTGGACTCTGATCTTTATCCGAATGTAGACTGGAGAGACTTGATGCTGAAAAGTGGAGCTCCCAGCTATTATGCCAATATTAATTTCTCCGGTGGTAGCGATAATGTACGTTATTTCGTATCGGGACAGTATACCAGTGAAGACGGACGTTACCGTACTTCCAGTTCTGAAAATAAATACAATACAAATACGACGTATGAACGTTGGAACTATCGTGCGAATGTAGATATGAACTTAACCCGTTCAACGATATTGAAAGTGAGTGTAGGCGGATGGTTGGTTAACCGCAATTCTCCACAGAGCGATGCGGATGATATTTGGAAATCCTTTGCTTACTATACTCCGCTGTCTTCTCCGCGTAAATGGTCTACAGGTCAATGGCCGGTTGTTAATGGCATGACTACGCCTGAGTATCAGATGACTCAAACCGGATATCGCACTATTTGGGAAAGCAAAGTAGAAAGTAGCGTTGCTTTGGATCAGGACTTGTCGTTTATAACGAAAGGCTTGAAATTTTCCGGAGTCTTTGCTTTTGATACCTATAATAAGAATACTATCCGCCGTTCTAAAGCGCAAGAGTTGTGGTCTGCGGAATATTCTCGTGACGCAAACGGTAATCTGGTGTTGAAGAGAGTACAGAATGCTGCTGCAATGTCTCAGAAGAAAATAGTGGAAGGTGATAAACGTTATTATTTGCAAGCTTCTTTGGATTATAGCCGATTGTTCGCTCAGAAACATCGCGTTGGAGTGTTTGCTATGGTCTATCAGCAAGAGACTACTGACGTCAATTTTGATGAGAGTGATTTGATGGGATCTATTCCTCATCGTAACTTGGCTTATTCGGGACGTTTTACTTATGCTTTCCAAGATAAGTATATGGCAGAATTTAACTGGGGTTATACAGGTTCCGAGAATTTTGAACATGGAAAGCAATTTGGCTTTTTCCCGGCCGTATCTGCCGGATGGGTAGTTTCGGAAGAATCGTTTGTGAAGAAAGCGATGCCGTGGTTGGATCTGTTTAAGATTAGAGCTTCTTATGGTGAGGTGGGTAATGACCAGTTGAGAACTAGCTTGACCGATGATAAGACACGCCGCTTCCCTTATATATCTTTGGTAAGTACGGATGATGGAGGATCGTATACTTTTGGTGAATTTGGTACTAACAAAGTACAAGGTTATCGTATTAAAACACTGGGAACATCGAATTTGACCTGGGAGGTTGCCAAGAAGTATGATATCGGTGTGGATTTCAGTATCTTTAATGGGAAAGTCACCGGAACAGTAGATTACTTTGTTGATAAACGGGATGATATCTTTATGCAACGCAATCAAATGCCGCTGACAACCGGTCTTGCCGACCAAACGCCTATGGCCAATGTAGGTAAGATGAAATCAGTCGGATGGGATGGAAATATCGCTTTCACCCAGCAGATTGGACAGGTGAGCCTGCAACTACGTGGTAATTTTACTTATCAGAAAACTGATATTTTGGATATGGATGAGGCCGCCAATGAATTATGGTACAAGATGAATAAAGGTTTCCAATTGAATCAGAGCCGTGGTTTTATCGCCCTGGGTTTGTTTAAAGATCAGGAAGACATTGACAGAAGTCCTTCTCAGGCATCTTTGGCTAACAAAACAATACTTCCGGGAGATATTAAATATAAAGATGTGAATGGTGACGGAGTCATCACAACGGATGATGAGGTACCTTTGGGATATCGTCAGCAGCCGGGACTTCAGTATGGTATCGGCTTGAGCGCCAGTTGGAAGAACTGGAACTTTAGTATGCTTCTTCAAGGAACCGGTAAATGTGACTTTTTCGTAGGCGGCAGTGGACCTCATGCTTTCCATGACGGTCGTACGGGTAATATTCTGCAAGTAATGGTAGATGGTAATCGTTGGATTCCAAAGGAAATTTCGGGCACGGAAGCTACGGAAAATCCGAATGCCGACTGGCCTCGCCTGACTTATGGAAACAACAATATGAACAACCGGGCATCTACATTCTGGTTGAAGGACAGAAAATATCTGCGCTTAAGAAATGTGGAACTTTCTTATGACTTTCCTCAGGTATGGACACGCAAGTTCCTTGTGAGTAATCTGCGTCTTGGATTTATCGGACAGAACTTGTTTACTTGGGCACCGTTTGACTGGTGGGATCCGGAAGGTACAAATGAATCGGGAAGTAGCTATCCGATTAATAAAACTTTCTCCTGTTATCTTCAATTTAGCTTTTAAATCAAAAACTACGAATTATGAAAAGAATACTTTATACCATATTGCTGGCTATAGGTACATTGTCCTTCTCGTCATGTACCGATTATATCAATGTGGACAAATACTTTTATGATCAGGTATCTTTGGACTCCGCTTTCTCCAAACGTGTGTATGTGGAAGGATGGTTGTCGAGTGCATACAGTGTAATGGATTATATTGGTGAATATAGAGAGCCATTTCGCTGGGCTAGTGATGACCTTTACCATCCGGATATGAAGGATTATGTGGAAGGAAACTATAGTGCTGATAATCAGCTTGGAGACGAGGCAGAAGCGCGGAAGGGAGAATCACGTTTATGGAAATATTATGAGGGAATTCGAAAGGCTTCCACTTTCATCGTAAATGTAGATCGCTGTCCGGAACTGACGATGGATGAAATAGCCGATATGAAAGGACAGGCACGTTTCTTGCGTGCTTATTGTTACTGGGCTTTAATACGCGTCTATGGTCCCGTACCTTTGATTCCTTTGGAAGGACTGGATGTGAATCTTTCTTATGAAGAACTTTCCTTGCCACGAGAGCATTTTGATAATCTGGTTGATTTTATAGATCAGGAATTGGCTGAATCAGCCCGTTCACTACCGACTAAAAGAACGGTCAACAATCTTGGACGTCCGACTCGCGGAGCTGCATTAGGACTTCGTTCACGTGTGTTGCTTTATGCGGCCAGCCCGCTTTTCAACGGAAATACGGATTTCTTTAATGTGAAAGACTGCTATGGTAATCAATTAGTGTCTCAGACCTATGATGAAACAAAGTGGGCGAAAGCGGCGGCAGCTGCTAAGGATGTGATTGAATTGGCTAAGGCTTCCGGTCTGTATGAACTGTATGTTGTAGCGCCGAAAGCGACCGTTCTGCCTTCACAACGTCCTCCTCATAATGCACTTTATTCGGATAAGAACTATCCGGAAGGTTGGGCGGACGTAGACCCGTTACTTTCTTATAAGTCCAACTTTGACGGTACGATTCTGGGATCGAAAAATCCGGAACTTATATTTACCCGGACAAGAATTGGAACAGGACATATCAATGACTGGGCTTACCAATCTACGCCAAAGACTTTAAAAGGAAACAATCGGTTGGCTGTTACTCAGAAGCAGGTCGATGCGTATGCGATGAATGACGGACGTTCTATCACAGAGGCGGAAGCTACCGGTGATTACGTAACACAAGGTTTCACGACACAGGCGTATGCTGTGGCGAATCCTTTCCTGCCGGCTAAGGTGAATTTGATGTACAATAATCGTGAACCACGCTTCTATGCGTCCATCGCTTATAATGGTTCGGTTTGGGAAGCTTCCAGTGCTTCTGAATCTGAATTCCGCGATCAACAGATATTCTATTATCGTGGTCTGAACGATGGCAAACAGGGATTTAAGGAAGAATGTCCACTGACAGGAGTTACTTTAAAGAAGTTTTATAATTCGGAAGATTCACGGACTGAAGGCGGATATCTGGTTGATAAAACAGAGATGACCATTCGTTATGGTGAAATTCTTCTGATTTATGCCGAAGCGTTGAATGAGTTGACTTCGGGACAAGTTTACCATCTGACTACCTATACCGGAGCTGATGTAGAGATTCAGCGCAGTGTAGATGAAATGCGTTATGCTATCAAACGTATCCGTATGCGTGCCGGAGTACCTGACTATTCAGAGGAGACTTATAATAACCCGAACGATTTCCGTGTGAAATTGAAAAGAGAACGCCAGATAGAGTTATTGGGTGAGAATAGTATGCGCTACTTTGATTTACGCCGTTGGAAAGATGCTATGACAGAAGAAAACCAGTTATTGCAGGGGTGTAACATTAATATCAGTGATGATGAAACGCGTATTGCTGATTTTTATAAACAGACTATCATCACCTCGGTACACAAAGTGTTTGAACAGAAAATGTATTTGTGGCCTTTCCCGACTTACGAGCTGAAACGTAACGTGAATATGACGCAGAATCCTGAATGGTAAAACTAAATAAAATTGGCTTATTATGAAAAAAATAATATCTATATACGGAATAATGGGAAGTCTGCTGATCGCTATGCTGCCCGGAGTTTCTTCATGCGATAAATTGGAAGATGAATTATTCAAGAAGAATACATATATCATTCATAATGGTTGGCAGGATTACTCATTGGAGGTAGCTGATGATAATACCACCGTACTTCCTGTATATTTCGGAGTAAATGGAACATCGGGAAATGATAAGGAAATTCATATAACGATGGAAGTTGACCCGGATACGCTGGATGCGTATAATAAGGACAAGTATAAGAGTCAGACGGACTTATATTATAAGATATTGCCGGAAGGAACCTATACGTTTGATGCCGATTCATGGAATATTAAAAGTGGAGAATTGAATGCGGCGGCTTATATTCATATCGACTTGAACAAGATCAGAGAAGTAGGCAACTTGTATAATGATTATGTACTTCCCTTGCGCATCACTTCTTCTACAGGAGAAGAGATGGGAGCGAATAAATATACGAAAGTATTGGCACATATCGGTTTCAAGAACGATTATTCAGGTATTTATAGTGGTAAGGGCGTTGTGACACAACAGGGAACAACTTATACGACTGAAACGACCAGCACACAACTTTATGCAATTAATAATAATACCTGCTATATGTTTGTGGGCGAGAAGACACGTTCCAACACTACGGACTATCTGAATTATGTGGTTGAAATAGAACGTGATGATTTCGGAGACATAACGTTAACCAGCCATGTGGATGGATTGAAGTTTAAACCTTATAGTGCCAAACTCAGTCGTAAATATACGTATAACTATACAGACCAACGTTATTATACAGAAATTACTACCATTGAATTGGCTTATGAATATCAGGACTCTGCACAGGGCGAATCATTAATGATGTCGTTCGAAGGTACTTTCTCCATGTCAAGAGATGTATTGAGAGTAGACTATCCTAATGTAGACGTAGAAGAGTAATTTACCTTAGTTATAATATATATGAAAGTGATGAAATACTTCGTTCTCGCATCATTGCTTTGTCTTAGTGCATGCAGCGATGATAACGACAACAAAAATAATGAGACACCCCAGAATCTGGCAGAGCTAACCGTTGACGCCAGTGAAATCAGTATCGCACAGGGGGATACCAGAACCGTAAAAATTACGTCCGGTAATGGCGAATATGAGGTGACTTCGGCAAACGAAGAAGTGGTGACGGCAGAAGTCGATGGTGATATAGTGACACTGACAGCTGTAGAAGGACATAACAATGCTCAGGGTGTAGTATACGTGAAAGACAAGTACTACCAGCGCGCTAAGATTTTGGTTAACACGGCGGCAGAGTTTGATCTGAAGTTGAATAAGACGTTATTTACGCTTTATTCGCAGGTGGAAGGCGCCGATGAAGCTTTCGTTAAAATCTATACAGGAAACGGAGGTTATTCGCTCGAAGTGATAGACGAAAATAATTGTATCGAAGTCGATCAGTCTACACTTGAAGACTCGGAATCATTCACCGTGAAAGGTATCGCCCAGGGAAATGCCGAGGTCAAGATAACTGACCGGAAAGGAAAAGAAGCCTTTGTGAATCTGAATGTGATTGCTCCTAAACAGATTACGACTGACGCTGATGAAAAGGGTGTACTGATCAATGCTAATCAAGGTTCTCAGCAAGTAAAGATTTTGAGTGGTAACGGAGAGTATAAAATACTTGATGCCGGTGATACGAAAGTAGTCCGTCTCGAACTTTATGGTAACGTAGTGACAGTGACCGGAAGAAAAGCCGGCGAAACTTCCTTTACGCTGACTGACGCCAAGGGACAGGTATCGCAACCTATTCAGGTGAAGATTGCACCGGACAAACGTTGGTGTATGAATCTGGGAAGAGACTATGCCGTGTGGACGCATTTCGGAGAAATGACAGGCGAAGGAGTAGAAGCATTGAAAGCTGCGACCAACGATTTCAAATTGAAGAAGATGACCTGGGAGCTGACTTGCCGTATCGATAATACTTATTGGTTGCAGACCATTATGGGTAAAGAAGGTTACTTTATCCTCCGTGGCGGTGACGATGGTGAAAAAGGCAAAGAAGGCGGTAATCAGTGGAAAGTCATTGACCTGGTAGGTAAAAGCGATAAATTACATCTGAGAACAGGGCATAATGCGATTAAGCTTGGCGAGTGGATGCATCTGGCTTTGGTGGTAGACTGTGACGTAGCACAAAGTAATCCGAGTGAAAAGTACAAGCTTTATATTAATGGCAGCAGAGTTGCCTGGGGAGAAATAAAGAAGAATGATCTCAATTACCCGGAAGTAGATCTTTGCGCAGGAAATGACGGCGGAAAAATCTCCATTGGTAAGGCTAGTGACAATAATCGTTTCTTGGGCGGAGCTGTACTTGAAGCACGTATCTGGTCTGTTTGCCGTACGGAAGCGCAACTGAAAGCCAACGCATGGGACTTTGTGGAAGAAAACCCGGAAGGTTTGTTAGGACGCTGGGATTTCTCTGCCGGTGCACCGGTTGCTTACATTGAAGACGGCACTGACTCCGATCATGAATTGTTGATGCATGTTTGTAAGTACGACAGCTTCAATGCTACAGAATTTCCAATGAGCAGATTTGAGGAAGCTCCCATAGTAGTACCTTTTAAGTAATCTCTAAATTCGAAGAAAAATGAAAGCAATATTCAAACTGTTTATATTGAACCTCTTGGCTTTGGCATTACTTCCGTCCTGTAGTGATGATGATCAGTCAAACTCAGAACAGAATGATCCGGTCAGTGGCAATATTTCTCCGGTAGGTTCATTTGCGGTAGAAGCTACCAATAACGAGAATGAACTTCTGGTGAAATGGACCAATCCCAGTAATCGCGACGTGGATATGGTAGAACTCTCTTACAGGGATGTGGAAGCGAGCTTGTCTCGTGCTACCGACTTCTCGCCGGGACATATCATAATACAAGTAGAGCGTGATGTCACACAGGAATATATGTTGAAAGTTCCTTATTTTGCCACTTACGAAGTTTCTGCCGTAGCTATCAGCAAAGCCGGCAAGCGATCGGTACCCGAAAGCCGTGTGGTGATGCCTTATCATGAAAAGGTGGATGAGCCTGAACTGAAACTGCCGGAAATGCTGGATCGTGCACATTCTTACATGACTTCTGTCATTGGATATTATTTCGGCAAGAGTTCCAGAAGCTGCTGGCGTAGTAATTATCCGTATGATGGAAAAGGTTATTGGGATGGTGATGCGTTGGTCTGGGGACAAGGCGGCGGTCTTTCGGCATTTGTCGCTATGCGTGATGCAACCAAAGAGAGCGAAGTGGAGAATATCTATGGCGCAATGGATGATATGATGTTCAAAGGAATTCAGTATTTCTGTCAGCTGGATCGTGGAATCCTGGCTTATTCCTGCTACCCGGCTGCCGGTAACGAACGCTTTTACGATGATAACGTATGGATCGGGCTCGATATGGTCGACTGGTATACGGAAACGAAAGAGATGCGTTATCTGACACAGGCAAAGGTGGTATGGCGCTACTTGATCGATCACGGTTGGGATGAGACTTGCGGAGGAGGTGTACACTGGAGGGAGTTGAACGAACACACTACCAGCAAGCACTCTTGCTCTACCGGACCTACTGCTGTGATGGGCTGTAAGATGTATCTGGCAACTCAGGAACAGGAATATCTCGACTGGGCGATCAAATGTTACGACTATATGCTGGATGTATTGCAAGACAAGTCTGACCATTTATTCTATGACAATGTACGTCCGAATAAGGATGATCCCAATCTGCCGGGCGATCTTGAAAAGAACAAGTATTCTTACAATTCCGGACAGCCGTTGCAGGCAGCCTGTCTCTTATATAAGATTACCGGCGAACAGAAATATCTGGATGAAGCGTATGCGATTGCTGAAAGCTGTCATAAGAAATGGTTTATGCCCTATCGTTCCAAAGAGCTGAATCTAACTTTCAACATCCTTGCTCCGGGATACGCCTGGTTCAATACGATCATGTGCCGCGGATTCTTTGAACTTTATTCTATTGACAATGACCGTAAATATATCGATGATATTGAGAAGTCAATGATTCATGCGTGGAGCAGTAGCTGTCATCAGGGCAACAACTTACTGAATGACGATGATCTGAGAGGGGGAACTACCAAGACCAGTTGGGAAATACTCCATCAGGGGGCATTGGTTGAATTGTATGCCCGGTTAGCAGTACTGGAACGTGAAAACCGATAGTTGAATGATTCCCGTTCAGGGAAAATAAGAACATAAAAAAGCCATCCCCGGAATAGACGAAATATGGGATGGCTTTTTTGTAGTGTGCTTACTATTGTTCGGCAGACTATGTTCCGTGAGTTTTTGGAAAGGTTATTCCTTTATAGATTCAGCTGTTTTTTTGTGAACAATTTATTTGTAAATAAATTGTTGTCTTGTATTAAGTAGGGTAGCAATTAAAGGTAAATGTGTACTTTATGCTAAATAGCAAAGGATGAAATTTAATGTTTTATAGTAATAAGTAGTTATGATTTAATTCTTGTTATGAAAGTAAATTACTATGTCGAGAGCGTGATTTCTTAATTTATTTTCTATTGTCCCTAATCTTAATTTAAGGATATTCAGTAATTGTCCTGTTTAAAGATATAAAAAAGAAACTGAATGTCTCAAATATAGTTCGATCTCCTTTATTTTGCTATTTACTGAATGTCTGTATTTGTAAAGTGAGCTTTTTCGTTCTTTAGAATTATCAAAAGTTTTATATATAATAATTACCACAGTCTAACATCGATATTAAATAAGAAAGGTTGAGTAATTTCATCTATATTACAGTATAAAGTGAATAATTGGGGATCGAATGAGATATAATACGCTGGGGAAGTACGATCTACGACAGATATAGTTAGTCCGTTGTTTTTAAAATAATTTTTATCTATAGAAAGGGTCTGAGTCTCTTTATATCCTGATTTTTTTAGATATCTATCTTGTACGGAATAACTTACAGAACTATCTCCGTATATTATAGAAGCTCTGAAATTGCTTAAATCTTGCTCCCATAAATACCCTGTGTAAGATGCAGTAAAAGTAAAAGTAATTTCAACTATTACATTCTTTTTTGTTAATGAAACCCCATCTTTATTATATATATTATTAATGGCAGGTAGTGGATCAGACCATGGGGATAATTCTCTTACATATTGATATTGATAATCGCTCTTTATTGTGGCTAATTCTTTTCTTTCCATTGTCCTTACCCTAAAAAAAATTTCTCCAAACGGATAATTCTTTTTTCGCAAATATATTGGATTCTCAATCTGAATTACTGCATCTTTCCAATCACTTTCATATGCATTTCTAATGGTAGTATATTGGAGTTGCTTATATAACCCCTTTTTGCCGTGATAATATTCCCCATTTATGTATTTGTCAGTTCTGACGTCAATCACCCAGAGGTCAGTTGTATCTTTGGAACCTGAATAAGGATCTAAATCTGGACGAGTAAGATAAGGCTCATCTAAATCATATCCATTGGAACGAGTTGTAGTGGTATTCTCAGAAGTTGAGACTAGTGGGGAGGTACTTGAATCTTCACTAGTACATGAACTAATGATAAATCCAGCAAGCCAAAATGATAGAATTAATTTAATTGTTTTCATGAATATAAGTTTTTAGGGTTAATACTTGCATAGTTTTCAAAGGTAGTAAATGTTTGATAATTTATATGTTTGGGTTAGGTGTTTGATAACATATTGAGATATGTCTTATATAAGATTACCGGCGAACAGAAATATCTGGATGAAGCGTATGCGATTGCTGAAAGCTGTCATAAGAAATGGTTTATGCCCTATCGTTCCAAAGAGCTGAATCTAACTTTCAACATCCTTGCTCCGGGATACGCCTGGTTCAATACGATCATGTGCCGCGGATTCTTTGAACTTTATTCTATTGACAATGACCGTAAATATATCGATGATATTGAGAAGTCAATGATTCATGCGTGGAGCAGTAGCTGTCATCAGGGCAACAACTTACTGAATGACGATGATCTGAGAGGGGGAACTACCAAGACCAGTTGGGAAATACTCCATCAGGGGGCATTGGTTGAATTGTATGCCCGGTTAGCAGTACTGGAACGTGAAAACCGATAGTTGAATGATTCCCGTTCAGGGAAAATAAGAACATAAAAAAGCCATCCCCGGAATAGACGAAATATGGGATGGCTTTTTTGTAGTGTGCTTACTATTGTTCGGCAGACTATGTTCCGTGAGTTTTTGGAAAGGTTATTCCTTGACAGGCTCAGCCGGTTTGTCTTTGGATGCAGTGTCAGTAACGACTGTATCGTTGACAATAGCGGTCGGTGCACTCAGTTCTGTCTTAACAGGTTCCTCGCTCTTGGTTACAGTATCTTTTACTACTGTATCATTAACGATAGCTGTTGCATTAACTTCTGTCAGGGCTGTCGCAGCTTCTGCAGAGTTCTGAGCCTTTACAAGGAATGAACCACCACAAACAAACATAAACATTGCTACTACTAATACTAATTTTTTCATAATCGTTTGCTTTAATGATTATTAAACATATATTTTCAATTCTCTCTTATGTGTTAAGGAATCGGTTGTTGCTTTACTTAACTTTTTAATAAGTATCAAAGTATGTGCCAAAGACTGATATGTGCTGTCAATGCGTTGATTATTAGTGGTATATATAAGTGATGTACATTGCCTATAGTGTGGAAATGTATGGGGAATGTGTGGAAAATGGGGCAGGAAGTGTGGAATTATTCCACAATAGTGTGCTTTGCTATGCAGGTAATAATAAGTAATGAAAGAATGGCTGTGATACAATGAACTTATGTTTATGTGACAGTGAATTGAAATGTAGTAAATAAGTGACCGTTCTGCTACTGTTTATTAGTCAGTCATATTGATTCTCTAACCATAATAATCCTGTTTTTATTTCGTTGCACCTAGGTTTGATAATTGTTGCACCTAGGTTGAATAATTGAAGCACCTTAGTGCCATATTCGTTGCACCTAGGTGCAACGAAAGAAAACTACTAATGAGAATGAATATTGCTTCAAATAGAATACTTATTTAGTAGTAAATTCCACTAAAAAAATAATGGTTCTGAATCTGTTGCTATTGATTCAGAACCATATAATTAATATAATTCCCGACTAGACAGGTGAATAATTACTCAATTTCGTCCGGCCAAAGACAAGGTTTACCCGTAGCTTTGACTGTAGGACGTTGGGCATCAACTTTTCTCAAATAGGTTCCTAATTCTTTAGAAAGCCGTTTCACAATATCCGGATGTTGTGCGCTGAGATCATTACTTTCGCCTATATCATCGGGGATATTGAATAGTTCTTTTTTACCTGTACCATAGTAATAGATTAATTTCCAGTCACCCTTGCGTACGGCACAGTTAAAGTTGATTCCCGGACCGTCGTTACCCCAGTTGTTGGGCATATTCCAGAAGAGGCTGCGTCCTTTGGAAGGATTACCGGTCTGTTTCAGTAAAGGCATGAAGCTGATGCCGTCGATAGGCTGAACTGTCTTGTATTTTTTGATGCCCGCCATTTCGAGGATAGTAGGATAGAAGTCTTCTATCAGCAGATAGTCATTGCATTTGCTGCCAGGGGCTACGACACCGGGCCAGCTGACGATCATCGGTTCACGGATACCGCCTTCATAGGTGGAGCCTTTACCACTGTTGAGAGGATGATTCTGGGTGTGCAGTTTGCCGTCACGCCAATACGATTCGGCGGCAAGTCCTCCGTTGTCGCTCATGAAAATGATAATGGTGTTGTCGGCTTCTCCGCTTTTTTCCAGCCAGTTCATCAGGTCGCCCAGACTCTTGTCCATGCCTTCGATCAGTGTGGCGTATGCGGCTTCATGGTCGGTCATGCCTTTTTTCTTGTATTTGTCGTAGAAACGTTTGTCCTTGTCCAATGGGACGTGGATGGCATATTGGGACATATACAGGTAGAAAGGCTGGTTGTACTTCTTGGCTTTGTTCAGAGCTTTGATGGCTTCCAGAGTTAATGCTTCGGTGACGAAGGTCTCCGTACCCCAGTACTTTTCAAGTCCGGGAACAGCCATGAGTGATATTGGCTTTCCGTCTTTGTTGTGACCGTAATTCTCTTCTCCCAGATAGCTGGCGAGTCCTCCGGCAGCATGTCCGGCTATGTTTACTTCGAAGCCCCAGTGGTGCGGGTCTTCTCCCGGAGTGTCTATGGCACCGAAATGTGCTTTTCCGCAATGAATCGTATGATAGCCGCTGTCTTTCAGCAGTTGTACGAAGGAGGTTCCTACGAATGTGTTGTTGGTGCCGGGCACTTGGCTTACTCCGTTGTAGTTCCAGTCCGGCACATCCAGTACTTTGTCCTTGCGGTCTGTCTTTGTGTTCTTTTGCAGCGTCCAGTTGGTTACGCGGTGGCGTGCCGCGTTCGTTCCGGTGATGAGGCTGCATCGGGTGGGGGAACTGATACTGCTGGCATACGCTTGTGTGAACATCATGCCTTGTTTGGCAAGTCGTTCCATGTTGGGTGTTTCGTACAGCTTATTGTAATCTGTCTTTTGTGTCCAGAAGGGGAGTGAAGTGTCTTGCCATCCCATGTCGTCTACCATGAAAAGGATGATGTTGGGGCGTTTGTCCACACGCTGTGTCTGGGCAGACTTCTGTGTTTGCAGGCCGGTGGCAGCCAGTGGCACGAGTGCGAGGGGGAAAAGTATTTTTTTGTTCATGGATTAATTATTTAGTGTTATTTCATTATTTCAATTCTGCCGGCCTTTTTGATCGGTATGCTCCGTAATTCCTGTTTCCCGTGGGAGTCTGCCCATATTCTTAATGTACCGGTGCAGTGGACATCCAATATCAGCTTATCGGTAGTACGTTTGAGTATCTGCACAGTGGCAGGCGACAGGTATTTTTCTTGTATGCCGATCACTGCCCAACCTTTACGGATGGGGCAAAGATGGAACAGACTATCTGTAAATCCGGATAACTTTATTTTTCTTTCAGATGCGTTCAATACTTCGGCGCTCTGTTTTTCCCAGTTGAATGCGAGAATGCTGTCGCAAGAAGAATCTGCGGATTTGCCGGTGCTTTCCCGTAACAGGTAATCTTCCCGTTTGACGAAACTTTCTACTTCCCGATAAGCGGGAGAAGTGTTCAGATTGTAGCAAATGACTGAGAGCGCTTCGTCTCCTGTAGGGGCAAATACACGGTAGGCTTTACCGCTTTGCAGGGGATTGGTCAGTATGGATTCCGGAGTCGGGACGGCGGGAGCCGCCGGACGGAATATCTTTCCGGTTTCATCAATCAGGGGGCGGATATTGTCGGCAATAAATTCGCCTGGAGAGTCGGACAGGTAAACAGGTCCGCCGGAGATCGCTTTCGAGCGTGCCATCAGACTGCCGCAAACGGTATCGCAGGAATGAAACATATCGTGGTCGGGCCAGACGGTCTGCCCCAGTATGAGTGTATTGGTATATGACTGGAACAGATGTGATTTAGCCATATCCTCGTCATATTTCTTATAGTCGATGCTGGCACGGGTTACGCTGCTGTACAAGGTATGGTCAATGTTCAGCACATTTTGTGCCATGCAGTTCATCAGTCCCATTTGCATCCGATGTGTCTGATGTTCCAGGGCAAGATTGCAGTCTTTAGCCTGTCGGATAACCTGCGTTCCGCCCATATAGAGCGGGAGGGTAAAGGATTGATTGTCTATCTTCAAGAAGTCAAATCCATATTCCTTCATGGTACGGACATAATATTCGTACCATGTTTCTATCTTTTCTGTACTGGTGCCGGGCAGTAAACTGCCGTTGTAGGAGTGTAGAACTTGCTGGATTTCCGGCGGAAAGTCATTCTCGGCAGAGATTCCCATCCAATAGCCGGAAAGGCTGTACCATAGCCCTATCCATCGGATTTTATCTGCTTGTTTGCGCTTCATGATGCGGCTCCATCCGTTCGGAAAACGTTTTTTGTCGGGGACGAGACTGGTCAGTTGCCGGTTCTTGTTCGCTATGTGTCCGTCGTCAATTAAGACATAACGTACCGGTATGCCGGATGCTTCGATGGCATCGATATCGTTCAGTATTTTCGTTTCATCAATGTCATAATGATAATGTTCCCAAGTACACCATCCCAGATAGTCGAAAGCATTGAAATACTGTTTGTCCGCTCTTTTGCGGAGGGCAGATACGGCTTTGTCTGCGATTAACGAATCGTAGGCGTCACTGAATACATGGTAGACGGATGAAGATTTCCGGAAAATCAGGAGGGGGAGTCGGCCGGTCAGTGCATCTTCTCCTAGTGTGGAGACATACAATGTGAGTGTGCCGTCCTGATTAACCTGAAACCAGCTGAGGCTGTTGCTACCCGCAATGGCTTTGGCGAACAGATATTCTCCGTCTGCAAGTTCAAGGAGCAGTGCGTCGCCCGATGCGGACGGCAGGGCATTGGAAGGAATGCTTGCATAATCGCTCCGTGTGAGGTCTTCGAGATGGTTGAACATCCAAGGGAGCAACCGATTGGTGTTATTCGGCCATTGATAGTCGCCGGGGCGGGAATCACGGCTGAAGAATATGCCACGAACATACAAAGGAAGTGCAACTTTATACGAAAGAGTGCTTTGGTGTTCCGGCACTTGTTGTTCGCATAAGATGGGGGTGGATGGAGTATGCGTGTTCAGGTCGATGATTTCTTCCATCCGATAAGCTGCAACATCTTTGTATGTCTTCCCTTTATGGTAGATAAACGGGTTCTGTGCAGACAGCGATGCTTCCGCAAAGATGCCCGTCAATAGCCATAAACAGATGTGGATCATTCTTCTCATGCCTCTTGTGTTATTTTACGGAATAGGCGCTGAAGTTGATAATATCCGGCAGTGCGACAGATTCGGATACAGTCAGTCTTAATGCTGTGGCTTCTACCGGTTCAAACTTTTCGATCCGTTTGTGCCCCACGGATTCTCCTTTGCAGACTGTTTGCCATTTACCGTTCACTTTGGCTTCTATCTGATATTGCCGGATGCGTTCTCCGTTTTTGATGTTTTCCTGGATGATGCAGTAATTGACAGGCTGCTCCTTTCCAAGTTTCAGTGTCAGGCTTTTCTTTTGCCCCGAAATGCGGCCTATCGGGGAGGAGAACCGCCGATTGATTTCATCTCCCATTTCTTTCAGGCGCTGTGCGTCTCCGGCAGGGATTAATCCGGTCGGGTCAGGAGTTAATCCGAGAATGAGGGTGGCGTTTCTTCCTACTGACTTTTCATATTTGTCCATCAGCGTGTTTAGCGGATAGATGTTGTTCTCGTCATCCGGTTCCCAGAACCATTCGTGGCGGCCGTTTGCTCCCCGTAGCGGAGTGTCCGCCATCGCTGGTACCCAGTATTTACCGTTCTTATCACCGTGTTTTAACAGTTCGAGCTGGTCGATACTGCTTTCAATGCGTTTATGGTGTGAGCAGGGGACGGGAAAGGTAGACCAGCAGGGATATTCCACTGTACCTGTCTCCGAACCTCCCCAACGGAAGTCGGCACGGTCGATGTTATGATAGAAAAGGCAGTTTGGCTGATACTTGTTGACAATCGGTTCCACGTCGGGGCCATCGGCACGGGGATCATCGGCTCCGCCGTCAAACCATATCATATATAAATCTCCGTAGCGGGTGCAGAGTTCTGTTACCATTTTCTCGCACAGGCGCTTGTACCATGCCTGGCGGTTGCGGGCGAACGCTCCTTCTCCTTCGGCCTTGAAGTTATGGATGCCCAGCAGGGAGTTCCATCGGATACCGATATAGATGCCCGGTTGCAGACCATATTTGCGGCAGGAGTTGACGAAGTCACGGACAATGT
>ENA-OPXH01000622-OPXH01000622.1-human-gut-metagenome-genome-assembly--contig:-NODE-622-length-30492-cov-3.662089_pt1 | contig 30492 bp, 28 predicted proteins | sample MGYA00241521_ERZ502034 | MGnify/ENA primary metagenome ERZ502034 (study PRJEB25962, sample SAMEA2042103) | human gut metagenome | biome: human gut; feature: human-associated habitat; material: faeces... | reverse complement strand
CGGACGGGTGTGTGCTGACCGGGTGTTTGTCGGCCGGGCAGTTGCCGGCCGGAACTGTTGCTCGGTGGGCTGTTACCGGATCGGTGCTTGCTGTCCGGGTGCTTGTCGGCCTGGCGGTTGCCGGGGGACGTCCGGCGCAATAGCAGCAGCAGGCCGGGGCCGCCGTCGGGAACCGAAAAAAATCCCCGCAGGCCGATGCCCGCGGGGATTCGTTATTCAGAGTCAGTCCGGATTCAGATCAGGTTGTCTTTTTCGATGTCCTTGAAATAACGATAGGTGCCGACCTTCAGTTCCGCGGTCGCGGGTTCGTCGCATACGACGATCCCGTGGGGATGTACCTGCATGGCCGAGATCGTGCAGACGTGCGAGTAAGGGCCTTCCACACACTGCTGCAGGGCACGGGCTTTCTTATGCCCGAGGGCGAGGATCAATACCTGTTTCGCATCGAGCACGGTGGCTACGCCTACCGACATGGCCTGCTTGGGCACCTTGTTCACGTCGTTGTCGAAGAAGCGCGAGTTCACGACCAGCGTGTCGTAGGTCAGCGTCTTGACGCGGGTGCGCGAGTTGAGCGACGAGAACGGCTCGTTGAAGGCCAGATGGCCGTCTTCGCCGACACCGCCCAGGAAGAGGTCGATGCCCCCTGCGCGGCGGATCTTCTCCTCGTATTCGTCGCACTCCTTCTGCAGGTCGGGGGCGTTGCCGTTGAGGATGTTGACATTGGCCGGGGTGATGTCCACGTGGTTGAAAAAGGTGTTCCACATGAACGAATGGTAGCTTTCGGGGTGCTCTTCCGGGAGCCCGACGTATTCGTCCATGTTGAACGTGACGACATCCTTGAACGATACCTTTCCGGCTTTGTTCAGGGCGATCAGCTCCTTGTACGTCGTCAGAGGGGTCGAACCCGTCGGCAGGCCCAGCACGAACGTGCCTCCGGCAGCCTGCTTCTTGTTGATCTGCCCGACGATGTAATGCGCCGCCCAACGGCCGGCATTTTCCTGTGTGTCTTCGATAATGAGTCGCATAAATTTTTCGGTTTATCGGTTTGTCTGTTCATTCTTCATTCGGACGGGGCGTCAGAACATCTTGACGAACACCTCGATCGCCTGGTATTCGGCCATGCCGAGCTTGTCGTAAAGCTGCGCCGTGTTCTGCGTACGCTCTTCGGCGCGCTGCCAGAACTCGCGCGGGTCGCTGCCCGGGAAGGGCATGATGTCCTTCTGCGAGAGGTGGCGGTAGATGGCGTGGCGCTTCATGATCAGCTCGTCGGGCGACAGCGGCACCGCCATGTCGACCATGCCCAGATCCCATTCCATCCATGCACCGCGGTAGAGCCACAGGTGGCACTCCTTGAGCCATTCGTCGTCCCTGACTACGTCCAGGGCGCCGAGTACGGCCTCCATGGCCGTACGGTGTGTGCCGTGCGGGTCGGCCAGGTCGCCTGCGGCATAAATCTGGTGGGGTTTCACCTCGCGCAGCAGCTTGACGATGATGTCGATGTCCTTCTCCGTAAGCTGTCCCTTCTTGATACCGCCCGTTTCGTAGAACGGCAGGTTGAGGAAGTGGGCGTTCGTGTCGGGGTTCAGGCCGAACGAGCGGACGGCGGCGCGTGCCTCGGCGCGGCGGATGGCACCCTTGAGGTCGAGCAGCGGACGCGGTTCGGGTTCCCCCTTCTTCTTGCCGGCGATGATCTTCTCGACCTCGGCGTAGTGGTCTCCGAAGCCCAGTTCGCGGGCCGTGTCGATGTTCTGCAGCACGACGTCGTCGTGTACGGCCACGTTGCCCGAAGTTTCGTAGGCTACGTGTACGTCGTGTCCCTGCTGCACGAGGCGGATAAAGGTACCGCCCATCGAGATGACGTCGTCGTCGGGGTGGGGCGAGAATACCACCACGCGCTTGGGGAACGGTTCCGACGGTACGGGGCGTGTCGAATCGTCGGCGTTGGGCTTGCCGCCCGGCCAGCCCGTGATGGTGTGCTGCAGGTCGTTGAACACGTCGATGTTGATCTGGTCGTAGGCGCGTCCCTGTTCGAGCAGCTCGCCCAGCGAGTTTTCGATATAATCCTTGTAGGTGAGTTTGAGGATCGGCTTCTGTACCACGCCGCACAGCCATACCACGGCCTTGCGGGTGAACTTGGGCGTCCATTTGCAGGGGCCTACCAGCCACGGTGTCTGCTCGCGCGTAAGCATCTGCGCGGCATTTTCGTCGATCACCACCTCGATATTGGGGTGCATCTGCAGGTTCGAGGCAGGCACCTGGCTGGTGACTTCGCCTTCGACGACCTTCTGGACGATCTTGGCTTTCTCCTCGCCCCACGCCATCAGGATGATCTTCTCGGCGCGCATGATCGTGTCGATACCCATCGTGATGGCCATCTTCGGCGTGTTTTCCAGGCCGAAGAACGCCCCGGACTGGATTTTGCGCGTGTTGTGGGTCAGCTGAACCAGCCGTGTGCGCGATTTGGCATACGATCCCGGTTCGTTGAAGCCGATCTGCCCGTCCTCGCCGACGCCGATGATCATCAGGTCGATCTTGCGCACCGAGTGGTCGTACGATGCGCAGTATTCGGAAATCCTGGCTTCGGGTACCGTGCCGTCGGGGATGTGGATATTTTCGGGCAGGATGTCGATATGGTTGAGGAAATCCTCGTGGATGCGGAAATTGCGGCTCTGCTGTTCGGTCGAGCGGATCGGGTAGAACTCGTCGAGGCTGAATACCGCCACGTTGCGGAAGCTGACGATCCCCTCCTCGTGGCGTTTGACCAGTTCGCGGTACAGCCCGAGCGGGGTGCGCCCGGTCGTGAGCCCCAGCACGAACGGCTGCGACTCCTCGTAAACCTCGTTCGAACAGTGGATTTCGTTATATGTACGGATTGCCTTCACGATGGTGTCGGCGACGTACTGCACGCCCAGGTATTCGTTTTCATAAACCGTCGTGTGGATCTTTTCGTAACGGTGGATGATGTCGCGCGGAGCCGATACTTCGATCAGGCCCCCGTCTTTGGGAAGTGAATATTTGTTGTTCATATCTTTGAAAATTTAATTTGTTCGAAAAATTCCGGCAGGTGGAAGTCGGGCTTCGGGGCCGAGATCGGCTTCCATGACAGGAAATGGGGCTGCGAGAGTTTGTCCCCGCATTTGTAGAGGTTCACCTTCGCTTTCAGTCCGCTCCAGTCCGTCAGCGAGTGCATGAACAACGCCTGCGGCGGGATGGCCAGCACCACCGACCAGCGGTTGTCGCCTTCGTGTTCGGGGAAGGGACGCGACCCGAGGCTCGGGTTGCGCAGGATGCTTTCCATGACCCGGGGCGTGGCATGTGTGGCGTGTTCGCGCTCTCTGCGGAACCCCACGAGCAGATGCCCGATGCAGGTGCATTCGAAATTGTAGTAGTAGCCGCTGTCGTCGGGGGCGATGAAGAACTCCACGCACGAATCAGTCCAAACTTCCCCGTTGTCCTCCGTGACGCGGGCCATCGTCCATTGTTCCCTGACGTCGAAGCGCAGCATCAGATAGGCGCCCGTGTGGAACATGCGGAACGAAACCTCGGGTGCGTAGGGATATTGCTCCGGCCAGTTGCAGCAAGCTACCGGCTGCGGTTCGATGCTGCCGAAAGCGGTCTCGACGGCCCGTTTGTCGGCCGGGACGATGCCTGTTATTTTCCGTATCTCCATGATCCTTTCCCCCTCCTTCTCTTGCTGCATCGTCTTTGCAGGTTTATGCGTTGCGGTAGTGCTCCGCGATCCCGGCCACGATGCGGCACATTTGGCCGTAGTGTTCCTCCATGCTTTGCAGCAGGCGGTACTGGGCGTGGGTGCGTACGAGGTTGTGGTCGGGGTATTTTATCTTGTAATAGGTGTCGCCGTCGATGTAGTCCATCAGGAAGCGCAAAACCTGTTCGAACGTGATGTACCGCGCCGAAAAGGCCAGGTGGTCGATTTCCGTGTCGGTGAGCTGCGCCGCACGCTGCGAGAGGTATCCGTCGGTGTAGGCGCTGAACATTTCGAGCGAAATGCCGACGCGCGACAGGTCGCGGTCGTCCTCGTCGCCCGTATTGGCATAAGAGCGGATCGCATCGCCGAAATCGTTGAGCGACGTGGAGGCCATCACCGTGTCGAGGTCGATGGCGCAGAGCACCTCGCCCTGTTTGTCGAACAGGATGTTGTTGATCTTCGTGTCGTTGTGCGTCACGCGGGTAGGGATCGTACCGTCCTCGACCTTCGACCAGAAAGAGAGCATCTCGGCGCGCCGCGACTCGATCCAGCCGATCTCCCCCGCGAGGTGCATTTTGCGCCCTGCGGCATCGCGGGCCAGGGCGGCGTCCCATTGTCCGAAACGGTGGCGGATGTTATGGAACCCTTTGATCGTCTCCGCCAGCGGTTCGGTGAAATCGTCCAGCTGGGACTGGAATTTCCCGATGCCTTCGCCGCCCTTGCGGGCCAGTTCCGGGGAGTCGGCCTTGTTGTAGGCAACCGTGTCGTCGATGAAGACCGTTGCGGCCCAGTATTCGCCTTCCGCGTCGACGTGGTACAGGTGCCCGTCCTTTGCCGGGACGACGGTCATCACCTCGCGCCGCGGGTCGCCTCCGGCCGCAATGACGCCGCGGCGGATGTGTTCCGTGACCCGGCGGATGTTGTCCATCATGGCCGGCACGTCGGGGAAAACGGCCTTGTTCTTGCGTTGGAGGATGTAGTCGGGGGCATCTGCTTCGGTGCGGACGATGAATGTGTCGTTGATGAATCCTTCGCCCAGTGAGTCGATGGCCGCGATGGGGCCTTCCAAGGCGAAATTCGATGCGATCTCTCTTAAATTCTCCTTCATGGCGTACGGTTTTCTGTGTTTTCCGCGCTATAACGGTTGCACACCCCAAAGGTACTAAAAAGAACGCAGTCCTGCAACGGAATCGCGTAAAAATAAAACTTTTTTCTTTTAACAAGGGTTTTGGTAAGTATTTTTACGATCGGATGTTTTGTTCGTTATTGAATTTACCGACATGTCGCTTGGTCGAAAATAAAATCCCCGGCAACTAATTATTGCCGGGGATTTTTCGACGACGGGAGTTGCCCGTTTATTTGATATAGCTGGTCAGCATTTTCAGGCTCCCGCCCGGAACCGCGCGGAGCGATTTCACCGTGGCGGGGAGCAGCACGGTCTCCCCTTGGTGGATCGGCATTTCGTTGCCCGAGTCGTCGCAGATCGTTCCCTTGCCTTCGACACAGATCACGACGACGAACGAATCCAAAGCCGAATAGTCGATGGTCAGCGCTTCGGTCAGGTCGTAGAGCGAGGTGGTGAAATAAGGGCACGACACCAGTTCCACTTCACGATCCTGCGCCTTCTGGTAATGCGTCCGGTAATCGGGCAGTACGGTGTAGTCGATGGCGTCCTTCGCCAGTTCGGTGTGCAGTTCGCGGGTGTTGCCGTTGGCATCCTTGCGGTTGAAATCGTAGATGCGGTAGGTGATGTCCGAGGTCTGCTGTATCTCGGCGATAAACGCCCCGGCCCCGATGCTGTGGACGCGTCCGGCCGGCAGGAAAAAGAGGTCGCCGGGGTGGATTTCATATTCGGCGAGCAGGTCGGTGATGGTGTTGTCCTCGACGCTGGCTTCGTACTGGGCGGGCGTCACCTGCTTGGCGAATCCCGAGCGCAGGCGTGCGCCTTCGTCGGCGTCCACGACGTACCACATCTCGGTCTTGCCTTTCGATTTGTGGCGCTCCCATGCCAGTGCATCGTTCGGGTGTACCTGGATCGAGAGATCCTGACGTGCGTCGATGAATTTGATCAGCAGCGGGAACTCCTGTCCGAAGCGTTCTGCATTGGCCTTGCCGAGCAATGCTGCGCCGTGGCGTGCGATCAGCCCGGGCAGGGTGGTGCCCGCCTCGGGGCCTCCCGCTACGACCGATTCGCTGCCCTTGACGCCCGAAAGCTCCCAGCTTTCGCCGACCTGCTTCTGGTCGGAGGCGATGTGTTTGTAGGGGACGATCTTCTCGCCGCCCCAGATTGTCGATTTGAGGATGGGTTGGAACTTATACATATTTTTTTCTCGTTTATTTAACAGTTTGCCGATAATTGATTATTCCCAGGGCAGAGGATACCACTACCAGCCAGAACGTGATCTGAATGAGCGTATCGGTTTTGCCGTCGTTTGCGAAATAGATGTATGACAGCGCCCCCGCCGCTGTGAGTAACAGGGCGATGTGGACATATAATACGATCTTTTTCATAACTGCGGCACTGAATTATTACTGTTGTTTCTGTGCGTCGAGCTGGCCCAGGGCAAATGCATAGGCGCCCACCGAGATGGCATTGCTCGCCCCGAGTTTCGAGATCATGACTCCGATGCGTTTCTGGGGGTCGTATGCCACGTAACGATCCGTGCCGTAAACCTTCAGCGCACGCTGGTCGCCCTTGGCGAACTCCTTGAACTCGTCCTCGTTGTCCAGGTCGTAGACCTTCATCTGCACGCGGTTCAGTTCCTCGCCCGTGATGGTGTGCATCTTGCCGCGCAGCTCTTTCAGCAGGCTGGGCATGATCCATTTGCGGGCACCCGTGATTCCGCCGCCGATGACGATCAGCCCGTCGATGAGCGTGATGGTCGTTGCCATCGCATCGCCGGCGATCTCGCCCATTTCGGCGAAGGCCTTGCGGGCGGCCTCGGCATCGCCTTCGCGTTTGCCGTCCGCAATGTCGCAGAGCTCCTTCGGCTCGAGCCCGTGGTTAGGATTGCCCGTCAGTTCTCCGTAGACGCGTTTCACGGCGCGGATGGCAGCGCCGTCCTCGACGATGATATCCGGCATCTTCTTGTGCTTCAGGCAGAAGGTTTCGACGCACGAGTTGTCTCCGCGGTTGAGTTGGTTGTTCACTACGATGCCGACGCCGAGACCTGTGCCGAAGGTGTAGCCCACCAGGTTCTTGTAGCGTTTCGGGCAGCCCAGGGCTTCGAGCTTGGCGTTTACTTCGGGAAGGGCGCCGCCCAATGCCTCGCCGTAGGCGAACAGGTCGCCGTCGTTGTTGATGAACACCGGGATGCCGAATTTGTATTCGAGGAACGGCCCCAGCGCCACGCCTTCGCGGAACGAGGGGAAATTGGGCAGGTAACCGCCGATGATGCCGTTGGGATAATCGGCCGGGCCCGGGAATGCGAAGCTGATGGCGACGGGTTTCTCTTCCAGCTGGTCGATGACTGCCTGGAATCCTTCGACCATCGTAGCGAGGCATTTGTCGAGGTTGTCCGCGTTCGACGGCTTGGTGATGGGTTCGACGATGAATTTGTTGGCCTGCATGGCTCCGAACACGAGGTTCGTACCTCCGGCATCGAGAGTGATGACCACCCGGTTGTCGTATCTGTACATGGTTGCTATTTATTTGTTGGTTTCAGCATTTTGTCTGCGCAGGGATCGGCCGTGCGGTGCGCGTTGTTGCTGCGGCGCGAGCCCCTTCCCATCCTGCGTTGCGCCCGGCTGAGGAACCCCGGCTCCCGGAATCCGGTTGCGGACAGGCCCGTGCTGACGGGCTGCCCCTGGGGGTCGGAGGTTCGGTTCACTGGTTGCATTCGGTACCGGTATTTAGCTCAGCAAAGATAGTAAAAATAACCGAACGATGCGGCCTGCGGTCTGAAAGTATGCATGTCAGGTGCGATTTTTTATGTTGCGGGCGCGAATATCCGGGCCTTTGTGCCTGCCGGCTGTTTTTCCGGCTGTTAACCTTGCTGTTTTCCGGGTGTTTTTATTACCTTTACGGCACGGTAGTGCCCGGCCCCGGGAAATTCGGTGTGAGTTTGCCGCGCGGCAGCCGGGCGCCGTATTCCGGAATCGCCCCCCCCCGGCTCGGGGAGGGTGGCTGCCGGGTCGATGGTATCCTGTCCCTGCCGGATTGCCATGCCCCCGATCCGGACTGAGGAATTTCAGTTCCGTTTTTATATCTTTGTATCCCGAAATAACCAGTTCCGTTAACCCGAAAACATTACTATGAAAAGATTGCTGACCCTTGCCCTGTTCGCCGTGCTGATGCTCCCTGCCGTTGCGCAGGAGCTGACCGTGGCCACCTACAATATCCGTAACGCCAATAAGGGCGACGCCGAACGCGGCAACGGCTGGGAACGCCGCTGCCCCTGGGTATGCGGGCTGATCGAATTCCAGGGGTTCGATATTTTCGGCAGTCAGGAGGTGCTCGACGGGCAGTTGCACGATATGCTGGCGCAGCTTCCCGGCTATGCCTATATCGGCGTGGGGCGCGATGACGGCAAGGCCAAAGGCGAATATTCCCCCATATTCTATAAAAAGGAGCGTTTCCGGTTGCTGGACGAAGGCCATTTCTGGCTCTCGGAAGTCACCGACCGTCCCAACAAGGGATGGGACGCCGCGCTGCCCCGCATCTGCACATGGGGGCATTTCCTGGACAGGCAGACCAGGCGCCGTTTCTGGTTCTTCAACTTGCATATGGATCATGTCGGTGTCCGGGCACGGGAGGAGAGCGCCAAACTGGTCGTCGCGAAGATCCGCGAAATGTGCGGCCCCAGGGAGTTCGTGATCCTCACGGGCGATTTCAACGTCGACCAGAACAACCCCATCTATACGACCTTCACCACCTCGGGGATACTGGCCGATTCGTATCAAACCGCGGCCAGGCGCTATGCCCCGAACGGGACGTTCAACAATTTCAACCCCACGCTGAAAACCGACAGCCGTATCGACCATATTTTCGTGTCGCCTTCGGTGTGTGTGCACGATTACGGGGTGCTGACGGACACCTACCGTTCGCAGACCACCCGCAGCGACGAGGAGATCAAGTCCGGAGCATTCCCCAAGGAGGTGTCGTTGCACAGCTATGAGGCGCGGACGCCGTCGGATCATTTCCCGGTCGTCGTGCGGCTCGAATTCTGAGGAGGTTGTTCCGGCAGGGACTGATTCAAATGTAACGATAAGATGAAAAATGTATTTTTTGCCGCATTCTTCGGTGCTGCGTGTTGCCTGTCGGGATGCCGTCAGGAGGCTGTGGCTCCCGTACCGGGGGAGCATTATGCGTTTGCCGAAGAGATGTTCCGCAAGGTGTGGGACATGTACCGGGTGCCGGAATACGGCCTGTTTTCGGAATATTACCCCAATAGCTACCGTCCCGATGTAAACTATTTTGACGACGGGGCGAAAAGCACGCAGGAGGTTTCCTTCCTGTGGCCCATGGACGGGGTGTTCACCTCGGCGGTCGCGCTGGCCGAAGTCGATCCGGTGAAATACGGCTGCTATGTCGATTCGATGGTGATGGCTGTCGAGCAGTATTACGACGACGGGCGCATGCCCGCCGGGTATCAGGCCTATCCTGTCAGGATGGGCAAGGTCGACCGTTATTACGACGACAACGGGCTGGTCGGACTGGCCTACGTCGCGGCCTACGGCGTGACCCGCAATCCCGCGCACCTGGAAAAAGCCAAGCAGGTGATGACCTTCATCCTGAGCGGCTGGCGCCCCGACCACGACGGCGCCGTGTCGTGGCTCGAAGGGGTAGAGAACCAGAAGCCGGGGGGCGGCAACGGTAAGGCGATGCTGCTGGCGCTCAACCTGTACGGGGCGACGGGAGACCCCTATTACCTGACTGCCGGGCGCCGTTTCTACGACTGGATGGAGGCCTACCTGCACGATCCGGAACTGGATATCGTCTGGAATTCCTGGCTCACGCAGCCCGAAGTGCGTCTGGACAAGGCGGTCTATTCCTATAATACGGGGTTGCTGTTGCAGGGTGCCGTCGCGTTGTATGGATATACCGGCGATCGGGTTTATCTGGATAATGCCCGCCGGCTGGCCGAAGGAGCCCGGAAATTCTATTTGCCGGAGACGGAGGACGGCGCGGCCGCGAACCGTGATTTGCCATGGTTCTATCTGGTGTTGTTGCGGGGTTACCAGGCTCTCTACGACCTCGACGGCGATCCGAAATACGTGGATATATTCATCCGCTGGATGGATTGGGCGCGTCGGAACGCACGGGATGCCGCCGGGCTGTTTTACAACGACTGGTCGGGGAAGAAAGACGAATCGGCCACACCCAAATGGCTGCTCGACGAGGCTTGCATCCCCGAGTATTTCGTCCGTGCGGCTTTGATCCGCAGGGAAGTCGTGCCGGCCGCCTTGCCCCGGTAGGATCGTTTCCGCATCGGGCGGGCGGCAATGTTCGGCGGGCTTCCCCGGCAGGAATGGGCGTGCCGGTGCGGGATGTGTGCGCTCCCGGGCGACAATCGCATGATAATTTTGCCCGGCCAGCATCTATAGACGAAATAAATGCTATTTTTGCCGCAAAATCCGACCTATGAATACGAAAGCCAAAGGTTACCTTCTGGGTGCTGTCGCCGCAGCTACTTACGGCATGAACCCGCTCTTTGCCCTCCCGCTCTACAAGGCGGGGATGGATCCCGATTCGGTATTGTTTTTCCGCTATCTTTTCGCCATCCCGCTGTTGGGCATCATGCTCAAGGCCCGCGGCCGGGATTTCAAGCTGCACCGCCGTGAGATCGTGCCGCTGGTACTCCTGGGATTGCTGGTCGCCCTTTCGTCCCTGTCCTTGTTCCTGAGCTACAATTACATGGATGCCGGCATCGCCTCGACGCTGCTGTTCGTATATCCTATTTTCGTAGCGTTGATCATGGCCTTCGGCTTCCGGGAGAAGCTCTCCCCGCAGACTGCATTGTGCATCTTGCTGGCATTGGCCGGTATCGGGCTGTTGTTCAAAGGCAGTGACGGTTCGACACTCAATATCACGGGGACGGTTCTGGTGATGGTTTCGGCTTTGTCCTATGCAATTTATATCGTCGGCGTGAACCGTCCGGTGCTGAAATCCGTTGCGACGCTCAAGGTGACATTCTACGTCCTGCTTTTCGGGTTGCTGCTTTACGTTGTCCGGCTGGATTTCGGCATGGCAGTCCATGTGCCCGATAAATGGTACCTGTGGGGGAACCTGCTTGCACTGGCCGTTTTCCCGACGGCGATCTCGTTTTTGTGTACAACCAGCGCCATCCAATACATCGGTTCGACACCGACGGCAATCCTCGGTGCCTTGGAACCTGTCACGGCCGTCTTCTTCGGGGTGATGATCTTCGGGGAGACCCTCACGCTGAGGATATGTTGCGGTATCCTGTTGATTATCATTGCTGTGAGCCTGATCGTCGCGGGAAATCGGGTAGCGGTTTACCTCGTGCGGTTCAGAAAACTTTTCCCGCGGCTTCCCCTGAAAAAGGCAGGCCGCAAAGGTTCCGACAGCCCTGACCGCCAGGATGGGGAATAGCCGGGGGAGGGGCCACCGGAGCCGTGCGTATCCGAGATGCCGCTCCGGCATCTGGCCCTGCGAAGCAAAAGACCGATAATCATTGATTATCGGTCTTTTGCTTTGTACCCCCTCAGGGGCTCGAACCCTGGACCCCAACATTAAGAGTGTCGTGCTCTACCAACTGAGCTAAAGAGGCATCAATCGTTAAATCAAGTAGTTATGAATAATAGTGTGATTGATTTTCCCTTTAATGTGTACCCTATGGAGAGCCTTTTGCCAACTGCAAGTGAATAAAATAAGGTTGTAATTTGTTAATTGTCATTTGATTAAGTCAATGGCTCTACATTGCTCAATGTGTTTTACCCTTGTGATTTGTCATAATTAATTCGTTTTTAGTTATTTGTGATGATTTTTAGATGTTCGTAGACCCCGACATCTGTTTGAAAAAGAAAAAGGACAGACCTTGCAAAACTGCAAAGTCTGTCCTCGTATCTGTTGAGAAAAAGGCGCGGGAAAATTTTCCCCTGCTCCCTGCTCTCTCCTTTTAAGAGTGTTGTGTTGCTTTTGTATTTGTCTAAAGAAGAAATTTTTGACTATTAAAGTAAAATGTTGTGGTCATTTTGCATCGGAAATAGATAATTGCCTATTGTGATTACATCCAATGACATCTTCTAATATTTGTTGGGTTGTGAATATTTGTGGATGAATATCTGGCGCAAGATTTTGGAGCAACTCACTGATAGTTTTAATGTCTTGTTTTCGCTTTACAACAATATAACGAATATCTTCCCACTCAAAAGATAGTTTTAATGTTTTAATTAAAGTGTTTTTGTGTTTGCGTTTGTAGTCTTGATAATCCTTTTCTGATAAATAGGGTTGTATTGTAGGATGCAATTTTTTTAATTCTTTATATCGAGGGACACTCCTGAATTCTCGTTCATCATAGAATCTATATTTATTGAAATCATGAGCAATTAATTGTCCTTCATAGTTTTTTATATGGCTTAATGTATATAAAAATATTTCGCGGCTAATAGTGAAATTTTTGCCATTTTTTATATTGACTTCTATTTGATTATATCTGTCAATAATGGCATTTAATATAGTAGATTCGGAATCGCAATACCAAACAGGAGCGAGCCCATTGGATTTTCCCCATGTACGTTTCATCCCAATTAAATAACCACCATATTTTTTTATATAATCATTAAGTTCTGAAAAAGGCAAATCACACAAGCTCACCATGGGGAATGCGACATTTAGGTTATTTTTAGATTCTCTAGATAAAATTGACTCTAGACTATACGAATAAAAAAAACCTTGTTCGTTAAGGATACCTTTTAAACCATCTAACGTTGTTTGATGCCATAAAATATTTGAACTTAGTCCCATGAAATATGATATTTATATTAAAGATATAAAAAAATAAAATCTATATGAACTGCTCTAAATATTTCTCGTTGAAACCCGTGAGTGGGAATTTGAATACACTTTGTTTGCCCTCCGTTGTCGTATAATCGAATATGATTGTATCGCTGTCGATATGCGTTTGAAGCATATTCAAGGTTGTAGAAGATTCTGAAAACGTTACGATGTTCGGAAAGGCTATTGCAGGTATTTCGATTGCTGGATTTATCAGAAAAGACATGCCTGCAAACCCTCGTCCTCGCTTCTGAAAAGTCATGGATACTTCTTGTGCTGGGTCTATATCCAATGCAAACATATATCAAAACTCTATGGGTGTAGGATTATCTTTTTGGCGTGCAACAATAAGCGTCATTGCAAAATCATCGTCATAACTCACGGATTTGGCAACATAGGATAATTCCATGCCCTCTTTTGTTTCCGTACCTGCTGTTCATTCAATTTTTGGTGTTTTTCTTTTCATTTTAGCTAAAATTTATGTTGTGATTAAATCTTTGATAATGATGTAAATATACAAAAAATTTATGAAATATACAAGTCAAATAGAAAGGACAAACTTGTGCAGAGGGTCTATAAATTAACCCTGTTGCACAAAGTCTGTCCCTCTGACCATTTTGTTTAGTAAATCAGTTCATAAGAAACCGACCCGCAATCTATTCTTGCAACAGTACCATCGCCATTTAATGTGTAAACGCCAAAATCATCGCTTTCCGATTCTGACTCACCTGAATAGGTGATATCAGCCTTATTAGGCAATTTAGCACTTTGCCTGCCATAGAATCCCAACAAATCAAGTGGTTCAAGTACGTCTATATATCCTCCATCAATATAAAATAGGTCAATATTAATGGGTGTGGTTGTTTTGGAATAAGAGTATTTTACCGTCGTTATGTCAGTGCCATCTTCATAATAATCGGTGAGTTTAGATTCTATAAGGTTTCCGTCTCTCCATGTACATTCGCTCACACGTTTCCGAGATTCATTATAACTATAACGTTGCTCAATACGTTGCAAATAACCGTTTTTATCATATTCAAGAGTGTAATAAATTGCCCCGTCCTTTTCATCATTGTCCTCTGTAACTTCTGTTACATAACCATATGAATTCAATTTGCATGTATAAGTCCTGTCGCTACCTTTTACAGTTAATGAATTTCCATTGTAGGTAAATTCATAAGAATCATTTCTCAAACCGTTTATCTTTTTAACACGATTCTCGGAATCATAGGTTATAGTGCTTGTCCATGATTCGTCCCATTCAGCACGAAAGACTATCTGTTTAACCCATTTTTCGGGAGTAGGCGCTTTCCCGCCATTGTCATCATCATCAGAGCAGGCAGAGAAAGAAACTGCCGCAAACATAGCGGCCACAATAAGAAACAACTTTTTCATAGTTGTAATAAGTTTAGGTTGTCGCTCTTGCACCTATGCGACGATTATTTTTGGATTTAAGTGAAACAGAAAGCGTGGTGCCGAAAACTTATTTTAGTTGAACAGGTCGTAGGAAACCTTATAGCATAAATAAGCAACAGCCCCACGCCTATACCCACGAATGGATATGACGCGGCAAGATGTCTGCCTATTCCCCGCTATAATCGAATTTCCTACGTTCGTTCAACGAGAACAAGCAACACTTTCCGTGTTTGTCGTATGTCCCACAAAGATAGACAAGACAAACTAAAAAGCAAAACATCTTTCCGATTTCTCGGAACTGTTGCAGATATTATGTATATTTACTTATTCCTAAATCATATATTTATGAACATAAATTACATTAAACAGCATTGTACCGACTTATCACATGATGATACTATAAGGAAGAAATATTATAGAAAAAGATTTAATTCCCTTTTTTACATTATGCTGGGAGTTCTATTTATCGGTGTTGTTGGGATGGGAGTAATGGCTATATTATCAATATCTCATAACAAAGATTATAACCTTATAGGTATATCTTGTTTGCTACCTGCTGCATTCTGGGGTATTATTTGTTTGCATCAATATGCAAAATATGATTTGATAATTATTAAACAATATTATCGAGAACATATAACACAACGATTGATAAATGGCAATTGGTTTCAACGACAAAAAGAAATTGACCGTATCTTTTTTGAGATCAGACGAAAATCATGGAGAGATTTCTGTACTAAATACAGTATTCCCCATTCTTGCACAGCACAATATAATATAAAAACTTGGTTATATTCAAGTATCAAACCAAGTAGAATTAAGTATCTTTTCATTAAAGATATAATAGCTCTTATTCCTGTCATTTCTTTTGCAGTAATAGATATAATAACACCTGATAAGCCACATTTGATAATCAGATATGCTGTTTGTATATTTATTTACATATTAATATTAGCAACATATCATTGGGTTATCAATATCTTTAAGATAATACCCTACGTTAAATACCGAGATTTATTGAAGATTATAGATGCTGAAATTGAAGAAGCTCCAATGACGTTTGAAAAATAGACTTTACGCCTGCATAACCTCTGTAATTATGAGTTGCAGATAGTTCGTGGTTACAATTATCGACCTTACGCCAGCAGGAAAACAGAAATTAGGGACTGCAAAATCTTCTCGAATTTGCAATGCCCCTAATCTCTGCAATTTGCAGTTTTGCTATGTCGATATGCAAGCCGAGTTTTACTCTCCTGCAATCTTCTGTATCACGCTATCCATGCAGATTGCCTGTCCGCTCGTGGTGCGTCCCCACCAATGGCAACCGAGTGCGTCTATGATGACCTCACCCTGCTGTTTGAGTTCCTGTGCCAAGTAAGGCGATACCAGCCACCACTCGAAAACCTCGTCGTCCGTATCTATGAAAGGATACATGTATTCCTCGTCGATTTTACCTGCACGGATTAGTTCCTCGACCACCTCGTTCTGCCCATAAAACACATGCAAATCCGCAATGCGTTTTGCCCTTGTTTCTCTGTCCATATTTTTAGGTTTTACATTCAACAAGGGGGAGGGGCTTTGATTCGTGTATCTGCTCGTGTAAGGAGTATTAAATTTGATAATCGGTTGTAAATCCTATAATGAAGAGATTTTAGATAAACTTTATGTTTTTGTTACTCAACCAATTTTTCATATCATCTGTAAATTTCCATATTAATGCGTGATAATCTTCCTCAAAAATTTCTCTCTTTTTGAAAATATCATATTCCAACCAACTTAACCAGAAATTATCAAGAATTTGCCATAAATTTTGATCGACTTCTTTCAAACTGTGCAAGAGAACAGAATAATTAGTTGTAGTATTAGGACATGCTTTGATGGCAAAGAATTTACCTATATAGAGATCTATAATAATTGGATTATATGAGTTTTTTCTGAAAATATGCGTATGACAAAAATTTTGTTGTAACATCTTCAATTCATCGGCTGTTAGTTTGGGTATTGCATAATCTTTTATAAAAAGGTGGCGTTCAAATCCCATCTCTAAATACAAGGGCAACATCTTTGCATGATCAAGACAGTTCCCAATATGCTGTAAAAGATTATCTGTCATTACTAAACGAAGCATGGGAGATTCTTGTACGGTCAAGGCAATAGTACTCCCAGCATAAGTTTGCGTTGATCGAATAAGCAAATGCAATAATTCGTGTGTAAATGATGCTACACATGGTTTGTTAGTTGGATCAACTAATACTGTTGCATTCTGCCCTTCGGAATATATACTATATTCATTCACATCGTTAAATCGGACTGTGATTTTGTACTTTGAATTAAGTTGTTCCCATAGAAAACGGCTCGATTCATTAAGATATGGCGAGATGTCTGTTATTGAATTCATAGTTACAGCTATATTGATCAAAGTTAAGGCAACTTATTTAATTGAACAAATGAATTTTGATCTAATAATTACCATACATGCTGTTGTCCTGCCGTTGATTTTGGGCGTTGTTTGCTTTACCTCGTATCATTTATTGAGGTCTGCGGCCTTTGCTCTCTGCTTTATTCCCAAATCATCGTAAATGCGTTGCAATTCTGCTTTGACCTTACTTTTGGCAATGGGTGTCTGCTTGGTAAAGGTCGTGTTTATCATCTTCACGATTTTATACTCTGTGGGTGCTGGCTGGCGTTTCATCAACTCTCGTTTAATATTGCCTACATGGTATTTCAATGCCTGCACTTTGGCCGTACCTAAATCCTCGTATGCCTGCTTTATGAGTGGATATTTAACCGCTATTTGAGCGCATAAGTCCTCGTGGTTCTCCAGCGAAAAGAATGGCTTGGTCGTTTTCAGACGGTGGTATTCATCGAACAGGTCTTTGAATGTAACCCGTGCGTTGTCCTTACTCTCTATCTTCTCCATAATATCGCTGAACGTGTAGCGAGTTATCGTGTAGCCATTCCTCTTTAATTCATCTGTAAGGTTTATATAGGTTCTGTAAATATGCCTGCATATCTTGAAATTCACAATATCCATATTAGCGAGGTTCTTATCCACGATAAGGCGGTTATCTTCTATCCTTACATATTGTTCGTTGATATATTTGATTTTCGACAACGTTTTAATTCTTGTCGTTTCACTCAATTTGTTTATCTCGTCCGCATAGCTTACCGCCTCTGCAAGCACTTTCTTTGTCGATGCCACAAATTCATCCAATGTTACCTCTCGGCTGTACTTGGTCGTGGAATAGACATGGATAATCTCACCCTTATACTTGGAATCCCGTAACCGTCCGCAAATCTGTGTGAACAACGTGGAAATATCCAACAGCGTGTGGGATTTGTTGCCGTCGCTGACGATAAATGTAACGCCATTCTCGTCGTAAATGTCGCACCCCTCAAAGCAGGTCGAGGTGTAAAAGTTTATCTTTCTTACGGGGTCTGACGGCTGGCCGATGGGATAATCCTTGCCTAACTTGCGTTGGTTATTCTCTCCATTGTCCCCGCTAACTGAACAGACCACTTTAACCTGTTCGGGAGTGAGTCTTGCAAGGTCGATTACCTTTGCAGTAAACTCCACGCTGTTGACGAAGATATGCAGGTTATGGGGTAAGCCGTTATCTAATACCTTGCGGCACTCCTTGACGATATAGTGGGCAGGCTTGGATGTTTGGCGGGAACGGATTTTGACCTCTTGCAGATGCGGTCAGTTGATTTCGCAAACAGGCAGGTGTTTTAGTTCCTCTAAAACATATTCCTGCTCAATAGGGGTAGCTGTCATATAAGTTGCCTTATCGAATTTAGCGGTTTCTGCAAGTAAATTCTTAATGGCATTATGACGGAACGAATAAGCATTGAACAAAACGTGTCATTCATCCACCAGCAGGAAAGTATCTTTATAAGGGTCTATGCCAATACTTTGCAATGCCTTAATGGTTCGTGGCACGGAATCGTATGTAACAGCTATCTTTAATGGGGAATGGTTCTGTGCATAGTCGATAATGTCCTGCTCTTGGATGCCCTCGTAAACGCCCAACACGGAAATATCATCTTTGCGGTAGATGGTCTTGTTCTTTACCAATGCCACGTAAGGCATGGCGATAATGGTTGGAATGGAGTTGCGGATGGCCAACTCGGTAGCACCGCATCCTGTCTGCTTCTTGTTGAAAAGGCAGTTAGTGGGAATCTCGGTCAGAAAGTCTGACAGATAAGTTACTCCAGCAGGAGCGTTAATTGTTCAATTTTGATTGGCAATGTTATTTGTATTCATAAATAGTTGATTATTAATTGTGTTATATATCTTTTGTCTATTCCCTCTTTAATGGGAATCTCTCTGAATCTTCCATATTTTCTGATTCTGAAATACATTCTTTATAGGAAATATCAATTTCGTACTCAAAAAATGTGGTAATCTTTTATCTCTCTAATGTTAATGGAATCTCCATCATTAAATGACAACTTTACAAATAAGCCAAAAACAGCAAACAAGTTTTCAACTCTCAAATCTTGCTATCCGTTTCTGCTCTGCTTTCCATATTTTCTGATTCTGAAATACATTCTTTATAGGAAATCTTCATTTCACACTCAAAAAATGTGGTAACCGATAAATGAAGAACAGTTTTAATCACGAAAAATAAATTCATCAACCAAGTAAGATGAATACTTTTTTAGCGATATATTTTAACGCGCAAAAATGCGTGAATAAAAAAACAGGCAAAAAAAGTTTTTCATCACACAAGTTGTGAGAAAAAAATTATCGCAAAAAATCGTGCATCGTTTTTTCGATGAAAAGTTTTTCAGCACAAATAAATTGTTCTCACTCTTACATGATGTGTCATTAAAAGTGGCTGTTTTTAGTGAATGCACTTTTTAACGATTCCATATTTTTTGATTCTGAAACTATCTTATTAAAGGGAATATTCATTTCGCACTCAAAAAATGTGGTAACACAACGCAAAGAAAAGGCAGACGAATCTGCCCTTATAGGAACTGCTCAATTTGTAGTGTGGGATTCTTTGCTGAATTGCTTTGCAAAGATACAACATATCTGTCCAAAAGTCAAGTAATTTGGCAATTATTTTACATAATATTATGAGGTTTATTATAACTTACTGATTTAGAGAGAAGCATCTGTTCACTATCTATTATGGCCTATGCTCCAGTACCTTTGCTCTGCCGCAAGGGTGTTCTTTGCGGTCTGCAATCTTTGGGCGGGGATTGCAGTCATTATCAGCCCCTCTGCATAAAGGACAGAGTATGTAAAAGCCATGAAAAAGATGGTTATTTCAATGGATAACGCACAGCGTCAGTTTGCATTTGTCAAAGGCAATCGGCCTGTAAACGTCAGAACCGTGAAACAGAAAGAGAAATCCATGAAAGCCTATGGGCAACTCACGCCCATCACGGTAACCGATGGAGAAAAGGTAATTCAGATGGGCGGTCGTCTGATGGATTTGAAAGGGAGGGAAATCCCCAACGAGGATGCAGGACAGTATTACGCTGTATTGGACGGCCAGCACCGATTGGTGGCTTATCAGAATTTGCAGTTGGATTTGAATGACCTTGTAATTTGCGAACCCCTCAATGCTGAATTGTCGATTACAGAGGTCATAGCGCAAATGAACATCTGCACCACCGTTTGGAAAAAATCGGATTACATGGCCGCACCTGCCATGATGCTCAAAGAAGACAACGAGGTATTCGATTTCGCCATGTTCCTGCACAGTAAGGCTTGTCCCCTCTCCACGATTTCGCTGTGGTGCTTTGGCAAGAAATCCCTGCAAGCAAAAGACTTGGTGGAGTGTCTGAACACGAAGAAACTGCCTGAAATCTTTGAGGATAAAACTTGGTTTCGTTCCAGCATAAGGTGGTTTACGGCTGCACAGAAGATATTCAAGGATAAGTTTTTGATGAACAGGTATTTAATCGACTTTATCATTAAGCAACAGAAACCCGATGAAGATTTCGAGGTGTTCACAGCGGAAATGGAACGGAAGATAAACGGCCTCACGCGCGACCAAGCAGACCAGATTATGACACCCCATCCGATAAAAGGTATGGCACGGGAGCAGTTGATTATGGATATGTTGACCCAGTATCTCGGTTAAGAATTACTTTGCACTTATAAGGTTTGTAGAGGTCAGGAGTCAATAGGCTCCCGACCTCTTTTTGCCTTACAAGAGATGTTGCATAGCCGCGTCGATTTGGCTGTTCTCGAAAGAATCCAAGTAAATCTGTGTCGTGGATAAATCGGAATGACCGAGCGATTCGGAAATGATTGCAATATTCACTCCCGAACGCTTCAAGACCGTGGCGAACGTATGCCGAGCGACATAGGTAGTCAATGGCATTTCCAATCCTATCTGCTCACCCAGCGTCTTTAACTCCCGATTGACTTTCCGCAGAACCTTGTGTGTGCGGTTGAAAATCTGTTGTGCTGTCTTGTGTTCCGTGCGGTCGAGAATGGGGAAGATATAATCTTCCTGTGAATGGTTTGCCTTGCTGTATTTCTCGATAATCTGCAAGGCGTTCGGTACGAGTTGAAAGGATAGCAATTTCTGCGTTTTGTGGCGGGAGTAGTAAATCCTGCCATCCACAATATCGCAGTAGCGCAGGGTAGCCATATCCGTAAAATTGATGCCTGCCGTGTAGTAGGAGAATAGAAATATGTCCCGTGCAAACTCGGCATAGTCCGTCCTATAATTAGGGGCTATCTCCAACGCAACGAGTTTCTGTATATCCTCTTTCGTGATGGCTCGCTTCCTCGTCCGTGTCCATAGGCTACCGACCTTGTATTTTGCAAACGGATTTATCTTTTGGAGAAACAAACCCTCTGCAAGAGCCTTGTTATAGGCGGCCTTAAAGATGGCAAATTTCGTGGCTATGCTGTTGTTTACGTTGCCCTCTTTACGTAGGAACAATTCAAAATCACGCAGGAACGCTAAATCTATTTCATCGAACCGAGTGTTCAGCGACCTAAATTCAGACAAGCGGGAGAGTAGGGAACGGTGCTTGGATGCCGAGCCGTATTTGCCGAGTGTTTCCAGCCGTTCGATGGTCTGTTTCAGATATTCTCCAACAGAACAATTCAATCGCTTGCTGTTCTGTTCAAAGAGATTTTCAAAGGTTACGGGAATATCCATAATCTCTAAACGTTGGATTTTCTTCTCGTACTCTTTTACTTTGGCTGTTATCTGAAACTGAATATTGTCCCTGTCGGGGCAGTCGTCTGTTACCTTTTGTGCTTCTGCGTCCCAATGTTTAAGCGCAACGGAAACACCCAATCCGACTGCCTTTTTGCGTTTGCCTTGAAAGAATAAAAGGCACAATGGAGAGGTGGAATTTTTATAAATAATTTCTTTGCGGCATATAACTTTGAATGTCATTTGATTACATTGTTATATGCAGTTGGGTGTGTAGTTCTCTATGTGGAGCTTAATGTGTACCCTGCACCCTCAAACGGGCTGTTCTTGCCCTAAAAATGCTAAAGAGAAAGGAATAGTATAAACGCAAAAAAGACCGATAATCATTGATTATCAGTCTTTTGCTTTGTACCCCCTCAGGGGCTCGAACCCTGGACCCCAACATTAAGAGTGTCGTGCTCTACCAACTGAGCTAAAGAGGCATCAATCCTTTGGGATTGCGAGTGCAAAATTAGTGATATTTTTTATTATTGCAAAAAAATCCTGAAAAAAATCGGGATTTTTTTGCAATAAAAGCTTTTCACGTTATCGCAGAGCCACTTTGGGTTTATTGCATGTCCAGTTTGTCGCTGTTCCATTCCCCCGCAGCATCGGGATAGATGAACGGCCGCGAGTCGCCGGACTTCTTCATGTCCAGGTAACTTTCGTAGAGGTTGATGCCGTTGGACGATTGCGTGGCCAGCGAAAAGGCGATTACCGACGGATGCCGTTTCGAGGCATGGTAGCTGTCCGCCGTACGTTCGACATATGCCCCCTGCCATTCCGGGGCGTTCGACGGATTGCCGCCGATCCGCCGCGATTCACCGCTGCTGCGGGTGTCGATCGGCGCCTGTACGATCACGTACATTCCCAGTGTGTCGCAGGTGCCATACAGCGTCGGGGACACCGGGCCCGGGAGGAGTTTAAGCGTGTTGTACCCTTGCCCGCGTAAAGCTGCGATTTCGTCTGCCGAGACATGGGCGGGAACTTCGCGCGTGCGGAGCGTGACGGGTGTGCCGTTCACCGCCAGCTGTCCGTTTTGCACCTCTACGGTGCGGAACCCCAGCGGGACTTCGATATATTCCATGTAGCGGCCTTCGTGCTGGGTTTTGACCCGCAAGGTGAAGCGTGTGGTCTTTTCCGGGCTCCAGAGCAGGCTGTCCGGAATACGTGCCAGGAACCGCAGGGTGTCCTCGCCGCGCATGTTGAGTTTGATGTCCTTGTATCCTGTTGCCGAGGTTTTACCGGCGGGGGATAGCAATTCGTAGTGGACGCGCGACGTGCGCGGGTTGAGGGCTTCGCTCTTGACGACCAGTCCGACTTCGGCCATGACGTTGTCCCCCTCTTCCGTGCTGCGCCATGTCTTGGTGAGTATGTCGCGTACGCGCAATGTCGGCTGGCTCATGACCCATGCCTCTCCGATGGCCGGTGCGGCATCATTTTTCCAGCTTTCGAGCCTTGCGACCTTCGACGGGGAACTGAGAATGACCTCCAGTGTGTTACGCCCCTCTTTGGCATGGCGCGTGAGGTTGAATTCGGCCGGGGCATTGCAGTCGCTGTTGTAGGCTACCGTCCCGCCGTTTATGCGGATCTCGTAGTCGGCCGACGCCCATCCGATCCGGAGCAGCACCTGCCGGTTGGCCCAGGCGAACGGTACGGTGAAATCCGTCGTGAAACTGTTGCCCTTTTGCGTCCATTCGGTCAGGCGCGTGAAATATTTGTTGTCGCTGCCGTCGGCCTCCGCAGCTTCCCGGGCGGTGGGGTAGACGAGCAATTCGCCGCGCATCGGTTCGCGGCCGTAGGTCGGAATATACTCCTGTGCCGCCAGCGTGCAGCACGAAAAAAGTGCTATGATCGAAAGAATACTCCTCATAGGGTTGTTTTTTGTGAACATTCCCTTGCGCCCGGCCAAACGAGTTGCCCTTGCGGCCCGGCATATCGAAAATGTTCGTATATTTGTGCACGTAAAGATAGTAAATTTTCCGGAACTTAGATGCCTGCGCTTCCCAAACTCAATTTTCCTGCCATCCGGCTGCGTGCCCGCCGCCGCGAGGGACAGGTCGAGGTGTGGGATGCCCTGCGGGGTATTTACCTCGTACTGACTCCCGAGGAGTGGGTGCGGCGCCACCTGATCGCTTACCTCGTTTCGCACTGCGGGGTGCTGCCCAAGCGCGTCGTACAGGAGTATGCCGTACCGGTCAACGGGCAGCCGCAGCGGGCCGACGTGGTGGTGGTCGGCGACCGAGCCGCTGGTGCTGGCCGAATGCAAGGCGCCGGAAATCCGGATCGACGAGCGTACCCTGGCGCAGGCCGTGCGTTACAATTCGGTGCTGGGGGCGCGGTTCGTGATCCTGACCAACGGCCTGCGGCACTACTGCTGCGAGTACCGCGACGGCAAGTACGTCCAGTTGTCGGGGTTCCCCGATTTCTCGGCCCTATAAATTCTTGAAATTCGAATCGATGTAGTGCTGGAAACTCTCCTTGTAGTTTTCACCGATGGGGACGTATTCCGTATCGCTCAGGAACACGCGGCCGCGGACATAGCCTTTGATGCAACGCAGGTTGACGATGTAGGAACGGTGCACGCGCATGAACATATCCGACGGGAGTGCCGCCTCCATGTTCTTGAGCCGGAAAAGCGTGGTGATCGTCGTGCCGTCGGCAAGGTGCATCCGCACGTACTCCCCTTCGCTTTCCAGGTACACGATGTCGCTGATCTTGACCAGCGAAACCTTGTAATCCGCTTTCACGGAGATGTATTCCTTGTCTTTGGGCAGGGCTTCGGGGGTAGCCTCGGGTACTCCCGCACGCTGGTTGTGGCGCAGTTCGTAGAGCGAATTGGCTTTCCCCGCCGAGCGGCTGAAGTCGGCAAAACTGAAGGGTTTGAGCAGGTAATCCACGGCGTCGAGCTTGAACCCTTCGACGGCATATTCCGAGTAGGCCGTCGTGAAAATCACCATCGGCCTGTCGACCAGCGAGCGGACGAATTCCACGCCGCTCAGGTCGGGCATGTTGATGTCGACGAATATCAGGTCTACATGCTGCGCGGCCAGAAACTGCTGGGCTTCGAGCGCGTTGTTGCACGTAGCGGCGAGTTCCAGGTACGGGATTTTCTCGATGTAGCCTTTCAGCTGGCGCAGGGCCAGCGGCTCATCGTCTATGGCGATACATTTAAGCATGGAGGGTAGGTATTACGAGTTTTACGGTATAGGTCTCATTGGTTTCCCCGATGTCGAGCGAATAGTTTTTCGGGCCGTAGATCAGCGAGAGGCGTTTTCGGACGTTCTCCAGCCCGATCCCGGCATTGTGCTTCTCCGCCTGCGGGGTGTGGAGGCTGTTGCTGATGGTGCTGACGACCTTGCCGTCGGCGTAGTCGATCCGCATGTGGATGAACGACGGTTTGCTGTAACTCACGCCGTGCTTGAAGGCGTTTTCCACGAATACGATCAGCAACAGCGGCGGGATGGAAACCTGGGGCGGCAGGTCGTGCGGGTATTCCACGCGAATGTCCACGGCGTCGGTGTAGCGGATGCGCATCAGCCCGATGTAATTCTGTACGAACTGGATGTCCCTGTTCAGGGAGATGATCTCGCGCCCCGATTCATAGAGCACATAGCGCATCATCTTCGACAGCTCGATCACGGCATTTTTGGCATATTCGGTGTCGATGTCTATCAGGGCGTGGATGTTGTTGAGCGTGTTCATGAAGAAATGGGGATTTATCTGGTATTTCAGATAGTCCATTTCGGCTTCCAGGTTCTGGCGTTTGAGTTCTTCCATCTGCTGCTCGTCGCGCATCGACTGGTAAATGAGCTTGATACCCGTGTTGGCCCCCGTCATAAAGAATCCCAGCACGACGTTCCAATACATCTCCAGGTTCGAGAACGAGGCTTTCCGGTAGGCGTCGAACGCCTCGGGGTCGCCGTGGGGGAGGAAGTGGTCGGTGAGGTGCTCTTCGTAAACGTCCACCAGCCAGAATACGGCTATGATGAGCGCCAGGTCGCAGAGCAGGTAGGTCTTGTACTTGCGGCGCAGCATGAGCCGCGGGGCGAGGACGGAGGTATGGATGATGAAGATGATGAAGTAGGGGGCTATCTGCCGCCATGCGATGAGCACGTTCTCGAAACTGATGTGCAGTTCCGACATCATCTGCGAATTGAGCACCGGCACCAGGATGATGGCTGCCCACACCATCACGTAGAGCAGGTTTTCTCCGACGGTTTGCTTGCGGGTCATTTTCATGCCGTAAAGATAATAAAAAAAAGTTACCCGGTGCTCCCGGGTAACTTTCGTAAAAAAAGCAGGTAACCGAACTATTAGTGACGCCTCATTGTTGGAATGGATTCAGTGACTATGAAGAATTTGGGATAGAGAATCCAAGTGGTTACCTGCTGAGCCTTTATGTGTATGTTTTTTTATTTGTTCAGTAGCGACGGACTGTATAAATAACGTTTGATACTCCGTTTTGGTGTCTTTTCGAACTCCGTCGGATAAATTATTATTTCCGACACCCGTTCGTATGCCGCCAGGAGCGAGTTCAGTTCCGTGAGGTTGTTCTGCATGATCTGCGGCAGGTCGTTCTTGTCCACGCCTTCCGCCTCGGCCTGTTCGTAGTCGGGGACGACCATCGCCTTGAGCTTGCCGTTGCCCGAGTCGAGTATCAGGGATTCGAGTACGAGGTACATGTTGTTGAGCTTGTCCTCGATCTCCTCGGGATAGATGTTCTGCCCGCTTCCGGAGAGGATCATCGTCTTCGAGCGTCCGCGGATGTAGAGCGTCCCGTCCGGATCCATCGTGCCCATGTCGCCCGTGTGGAGCCAGCCGTCGGGTTCGAGTACCTTCTCCGTATCTTTTTCGTTCTTGTAGTAGCCTTTCATCACATGCTCGCCGCGCACGATGATTTCGCCGGCCACATGCTCCGGGTCGGGCGAGTCGATCCTGACGTCGAGCAGCCCTTTCAGGTAGCGGCCGCAGGAACCCGCCTTGAATTCGTTGTCGGGCGTGAAACTGATGAGCGGCGCGCATTCGGTCATGCCGTAACCGATGGTGATCGGGAATTTGATCTTCATCAGGAACGATTCGGTCTCCTGATTCATCGGGGCGCCGCCGACGATGAATATGTCGACGTTGCCGCCGAAGGCATCCAGCAGTTTTTTCCGGATCACCGAGTAGATGGCCGTGTTGAGCAGCGGAATCTTGACGGCGATCGACATGGGGCCTTTTTCGAGCATCGGCATCACCTGCTTGCGGTAGACCTTTTCGAGGATCATCGGTACGCAGCAGATGATCGTCGGCTTGACCACGGACATGGCTTCCAGCAGGATCTTGGGCGACGGGATTTTACCCAGCAGGGTGATGTGCCCGCCGACGGCCAGCGGCGAAAGGAAATCGAACGCGCAGCCGTAGGCGTGGGCCAGCGGCAGGAACGACAGCGTACGCCCGCCCTTGCGGAAATAATAACTGCCGGTCTGCGTGTTGACCATGCCGCGCGCGAAAAGGACGTTGCCCGTGAGGTTGTTCACCGTGAGCATCACGCCCTTCGAATAACCCGTGGTTCCCGACGTATAGTTGAGCAGGATGACCTCGTCGTTGGGTATTTCGGGGTATTTTATGTCGTTTACGCTGAACCCGCGCGGATATTTCGAACGGTAGTTTTTCAGGATGTCGCGCTGGAACTTGGTGAGCGCCTTGCCGTCGCGTTCGTAGATGGCGTGGAAATCGGTGAGTGAGAATACGGCTTCGATCTGGCGTATCTGGTCTTCTTCGATGACGTCCCAGAAATTGTCGCCCAGGAAGAGCAGCTTGCTCTCCGAGTGGTTGATGATGTGGATGATGTCGGCCGGGGCGAAGTCCTGCAATATCGGGACGATTACGGCGCCGTAGGAGATCGTGGCTATGTAGGTGATGCACCACCGGGGATTGTTGCGTCCGATCAGCGCTATTTTGTCACCTTTCTTCACGCCGGCCTTTTTGAACAGGAGGTGCAGCTTGGCGATCTCCTTGGCCATCTCGTAATACGAGAATGTTTCGCCCTTGAAATAGTCGGTCAGTGCCGGCATTTCCCGGTTCTCGCGAAAACTCGTCTCGTATATTTTTATCAGGTTTTCCTCTAACATGGTTGCGTCCTAGTGTCCGGTACAAAGATAGACTAAAAAAACGATTCTCCAGCAGGATGCCTGCATTTTTTATCCTATTGTGCTTACTTATTGCTATAAAAAGTCCTGAGCGGCAGCTTTCGAAGCCTTATTTGTTTCCTCCCTCGTCCTTGGATTCCCCCGGGGCTGGTTTTACGCGCCGAGGTTTCCAGATGTATATTTTCGATTCGGTGCCGGCCTTCAGCCGCTCGATGTTCTTGCGGTGGGTGTAAATCAGCAGGATGGCGATGATGAACGAAAAAACCACGAACGGCACCAGATGGTTGACCTTCGGCGATATGAGCGTGAAGATCGGGAAGGAACAGCCTGCGACCATCGAAGCGAGCGACACGTAGTGGGTGACCATTAGCACCAGGAACCATACGCCGAAGCAGAGCAGTACGAGCGGGGCGTTGACGCCCATGATGGCCCCGACGAGCGTTGCCACGCCTTTCCCGCCGCGGAACCCGGCGAAAATCGGGAAGATGTGTCCCGCAACGGCGGCGAACACGGCGATGAAGCGCAGGATGTAGAACCAGTTTTCATTGGCCCCGTCGGCGAATACGCTGTCGTATTTCATCAGGTCGATGATCGTCACCGCCACGAACCCCTTCAGGAAATCGAGCCCGAAGACGGGCAGTGCGGCCCGCTTGCCCAGCACGCGCAGCATGTTGGTCGTGCCGGCGTTCTTGCTGCCGTATTCGCGGATGTCGATGCCGTAATATTTCTTGCCGATCCACACGGCGCTCGGAATCGAGCCCAGCAGATAGGCGATGATAATCATGGTGGTAGCGGTGTAATATGTGAGGATCATAATGGTTTTCCAAGGGTTTGTATAATGCAAATATAATTAAAAAATCCGGAAACGGAAGCCCTGCGTGAAAAATCCGCGCCGTTCTGCTGGCGGATTCGGGGGAATATCGTATCTTTGCATACTTTAAATGTATAACAGGGTATGAATACGAAAGCATTACTGGAACCTATGGGCTCGTGGGCGTGGTGGCGCTCGTGGTTTCTGATCTTTTTCGGATGTTCGGTCATGGGTGCCGGCTTCGTGCTGTTTGTGAACCCCTACAATTTCGTACCGGGAGGCGTGTACGGTATGGGTATCGTGCTGCACAACATTTTTCCGTCGATCCAGGTGGGTACGTTCGGCTATATGTTCGACGTGCCGTTGATGCTCGTTGCGATGCTGGTTTTCGGCGGGCAGTTCGGAACGCGTACGGTGCTGGCTGCGCTTTATACGCCCGGCTTCATGAACGTGCTCACGCGGCTGGTCTATCCCGATGCCGCGGCGGTCGAGAGCCTCGACCCGTCGCTGCTGCTGAACGGGCGGCTCGACCTGTCGAACGACCTGCTGCTGACGTGCGTCATCGGCGCCGTGGTCATCGGCGTGGGGCAGGGCATCGTCGTGCGCCAGCAGGCGACTACGGGCGGCACCGACATCGTGGCGATGCTGTTGCAGAAATTCGCGGGTATCAAGTTCTCGTCGGGCATCTTCCTGGCCGACGGTTTCGTCGTGCTGTCCGGCCTGGCCGTCATCGGCTTCGGGCTGGGGACGGGCGAAGCCGCTTCGAACGGCTGGATGCTGACGCTCTATTCGCTCATTACGATTTATATCACCTCGCGTGTGATCGCCTACCTGCTCAACGGTGCGTCGTACGACAAGCTGCTCTTCATCATCAGCGACCACCATCAGGCGCTCAAACGCTTCATCATCGAAGACCTCGACCGCAGTGCGACCTACATCAAGTCGAAGGGGATGTATACGGACGCTTCGCGGGACATGATCTTCCTGGTCGTGAGCCGCAAGGAGGTGCACCTCGTGCAACATAAAATCAAGGAGATCGACCCGGCGGCGTTCGTGGTCGTGACCGATGCCTACGAGACGTTCGGCGAAGGGTTCAAACAGTTCCCCGACAAGAACGAGATACATGCGGAATAACGGAAATTTGGAACGTGGAATTTAAACTCAATACGAATACATTGCGCCCCCTGTCGGGCGCCGGACGCAAACTTTTCGTCGAAACCTACGGCTGCCAGATGAATGTCGGCGACACGGAGGTCGTGGTCGCCCTGATGCAGCGGGAGGGATACGTGTACACCGAGGATATCGGTCAGGCCGATGTCATCCTGATCAACACCTGCTCGATCCGCGACAATGCCGAGCAGCGTATCTGGGGGCGCCTGGCCGAGATGAAACGCTACCGCCGGGCCAAACCGGGGCTCGTCGTGGGCATCATCGGCTGCATGGCCGAACGCCTCAAGGAGAAATTGGTCGAGGGCCCTTACGGCGTCGACGTCGTGGCCGGGCCGGATGCCTACCGCGACCTGCCGCGCCTGGTGCGCGAGGCCGAAGCGGGCGGCAAGGGCGTGAACGTCCTGCTCTCCACGGAGGAGACCTATGCCGAGATCGCCCCCGTGCGGCTCGACCGCAACGGCGTGAGCGCCTATGTGGCCATCATGCGCGGATGCAATAATTTCTGTTCCTACTGCGTGGTGCCCTATACCCGCGGCCGCGAACGGAGCCGCGACCCGCAAACGATCGTCGCGGAGGCCCGCTCGCTCTTCGAGAACGGATACCGCGAAGTGACGTTGCTGGGGCAGAACGTCAATTCGTACAAGGCCGGCGAGGTGGACTTCCCCGAACTGATGCGCCTCGTGGCGTCGGTTTCGCCGTCGCTGCGCGTGCGCTTCGCCACGTCGCACCCCAAGGACATGAGCGACCGCCTGCTGGAGGTCATGGCCTCGATGTCCAACATCTGCCGCTCGATCCACCTGCCCGCACAATCGGGCGCCTCGTCGATGCTCGGGCGTATGAACCGCAAGTACACCCGCGAATGGTATCTCGGCCGTATCGCCGCCATCCGCCGTTACCTGCCCGATTGCGCCATCACGACCGACCTGATCGCCGGCTTCTCGGGCGAGACCGAGCAGGAACACGAAGCGACGCTTTCGCTCATGCGCGAGGTGGGGTACGAGTTCGCCTACATGTTCAAATACTCGGAGCGTCCCGGGACTTTCGCGCACGAGCACCTGCCGGACGACGTGCCCGACGAGGTGACGGTGCGCAGCCTGCTCAACCAGACGAGCGGG
>ENA-OPXH01000611-OPXH01000611.1-human-gut-metagenome-genome-assembly--contig:-NODE-611-length-30862-cov-3.450644_pt1 | contig 30862 bp, 27 predicted proteins | sample MGYA00241521_ERZ502034 | MGnify/ENA primary metagenome ERZ502034 (study PRJEB25962, sample SAMEA2042103) | human gut metagenome | biome: human gut; feature: human-associated habitat; material: faeces... | reverse complement strand
AGATAAGGGATTTTTGCGGTCAAAAATAAATTTCATCTTTCATAGAAAAAAGGATCCCAGCAAGGTAGAAGGCTAACAAGCCTCTTCCTTGCTGGAATCCTTTTAATTACTACTGCGGATGCCGAAATGTGGTATTAACCGACATCCCCTTTCACTTTATGATTATACAGTTTTCCCAACAGTTCTTCCTCATTGGGAAACCTTGCGGATATTAATTATCCAAGATACTTAGAGAATCATTTACACACACTTTTCTAAACCAGCTCAGCCTTAATCTTTTCAATCATCTCAGCATATTCTTCATCACTTAAGAATTTCTTTCCCGGATTCATTTCGAATGTGCCACCCCACTCATACTCATCTGTGTATTTTGGTACAAGATGGAAATGCAGATGATGTCCTGTATCTCCATATGCACCATAGTTCACTTTTGCAGGTTTGAAGATTTTGTGGATTGCCTCAGATACCTTTGCAATCTCCTCTAAGTATGCTGCTCTCTCCTGCGGTGTCAGCTCAAGAATCTCACTGACATGTTTCTTATGAGCAACTACAACTCTTCCTGGATGGCTCTGCTCTTTAAAAAGATATACTTTAGAATTCTCAAGTTCGCAAATCTTAATTCCAAACTTTGCCAATAATTCTCCCTCTACACAATATGCACAATTCTGATCTACCATTTTAATTTCTCCTTTCATGTCGTATTAGAAATATTTTTGTTTCTAATACAATCAAATCATTGCTCTTTTTATTTAATATTTTTAAGCTCTCCTATATACATAAAAGCTTTCACCTTATGTATTCTAAATGCCTGATCTCATTACTTACATGCAAAGCATCACCACAAGCGGTATTGTTACCAGACTTGCCAGTGTAATAATAAATACACCCTGTGCCGCATAATCAGCTTCTGTTGAACCGAAGCTTTCTGCCATAATCGGAATACTCGCCATACTCGGAAGTGCAATAATCAGCGTCCAAATATTTCTCGCAAGATCATTCACGCCAAGCCACGTCATCACACGAAATATGACAACCGGCATAACTATCAGCTTAATGATTATGACAAATACAACTGGCCATGCTTTCTTTAATGATCCTGATTCCATCAGTGCAATCGTTCCTCCGATATACAAAAGTGCCAGTGGCTTTGCACAGCTTCCTATTGTATCAAAGCTTCGAAGAATCAGTAAATCTGATGGCACTTTCAAAATCATCAACGCCAGCCCGATCAATACTCCTACTATAACAGGATTAGACAGCTTCTTTATGATCAGCTTCAAGGATAATTCCTGTCCTCCTTCTGATTTAGAAGTGAGCAATACTCCTTCTGTCCAGAGGAACAGATTATCTATTACAACGCAGAAAGAAAATGCTACTACTGCAACCGGATCAAATATCTCTTTTACAAGAGGCAGCCCAAAGAACGCCATATTTCCGAAAAGACATTGGGCAGTAAAGATTTTTCTTTTATCTCCCCGGAAATGTAATAACGTTCCTGTAAGGAATCCAGCTCCTGTAAGCAGCGGATATGTAATCAGTGCATAGGGAATTACAGATTTTGCAATATCCCATGCATTTTCCTCCTGCACTGCTGACGGAAATACTGCAATCAGCATCAATGGACAGATAACGCCCATAAGCAGACTGCTTAACCCATGAATGACTTCGGCTTTCAAAAGCCCTAATTTTGCTCCTATAAATCCACATCCGAGAATGACAAAAAACATAATCATTTGACTAATCAACGTATTCATATCTATAGACATTATTTTGTTTCCCCCATTCTCTCATTTCAATTTTATATCCATGATATGAAACTCTAATTCAATTCATGGTCTACATTATATATTTTTTTAATTTGTATGTTTCATCAAAAATCCCACTACAACACTGTCATATGGCTCAGGATATTCCCACTGATGTACATGTCCGCCTTCCGGTGCAAGATAGAATTCTGCCTGTGAAATTCCATGTACTAATTCCATGGTCTTCTCTATATTCATGAACAAATCCTTCGCCCCTGCAGCAATCAGTACCGGCATTTTAAGCTCATGCAGCCTGCCTGCTGTATTGTGGCTGAGGCATGCCCCACACTGTGCCTTATAGGCATACACCGGCATTGGATAAGGGTACGCTGCATCTTCTTCAATAGATTTCTCAATCTTCTCTGGGTGATGTATCTGCGTGTATTGGCCATAGGTCATCCAAAGATTCAACTGCTTTAATACTGCCGGATCTGTATCTTCTTTCAGCTCACAGATTAGATTTAAAGCCTTTTTAAATGCCGGACTTACACTTGCAAATGTACTTGTCAAAATCAGACTCAGAACTCTGTCCGGAACTTTCAGTGCCACCTGCTGTGCAATGGCGCCTCCCATAGAGACACCCATAACATGGGCTTTTTTGATATCTAATGTATCCATGATACCGATGATATCGTCTGCCATCTGCTCTGTTGTATAACTCTCTGCTTCCGGTTTGTCGCTTAATCCTGCTCCTCTGTTATCCGGAACAATACACCAAAACCATTTACTTAATAGCTCATAGTTATGCTTCCATTTATCTCCCGGTGCTCCAAGTCCCATAATCATAATAATAGGGACACCGCTTCCAAATGTCTGTACATGAAATTTCAATCCATTTACATGGACATCCATACATTCTTTTTTCTGATTCATTTTATGAACCTGCACTTTCTGCTTTTTCTACTCTTAACCGACCTTTGAATATTCCTTTTGGCTAGTCGCGCTCCTTACGTGGTGTCTTGCCATCATAAATGTACATCTTACGGCTGTCGCACTCTGGAAGATCCTTTCTCATGCGGTCAAATACCGGTTCATAGTCCAGATCCTGAATCGGCAGGTCTACACGCACATTGTTCAGTGCTGACAGGCACATTCCTTCCAGAATTTCATATCCGTGATATGCTGTATCAATGTTGCAGCTGTGAACTTTTGAATCATCCTCCATCCACTCTGCAAACTCTGTATAGTAAGGTGTCTGAATCGGAATCTGCTGATGGTTTCTCCAGCCTGGATCCTTTCCTTCTATCAGACGACCATTTGTAGCCTTTGTGCATGCTCCCCAGAACCCGTCTGTCTCAGCATATACATAACCTTCTTTACCATAAACAGTCAGACGATTATCACTGCTTCCATATTCCGGTGGGTTGTGAGCCTCTGCAAGATATCCACACTCTACATAAGCATGTACTCCATTTTCCAGTTCCATAGTACCAAGCAGGTAATCTGGTGCCGGATGGTTATCATCCAGACAAATCGGACCGTGTACATGTCCACATACCCATTTTGCACGATGTCCACCATTCGCCCAGAGAATATAGTCTACATAGTGTGTTCCAAGCTGGCTGAACCAGGCTTGACACTCTACATGTATCTTTGTGATCTCGCCAATTTCGCCGTCCTCAATACGTTTCTTTAGTGTCTGCATCTGGGACAGATATTTCTGCTGATGACAAACAACTGCTTTGATTCCGTTATCATGGCACAACTTTACAATTTTCTTTGCCTCCTGAAGACTCTCAGCCATCGGTTTTTCAAAGGAAATTCCTTTTACACCGTATTTTACTGCCAGTTGAATGACAGAAAGCCGGAGATCTGGATATGTAACAAATACAAATATTTCCGGTCTTGTCTCCTTTAACATCTCTTCTGCATCCGTAAAAAGTGGTACATCGTCCAGATGGTATTCCTCAGCAACTGCTTTCATCTTAGGCTCATCAATATCGCAAAGGCCTACTACTTTATAATAATCTGGATTTTCCAGAAGCCCGTGAAGATGAATCTTACCACGGACTCCGAGACCCATTACCGCAACTGTATGCATACTCATAGTCTCTTTTCCTCCTGAGAAAAAACTTTTTTGTATCTTTACTGAAATATCTCTTCTTCCAGCAAAGTCTGCTTCTGTCTGATTGCTTACCTGTGAATCTGCCGGCACATATATTTTCCGTCCTCAGCAACAACCCCGTCACTGTCTGTCTCTGCACGCGGGCTTTCATCTTCCACCATAATCCAGCCAAGGTATCCTGTCTCTGCCAGATATTTGATAATTGCAGGATAGTCAATTTTTCCTTCTCCCATAACAGCCCATTCATTCTGAGCAATACGGTCTTTAAAATGTACGTGGCGGATCAGATCTCTGTGTGCTTTCATCTGTTCAATTGCACTCATACCACCATTCTCAATATGTCCTACATCCGGAGCCCAGCCAATAGCAGTCGGCTGAATCAACTCAAACATGGCTTCATAATCTTCTTCTGTACGAAACAACGAATTCTTTGCACTGTTCGGATGGAAACAACATACGATTCCTGCCTCTGCTGCCTCAGCCGCTACAGATGCCATGCAGTTGATCAGACATTTTCTTCTTTCTGCCAATGCTTCACCTTCTCCTCTAGGTACATTTCCTGCATGATGACTCAGCATAATCTTGGCATTTGGAAAATGTTTCACGAATTCAATTGCTTCACGGCTTAACGCTGCTTCTTCCGCAGTCTCCTCCATGCCATTCCAATCCTGATGAAGAACAAGTGCCGCAAATTCTATGTTATATTTCTCAAGCTGTTTTTTCACACCTTCCGGGTCATGGAACCATGTTCCAAGCATGTCAATTTCGCACTCAATGCTCTGAAATCCTGCCTCTGCTGCCACTTTAAGCATTCTCGGCAACTGACCAAAATGCTTTCCCATCTTCCATGGATAGGACTGACAGCCAAATTTTAAATTGTACACTTCTTCCGACCTCCTTTATAATTTTCTATAAATATCCGCATCAAGCTTATTGTATAAAATACCGATAAATGCATAAATATTCTCATTTATTGCAAAATTGTCTGGATTTTTTTACAAAAAAGGCTCTCAACACATAATCTCGCATAATTATGTCGTAGAGAGCCTGTTTTATTGTCGCGATGCAGCTAATGCATTACGTAAGATACTATACTAAAGCTTTGATAGCAGCAATCTGATCTTCCTTCAGATCTAAAATATCGCTGTTGTCCATGGATGTGTTGGAGTCCTCAATCAGGATCATCTTTGTATCCTTGCATGTTACTGTGTTATGCCACAGTGTAGCTGGGATATTGTAAACCTTGTTTGGCTCCATCTTAACTGCCTTGATATCAAGACCGCCTTCTACTTCATTTGCATAGATCAGTGTGCAAGATCCGGCAACAAGTACGAAAAGCTCATCAGTCTTGTTGTGACGCTCCAGATTGTTGATTCCTGTGATGTCGTTAGCTGGTTTCCAGTTTTTGATACCAACTGTCCATTTCTCGTTCTCGAATACTCTCTGCATTCCTTCCCCGTCAAATGAATAATTTAAAATTTCCATGATTCTTATCTCCCTTTTATATAATAAAATGAATTTGATCAGATTCTTATGCTAATGTTGCTTTGCATTTTTCAACGATGTTCTCAGCTGTAAGTCCATAAGCTGCAAACAGTTCATCTGGTTTACCGGATTTTCCGAATTTATCCTGGATACCAACTCTTTCGAATTTAGCTCCGTCATGTCCTGCAAGGACTTCTGCTACAGCAGATCCAAGTCCACCAATCACAGAATGCTCCTCAGCTGTTACGATACCTTTGCACTTCTCGTTCATAGCAAGGATTGTCTCAGCATCGATAGGTTTTACTGTGTGCATATTAACAACTGCTGCAGAAATTCCTTCTGCCTCAAGCATCTCAGCTGCTTTTAATGCGATTGGTACCATAAGTCCCATTGTGATGATGCAAACATCGTTACCATCTTTTAAGATGTTAGCTTTTCCCGGGATAAATGGTGTATCCTCTGTTGTGATATCCTCACAAACAGGTCTTGCAACACGGATGTAAACTGGTCCGTCAATCTCTGCTGCTGCAAATACAGCTTTCTCCATCTCTGTAGGATCACATGGTACAAAAATTGTCATGTTCGGCATCTCTCTCATAAGAGCAACATCCTCGATAGACTGATGACTTCCTCCATCCTCTCCTACTGAAAGTCCTGAATGAGATAATCCAAATTTAACATTTGTGTTTGTGTATGCAATAGAGTTACGAATGATCTCATAAGCTCTTCCTGTTCCGAAAAGAGCAAATGTGCTTGCAAATGGAATGTATCCTGTATGAGCAAATCCAGCTGCCATACCCATCATATTACACTCTGCAATTCCTGCGTTAAAGAAACGATCTGGAAATGCCTCAGCAAATGTAGCTGACATTGTTGCATGTGCAAGGTCTGCATCTAATGCAACGATCTTATCGTTCTTCTGTCCTAATTTAACTAATGCTTCTCCGTAAGCAACTCTTAATGATTTTCCCATCTTCTTACGCCTCCAATTCTTTCATAGCTGTCTCGAACTCTTCTGGTTTCAACGGTCTTCCGTGCCATCCTACCTGATTCTCCATGAAGGATACACCTTTACCTTTGATTGTGTGGCAGCAAATGAATTTTGGCTTACCAGATACTGGAGCCTCAATTGCTTTGTCAATTTCTTCGATGTTATGTCCATCTACTTCAAAGCATTCGAAACCGAAGGCTTTAAACTTCTCAACGATGTTTCCAAGTCCCATAACCTGATCGTTAGTTCCATCAATCTGAAGTCCGTTATAGTCAAGTAAAACGCAAAGGTTATCAAGTTTGTAATGAGCTGCTGCCATAGCTGCCTCCCATACAATACCTTCCTGACACTCGCCATCACCAACTACTGCATATACTTTGTAGTCGGCTTTTGCATGCTTAGCTGCAAGAGCAAGTCCTGTTGCCAGAGACATTCCCTGTCCAAGAGATCCTGTGTTCATATCAACACCTGGAGTCTTGTTGCAGTCCGGATGTCCCTGAAGATGGCTGTCAATCTGACGAAGGTGTGCCAGATCCTCTTTCGGGAAATATCCCAGATCTGCCAGGATTGCATATAATGTAGGGCAAGCATGTCCCTTACTTAATACGAGACGGTCTCTGTCTGCTTTCTTAGGATCCTTAGGATCAAGATTCTTCATCTCATCATAGTAGAGAGCCATAAGAATCTCAACACATGATAATGATCCGCCCGGATGACCTGACTGGCAGGCAAATAAACTCTTCAATATCTCTTGGCGCAATTCCTTTGCTTTTTTCTCGTAATTCATTTTTCTTCCTCCTTATATTAACCTTTAACAGCTCCTGCTGTTAATCCCTCAACTAATCTCTTCTGTGCAAAGAAGAACATGATACATACTGGAATGATTGTAATAATTCCACCTGCTGTTAACAGACCCCAGTCAACTCCAAGCTGACCGATCAGACTCTTCAGTGCTACAGGTATTGTTCTTGTCGCATTGTTCGTAAACATTACCGCAAATGTATACTCGTTCCATGATGTCATGAAGATATATACACCGGTGGCAACAAGGCAAGGACCTAATATAGGTAAAATGATCTTGAAAAATGCCATCCTTCTATTACATCCATCAACCAATGCTGCTTCTTCAAGTGATAGTGGCAAGTCGTTAAAAAATCCATTCAGCAACCATACAGAAAATGGAAGTGTGAACGTTGTATATGCGAGTACAAGAGCCCATGGAGTATAAAGTAACCCCAGATTTCTCATTATAGAGTATAATGGGATTAAAAGCAATACCGTAGGGAACATATTATTGCTTAAAAACAATGCCATCATCGCTCTACGTCCTGCAAATCTGTATCTTGAAAACGCATATGATGCTAATGTTGATGCTGTCAGAGAAACAACTGTTGTTACTGCCGCAACAATAAAGCTATTCTTCATGGCAGCCAGGAAATTTACTGTTGTAGTAAACAGTTTCGTGTAGTTCTCCCATTGAACTTGTCTTGGCCAGTATGTAACTGCTCCGTATAACTCTGTGTCCGGTTTTATAGATGTAATAAATGTCCAATAAAACGGGAACAGGATGAAAAGTAATATTACGATCAGTGGGAGATATAATGTTAAAAATCTCTTTAAGAATGATTCCCTCTTCATACTACTTATCCTCCTCTCTAAATGTAAAGATCAAATACGGAACTGCAACCAGGCAAAGTACAAGTGCAAGCAAGATTGCCATTGCTGATGAGTATCCTAAGTTCAATGCCTGAGCTTTATTAAACACATATACACTCAGTGTCTGTGTTGCATAAGCCGGTCCACCTTCCGTCATGTTGAAGATAACATCGACTGAGTTTGCAACCCAGATAATTCTCAGAAGTCCTGTGATAAAGATTGTATTCTTAATACTTGGAATTGTAATCTTAAATAACTTCTGGAATCCTGTCGCGCCATCCATGTCGGCTGCTTCATAAAGTTCTCCTGGAATTCCCTGCAGTCCTGCAAGAATCATCAGTGCAAAGAATGGAATTCCCTGCCAGATAATCGTTACTACAACTGCTGGAAATGCTGTATTCGTCTGTGCTAAAAATGGTATGCTCTTATTAATTATGTGTAATTTCTGAAGAATGTCATTGAGTACACCATAGTTACCGTCATACATCCATCTCCACATAAGACCGATCAAAATACCAGGTGTGACCCATGGAATCAGGCTGACTGCACGGACAACACCGCGGCCTCTGAACTTCTTGTTAAGAAGCAACGCCAGTATAAAACCAAATACAAACTGAAATCCAACGCCAAATACCACCCAGAGAATCGTCTTCCAAAGTGCTTTCCAGAACAGCGCATCTTTAAATGCCGCGATGTAATTTGCAAGTCCGACAAACGCAATGTCATTCGGTCTTCTCAAATCATAACTCTGGAAACTCATTCCAATCGCATTAATAACCGGAATGAATACTACGCACAAAATGATAATCAGAGCAGGTGCTACCAATAAATATGGATAGATACTTTTCTTTTTTACCATCGTGTTCTTTCCCTTTCAATCATACTGCCCTGCCAGTTGCCTGACAAGGCAGTTCCATAAATCAATTATTATCTAGTTGTTACAAAATCTAGTTTCTACTCGTTAAGAGCTTTGTCCAGCTTATCCATACACTCTTTAGCTGTAATCTCGCCTGTCAGAGCCTGAGAAATTGTTGCCGGCCAATTACTGATCCACTCAGTTGTTGTATCTTTTACCGGAACTGTACCCGCAATATCGACACCTTCCATAGATACTTTCATGAATTTGTCATTCTGGAAGTAATCTTCCTGCTGAACAGTCTGGCTTACTGGAACCTGTCCTGTTCCTTCACACCACATTTCCTGTCCTTCTTCTGTTGCAAGATATTTCATCCACTCAAATGCTGCTGCTTTGTTCTCGCAAGAATCGAACATTACAGTCTCTGTATCTCCCATGGATGTCCACTGTCCTTTTCCTTTTGGAATGATGAATGCATCAACATCATCACCAAGTTCTTCTACCATACCTTTAGAAGATCCAATATGATGTATGAACATAGCTGTCTTTCCAGACTTGAAGTTAGCAACTGTCTCGTTGAATCCATCGTTCGTAGCTGACTCCGGAACATATCCGTTCTTATACAGATCGATGAAGTCCTGCATACCCTGTACAGATGCATCAGATGTCAGATCATCAAAGCTTCCACCTTCACCATAGATGAAACTTCCCCATGGCTCCTGTCCACCGGAAGCACCACGCATACCAAATCCGTATACGTCTGTCTTTCCATCACCATTTGTATCCATTGTACATTTCTTAATGTCTTCAAGGAACTCATCGTATGTCTTAGGTGTCTCTGTGATACCAGCCTCTTTGAAGATTGATGGTCTGTAGTATACATAGAGTACCTGAATGTTCCATGGCATCAGATAGAGTGAATCGTCAGATCCGCCTGCCTTTTTCATTACGTCGTAGATGTTGTCAGAAATGTCATCTTTCTTATCCCATGCATCAACATAAGGTGTTAAGTCTGCAAGCAGGTTATTGTTTGTGAACATCGGTGTTGCGGAAAGCTTAAAGGTTGCTACATCCGGTGCTCCACCACCCATAGCTGCGTTGAACAGTGTGTTGGAATATCCTCCACCATCCCAAGGAACTTCTTCACCTTCAACAGTGATTCCGTACTTATTCTCCTCGTTGAACTTCTTGATGATGTCCTGCATCAGGGAAGAATAATCTGTGTTATCTGCCCAATACTGGAACTTGATTGTGCACTCTTTGATATCATCGGTTGACTGAGCTTCTTCTTTTTTGTCTGAGCTTCCGCTATTGGATTTAGATCCGCAAGCTGTCATTCCGAGTACCATAGCTGCTGTCAGTAATACTGCTAATAACCTCTTTTTCATTGCTTGTCCTCACTTTCTATATTTTGTTGTAACTAGGATCTCTGACTGATAACCTGTGCTTTCCTGATCCCTTGTTTCAGCCATCTTCCTAACGCAACGAAGAACTTTTCGAACTGAAATGCTTTACGAATTGTAAACGCTTACATTTTAATTTTAAAAAAAATCGTAAGGCATTTACCGTCCTTGTAAGCTCTTACATTTGATAATTCAATTATATCCTTTTGACACTTTCCCGTCAATAAAAGAATGTACCAAAATAGGGAAAGCTCTTTTGTTACATTTCACTAAGAGTGCATTGTATACTCCTACACTTCCTCACGAGTTTCACAAAAAGCACGCATAGAACTGACCACCATTCGATAGATAAAATCTGCTGCGAACTCTGGTGTACAGGACTTTTTATCGGCAAGCCAGGTCTTTACAAATCCAAGACAGCCATTCAGGCAATATGCATAAAAGTAATCCATCTGATCACTTTTTTCCGGAAACATCTGCTCTAACACTTCCCTGCTGTTTCTTGCCAGAATAACTTCCACTTTCTGAATAAATCGTATATCTCCGTAAGGTCCGACCAAAGCAGAAACAATCTCTCGATTGTTGTCTAACACTTGAAATATGTCCTGAAGAAAATAAAATCCATTATCCTCTCGCTTTTCAATTGGATGCTCTCTGATCGCACGTTCCATCTCCTCTGCCAGATCATTCTCAATCTCATACAACAGCCCAGATATATCTGGATAATGCAAATAAAAAGTAGATCTGTTAATATCTACCTGATCTACCAATTCTTTTACTGTAATCTCACCTACACTTTTCTCCTTCATAAGCATGGCGAGCCCATTTCTAAGCTGGGTCTTTGTCTTGCGGACCCGGCGGTCTGTCTTCTTCTGCATATGTTTCCTGCTCTTTCTTTCATTATAATGTTAAATTTTTATAACATATTGATATAATGCAACATTTTTAATATTTTCTGTCTATTAATCAGCACTTTTTAACCTTTTAACGGTTGTAAATCACTTTCTTCCTTAATATAATACTTTTTGATAAGATAATCAACATCGTATCTATTACTAGAAAAATATTTACACAAAAGGAGCATTTTACTTATGAGGAACGCATTTCGGATTTTCCGCCGGGACATGAAACGTCTGCTTCGCAGTCCTGCTGCCGTGCTGGTCATGATCGGCGTATGTATTATCCCCTCTCTGTATGCCTGGTTCAATATTGCAGCCAATATTGACCCATACAGCAACACCTCCGGCATTAAAGTAGCCGTTGCCAATAACGACAAAGATGCAACAAGCAATGATCTTACAATCAATGCCGGGAATGAAATTATTAAAAATTTAAAAGAAAATGATCAACTCGGATGGACTTTTACGAATGAAGAAAATGCTGTTGAAGGAGTCAAATCCGGAAAATATTACGCGGCAATCGTAATTCCGGAAGATTTTAGCAGTTCTCTTCTGAGTATCCTCTCCGGCAAGATGGAGACTCCGAAACTGGATTATTATCTTAATGAAAAAATCAATGCAATTGCACCAAAAATCACAGACAGTGGTGCCAGCACAATCCAGCTTCAAATCAACAATACCTTTTCATCCATTGCATCTGAATCGGTTTCAAATGTATTAAAGCAGTCTGTTACTGACCTGGCCGGTACTATCGATACTGTCAATTCTGATCTTGTGTCAATGCTTGACAAAGTAAATGATAATATTGCCGAGTACCAAAAGATTCTGGATTCCTTCAATTCCAGTGTCGGTGGTACACAGACTTTGATCGATAACGCAAAAAGTGCCACATCTGCTTTAGGCGACGCAGCAACTTCCGGTGCAAATGCACTTTCCGATGCAGACAGCGTATTAAAGGAGACACGAACAGCTACCGGAGGCTTCACTTCCGCATTATCCCAGTCTATTTCAAATGGTCTGAGTATTATTGAACAGGCTTATGGCCAGGCTTCTGAAGGATTCGGCAAGCTGTCTGGCCAGGCTTCTGATATTAATCAGAAAGTGGGAAATGCTTTGAATAATGCCCAGGAAGTCAATACCAGAAACGGTGAAATTATTGCAACACTGCAGCAGCTTGCTTCACAATTACCGGCACAGTCCGATACAATCAACTCTGCTCTCGCAAAACTTTCTGAGCAGAACCAGAGCAATCAACAGTTGATCAGCAGCCTGACTGCCGGAAACGATGGTATTAGCAACGCACTTTCCACAACAACCAATACACTCGCACAGTTGGAAACAATCAACAAAGCAAACTTAAGTGGTATTCAGAGTCTTCGTACCTCTCTTGATGAGAACGTATTTCCACAGTTGAATCAGACTATGGATATTTTTTCCAGTCTGACAGGTGAACTGAACGGAATACTGAACGGTGTACCTGCTACCACTGAGCAGTTAAACAGTATTCTGACACAGCTTGGCACAAGCCTCACAGAACTGAACAACGTACTGAATGGAACACAGTCCTCTCTGAATGCCGTAATCAACCGACTGGACAACGTCCGTACCGACATCAATGCGATTACAAGTTCTGAGACATTCCAGAAGCTTACCTCTTTGGAAGGCATTGATTCCGATACGATTGCTGAATTCGTATCATCTCCGGTAAATGTGGATACAGAAACTTACTATTCTGTTAAAAACTACGGTTCTTCCATGACACCATTCTATTCGAACCTGGCAATCTGGGTTGGAGGAATCGTCCTGATTGCTATCTTCAAAATGGAAGTGGACCGTGACAGATCCATGCGTTCTTACAGTGCCACAAATATGTATTTTGGGCGCTGGCTTTTATACATACTGCTAGGTCTTGTCCAGGGACTGATTGTATGTGTCGGAGACGTATTTCTTCCAGGCGTTCAGTGCCGTCACCCATTTGCGCTGGTACTGACCGGGCTTGTATGCTCCTTTGTATATGTCAACATTATTTATGCTCTGTCACTGACATTTAAGCATATTGGAAAAGCGTTATGTGTAATCTTTGTCATTCTTCAGATTCCAGGATCTTCCGGAACCTATCCGATTGAAATGACACCGGTATTTTTCCAGAAAATACACCCGCTTCTTCCATTCACTTATGGAGTTGCTGCGATGCGTGAAGCAATTGCAGGCATGTATGGAAGTGTTTATATCCACAACCTTTTAATCTTGCTCTGCTACGTTCCGATTGCACTTTTAATCGGACTGGGAATAAGACCTCTTCTGGCAGGACTGAACCGCCTGTTCGACCTGAAGCTGTCTGAAACAGAATTTATGGTCTGCGAAGAACCAGATGATCAATTAAGCAGGAGCGCTCAGTTGTCTATGCTTTTAAAAGCCTCTCTTTCACAAGACGACTTACGTACACAGACCGCTGAGAAAGCTCAGAATTTTGAACAGAATTATCGGAAAATGATTCGCTATGGTTTCCTTGCGATCATTATTATCCCGTTGATCTTCCTGATACTGATGTTCAGTCTGGAATCGAAAATTGTATTTTTGGTTCTTTGGATCATATCTATCATCGCCATCGCAACATGGCTTATTATTGTAGAATTCATTCACACAAGACTCGCCGAGCAACAACAGCTGGCTGGTATGTCTTTTGATGAGATGGTGAAAAAATTTCGTGGAAAGGAGGAGGAATAATCATGAAAAATATTCTTCGCATTTTTAAGTATGATTTAAAGAAGATCCATAAAAATGTCATTGCCATGATCGTTATTATGGGAATCACTGTTATTCCGACTCTTTACGCGTGGTTCAATATCGCTGCAAGCTGGGATCCATACGGAAATACAGGAAACTTAAAAGTTGCTGTAGCAAGCTCTGATGAAGGTTATAGCGGTGAACTTCTCTCAGTAAACCTTAACCTTGGAGATCAGGTTCTTACAACTCTTAGAGGTAACTCGCAGCTTGACTGGACATTTACAAGTGCTAAGAAAGCGAAAGAAGGAGTAAAATCCGGAAAATATTATGCGGCAATCGTAATCCCAAAAGATTTCAGTAAAGACATGATGAGTATTTTCACATCCAATGTAACACATCCTGAAATCAAATATTATATCAATGAAAAGGAAAATGCAATTGCCCCGAAAGTCACCGTAAAAGGCGCAAATGCCGTACAGCAGCAAATTAATGATACATTTGTACAGACGGTATCCCAGACCGCATTAGAAGCCTTTCAGCTTGTTAATAACGTTGCTGACGAGACCGATGATCAGACAATCGCCGACAACCTCTCAGCCGCACTGGCGCAGATTTCAACAGACTTATCCTCTGCCGCCGGCACTGTACAGGCATTTTCCGATATGGCAAATTCTGCGGCAATTATGTTGAATACCACTACAGAATTCTTAAGTCAGTCCGGTTCCGGTACAAAAGCCAGTGTAAATGCTCTGGGCGTGGCTGGAAATGGTATTGATTCCCTGAATTCAGCTTTAACAGGAACAACAGATTCCATCAACCAGGCACTTTCACAGAGCGCTTCCTTCTACAGTGCGGTATCCACCTGTGTCGGAAATGCACTGGATTCCTATAATTCAGACGCACAGGCTTGTGCAAATGCACTGAATACCGTAAGTGGACGTGTGCAGAATCTGATAGATGGTTACCAGTCACTGGAAAACTCTCTGAGCCAAATTGCTGACTCTATTACTGAGCCTCATTTAAAAGGTATGCTTATGCAGGCAATCGGCAATATTCAGAAAGCGAAAGCTTCTCAAGAAGCAATCCGTGATGCCATTAACGATGCAGCTACTGGTATTACTTCCGCAACTGCAAATGCAACCGAATTAAAGAACAATATTGACGGCTTGATCGCCCAGAGTAATTCTTCAATCAGTACTGTGAAAAAAGATTATGAAAACAATGTTAAGGGTAGTCTGGATGATCTGGCAAATGATCTGACTAGCACAGGCAGCTCTATTACTTCACTGCTTGGACAGTTAGATAACAGTCTGAAAGACATTTCCGGGGTGACAGGCTCTGCAGCCGGAAATCTCACAGAGGTACAGAAAGCTTTATCAGATTCCGCTTCTCTTTTAAATGAAGCATCCGGTAAAATGTCTAATGCAGCAACTGCAATGCTATCTTCCGATGACAACGGCATTCAATTACTGACCAGCCTTCTCTCTGAGGATCCGGAGGCAATTGGTTCATTCCTTGCATCACCGGTCAAGCTTAATGAAACACATATTTACCCTATCGAGAACTATGGATCTGCTATGGCTCCATTCTACTCAACACTCGCGATTTGGGTCGGCGCAGTTGTAATGGCTGCCATGTTAAAAGTAAATGTTTCAGACAACTTAAAGCACAAATTGAATAATCCGAAAGAACACCAGTTATATATTGGACGCATTCTTCTTCTCCTTTGTATAGGATTTTTACAGAGCGCATTGATCTGTCTTGGCGATCTTTATTTCCTGGGCATCCAATGTGAACATCCTGTATTATTTGTACTGGCAGGATGCTTTAGCAGTCTTGTATATGTAAACATTATTTACGCTTTGACTGTTTCCTTTGGAGATATCGGTAAAGCAATCGCAGTTGTGCTGATGGTCATGCAGGTAGCCGGAAGTGGTGGAACTTTCCCAATTCAGTGTGCGCCGGAATTTTTCCGGAAAGTATATCCTTTACTTCCATTTGTACACAGCATGAACGCTATGCGTGAATGTATCGCCGGTTTCTATGGCATGAACTACTGGATTGAACTTGGAAAACTGGCACTCTTCCTGATTCCGGCATTGTTGCTCGGTCTGATCCTCAGGAAACCAGTCATCAAGTTAAATGATGCATTTACAGAAAAATTGGAAAGTACACACCTTATCTAAAAAGAATCTCGCTTTCTAGATTCTCCGCCTGCGGCGGGTCGCAGTATGCAACATACTTCTTATCCGCCGCAGTGCGATCATCAAAAATCGTTTTTTCTACTCTAACTCAATTTATTTACTTCACGGTCATATGTATAGACTCCATTAATCTCATCTTCTATATCACTCCATTGTGTATACACACATCCACATAATCCCTGTCCTTCTAATTTTTTTATTTTACAATCTAGTTGACGATAGGCCTTCTGATACTCTGTCTTCGTTTTATAGCCTCCATAACCATATTTCTTTTCTGATGCAGTATGTTCTTCTACTTCTAATGTAAAACCTCCGTATTCGCTCAATACGGCTGCTCTGACGTCTTCCGGTTTAACTTTTAAAGGGAAGAAATAATTATGTATACTTTGAAAATCTCCTGTTTCCTGATCAAACCAACCACTTGCTGAATCTATCAAATGTTCTGAATCTATCTTTCTCACCATATCCGTGATTCGTTGTGTAGCAAATTGTCCCCATCCTTCATTAAAAATGACCCATGTGCATATACTCGGATGTTTTTTTAGCAACTGAATCGTTTCTTTTACCTCGTTGATAAATTCAATTCTTCCTTTCTGACTTCGTCTTGCAAATAATCTGGAATAATGATCTTTTACTGTAATCCCCAATCCGGACAGCACCGTTGCCAGATACGTGACGAACCAACTCTGATACTTTTCTCCTCCATTTACCATATCCTGCCACACAATCACTCCAAGTCGGTCACAATGATAATACCAGCGTTGCGGTTCTATTTTAATATGCTTTCTGACCATATTAAATCCTATTTTTTTCATTTCCAGAATATCAAAGATCCATGCTTCTTCTGAAGGTGCTGTATAAAGACCATCCGGCCAATAGCCTTGATCCAGAACTCCTTTCAAAAAGCACTTCTTGTTATTCAAATAAATGCGCGGAATATGGTCTTCATCCTGTTGAATTGTAAAATCACGAATCGCAAAATAACTTTCCACTTCATCTAAAACGTGCTTCTTATCTGTCTCATCCTCACATTCAATCAATGATACATGAAAATAATACAAATATGGAGTTTCACAAGACCAGTATTTTGCATTTTGAATTTCTACCTCTATCCATGTATTTGCTTTTCCTGATATTGATTTTTGCACATCAGGTATCGTGTGTGATAATGCAATAAAATCTGTTACATTATCTTCCGCATTCGCATATATCTTCGGAAATCTAATATCTATTTGTACAGTCAAATCTTTCTGTTCTGAGACTGTCTGAATATATATTTTTACCTTCTCTGATGCATTTACGCAATTATTTAAAGTTGACTTCTCTTTTTGTTTTTCAGTTTTTATATATTTAGTTCCTACATTTTTTATCCGATCTTGCGGAACATATTCCATCCACACAGTCTGCCATATTCCACTTTGAGCAGTATAATACATCCCTCCACGTTTCAATTTTTGTTTGCCCTTTGCATGATACGACGTATCTGACAGATCCTGTACCATAATTACCAATTCATTCTCTCCACTATGAACATACTCCGAAATATCGCAGGAAAATGCCAGATAACCACCCATATGACTTACTACAAAGTGTCCATTCATCCAGATTTTACAACTTTGATCTACTGCTCCAAAATGTAATAATAGTCGTTCTTGTAATGCCTTATTATCCCATTCCTGACACTTTATCTTTGTTCTGTACCACAAATATTCATTCGGCATTAACTGCCTGGATACCCCTGATAAAACACTCTCTGGTGAAAACGGGACTAATATTTTTCCATCATATTGCTTTGGTTTCTTCTGATTCTGTGTAAAGGCATATTCCCACCAGCCATTTAAAATTTCATAATGCGTTTCTCTCATCATAATTGGTCTTGGATATTCCTGTAAAACATGTTCAGAATCTAGATTTCTTCCCCATCGTGTAAATAATTCTTTCATCTTTCCCTCACAGATATCATTTCTTTATTATACAATCTTGCATAATCCTTGTATTATTTATATATGATGTTGGGGGCAAAAGCCCCAACTATGATGCCTACGGATTGTTCCGTGCGTTGCACTCCCACAATCCTCCCAATTATTCGCATATCGTGGGATTGCCATCCCACTTTTAGGCTCATATTGGGGCGGATCCCAAGGCCTTTCATCCACTTATGAGCAAGCTCATGTGGATTTAGACCTTTTGACCCTGGCATCATATATTATACATAATGATCAAGTGAAAATGTCATTGCTTTCTTTGTGACAGGGTGCCTGAACTCCAACTGATATGCACAAAGACACAGTGGTGTGCGCCTCGCGGTCAGCTTCGGTGAGTCGGGGTTATACTTCGTGTCACCGATGATCGGGCAGCCCATACCGGAAAGCTGCACACGAATTTGATGATGGCGTCCAGTATCTAACTTGATTTTTAGCTGGCTGGTCGCGACAGAAATTGCGGAAGCAATATCAGCAAAAAATGTAGTATCAACTAAATCATAATGAAGCTTTGCTAATTTGGCATCTGCAGTACCTTTCTGACAGATTCTGGAAGTATTTGTTCTGGCATCTTTTACAAGGAAGTTTTCTAAATCAGCAGATGTTGGTTCTGGCGTTCCCGCAACTAATGCATAGTAATGCTTACCGAAGCCGGAAGTTGTAAGCTGACGGTTCAGATCCTTTGCGGCAGCAGGCGTCTTGGCGAAGACGAGAATTCCACTTACCGGCTGATCCAGTCTGTGAATGACGGCAAGGTACGGCTCACCGGATTTACCAGAAGTCATGCTGATATGATTTTTTAAAAGGCTCACCATGTCAGGGGAGCCGATACGTTTGCTTTGGGTTGCAACTCCGGCCGGTTTGACACAGACCAGAATCTGTGTATCTTCGTATAAAATGTTGATGTTATTTATCATGTCATATTCCTTTGTAATTTCATAAAAATAGTTCTTAGATCAAAAAATATAAGCATAGGTCAAGATTCGGATAGAGTCCTGACCTATGCTTATATTGAAATAAAAACGCAGGGTTGTCAAGAACATAAATAAAATGATAGATAATTGCTATAAATAATGTTTCAGATAAAAAGTTTTCGAGTATGAGTGCTAAAAATAAAGATACCGTGTGAACAGGAAAAACATAGAAGTTCACACGGTAATTTTTATTCCCAATTCGATGGCTGTACGGGGTATTTCGCACATTTTCTTGCTGCACTCATATAAGCATCAATGTTTTCCAGTGATGTCTGAACCGGAATATCACATCCAGGAGCAATCGTGAATCCACGTGGGTTGTCCCAGCATTTGCGGAAACAGTCGATGACAGCCTGTTCGATAGATTCCGAAGTGCCTCGCAAAATTTCAATTGGTGAGACATTTCCCATGATGGAAAGTTTATCGCCAACAAGATCTTTGGCAACAGCAATATCTACGGCACTATCGATACTGACTCCACGGATACCCATCTCAGGGAAGGTCTCCAGAAGTTTTGTGGTATCTCCGCAAATGTGGAAACCAGAGCCGCGGCTGCCCCATTCTTTCCATTTATCCATAACTTTTACATAATAAGGAATGACAAATTCACGGAACTGTTTTGGTGACAGAAGGGAAGCTGTTGGCTCAGCAAGTCCGATTCCAATCTGATTCTCTACGAATTTACGTCCAACTTCAATCGTAATGTCCGCAGCGAAGTCCAGAAGTTTATGAAGTCCTTCTTTATCTTTTCGCATAGATTTTAGGATTATTTCAACACCGGCAAGGTTGGCAGCAGTTGTAAATGGTCCCATTAGACCGACTCCTGTGAAAATCTCATCGTTTAATGCGTCTTGAATAATTTGGACAGCCTCAAATGCAGTCTGGGCATTCGGGTCATTTTCAAAGCGAATTTTTTCCAGGTCTAATTGATCAATCTCAGAAAAATCTTTTAAAATATTTTCCTTAATCATAGGAATTCCGAGTGGATCGTATGTAGATTCTGCACCGAAAGCAACCGGGATTCCGTCAATACGGTAGTTGACACTTAAGCCATCTTGCCCGAAACGTTTGTAGCTTTCGATAAGCCAGTGAGCGCGTGATTTTGCCTCTACGAAAGCATCTTGATAAGATGCCCCGAAGTTCATTCCAATATATGGTGAAAATAATTTGATCGGCATACGGTCTACTGGTTTTCCTGCAAACAGGGCAAATGCCCGTTCTTTAGGGGTCATTTGATCATCTTTGTGCATAAGGCTTACCTCTCTTTTTATTGATATTTTTATTATACGACCGAATGGAGGCAGGGACAAGGAAAGTGGATGAAAATGATATTGAAATATATAATGATACACAAAATATATAGAGTATTTAAATACTAGTGTTAGCGCAAGGTGTGGTATAAAGTGCGGAGAGACAGAAAGAAGAGTAGATTTATTGTAAAAATATGCTATACTATGTCCATGATTAAGAAAATATAAAAGCGGACGGAGAAAAGGTATGAAAATTGAGAAGAATGCGAAAGATCTGATGACACCAATTGAACGAAAGAAGGCAATTCAAAATGGTGAGAGGGCAGACCGAGTGATGGCGATGCCATTTACCAGCGAGTTTAAGTGCTATCTGAGTGGAATCAGTGTTCGTGATTTTTGGTTCGATGTAAAAAAAATGGCACAGGCAGAGAGAATTGTATTTAATCGTTACGGCTATGACCGAATTGTGATTGGACCGAATACAAGAGGAATCGTGGAAGCGCTGGGAGGAAAATTTATCTATCCGGAAAATGGAGTTCCATATGCCGATGCCCCAATGATATCTGATTATAAAAAGCTTGATGAGATGGAGCCGGTCGAGGCAAAGCGAGATCCTCGAATTGCAGTATTTATAGAAGAAGCGAAAATATTGAGCGAAGAGGCGCAGGGAATTGTACCGATTGAGGCAAGCATTGGCGGACCATTTACAATTACTTCTTCGCTTCGAGGGGTGGAAAAATTGCTTAGAGATTGCCGGAAATATGGAGAGGAAGTTCATCGGCTGATGAGAATTGTAACAGATAGTCAGAAAAGCTGTATTGATATGGCAGCTCAATATGGACTTGGAATTGCCATGGCAGATCCGGTCGCAAATCCAGCATTGATTGGACCGAAAATGTATGAAAAATTCGTTTTTCCATATACAAAAGAGCTGACCGATTATGTATATGAAAAGACAGGACATAAAGTATCTCTTCATATGTGTGGAGACACAAGGAGTATTTGGAAATATCTTGGACAATATCAGTTAAATGAATTAAGCCTTGATAATATTATAGATATTAAGCAGGCGGCAGATGAGATTGGCAGTGAAGTACCAATTGCAGGAAATGTAGATCCAGTGAGCATTGTCATGAAAGGAACGAAAGAAGAAATTTTTACAGATGTGAAACGATGTGTAGAAATTGGAAGTAAGGCAAAGAAGGGATACACACTTGCAACGGGATGTGATATTCCAGAGACAACAGGTCCACAGAAGATAGACTGGTTCATGGATGCAGCAAGAGCATGCGGGGAATATAAGGGATAAAATTATCCGTTTTTGCAATAGGCACTATATACTCGTATTAATAAAAATTCAAACAAATGATTATAGATAAAGTGAATATAAAGTGATTATATATCGAAAATAGCAATTTGATGTAAAGACGAGAGATATGCTATTCTGTATATGTAGTTATGAAATATTTTCAAGAGAAAACGGGAGGAAAACACGAAATGAAAAAGAAAATTGTAAGCATGTTATTGGTTGCAGCTATGGTTGCATCAATGGCTGTTGGCTGTGGATCAAAGAATGATTCCGGAAGCAGTGACACAAAGTCTGATAAAGGAGAATCCATTACATTTATGGCGCCTGATTGGGCAATTCCATCTGATGATCAACTGGATGAATTTACAAAAGAGACTGGAATTGAGGTTGAAGTATCTGAAGTGGGCTGGGATGATATCCGTGAAAAACTGGCTACAGCTGCAACAGGAAATAAAAATGTTGCTGATGTGGTAGAAGTGGACTGGTCCTGGGTAGGAGAATTCAAGGCAGCTGGCTGGTTAGAGCCACTGAAGATTTCAGATGCAGATAAGGAAGATTTTCTTACATTAGATACATTTACAGTAGATGATGAAATTTTAGCACTTCCGTATTCCAATGATTATCGTATCGCATATTATAACAAAGACCAGTTTGCTAAAGCCGGAATAAATGAAGCACCAAAAACATATGCAGAAGTTTTGGAAGATGCAAAAGCATTAAAAGCATCTGGTGTTGATTATCCGCTTGCAATGTCTATGAATGCAGAAGAGAAAGCTGCAACAGGATTAATGTGGACAGCATTCCAAATGGACGGAGTTGTATGGAATGATGATGGAACATTTAATAAAGATGCCATTATGGATGCATTAAATTATTATCAGGAAGTTTTAGATGCTGATTTGGTTGCCCCAGAGGACAAGACAGCTTCTGGTATGGAGGCTTATATGAGAATTTGCAGTGGTACAGCAAGTTTTCTTGTAGGACCAACAATGTTTGTATCTAAGACACAAAATCCGGATGATTCAGCGGTAGTAGGACAGGTTGAACCGATTCTTGCTCCAGGTAAAGACGGAACAGCGAAAAAAACAATGGCTCTTCCAGAGGCACTTGGTGTTACTTCTACATCTGAGAATAAAGAAGCTGCTCAAAAATTTGTGGAATGGTATACATCTGCTGATATGCAGAAAGAATTAAATGAAACACTTGGAAGCCTTCCAACACGTAGTTCAGTATTAAAAGAACTGGTTGATGATGGAACAATTGCAAATGCAGGAGCCATGTTAGAAGCATCTGAGTTAATTGCATCTCCATTCCCGAATGGAGTACCAGCTTATTACGCAGAAATGAGCAGTGCAATGTATAACGCAATTAATAAGATGGCGCTTGGAGAATTGACACCGGAGAAAGCCTATGAAGAGATGTCTTCAGCATTAGATCAACTGCTTAAAGAACAATAAAATATAGGAAATACACATATGAAAAAAAAGATTTTACCATATCTTTTACTTGCACCCATGATTTTGATCATGGGTGTATTAGTATTTTATCCCATTATTACAACTTTTGCGTATAGTTTGAAAAGATGGAAACTTACGGAGCCGGGAAATATTCATTATATTGGATTTAAAAATTATATAGATATTTTACAGTCGGATTCATTTAAATATAGTATGCAAAATACTTTATTTATTTTAGTGTTTGTAATTGCTTTTACAACGATAATTGGATATTTAGTTTCAGTATATTTGAATTTGGAATGTAAATGTGCCGGAATGTTACTTGCAATAGCAATTCTGCCATGGGCATTACCGCCATTTGTAAATGGTATTTTATGGAAATTTGTATTCTTTTCAGGATATGGATTTTTAAATAAAATACTGATTGGTCTGGGGCTGGTAAGTAAGCCGGTTCAATTTCTTGGTTCGCGTTGGCTGTTATTACTGGTTGTTTCGATTGTAGTTGTATGGCGTAGCGTGCCGTTTATGGCATTGGTATGCCTGGCTGGACGCCAGTCAATTCCGGATGCTATTTATGAAGCGGCGAAAATGGATGGAGGAACGCCAAGGAAGGTATTCTGGTATATTACAATGCCACTTATGAAACCATTTTTGGCATTGGGGATTACTTCAACATCAGTAACTGCAATAAATGTTTTTGATGAAATTGTAGCACTTTCAGGCTATGGAGATTTGGGAAAAAATATATTAATGGAGAGTTATTTGACTACATTTTCATTTTTGAATTTTGGAAAAGGTAGCGCAATGACGTATATTGTCTTATTTTTTGCATTACTTTTAGGAATATTCTATCTCCGGAATTTGAACAAGGAGGTGGATTATTAATGAAGTATGTGAAGAAAGCAGGATATATTGTTGCAACGATACTTTTTTTAGTTTTCACACTAGGACCATTTGTTTGGACTTTTGTTATGGCGATCACACCGAAAGCAGAAATGTTCTCAAATGTAGTTAGTTTATTACCGAGTCATATTACATGGAGTAATTTTCAGAATTTGTTTTCTGGCGGACGAAGAAGTGTTGCATATTTTACAGGTTTGAAAAATTCTCTTCGAGCAGTGATTGTGACGATCTGTATCGGTATGCCAATTGCTTTGGTGAGTGCATATACATTAAGCAGAATGGAGTTTCCGGGAAGGAAAATTATTAAAAATGCCTTACTTATTACGATGGTCATTCCGGTAATGGCAACTATTATTCCTCTGTATAAAATGTTTTCGGCAGGGCATATGCTGGATAATACATTTTGGCTGAGTATGGTTTATGTAAGTTCGTATCTGCCGATGGCAACGTGGATGATTATAAATTATTTTTCGACAATTCCAAAAGAACTGGAAGAGGCGGCACACATTGATGGCTGCAGTCGAGGAAAAGCATTTTTTAAAATTATATTGCCATTGTCATATCCGATTATTTTGTCAGTTTCACTGATCATGTTCCTGAATACATGGAGCCAGTTTCAGATTCCGCTTATATTAGCCTCATCTATGGATACAAAACCTATGGCGATTGTTGTATCTGAATTTGTGACAAAAGACAGTGTAGAATATGGATTAATTGCAACAGCAGGTATTGTATCGTTGATACCACCTGCAGTAACAGCAATTATTTTCAGAAAGTATTTAATTTCTGGCATGGTAGGAGGTTCTGTAAAAGGATAAATATGACGATACAGGAAGTGATGCTGCGAATAGAAATACCAGAGGAAGTGCGGGAAAATATAGGAAAGTACAGTTTGTCTGAGAAGGAGTTTTATGAATGGAAACATTTATTTGAAAATGATTTTGAAATATTTTTAAATAAATGGCGAGAAACTCAAAAACATTTTCAATGGGCTTTATGGTTCTATCTGAAGCTGGCATGTGAAGTCTATGAAAAGTATAAGGAGAAAGATATCAGCGAAGAGATATTTCATGATACGTTTTCTGATATCACGATTTGGTGTAAAGAATGTTATCGGAAATATAAAGTATATGGACTGGAAGAAGTGGAATGGGTTGCAAAGTCTATTCGAATGGAGTTGTTCCGTCTGGGAAGACTTCAGTTTGAACCACTTATTTTGGATCAGAAGTTGGCACAGAAATACCATTTGCCGAGTGGAGAAAAAGTGTTGAATGTTCATATACCGGCTGGAGAAAAACTGGATTACTGTGAATGTCAAAAATCTTTTGAATCAGCTAAGAAATTTTTTAGTAACGAAGATGTGATATTTATTTGCGATTCATGGCTTTTAAGTCCGGAACTGAGAGAGATATTACCAGAGACAAGTAATATTATTCGTTTTCAGAAAATGTATCATATTGTAGAGGTACATTATGATTTCCCACAGGCAGAAGAAAGAGTATTTGGGGAAATTCGAGAGAACAAAGATGCATATCTGGAAGAAAATAGTCTTCAGCGAGGATTGAAGCAATATCTTCTGGCCGGTAAAAAAGTTGGAATTGGCAGGGGAATAATCATAAATGAAAGATAAAGACTTGTTGATTGATAATGAAAAGATTTCGGAAAACATATAGAAAATGCAAGTGCTTTTTTGATAAACAACCAAGTTATTTGCAAAAAAATCTGTAAAAAATCATTTATTTAAAAATTCTAGTTGAGGCAAGTAAAAATAATATGTATAATCTATAAGTGATGATTTATAAAAATATAAGTACGATTAATGGAGGAGAAGCACGAAAATGAAAAAGAAAATTGTAAGTGTGCTGTTAGTTGCTGCTATGGCTGTATCTATGTTTACAGGCTGTGGAAGCAAGAGCGACAGCAAAAAATCTGACAGCAAATCTGGCGAGAAGACATTAGAAGTATGGGTACCACCACTTGATGATGCTACAGAGAAGAACTGGGGAGATCTTTTAAAAGACTGGGAGAAAGAAAATGATTGTAAAGTAAATCTTACAGTTATCCCATGGGACAAATACGAAGAGACTTATACAACAGCTCTGAATTCAGGAGAAGGTCCGGACGTTGGATATATGTACAACGAGATGTTCCCAACATACATCGATGCAGGTGCAGTAGAGGATATGTCTTCTTACGTTACAGATGAAGATAAGAAAGAGTACAAATATCTTTCTAATGGTAATATGATGGATGGACAGTATGGCTGGCCATTAGTAACAGGAGTTCCATTCGTGTTATACTACAATGAAGATATTTTAAATGCACTTGGAGAGAAAGCACCTGAGACATGGGATGACTTTGCAAGAATCTGTCAGGAAGCTACAAAAGATACTGATGGAGATGGAAAAGTTGACCAGTATGGTTTTGCTTGTGGAATGAATACAAGTGATATCGGAGCAATGCAGATTCTGAATGCATACTACTATAGCGCATTATGGCAGAACGGTGGACAGGTTTATAATGATGACCTGAAATCTGTAAGCTTTGCTGACGAGGCTGGAAAAGAAGCAGTTACATGGTTAAAAGGACTTACATCTTACATGAATGAGGACTTTATGTCACTGTCATGGTCTGATGCATTTTCAAATGTATTCGGTGCCGGAAAAGCAGCATTCGGAATTACACGTTCTTCACAGACAGATGGAACAACATTTGCAGAAACATATCCGGATCTGAACTGGAATTTTGTAACTTCACTGAAGAACAAAGACTTTGGAACATTTGGAGCAACAGATTGTCTGACACTGATGTCTGCATGTGAGGATAAAGACCTTGCTATGGACTTCATCAAATATGTAACAGGTTCTGAGTTCATGACAGCATATCATGCAAAATGCCCGGGAGCTGCACTTACAGAGAGTGAGCCATATGTAGGTGATGAGAAGATGGAGAAAATCTATACAGAGGATAAAGACAAATGGCATGGAATTCAGGCTGGTCCTTGTGGAACACAGATCCTGAACCAGCTTGCAGCTGATTTCCAGGGAATTATGAGCGGAGAGACAAGCGTTGATGAAGGTCTGAAAGAGGCTGAAGATTATGCAAACGGACTGTTAGATGAATATTGGGCAAATAAATAAAAGATAAATGCATAATAGTCGATGCCTGCAAGTTTTGCAGGCATCTTTTTGCACTATTGATGATTGCGCAATAAGATGAAAGGACGATTATGAATAAAAAGAAAATAGCAAATCTGGCACCATATGGTTATATTACGCCGATTACAGTAATCCTGATCGGCTTTGTTATTGTGTCAGTCATCATATCAATTGTACTTAGTTTTACAAGATATAATATCATGACACCGCCAACATTTTATGGATTGAAGAACTATGAGAGGCTGGTAACAGATACAAAGTTTATGAAAGCACTTTTTAACACATTAAAATTAATGGTTATGATCGTGCCGTTACAAATGATTTTATCCCTCATAGTTTCTGTATTTTTGGTTAGTCATCGCCATATGTTAATTGGCAAGATTGCAAATAGTGTTATTTTCATTCCGGTACTTTGTTCCAATGCGGCAACAGGTGTTATCTGGAGAGAATTGCTGAACGGAAAAATTCCGGCAGTAGAAACATTTTTTGGCTTGTTTGGGATCAAGGCATCTATGTTACTTGGAAATGCTAAGACAGCACTGGCGGTTGTTGCAGCAGTGGCCATTTGGAAAATGTTAGGGTATTATGTAGTTATTTATTCTTCAGGGTTACTTGGGATTTCAGAGTCATTTTATGAAGCTGCAAAAGTAGACGGTGCGGGAACGGTGACAAGATTTTTTCGGATAACATTGCCAATGTTGAAACCGACGATTATATTAGCAGTGTTCTTATCAATTACCTCATCATTGCAGTGCTTTGATTTGATTTACACAATGACGGGTGGCGGACCGAATAATGCATCTACAACATTGGTGATTTATGCATATTCATTGTGCTTTGCAGGTTCCAGCTCCGCGGGATATGCAATGGCAGTTTCCAATATATTATTTGTTGTAATTCTGGTTATAGCAATGTTGCAGCGTGGAATGATGAAGCGTGAAGCATCAGAGATATAGAAAGGGGGAAATATAGGATGAAAAAAGTAATTAATAAGATCTTCATATATATTTATGTTGATTATTATATTTATCAGTGTGATTCCATTTGTTTATATGGTAATGATGTCTTTTAAATCAACAACGAATGCTTATGATTTTGATTTTTCATTGGAAAAGCTGACACTGATGCAGTATCAGAAAATTTTTTCCCTGGCTAATTTTCCAAATTACGTATTTAACAGCGTGTTTGTTGCAGTTGTCGGTGTAATTCTTACGGTAACAGTATGTTCACTGGCAGGGTATGCATTTGCAAAGATGGATTTTAAAGGAAATGATAAGTTGTTCATCTTTTTAATCATGACAATGGTCGTTCCGTCAGAGGTTATTATTATTCCGTTATTTTTGATTATTAAGAATCTGGGTTGGTTAAACACTTTTAAAGCGCTGATCTTGCCATTGCCAACAGCATTTGGCGTATTTATTATGCGGCAGGCTATTCTGGATATTCCGGATGACCTGATCAATGCGGCTAAAATAGATGGCTGCGGACGTTTGCGTATTTTCTTTAAAGTGGTATTGCCGATGGTGAAATCATCTATTATAGCCCTGTCTATTTTTACATTTGTCGGAGCATGGAACAACTTTTTATGGCCGATGGTGTCTTGTTCAAAACAGGAAATGAAGACGTTGCCATTGGCACTTGGTATGATGAAGACATTGTATAATACAGATGTAGGTCTGACTATGGCATGTGCAGTTATCAATTTCCTGCCACCATTTATTTTCTATGTATTTATGCAGAGTAAATTCAAAGAAGGAATGACGTTGAGTGGAATCAAAGGATAGAGGGGAAAATAAAATATGAGTATTTTTGACCAGAAAGTAATTAAATATGAAATGAAACCACTGAGTTCTCTGGAAAAGGTATTCCCAGATGAGACTCCGGTATACCGTATGGAATGTCAGATGTTAAGTGGTCTGTGGGGAGAGACGGTATCATTTCAGGTGGCATATACCGGTGATTTTGTAATGCGTGAGCGATTAGATGTGCGCGTAGTTTCTGAGCTTGCAGAGCATGTTCATGTGAGGACGGTGGAGATGGTTCCGGTCGGACGTGCGACAAATGGAATCGTAGATGATAATTATCTGAAGACGATTTCTGGATTGTATCCAGATCTTCTTAAAGATTTAAAGGACGGAAAAGTGATTGTCTATTCACGCCAGTGGCGCAGCCTTTGGGTGGATGTGGATATTACAAATGAGATTCCGGCGGGAGAGTATGAGATAGAGCTTCAGCTTATCAAAGAAGGTGAAGTTGTATGTAGTGCAAAACAGAAAGTGACAGTTATCGGAACGGAACTTCCGAAACTGGATATTATGCACACAGAATGGATGCATGCAGATTGCCTGTCGGATTATTATCATGTAGAAGTGTTTTCAGAGGAACACTGGAAGCTTCTGGAAAATTACTTCCAGGAATATGTAAAACGTGATTGTAATATGATGCTGACCCCGTTATTCACTTCGCCGCTTGATACTGCAATTGGACTTGAGAGAACGACTTGTCAGTTGATTGACGTAGAAGTAAAAGATGGAGAGTACGTATTTGGATTTGCGAAGCTGAAGCGCTGGATCGATCTCTGTAAGAAATGTGGAATCGAGTATTTTGAAATGTCACATTTGTTCTCACAATGGGGAGCAAAATATGCACCGAAGGTTGTTGCAACTGTAAATGGAAAGAAAGAGAAGATTTTTGGCTGGCATACACCGGCGGTCGGGGAATATACAAAATTCCTTGAGAGTTTTCTTCCACAGTTGACAGCAAAGCTAAGAGAATGGGAAATTGCAGATGTGACTTATTTTCACATTTCAGATGAGCCAAGAGAAGAACATTTGGAGTCTTATAAGGCTGCAAAAGAATCCCTTGGAAATATGCTGGACGGATTTCACACATTTGATGCATTATCCAGTTATGAATTTTACCGTCACGGTCTAATTGACAAGCCGGTTCCGGGAAATAATGAAATTGAGGAATTTCTTGCAAATGGTCTGACGGATATGTGGACTTATTACTGTACAGGACAGTTTTATGAAGTGAGCAACCGATTTATGTCTATGCCGTCTGCAAGAAATCGTATTTACGGTGTGCAGCTGTATAAATATAAAATTATTGGAGTATTGCATTGGGGATATAATTTTTATAACAGCCAGTATTCCATTGAACACATTAATCCATATGAAGTGACAGATGCGGCCGGAGCATTTCCGTCAGGAGATCCATTCCTTGTATATCCAGGTGAAAATGGACAGCCGGAAGAGTCGCTTCGTATGATGGTACATGACGAAGCTATGACAGATCTGCGAGCACTGAAATTACTGGAATCTTTGACAAGTAGAGAGCATGTCATGGAGTTGATTGAAGGAAACCTTCCGGAGCCATTGACATTCAAGCGCTATCCAAAATCCGATATGTATCTGATTCAGTTAAGAGACAGGGTGAATCGTGAGATCAAGGAACTCACGGCTGAACGGAAATAAACCGGAAATAAACAGAGTGTCACTTGGTGAGAGATGGACGTGATTAGAGAGACAGATGTGATTAGAGAGACAGATGTGATTAGAGGGACAGATGTGATTAGAGAGACAGATAAGACGCAGCTACCGAAACAAGCAAGTTGAAGCTGTCAAAATGGGAATATAAATTGTTTGTAGAGAACATTTATATGAATAAAAAAGCAACAATTTGTTGCAAAATATCAAAAAATTCCGAAAACATGATATAATAAATCACCAACGTAAA
>ENA-OPXH01000608-OPXH01000608.1-human-gut-metagenome-genome-assembly--contig:-NODE-608-length-30998-cov-4.840869_pt1 | contig 30998 bp, 30 predicted proteins | sample MGYA00241521_ERZ502034 | MGnify/ENA primary metagenome ERZ502034 (study PRJEB25962, sample SAMEA2042103) | human gut metagenome | biome: human gut; feature: human-associated habitat; material: faeces... | reverse complement strand
GGGAATTTGCATGTTGGTATTGTCAAAGAAAATCATTCGTCAGTAAAAGTTCTTAAAGTTTATGAATCCCTGCGGGGTTTTCTTCATGGAACCGGAGGTCACTTTAAGAAAATATCCCGCAGGGGTCTGGAACTTTACAAACCGATCAATGTTCGGTGTCACCTTTATTTCGTTCTGATTTTATAACCGGCTACACCATAATACAGGATAAACAGAAAACAAGGCAAGGCTAACCAATAAGCCCCTTGTGCCCCCAAACCTTCTTGCAAAAATCCGAAAACAGTCGGGATAACGGCTCCTCCGGCGATAGCCATTGTCAGAAGAGCACTGCCTGATTTGGTGAATTTGCCGAGGTCTGCCATAGCAAGCGGCCATAATGCCGGCCACATTAGCGAGCACCCTAGAGCCATCAGGAAGATTGCCCAGATAGATATTTCGGCAGGCAGCAATACAATGGCCAGAGAACCGGCTACACCGATGCAGGCACAGATTCTCATTGCCATGTCTTGAGTTAGGTATTGCGGAATCAGAATGATACCGCAAATATAACCGATGACCATACCGATACTCGGAATCCAGGCATATAAATCGGGATTTTCCAAATTCAACGCTTTGGCGTAGTCGACGGCTGTACTTAGAGACAAAGTTTCGACACCGACATAAATGAACAAGGTCAGTGCACCCAGAACCAAGTGGGGAAATTGCCAAATAGAAGTTTTATTTGCTGCATACGGGCAATTGGCGGTATCCGATTCGTCTTCTCCGGCAGCTTTTACTTCGGGAAGCGGAGCCATTAAAGAGATGATACCTAACAATAGAAATACGCCGATGATGATGTAGAAGGGCAGATACAGATCGGAAGTCTGCACATTGGTTTGGTCGGCTACCACGAGTGCGAAAAACAAAGGAGCTACCGGCCATGCCAGTTTGTTGCAGATACCCATGATACTCATTCGTTTGGCCGCGCTTTCAATCGGTCCCAGAATGGTAATGTACGGGTTTACCGATGCTTGTAAATAAGCGTTGGCGGCACCGCTGACGAAAGAAGCGATGAGGAAAAGAATGAAATTTTCCAATTTAGCTGATAATACAAATAAAATAAAAGCAATTGGTGAGGAAGCAAGACTGATGCTTGGAAGAACACCGGGAAATATCGTGGCAGTACGACCGCTGCGTCAGGGTGTTATTTCTGATTATACGGTAACTGAAAAAATGATGAAATATTTCATTCAGAAGGCCGTTGGCAAAAAAAGCTTCCGTAAACCTCTGATCAGTGTCTGTGTGCCGAGTGGTGTTACAGAGGTTGAGAAAAAAGCTGTAGAAGATGCGACATTCCAGGCTGGAGCCAGAGATGTAAAAATCATCGAGGAGCCGATTGCAGCAGCAATCGGAGCTGGTATTGATATTTCCAGACCATGTGGAAATATGATCGTAGATATCGGTGGTGGTACGGCAGATATTGCTGTTATTTCACTGGGAGGTACCGTAGTAAGTACATCTATCAAGATTGCTGGAGACGATTTTGATGAAGCACTGGTACGTTACATGAGAAAGAAACATAATCTTCTGATCGGTGAGCGTACCGCAGAGGATATCAAGATTAAGATTGGTACATGTTATCCGTTGCCGGAGCCGATGACACTGGATGTCAGAGGACGAAACCTGGTAACCGGACTGCCGAAGACCGTGACCGTTTCTTCCGAGGAGACAGAAGAAGCGCTGCGAGAGGCGACCATGCAGATTGTAGATGCCGTACACAGTGTCCTGGAGAAGACACCGCCAGAGCTGGCAGCCGATGTGGCAGACCGTGGAATCGTTCTTACCGGAGGCGGAGCACTGCTTCGTGGACTGGAAGAACTGATCGAGTCACATACCGGAATCAATACCATGACAGCAGAGGATCCGATGACCTGTGTTGCCATTGGAACCGGAAAATATGTAGAATTCCTTTCCGGAAAAAGAGATGAGCAGTAAGTAATGAGAGAGACAGTCATCAGGCTGTCTCTTTTGCTTAAACAGGGAGAATTATGGAAACAATCACCGGATTTGTAGAACATATCGTATATCGGAATGAAGAGAATGGATATACGGTTTTAAATTTGGCATCCAATGAAGAGGATGAGATTACCTGCGTGGGTGTGTTTCAGATGATCAGCGAAGGAGAAAGTCTGGAGTTGACTGGGGAATATACGGTACATCCTTCCTATGGTCCGCAGTTCAAAGTGCAGCAATACAGTATCAAAGCACCGGAGGATATTGCTTCGATTGAACGATATCTGGGATCGGGAGCGATCAAAGGTGTCGGAGCAGCGCTGGCAGCACGGATCGTGCGGAAGTTCAAAGAGGATACGTTCCGTATTATTGAGGAAGAGCCGGAGCGTCTGGCAGAGATCAAGGGCATCAGTGAACGAAAAGCACAGGAGATCGCACAGCAGACAGAAGAAAAGCGAGAATTACGTCAGGCAATGATCTTTTTACAGAATTACGGGATATCATTGTCACTGGCGGTAAAAATATACCAGACATATCAGTTGGATATGTATCGGATCATTCAGGAAAATCCTTACCGGATGGCGGAGGATGTGACTGGCGTTGGTTTTAAAATCGCGGATGAGATTGCCCATCGGGTAGGGATCCATCTGGACTCGGATTTCCGTATTCGCAGTGGGATCATGTATGTGCTTCAGCAGGCTTCGCTGGAAGGACACACGTATCTGCCGGAAGAATTGCTCACCCGCAGGGCATGTGAACTCCTTGGAGTGGATGCTTCCGGGGTGGAAAAGCATTATATGGATATGGCCATTGATCGGAAACTGATCCTGAAGCAGTCGGAAGCAGAAGTACAGATTTATGCGTCCACATTTTATTATATGGAACTTAATGTGGCAGTGATGCTGCGGGAACTGAATGTAAAATACGATTTTTCGGAAACTGCGGTGGAGCAGAGAATCCGTAAAATCGAGCAATTGTCGGAACTGGAATTAGATGAGATGCAGCGCACCGCTGTAAAGGAAGCGGTACGGAGCGGGCTGTTAGTTATCACCGGAGGACCTGGTACCGGAAAGACTACGACGATTAATACGATCATTCAGTATTTTGAATCAGAAGGCATGGATATTGCATTGGCAGCGCCTACCGGCCGTGCAGCGAAGCGGATGAGTGAGACCACCGGTTACGAGGCAAAAACAATTCACCGGCTGCTGGAGCTGTCTGGCGGCATGGATGAACATGCAGGTTTCGAGCGGAATGAACAGAACCCATTGGAGACAGACGTCATTATCATCGATGAGATGTCTATGGTAGATATCACGCTGATGCATAATCTGCTAAAAGCTGTTGTGGCAGGAACCCGTCTGATCCTTGTGGGGGATGTGAACCAGCTTCCGAGTGTCGGTCCGGGCTGTGTGCTGAAAGATATCATCGATTCTCATGCATGCAATGTGGTACGGCTGAACCGGATTTTCCGACAGGCATCGGAGAGTGATATTATTGTCAACGCCCACAAGATCAACCGTGGGGAACCGGTTTCTCTGGATAATAAAAGCAGAGATTTCTTTTTCCTGAAACGGTATGATGCCAACGTGATCATCAGTATCTGTATTCAGCTGATCCGGCAGAAACTGCCAAAGTATGTAAACGCATCGCCATTTGATATCCAGGTGTTGACTCCGATGCGGAAGGGGCTGCTGGGAGTAGAACGTCTGAATACGATTCTGCAGCAGTATCTGAATCCGCCGGATGGAAAAAAGTCAGAGCGGGAACATGGGCAGACAATTTTCCGTGTGGGCGACAAGGTTATGCAGATTAAAAATAATTATCAGGCAGAGTGGGAAATCCGGAGTCGTTATAATATTCCAATTGAAAAAGGTCTGGGTGTGTTCAACGGTGATATGGGAATCGTTCGGGAAATCAACAGTTTTTCTGAGACACTGACCGTAGAATATGAAGAACGCCGGATGGTGGAATATCCTTTTAAAGAACTTGATCAGCTGGATCTGGCTTATGCCATTACGATACATAAATCCCAGGGAAGTGAATATCCGGCAGTCATTATCCCGTTACTGACGGGGCCTCGGATGCTTATGAACCGCAATCTGCTCTATACCGCAGTGACCAGAGCCCGTAAATGTGTAACGCTGGTGGGAGACGAGAAAGCCTTTTACAATATGGAAGCAAATGTAAATGAACAGAAACGTTATAGTGGTCTGAGAGACCGCCTGGAGGAATTATAAAGTTTGAAATTCTGGAAATGCTTAGACTATTTATATCCACCCCGTTGTCCGGTGTGTGGTGAAATCAGTTCCGATGGTATCTGTCCGGTGTGCACAAAGAAACTTTTTTTTGTGAAAGAGCATTACTGTATGAAATGCGGTAAGCCTCTGGAAGCAGCAGAGGCAGAATACTGCAGGGACTGCAGCAGACGGCAGCATGCTTTTGTCCGTGGAAGGGCACTGCTGTCCTACCGTGGTCCGGTAAAATTATCGCTGTACCGTATGAAATATGGCAATCGGAGAGAATACGCGAGGGTGTATGGACAGACCATGGCACACAGACTGGGACCGTGGATCTGTCAGTGCGGTATCGGGCTGATCATTCCGGTTCCGCTGCATCCGTCGAGAAAACGGAAACGCGGATATAATCAGGCGGAATGGATTGCAAAAGGGATATCGGATGTATTGCATATTCCGGTGGATACGCACACTTTGTACCGGGTGCGGCGGACAAAACCGCAGAAAAAACTGAATGACATCGAGAGAAAGCAGAATTTGCAGGGGGCTTTTTCTGTAAAATGTGCATTGCCGCCGAATGCCAGTATTTTACTGGTGGATGATATTTATACTACCGGAAGCACCGTGGATGAAGCAGCCCGATGTCTGCAAGCAGCGGGGGAGTGTAAGGTGTATGTGGCAGCGGTTGCAATCGGGGGATAAAAAACTTTTCTTGCATGGCGATTTATGTTATACTCGTCATAAAGTATATCAGATGTGAGATGACTCCCACCTTTATAGGTGGTGAGCAGCAAGGATGCCGAGGGCATTCTTGAATGAGTAAAAATGGGTGAAGAATATGATCAATCAGGATAGAGTCCGGGAAATGACCAGATTGTCCATTCTGGAGAGTGGGGTTGGCGAACGAGAATTGAAAATCAGCACATATCGGCGGAGTGATTATGTGATTTTTGAGATGGTCAAAGGATTTTTCTTTGGAACAATCTGTTTTTGTACTGTGTTGCTGCTTTGGGGCTGTTCCAGATGGGACATATTTAACCAGTGGCTTTCAGATATTCATTATGGGACACTGTTAAAGCAGTTATTGATTTTTTATGGAATATTTATGGCAGTATATCTGGTAATCTGTGTTGCCGTGGCAATTCACCGGCATAAGGTGTGTCGGGAGCGACGCAATCTGTATCTGCATTTTCTGCACCGATTGAATAAATCCTATCTTGCTGAGGAAAAAGCAGGGGAAGAGTAGGATTGTCAGGAGGAAACAATGGTTCAACTTTTGAAAATAAAAGAACACATCTATCGTTTTATCGGAAAATATGAGATCTATGCAATGGCAGTCTTTCGGTTTCTGGTTGCTTTTCTGGCATTTTCGCTGATCAATCATCAGATTGGTTATATGGACATTTTAAAAGAGTATCCGATTGCACTGCTCTGTGCATTATTGTGTTCATTTTTGCCTTCCGGCATGATGCTGTTTTTCGGTGCACTGCTCATATTGCTGAACTGTTATGCACTGTCACTGGAATTATGCGGTATTGTGGCATTGATCTTTGTGGCTCTTTTTTGTATTTATTATCGTTTTACCAGCAAAAAAGGCATTTATACGGTACTGACTTCAGTACTTGGAATTGCAGGTATTCCCTATGTAATGCCGGTGGCAGCAGGAATTCTTGACCGGATATATACGGTAGTAGCAGTTGTATGTGGAGAGTTTGTATACTTTCTGTTAAAAAGTGTGAATCAGAATGCAGCACTTTTTTCAGCCAAAGAGACTATTACAAAGAAAAGTGTGGTGACGCTTGCCGTGCTGCAGATTTTTACCGATAAAGAGATGTATTTCTATCTGGCAGCATTTGCAGCAGCGGCAGTTATCGTTTCCTGTGTCAGAAGACTTAGTGTGGATCATGCAAGAACGATTGCAATCGTTCTCGGTATTGCCGTGCAGCTTGGCGTGATTTGCAGCGGTGAGATTTATCTTGGTGAGACAGGTCGGATCGTGCGGGTAATCCTGGGCTGTATGGTATCGCTGGTTATTGCACTGGTGCTTGATTTTATGATCCTCAGTGTGGATTATAGCCGGGTGGAGCATACACAGTTTGAAGATGATGAATATTATTACTATGTCAGAGCCGTTCCGAAGGCTTTTGTATCAGTGGAGGATAAGCAGGTCAAGCATATCAATGCTAAACGGACAAAGAAGCGGAAGAGTACCCGTGGAAAAAAAGTAAACTCTGTTCATGTGAATACCGAGAAAGAAATCGGAGATGAACTGGAGGAACAAGTTCTGAAAGAACTGCATGATAAATAGAATAAACGCAGGGATAATGAGCAAGGAGAGGAAGTGAAAAAATGCGGGAGATCGGATCAGCATTATATGCATTTATGGATAAATATCTTTCCTGGATTGATAAACCGAAGATAGGACCGACAGATATTATAGAGATCATTATTATTGCTTTTGTACTGTATCATGTTATGGTATGGGTGAAAAATACACGGGCATGGATGCTGTTTAAAGGAATTATCGTGATCCTGATATTCCTTTTGCTGGCAGCGTTGTTCCAGATGAACACGATCCTGTGGCTGTCGGGAAAAGTTGTAAATGTTGCAGCGATCGCACTGGTCATTATTTTTCAGCCGGAGTTGCGAAATGCACTGGAACGGCTGGGCAGGAAGAATTTTCTTACCGCGTTTTTTAATTTTGATTTTCAGAAGTCAAATCCGGTGCGTTTTTCCGAGAAGACGATCAACGAGATTGCGAAAGCCTGTTATGAAATGGGCAAGGTGAAAACAGGTGCGTTGATTGTTATTGAACGTGATGTGATGCTGAACGAGTATATCCGCACCGGAATACCTCTGGATTCTCTGGTTTCCAGCCAGCTTCTGATCAATATTTTTGAACATAACACACCGTTGCATGACGGTGCAATCATTGTGCGGGGAGACAGGATCGTGTCTGCGACCTGCTATCTGCCCTTATCGGATAATATGGAACTTAGTAAAGAACTGGGAACCCGTCATCGTGCCGCTGTTGGTATCAGCGAGGTCAGTGATTCTATGACTATTGTTGTATCAGAAGAGACAGGAGCTGTTTCCCTGGCCGTGGAAGGTACTCTGTATCGTAATATTGATGCGAATTTCCTGAAAAGTAAGCTGAGATTTGCAGCAAAACTTTCGAAGGACACCGAACCGTATCTGACAAAACTGAAAAGGAGGCTGAAACATGTTGCGCAAACTGACAAAGCGGATTACAAATAATTTCGGTCTCAAAGTGCTGGCAGTTGTATTTGCAATTGTCATCTGGTTGGTAGTTGTAAATATTGAAGATCCGGAAAAAACAAAGGGATTTACAATCCCGGTAACAATAGAGAACAGTGACTACCTTACTGATATGGGAAAGACATATGATATTCTGAACAATTCAGATAAGATTTCCTTTACAGTTACCGGTAAACGCTCAATCATTGAAGAATTATCAGATTCTGATTTTACCGCAGTGGCAAATATGGAGAATGTGAATGATGAACTGACCACCGTTCCGGTCAGTGTGGCTGCTTCCCGTTATTCGGGGCAGATTGAGATCAATAAGCGAGATGCAACGTTAAAAATCAGTGTGGAGAATCTTAAAACTGAGAAATATGCGGTGAAAGTTGTGACTAAGGGTACCCCGGCGGCATATTGTTATGTGGAGACTGCGACCGCGGATCCTAAAAAAGTGACCATCACCGGTCCGGAATCCGTTCTGAGTCAGATTGCAACTGTGGAAGCAATCGTGGATGTCAGTGGTGTCGGGGAAGATATGGCAACAAACAGTAAGGTTGTTCTGCTGGATGAAGTCGGAAATGAGATTTCTCAGGATCGTCTGACATTGAACCGTACGTCGGTGGCGGTAGATGTGAAAATTACAATGGGAAAATCGGTGCCATTGAAATTTACTACAAATGGAACCCCGGCAGACGGATATCGGTATGAAAAAGCAGAATGCAGCGTTTCCAGCGTTAAGCTGGTGGGCAGCAGTGAAGCACTTGCCGGTATCAGTGAATTGGAAATCTCCGGGTCACAGATGAGTATTGCGGGGGCGACATCAGATGTGACTGCCGGTGTAGATCTGACGAAATTCCTGCCGGATGGAGTGGAACTGGCATCAGATCAACAAAAACAGATCAATGTGACACTGGTTATAGAAGGAAAAACGGCAAAGGCTTTTGCTGTTCCGGTGAAGAATATCACAGTGAAGAATCTTCCGTCAAATCTGTCCATGCAATTTAATGCAGATACCGTGACGGTGAACATTCTGGGATTTGCTGAGGATTTTGCAGATATCAATCCGGAATCTATCACAGGAACTATTGATGCTTCCGGATTTAACACCGGAGTTCTGGCAGCAGAAGTAAAGCTGGATGGAAATTACAGTGTCAGTGAGACCATATATACGGCTGTTACCGTGACGGAAAAATCATCTTCCGGAAACAGTGGAAGTGACAGTAATTCCGAAGGAGCAAACAGCTCTTCACAGTAAAATAAGGATAAGAAGAAATACCTAAGATGTATTTGGAGGGGATACAAGATGGTTTGTCAGAAAGTAAAAATTAAAAATCCTGCGGGACTGCATCTGCGTCCTGCGGGAAAATTATGCGACGAGGCGATCAAATACAAATCAAAGATTTCTTTTCAGAGAGGAACAATGATTACAAATGTAAAGAGCCTTTTGAGTGTGCTGGCGGCAGGCATTAAGTACAATGATGAGATTGAATTTGTCTGCGAGGGAGAAGATGAAGAAGAAGCGCTGGCAGGAATTGTATCAGTGATACAGAACGGTTTGGGGGAATAACAGGAAAAGAGGAAAATCGTATGGACCATTTGGATGAACTGGAAGCAGAAGCAATATACATCATGCGGGAGGTGGCAGCACAGTGTGAAAAGCCGGTGATGCTTTATTCTATTGGAAAAGATTCATCTGTGATGCTGCATCTTGCCCTGAAAGCATTTTATCCGGAAAAACCGCCATTTCCGTTTTTACATGTAAATACTACATGGAAATTTAAGGAAATGATTGCATTTCGTGATAAAGTAGCTGAACAATATGGTATTGAAATGCTGGAGTATATCAATGAGGAAGGTGTACGCCAGGGGATCAATCCATTTGATCATGGCGCAGCCTACACGGATATCATGAAGACGCAGGCTCTGAAACAGGCATTAAATAAATATGGATTTACTGCAGCTTTTGGTGGCGGCAGAAGAGATGAGGAAAAGAGCCGTGCGAAAGAACGTATTTTTTCTTTCCGTAATGCGGAGCATGCCTGGGATCCGAAAAATCAACGACCGGAGATGTGGAAACTGTATAATACAGAGATCAACAAGGGTGAGAGCATCCGGGTATTTCCTATCTCCAACTGGACAGAGAAAGATATCTGGCAGTATATTAAGCGGGAAAATATCGATATTGTCCCGCTGTATTTTGCGGCAGAGCGGCCGGTGGTTGAACGTGATGGTAATTTGATCATGGTAGATGATGAACGTATGCGTCTGCTTCCGGGGGAAAAGCCCATGATGAAGAAAGTACGTTTCCGTACACTCGGCTGTTATCCGCTTTCCGGCGGGGTGGAGTCGGATGCCGATACCCTGGATGCCATTATTCAGGAAACATTAAGTGCGGTATCTTCCGAGCGTACCAGCCGTGTTATTGACAAGGATGGTGGAGCGGCCAGTATGGAGAAACGGAAAAGGGAGGGCTATTTCTAGGATGAATGCGTTATTAAAATTTATCACATGTGGAAGTGTGGATGATGGAAAATCTACACTGATCGGACATATGCTCTATGATGCAAAACTGCTTTTTGCGGATCAGGAACGCGCGCTTGAGCTGGATTCCAAAGTGGGATCCAGAGGTGGTGAAATAGATTACAGTCTTTTGCTGGACGGGCTGATGGCGGAGCGGGAGCAGGGAATTACCATTGATGTTGCTTACCGTTATTTTACGACAGAGCGCCGTTCTTTTATTGTGGCTGACACACCGGGACATGAAGAATATACGCGAAATATGGCAGTAGGAGCTTCCTTTGCCGATCTGGCGGTTATTCTTGTAGATGCAAGCCAGGGTGTGTTGACACAGACCAGACGCCATACCAGAATCTGTTCCCTGATGGGAATTAAGCATTTTGTATTTGCCGTAAACAAAATGGATCTGATCGATTTTGAACAGGAAAAATTTCAGAAGATCCAGAAGGATATAAAAGTGCTGCTGGCAGAGTTTGAGTACAGCACTGCGCAGATGATCCCGGTATCTGCAACCGAAGGAGATAACATTACAAAACGTTCTGTGCATATGCCATGGTATACGGGAAAGACATTGTTGGATTATCTGGAAACTATTAATGTAAAAGAGAATCCGGCAGAAACAGGGTTTACCATGCCGGTACAGCGTGTCTGCAGGCCGAATCATACGTTCCGTGGATTTCAGGGACAGATTGAGAGCGGGAGCGTTTCTGTGGGAGATGCCATTAAGGTACTGCCAAGCGGTGAATCTGCGAAAGTGACGTTAATTTATGAAGGCGATAAAGAAGTGCAGACCAGTGCCACAGGACATGCAGTCACTATTCAGCTGGATACGGAGATTGATGTCTCCAGAGGCTGTGTACTGATCAGAGATACTTCATTGAACGTAAATTCCATGTTTGCCGCAACTCTGTTGTGGATGGATGATGTGAAATTACTGCCAGGCAGAAATTTCCTGTTAAAGCTTGGCACACAGAGTGTTCCGGCGACTATTATGAAGATCCGGTATAAGATTGATGTCAACACCGGAGAAGAAGTATATGCGGATGCGATTTACAAAAATGAGATTGCGTTGTGTGAGATTTCCACGGCATCCAAGCTGGTATTTGATGAATTTGAAAAAAATAATGCACTGGGTTCTCTGATTCTGATTGACCGTGTGTCCCATATGACGTCGGCCTGTGGAATCGTGGAACATACATTGAACAGAGAGAATCAGCTGACCTGGCACAATATGGATATTACACGGAGTTTCAGGGAGGAACAGCTGGGGCAGACTGCAAAAACAATCTGGTTTACCGGTCTGTCAGGTTCTGGAAAATCTACGCTGGCAAATGAATTGGAGAAACGTCTGGCTGCTATGGGCAAACATACGATGCTGCTGGATGGTGACAATGTCCGGATGGGATTGAACAGAAATCTTGGTTTTCGTGAGGCTGACCGGATTGAGAATATCCGTCGGATTGCAGAAGTGTCCAAGCTGATGAATGATGCTGGTCTGATCGTGCTGACTTCTTTTATCTCACCTTTTGCACAGGATCGCCAGAATGCCCGTGAAATCATCGGAGATGCATTTATGGAAGTATACGTAAGCACTCCGATGGAAGAATGTGAGCGCAGAGATGTCAAGGGATTATATAAAAAGGCCCGGAAAGGGGAACTGGATCATTTTACCGGTGTGACCAGTCCGTATGAAGTACCACAGCATGCCGATGTCGTGATCGACACCAGCAAATTCAGTGTGGAAGCTTGCGTGGATCAGATTTTGGAACAGCTGAAAAATCAGCTGTAACTTATATAAAATGATATAATCATGAAGTGAACCCAAAATGGAAAGGAATTAAAATGGGAAGATATTTTGGAACTGATGGTTTCCGTGGTGAGGCCAACAAAAATTTAACAGTGGAACATGCATACAAAGTGGGTCGTTTTATCGGATGGTACTATCATCAGATGACAGGAAAAAAATGTAAAGTGGTAATCGGAAAAGATACCAGACGTTCCAGCTACATGTTTGAATATTCTTTGGTAGCTGGTCTGACAGCATCCGGGGCAGATGCATATCTGCTTCATGTAACGACTACACCATCTGTTTCTTATGTGACAAGAACCGAGGATTTTGACTGCGGTATTATGATTTCTGCCAGCCACAATCCGTTCTATGATAATGGCATCAAGCTGATCAATGGAAACGGCGAGAAGATGGATGAGAAGACGATCTCCTATATTGAGGATTACATTGATGGCAAATTGAATCTGTTCGGGGAAGAGATGACAGATGTACCGTTTGCAGTCCGCGAAGAAATCGGATGCACCGTTGATTATGCAGCAGGAAGAAACCGCTATGTGGGATATCTGATCTCACTGGCAACTTATTCTTATAAAAATATGCGTGTGGGACTGGACTGTGCAAACGGAAGTTCCTGGATGATCGCAAAGAGCGTGTTTGATGCACTGGGAGCAAAGACCTATGTCATCAATGCAGAGCCGGACGGAACGAATATCAATAACCATGCAGGTTCTACTCATATTGAAGTGCTTCAGAAATTTGTAAAAGACAATAATCTGGATGTTGGATTCGCATATGATGGCGATGCAGACCGTTGTATTGCAGTGGATGAAAAAGGAAATGTTGTTGATGGAGATCTGATTTTGTATATTTATGGAAAATATATGAAAGAGAGAGGAAAATTATTAAACAATACCGTCGTTACCACGATCATGTCCAATTTTGGTCTGTACAAAGCTTTTGATGAAGCAGGTATTAACTACGAGAAGACAGCTGTTGGAGACAAATATGTCTATGAAAATATGGTTCAGAACGGTCATCGTATCGGTGGTGAGCAGTCTGGACATATTATTTTCAGCAAATATGCAACAACCGGTGATGGTATCCTGACTTCTATGAAGATGATGGAAGTAATACTGGCAAAGAAGCTGCCGCTGAGCAAGCTGGCAGAGCCTGTTACCATTTATCCGCAGGTGCTCAAAAATGTAAGAGTAAAGAGCAAACCGGAAGCGCAGAATGATCTGGATGTACAGGAGGCTGTGGCAAAAGTGGCAGAAATGCTTGGTGATACCGGAAGAATTCTGGTTCGTGAGAGTGGCACAGAGCCGGTGATCCGTGTCATGGTAGAAGCTGAGACAGAAAGCCTCTGTGAAAAATATGTGGATCAGGTGATCGATGTGATCAAATCCAAGGGGCATATAGCTTAAAAAAGAATACCGGATGTGAAATGCACAGAAGAAAAATGTGAGATATAACAGAGCGTGTATTTTACAAAAAAGTGCGGTAGTATTCCGTAAAAAATAAGAGAAAGAGGTGATCAGGTGGTTGAATTAGACCAGTTCAAAACAACATTGAACGCATACAGACACCCGCTCCAGGAAGTAAGGGATTCACTTTGACCTCGCTAATAAAGAGCAGAGGATTCAGGAATTAGAGCGGAAAATGGAGGAGCCGGATTTTTGGAACAATCCGGAGCGTTCCCAGGAGCTTATGAAAGAGCTTAAAAGTAAGAAAGATGATGTGGAAATTTATCATCGGCTCACATCCCAGATGGAAGATATGGAACTTATGATCGAGATGGGATATGAGGAAAATGATCCGGAAGTGATTCCGGAGATCCAGGAATTGTTGGATGAGTTTGAAGCAAGTTTTGAAAATATTCGTATGAAAACATTGTTGTCCGGTGAATACGACAGAGACGATGCCATTGTGACCCTGCATGCAGGTGCCGGTGGAACAGAGTCCTGTGACTGGGCAAGTATGCTGTATCGTATGTACACCAGATGGGCATCTGCCAAAGGATTTGAAGTGGAAGTGCTGGATTATCTGGACGGTGAGGAAGCAGGCATTAAGTCTGTTACATTCCAGGTGCACGGAGAGAATGCCTATGGTTATCTGAAGTCCGAGAAAGGGGTCCACAGACTGGTGCGTATTTCCCCGTTCAATGCGGCTGGAAAACGGCAGACATCCTTTGTATCCTGTGATGTTATGCCGGATATCGAGGAAGATGTGGAAGTGGAGATCAACGAAGATGATCTGCGCATCGATACCTACCGATCCAGTGGAGCCGGTGGACAGCATATCAATAAGACTTCATCTGCAATTCGTATTACGCATCTGCCGACAGGTATCGTAGTTCAGTGCCAGAATGAGCGTTCCCAGCATATGAATAAAGATAAGGCAATGCAGATGTTGAAAGCAAAACTGTATCTGTTGAAACAGCAGGAAAATGCGGAGAAAGCAGCTGACATTCGCGGCGATGTCACAGAGATCGGCTGGGGCAATCAGATCCGGTCTTACGTTATGCAGCCGTATACAATGGTGAAAGATCATCGTACCAATGCGGAGACAGGAAACGTAGACAGTGTCATGGATGGAAATATTGATCTTTTTATCAATGCATATCTGAAATGGATTACATTGAGCAAAAAAGATCAGGAGGCATAAAGAGGAGAAATTACCATGGGTATTATCAGAGCAGCAGCAAAAAGTCTCAGTTCAGGGTTGGCAGATCAGTGGCTGGAAGTCATTGAGCCTTCTGATATGGGTGCACAGACCTTGATGACACCGGGCATTATGGTGAATCGAAAATCACAGAACCGCAAAGGAAGCAGACATGTGATTTCTGACGGATCAGTGATCCATGTATATGATAATCAGCTTATGGTTCTGACCGATGGAGGGAAAATCATTGATTACACCGCAGAGCCAGGTTACTTTGAAGTGAACAATGCTGCAGAACCGTCTCTGTTTAACGGAGATTTTTCCGGCGCGATGCAGGCGACATTTGAGCGTGTGAAGTATGGTGGTCAGTCCCCTACAGAGCAGAAGGTGTATTACCTGAATTTGCAGGAAATCAAGGGTATTAAATTCGGTACAAGAAATCCGATCAACTATTTTGATAACTTTTATAATGCAGAGCTGTTTCTGCGGACGCATGGAACCTATTCTATTCGTATTACCGATCCATTGAGATTTTATGCGGAAGTTATTCCGAGAAATATGGATCAGGTGGAAGTGTCTGATGTAAATGAGCAGTTTCTGGATGAATTTCTGGAAGCCTTGCAGTCTGCCATTAATCAGATGTCTGCAGATGGTATCCGGATTTCCTTTGTTACATCCAAAGGGCGGGAACTTGGCAAATACATGGCGGATATTCTGGATGAGGAGTGGAAGCAGAACCGTGGTGTGGAGATTGCATCTGTAGGAATTGCGAGCATTTCCTATGATGAGGAATCCACAAAGCTCATCAATATGAGAAATCAGGGAGCTATGCTTTCTGATCCGACAATACGGGAAGGTTATGTGCAGGGATCTGTGGCTCGTGGCATGGAGGCAGCAGGTTCCAATGCAGCAGGATCTGTGTCCGGTTTTATGGGCATGGGGATGAGTATGCAGGGTGGATCCGGTGTAATGGGGGCAGCTTCTGAGGCAAACCTCCGTCAGATGGAGATGAACCGTCAGCATGCGCAGGCGGCCGGGACGGCTAACATGGCAGCTGCTACATGGATCTGTTCCTGTGGAACAGAAAATACCGGAAAATTCTGTGCAGAATGTGGAAAACCGAAAGCATAAGAGGATGAATATGGCGACAGTCAGTATGAAATGCCCGAATTGTGGGGGCGAATTGATTTTTGACCCGAAAAGTCAGAAATATAAATGTGAATATTGCGGTTCTGATTTTGCTCTGGATGAGATCAGTACCGAAGAGGCAGCGACACAGGCGGTATCCGATGTGGTGCAGGAGCGTGAAGATACCTCTGACAATCACACACAGCAAAGAACAGCAGGTGCTGAAGATGCGGCAGTGCTGTATACCTGTCCGAGCTGTGGGGCACAGATCGTGACCGATCAGACGACAGCAGCAACATTTTGTTATTACTGTCACAATCCGGTATTGCTCTCAGAACAATTATCAGGAGCATTTCATCCGGATCAGATCATTCCATTTGAGATTGACCGGAAACAGGCAGAGGAACATTTCCTTGATTTTGTACAGAAAAAGAAATTTGTGCCGAATGCATTTTTTCAGAAAAATCAGATTGAAAAACTGACAGGCATTTATTTCCCATATTGGGTCTGTGATGCAGAGGTGGAAGGAAGCCTGACAGCAGAAGGAAATAAAGTGCGGGTGTGGGTTTCCGGAGATGAGGAATTTACGGAGACGAGAATTTATCGTATGGAACGGGAAGGCCATGTGTCATTGCGGGAAATCACCAAGCATGCACTGAAAAAAAACGATAATTTACTGGCGGAAGGCGTACTTCCTTATGATTTTTCCAAAGCAGCAGAATTCCGGATGGGATATCTGTCCGGTTTCTATGCGGAAAAACGTGATATTGAACGGAAAGAACTGGAGGAGGAAGTACATCGCGAAGTGGAAAATTGCACCAGAGATCTGCTGGAAGATACGATTCACGGATATAACGGCGTACATATACTTTCAGATCATATCAGACCGATCCGGGAACAGTGGAAGTACACGCTGCTTCCGGTGTGGACTGTGACTTATAAAGGGATGAATGGGAAGATGTATTATTACTCCATGAATGGTCAGAATGGAAAAACGTATGGAGAACTTCCGGTTGACCGGAAAAAAGTATTTCTGTTTGGTGCGTTGTGTGGCGGTATAGCACTGGTGATCATGCTGTTGCTTGGCTACTTTATATTCTGATTCTGGGAGAGGAAAATGAGAATGACAAAAAGAAGAGAGCAGTGGCTGCTCTGGCTGGCAGGAATCGTAGTATGTCTTATGCTCAGCGTGGGTGCGGCAGTTTCTGCACAGGCAGCAGGGCGTCAGGTATATGATGATGCGGGATTGTTTTCCGACAGTGAGATTTCAGAGCTTACAGCAGCTGTTAATGTGGCAGAGGAAGAAACCGGATGGGATCTTATGCTTTTGACGGTAAATGACAGTTCAGTAGGATCGACGCAGAGTTATGCGGAAGAAAAATTTAATGAATACACAGAAAAAGACAACGGAATTGCTTTTGTACTGGATATGAATGCACGTTTGTTTTATATTGCAACTGGCGGCGAAGCTTATGAGTACGTCGGCGATACACGTTTGAATGAATTACTGGATGATGCCACGGCATATGCCGGAGACGGAGATTATTATCAGGCGATGATTGCAATGTTGAATGATACTGTGACTTTTTATCAGGAAGGAAAGCCGGATCATTCTTCTGTATATGATGCCGATCAGGGAATCTATCGGGATGTATCCGGCAGTAATGTGCGGCTGCTGGATTTGAAGGATATCCTGCTGGCAATTGTTGTCGGAGGAGTGGTGTGTGCGGGGTTCTGCCTGTTTATCACCGGAAAATACCGGTTGAAATTTGGAAGATACCGGTACAATGCCAGAGAACATGCGACAGTAAAGCTGCGTACAAATGAAGATCATTTTGTGCGTCAATATGTGACGCGCAGAAAAATTCCGAAAGATCCACCGAAAAATGGTGATGGCGGAAATACAAGCACGGTTCATCAGGGTGCGGGCGGACGCACATTTGGTGGCGGCGGCCGGGGATTTTAAAAATCCCCGGTCTTTTTTTATCAGAAGGATTGTGGGAGTGCAAAGCACGGAGCAATCTGTATGATCAAGTTGGATTTTTTATTAAAAAAGAGCAGTTTTTCGTGTGCTGACATCGTTGGTATCTTGAAAAACACAAAAAACAGGGTTGCATACAAGATTTGATTATGATACTATATCTTTACTGTGAAAACAGATGTATTTCTGTGAAACACACATAAGGGGGACACAATGGCAGAAAAAACAAAATATTTTGTCCTGAAGCAGAAAGCAGTGCCGGAGGTTTTACTGAAGGTAGTAGAGGCAAAACGTTTGCTGGATTCAGGCAAGGCAGTTTCCGTACAGGAGGCAGCAGAGAATGTCGGCATCAGCCGGAGTTCTTTTTATAAATACAAAGATGATATTTTCCCATTTCATGATAATGCAAAGGGAAAGACAATCACCATGGTGATTCAGTTGGATGATGAACCGGGACTGTTGTCCGTAGTATTGCGGATCGTGGCAGATTATCATGCCAATATCCTGACGATTCATCAGAGTATTCCGGTCAACGGAATTGCTTCACTGACACTGAGCGTGGATGTGTTAAATGAAACTGGTGATATCTCGCAGATGGTAGATACCATTGAGCAGCAACAGGGCATTCATTATTTAAAAATATTAGCAAGGGAGTGACAAACGATGATTCAGATTGCAGTATTAGGTTACGGTACGATTGGTTCCGGTGTGGCGGAAGTATTAAAAGTAAACAAAGAGAGTATCACAAAACGCGTAGGAGACGAAATATCTATCAAGTATATCCTGGATCTGCGTGAATTTCCGGGAGATCCGATGGAAGATAAGATCGTACATGATTATGCGGTTATCAAAAACGATCCGGAGATCGCAATCGTGGTGGAAGCCATGGGTGGTGTGGAGCCGGCATACACATTTGCGAAACAGGCGCTGGAGAGTGGTAAACATTTTGCTACTTCTAACAAGGCACTGATCGCAGAGAAAGGTGCAGAGCTCATCCGCATTGCAAAGGAAAAAAATGTGAACTGCATGTTTGAGGCAAGTGTAGGTGGCGGTATTCCAATCATCCGTCCGTTAAATTCCTGTCTGACAGCAGATGTGATTGAGGAAGTATCCGGCATTCTGAACGGAACAACCAACTATATGATGACAAAAATGTCTTCAGAAGGTTCTGAGTTCGAAGATGTACTGAAAGATGCACAGCAGAAAGGATATGCAGAAGCAGATCCGACCGCTGATATCGAGGGACATGATGCCTGCAGAAAGATTGCGATTCTCACATCTCTGGTATGTGGGCAGCAGGTTGATTTCCAGGACATCCATACAGAAGGAATCACAAAGATTACAGCAACCGATATCAAATACGCGAAAGCATTGGGAAGAAGTATCAAACTTCTTGCTTCCAGCTACAAGACCGGAGACAGTTACTGTGCACTGGTAGCACCGTTTATGCTGGCACCGGAACATCCGCTGTACAATGTCAATGATGTATTCAATGCAGTGTTTGTACATGGCAATGTACTGGGCGATGCAATGTTTTACGGAAGTGGAGCAGGCAAACTTCCGACCGCAAGTGCTGTTGTGGGTGATATTGTTGAAATCGCAAGACATCTGGATGAAAATATTCCGGTGGAATGGCGTGAGGAAAAACTGGAACTTGCTGATTACAAACAGTTGAAAAACAGATATTTTGTCCGTACTACAGCAGAGAAAGCTGCTATTGAGCAAGCTTTTGGTGCAGTGGAATATGTACAGGCAGAAGGTGTTACCGGAGAGTGTGCATTTATAACAGCCGAGATGGATGGGGCTGCATATGATAAAGCAGAGGGGCAGATCGGTGCTGTGCTTCAGTCCATTCGTGTAAAATAAAGAATCATTACTGCGTAAAAAGATGCAGAGATGATAGATTGTTTGTTGATGAGAAAATAAAAAAGTAAACAGAGGTAAAAAGTGATGAAATACGTGGTGGTTTTAGGAGATGGAATGGCAGACCGTCCGATTGCGGAACTTGGTGATCAGACCCCGCTTTCCTATGCAGACACGCCGGAGATGGATCAGCTGGCAGGAGTATCAGAAATCGGAATGGTTCATACGATCCCGGAGGGCATGAAGCCGGGCAGTGATACCGCGAACCTGTCAGTGCTTGGATATAATCCGAGAATTTATTATTCCGGACGTTCTCCACTGGAAGCGTTGAGTATTGGCGTTGACATGAAGGATACGGATATTGCACTACGCTGCAATCTGGTGACTTTGTCTGAGGAAGAGGAGAATTATGAGGAACGTACGATTATCGATCACAGTTCCGGTGAGATCAGCACTGCAGATGCAGCAGTTTTGTTAGATGCAGTTCGGGAAGGGCTGGAGAATGAAACTTACAAGTTTTATGTGGGAACCAGCTACCGCCATTTGTTAATCTGGGATAAGGGAGAAGTGGTTGAACTGACACAGCCACATGATGTGCTGGGGCAGACAATCGGACAGTATCTTCCGGAGGATGCTGTACTTCGTGAGATGATGAGGAAAAGTTATGATATTCTCGTAAACCATCCGATTAATGTAGAACGGAAGAAGAACGGCCTGAATCCGGCAAACTCCTGCTGGTTCTGGGGTGCGGGCACAAAGCCGGCTCTTTCTTCCTTTGAAGAGAAAACACAGCTGAAAGGTGCGATGATCTCTGCCGTAGATCTGTTGAAAGGAATTGCCGTAGGTGCATCCATGAAAGTCGTGGAAGTAGAGGGCGCAAACGGTGGTCTGAATACAAATTATGAAGGAAAAGCGCAGGCAGCAATTGACGTATTGACCAAAGAGGGATATGATTTTGCGTATATCCACGTTGAGGCTCCGGATGAGATGGGTCATCAGGGCAGCGTTGAGCGTAAGGTGAAGGCAATTGAATATCTGGATTCACGGATTATCAAGCCAGTGAAGGAAGGACTTGAAGCAGCGGGAGAGGATTTTCGAATGTTAGTTCTTCCGGATCATCCTACGCCAATCTGCATGCGGACGCATTCATCTGACAGTGTGCCGTATCTTTTATATGACAGCACAAAACTTCAGCAACATGACTGGAAGTACAATGAAGCTGAAGGCGAGGCCAGTGGAAACTACGTGGCGTGTGGCCATGAAATCATAGATTACTTATTTGGGAGGAAGACATGCTAATTGTAAAAAAATTCGGCGGCAGTTCTGTGGCTGATAAAGAAAGAATTTTTAATGTAGCAAAGAGATGTATCGAAGATTATGAAGCAGGAAATGATGTGGTTGTTGTTCTGTCCGCAATGGGAAAGACAACAGACCGTCTCATTGAGATGGCACGCGACATCAATCCGAAAGCTTCCAAGAGAGAGATGGATATGCTCCTGGCAACCGGAGAGCAGACATCTGTTGCATTAATGTCCATGGCTATGCAGTCTCTGGGCGTTTCTGCCGTATCTTTGAATGCATTTCAGGTAGTTATGCATACAACATCAGCGTACAGCAATGCAAAATTCAAACGAATTGATACCGAGCGTATTTTCAATGAACTGGAACAGAGAAGAATTGTTATCATTACCGGTTTCCAGGGAGTCAATAAATACGACGATATCACAACACTGGGACGTGGAGGTTCTGATACCACAGCGGTAGCCCTGGCAGCAGCACTGCATGCAGATGCCTGTGAGATCTACACAGACGTAGAGGGTGTATACACCGCAGATCCGCGTGTGGTTCCAAACGCAAAAAAATTGAAAGAAATTACATACGATGAGATGCTTGAATTGGCAACACTTGGAGCGAAAGTTCTTCACAACCGTTCTGTTGAACTTGCGAAAAAATATGGTGTGCAGTTGGTTGTACGTTCAAGTTTAAACAGAGCAGAGGGAACAATTGTTAAGGAGGAAACAGAAATGGAAGGCATGCTTGTTAGTGGCGTAGCAGTAGATAAAAATGCAGCGAGAATCGCAGTTATTGGTATTAAGGATGAGCCGGGAATGGCATTTAAGGTCTTTGATCTTCTGGCAAAGAAAAATATTAATGTAGATATCATTTTACAGTCGATCGGTCGTGATGGCACAAAGGATATTTCCTTTACCGTATCCCGTGATCAGATGGATGAGGCTGTAAAAGCATTGGAGGAGAACCATGCACGTATCAAAGCCCAGAAAATCGAAGCAGATCCGACCGTTGCGAAATTGTCTATTGTCGGAGCCGGAATGCAGACACATCCGGGCGTAGCAGCAGGTATGTTTGAGGCGCTGTATAACATTGGTGTAAACATCCGTATGATCGGAACATCTGAGATCCGTGTAACGGTTCTGGTAGATGAGAAAGATGTAGATAAAGCAATGCGTGCAGCACATGACAGATTTATCGAGGACTAATAGCGTTCCGATTTTATTCATTATGTCAGCTTTCGCTGATCAGAATCACGCACCAAGCCTTACGTGCGTTCGACTTGGATAGAAAAAGCAGGATTATTTCATTGGATAGAAGTAATCCTGCTTTTTTGTGCGATAGCATATGTTCTGAATGAGAACTTTGTTATGAGAACTCTTTCAGATTCAGATAGAACTGGGTATTTGTCTGAAGCATATAAGGAATGATCCACAAAAAACCAAGACCCAGTGTCAGAATACCAAGCAGCCACCAGCCGATGAAAGAAAGCTGCAGCAGAAAATAGCGCAGTTTACGACCTTTCATCAGGCGAAAACTTTCGCGAAGTGCTTCCAATACCCGGTAATCCGGATGATCGAGGAGCAGGTAGGTAGCCTGGGAAAAAGCCAGACCAAGTATGAGCTGGACAACGAAACCGATAGCCAGCAGAATCAATCCGGTGATCAGCTGAGAACTGAGTACCAGCGATGTCAGGACGGCTGAGCGCAATGCTGCAATCGCGGAAACAGCAGCTCCCGGAAGTGTGCAGACAAAGGAAATCAGGATAAGGATAAGCTCACAGCCGATAAACTTGTCCGGTCGGTTTCGAAATGGATACAGAAGATCTGAAAACTGTGGTCGGATGTCTCTGGCTGATTCCATATGCATGTGAGTGATGCCGATATTGAACAGCGCTCCGATCAGGCCGACAAACAGCATGCCGGCATAAGCCCAGATAACTCGGAATATGTGGATATAGTAAAATCCTTCCTGCAGCATGCGGGAAAATGGAATTTCAAGCAGTGCGGCAATGAGCCAGGCAAGAATGCCGGCACCAATGAGCACACTGTAACGTCCAAGCAAAGCACTTCTGGCATTTGCTTTTAAATCTGCAAAAGATTTCATATTGATATCATGCTCCAATCTGTTAAAATAGTGTGAGAACAAGGAGAAAGCAAAAATGAAAGAATCAGAACCAATGCTGGAGACAAGATTATATCGTTGTGGATGGATTTTTTTGTTCATCCTTTGTGTGTGGAAAATTGCAAAAAAGGTGCTGTTTCCGCATTTTGTCCTGTCCTTTGGAACGCGTCCGTGTGTATTTTATACGCTGACGGGTTATTTTTGCCCGGGATGCGGCGGAACCCGAAGTCTTCGGGCATTGCTTTCCGGGAAAATTTTCGTGAGTGCGGTGGATTTTCCGATGATATTTTATGCAGCAGTCGTATTTGCCTGGTTTATGATCAGCCAGACCATAGACCGCATCAGCGGACACCGGCTTCCCATCGGCATGAAATACCGTGACACATGGGTGTATGCCTCCCTTGTTATCGTGTTCATTCATTTTGTAGTAAAAAATCTGTTTTATATAAAAACAGGTGTGGAACCGTTTTTATAAATAGTCTCCGGAACCATTATTGTCAAAGATGGAAGTTCCGTTGGAACTATTGTCGGTGCCGGAATTATCGCTGCCTGGATCCAGGTCGATACCGAAATTTTGTTCCAGAGTGTAAGTATAACGCTCCAAAAATTTGTCAAAACCACCATACTGACGGCTGACAGTAATGAAACTTCCGATGGTGATGACTACGCTGATCAGGACACCGGCAGTTCCTATGAGCAGGGCGGTGTGTGCAGCTCCGTATGTCTTTTTTCGGGCGCCTCTGGAAAGCAGTGCAAAAATGATTGCAAGACCGCCAAAGACAAATGCACCGTACAGACAACAAACAGATACAATACTGAGAACGGAACAGATCAGGGCAGCGACAGCCAAACCGTTGGATGCATTTCCCGGTTCGGGATTGCGATGGTACATTTCCTGCTGACTCTGCGAATCTTGAGGATCGTTCCATGGATTTTCATTTTGTTCATACATGTTTTTGTGCCTCCTTTAGACAATGATTCTAACATGTGCATCAGAAAATGACAACCGGAAGAATGTATGATACACTATAGCCGTTTAAGAAAGGAAAGTTAGATATATGGATATTATCAGAAAACTTGCAGAAGAATTACAGATACGACCGGGACAGGCACAGGCAGCTGTCAAATTAATCGATGAGGGTAATACGATTCCGTTTATTTCCCGTTATCGAAAGGAAGCAACCGGAGCACTGAACGATGAGGTGCTCAGAAATCTATATGAACGGTTGAATTACCTGCGAAACCTGGAGGAAAAGAAGGAACAGGTCATTTCTTCTATTGAGGAACAGGGTAAGCTGACGGATGCATTAAAACAGCAGATTCTGGCAGCGGAGACACTGGTGGCAGTGGATGATCTGTATCGCCCGTATCGACCGAAACGCCGCACTCGTGCCACCATTGCCAAGGAGCGTGGACTGGAACCGCTGGCGAACGTATTGTTACTGCAGCAGCTGGATCATCCGGCACTGGAAGAGGCCGCAGGCTACATTTCAGAGGAAAAAGGTGTGGCGACGGCGGAGGATGCACTTCAGGGAGCCATGGACATTGTAGCGGAGGCTATCGCGGATGAGGCAGATTATCGGAGCTATATCCGTGAGAAAACTATGAAAAAAGGTACTCTGACTTCCGGTGCGAAGGATAAAGAGACAGAATCTGTATACGAGATGTATTATGATTTTGAAGAGCCTGTGGCAAAACTGGCCGGACATCGGATTCTGGCATTAAATCGTGGAGAAAAGGAAAAAGTGCTGACGGTAAAACTGGAGGCTCCGGAGGATGAGATCATCCGTTATCTGGAGAAAAAAACGCTGCACAGGGATAATCCATATACAACACCATATTTAAAAGCGGCTGTGGCGGACAGTTATGAGCGACTGATCGCACCGGCTATTGAACGGGAAATCCGCAATGCACTGACAGAGTCCGCACAGGAGGGTGCGATCCGTGTCTTTGGAAAAAATCTGGAGCAGCTGCTGATGCAGCCGCCAATCCGCGGTCAGGTAGTACTTGGCTGGGATCCGGCGTTTCGTACCGGGTGTAAACTTGCTGTGGTAGATGCCACGGGAAAAGTGCTGGACACCGTAGTGATCTTCCCGACAGCACCACAGAACAAAGTTGCAGAGGCGAAGGCTGTTTTGAAAAAACTGATCGCAAAATATCATATTACCCTGATTTCGGTAGGAAACGGAACTGCTTCCAGAGAATCAGAGCAGGTGATTGTGGAACTGTTGAAGGAACTCTCAACTCCGGTACAGTATGTGATCGTAAATGAGGCAGGGGCCAGCGTATATTCAGCCAGCAAGCTTGCTACGGAAGAATTTCCGAATTTTGACGTAGGACAGCGAAGTGCCGCATCTATTGCCCGGAGACTGCAGGATCCGCTGGCAGAATTGGTAAAGATCGATCCAAAATCCATTGGTGTTGGCCAGTATCAGCATGATATGAACCAGAAGCGTCTGAGTGAGGCACTGGAAGGCGTTGTGGAAGACTGTGTCAATAAAGTAGGTGTGGATCTGAACACTGCATCGGTGCCATTGTTGGAGCATGTATCCGGCATTAACAAAACAATTGCAAAAAATATTGTTGCATACCGGGAAGAAAATGGTATATTTAAGAATCGAAAAGAATTGTTGAAAGTAGCAAAACTGGGACCGAAGGCTTTTGAGCAGTGTGCGGGATTCCTGCGCATCAGTGAGAGCACGCAGCCGCTGGATGCCACAAGCGTCCATCCGGAGAGCTATGGAGTGGCAGAAGCATTGTTAAAACAGCTTGGTTACTCGAAAGATGAATTGAAAAAAGGTGCGGTTCCGGGATTGCATAAAAAAATCCGTGATTATAAAAAACTGGCGGAGGAGCTTGGAACCGGTGAACTGACTCTGCGGGATATTGTCGGGGAACTGGAAAAACCAGGCAGAGATCCGCGTGAGGACATGCCAAAACCAATCCTGCGCACGGATGTCCTTGAGATGAAAGACCTGAAACCGGGAATGATCTTAAAGGGAACGGTGCGGAATGTCATTGATTTTGGCGCATTCGTAGATATAGGTGTTCATCAGGATGGTCTGGTGCATATTTCACAGATCTGTGACCGTTTTATCAAACATCCGCTGGAAGCAGTATCCGTCGGTGATATCGTAGATGTTCAGGTGATTAGCGTGGATGTGGCAAAGAAACGGATTGCACTGACTATGAAGATAAAAGCAGATAAATAAATCAGACGAGGAAACAGATATATGAAGATAGAGACATTTTCAGCAGAAGAGACCTATGCATTGGGAAAAAAGCTGGGCAGTGAAGCAAAACCGGGGGATGTTCTGACATTGATCGGTGATCTCGGTGTGGGAAAAACGGTATTTACCCAGGGATTTGCAGATGGACTCGGGATTACAGAACCCATCAGCAGCCCGACTTTTACCATTGTGCAGGTGTATGAGGAAGGAAGACTTCCGTTTTATCATTTTGATGTATATCGGATTGGTGATATCGAGGAGATGGATGAGATCGGTTATGAGGATTATTTCTATGGCAGCGGTGTCACCATGATCGAGTGGGCGAACCTGATCGAAGAGATTCTGCCACAGGATTACCAGGAAGTACAGATTGAAAAAGATCTGGAAAAAGGCTTTGACTATCGTACAATAACCATCAGGGAGGTGCATCGCGCATGAAAATTTTAGCCTTAGACAGTTCCGGACTCGTAGCCAGTGTGGCTCTTGTGGAAGATGACAACATGCTGGGCGAGTATACGGTAAATTATAAAAAAACACATTCACAGACACTGCTTCCGATGTTGGATGAAGTGGCAAAAATGATCGATCTGGATCTGAACAGCATTGATGCCATTGCAGTAGCAGCAGGACCGGGATCTTTTACCGGACTTCGTATCGGTTCTGCAACTGCCAAAGGGCTGGGGCTGGCCTTGGATAAACCACTGATCCATATTCCGACTGTGGACGCCCTTGCCTGCAACCTTTGGGGACATCAGGCACTGATCTGTCCATTGATGGATGCGAGACGCCGGCAGACCTATACCGGTATTTATAAATTTAAAAACGGAGAGCTGCAGACCATTCAGCAGCAATGTGCCGTCGGCATCAGCGATATCGTGGCACAGATTAATGAGATCGGAAAACCGGTGACCTTTTTGGGTGATGGTGTGGCGGTATTCCGCGACTATATAGAAGAAAACTGTCAGGTGCAGCATGATTATGCACCGGCACATATGAACAAGCAGCGTGCGGGTGCTGTGGCATGGCTGGGCCTTCAGTATGCAAAAGAAGGCAGATTTGAGACAGCGGCAGAACACTGTCCGGACTATCTGCGTCTGTCCCAGGCAGAGCGGGAACGTCAGGAAATGTTAGAAAAGCAGCATACCGGGGCATAGTATGAGTAACATTTTGAAAAATATGGAAAAATGCGAAGAAAATACGTTGAAATGTGATGAGGACGTTTCCAAAAGTATGAAGACTGGAGAAGAAAAACGGATAGTTCGTGAGATGCGGCCGGAGGATGTTCCTTCGGTGGCACTTCTCGAAGCGGAATGTTTCTCAGAACCGTGGAGTGAGCAGGCATTTTCAGATGCTCTGAAACAGCCGGAGGCATTGATGATGGTGGCAGAGGATACACAGCAGGTTCCGGTGGGATATTGTGGCATTTATCTGTCTCTGGATGAAGGAGAGATTACAAATGTGGCTGTGCGGCCGGAGTGTCGAAAACAAGGGATTGCAGATGCTATTTTAGATACTGTTTTTATGGAAGCACAGAAGCGTGGAGCAGAGAAAATCTATCTGGAAGTGCGACAGAGCAACATTCCCGCACAGCAGCTGTATGAGAAACATGGATTTGAGTCCTGTGGGCTTCGCAAAAATTTTTATCGAAAACCGACAGAGCATGCCATTGTCATGTGTTGTGATCTGACACGGAGGATAAAAGCGTGAGAGAGGCAGGTATATTATATTGTAATTGCTGTGGAAAAAAGATTCCGGAGGGATATAGCCGGGAAACGGAAGACTTTTTTCACTTTGAGAAGACCTGGGGATATTTTTCCGGCAAAGATGGAACCAGGCAGACGGCGGATATCTGTGAATTTTGCATGGAACAGTGGATCGCACAGTTTCGGATTCCGCCGCAAACCGTGGAAAGGACGGAAATATTTGAATGTTAGATGTATGTTTACTTGGTACCGGTGGTATGATGCCGCTTCCGTACCGAAAATTAACTGCGTTGATGACGCGATATAATGGAAGTAATCTGCTCATTGACTGTGGTGAGGGCACGCAGGTGGCAATCCGGGAAAAAGGCTGGAGTGTACATGACCTGGATGTGATCTGTTTTACTCATTATCATGCAGACCATATCAGCGGACTGCCGGGTCTTTTGCTGACCCTTGGAAATGCAGAGCGTACCAGACCGGTTCACATGATCGGTCCGAAAGGATTAGAACGTGTGGTAAACGCATTGCGGATTATCGCACCGGAACTGCCGTTCTCAATCGAATATCATGAGATTACGGAGCGTGAACAGGATTTTGAGATGAATGGATACTGCATCCATGCGTTCCGGGTAAACCATAATGTACTTTGTTATGGTTATACGCTGGAGATCAAACGGCAGGGCAGATTTGATGTAGAACGCGCCCGTGACCAGGAGATTCCGCAGAAATACTGGAGCCGTCTGCAGAAGGGTGAGGTGATTGAGGATGGAGGCCGCGTCTTGACACCGGATATGGTTCTTGGCCCGCAGCGAAAAGGAATCAAGCTGACGTACTGTACCGATACGCGCCCGGTACCGGTAATCGCAGAATGTGCGAAGCAGGCAGATCTCTTTATCTGTGAGGGCATGTATGCAGAGAAAGAGAAAGAGGCGAAAGCTCGTCAGTACAAGCATATGACTTTTTATGAGGCTGCAAGTCTGGCAAAAAGTGCAGAAGCCAGAGCTATGTGGCTGACCCATTTCAGCCCATCCCTGACGAAAGCAGAAAGCTATATGGACGAAGTGCGCAAAATTTTTCCGGAGGCATCCCTTGGAAAAGACGGCCGCAGCATAGAACTGGAATTTGAAGAAAACTGATCATGGTCAGATGGAGAGACAGGGCATCTGTTTGATAAACAGATAAAAGGATAAACAGATAAAAGTGTCGTATCAGATGCGGCAGATGGGAGAATATTATGGCAGAAAAAGATGTTTTGATTCTTGCAATAGAAAGCTCCTGTGATGAGACAGCGGCTGCTGTAGTCAAAAATGGCAGAGAAGTATTGTCCAATGTGATTTCATCACAGATTGCATTACATACATTATATGGAGGTGTAGTTCCGGAGATTGCATCCAGAAAGCACATTGAAAAGATTAATCAGGTCATTCAGGAAGCACTGGATGAAGCACATGTGAGCCTGGATGACATTGATGCTATCGGTGTCACCTATGGACCAGGGCTGGTGGGGGCTCTTCTGGTAGGTGTGGCAGCAGCAAAGGCAATCAGCTATGCGAAAAAAATCCCACTGGTTGGTGTTCATCACATCGAGGGACATATCAGTGCCAATTATATAGAAAATAAAGATCTGGAGCCGCCATTTTTGTGTTTGGTGGTATCCGGCGGTCATACCCACCTTGTAAAAGTATCAGATTATGGTAAATATGAGATTCTTGGCAGAACCAGAGATGATGCGGCCGGAGAGGCTTTTGACAAAGTGGCCCGTGCAATTGGACTGGGGTATCCGGGTGGTCCGAAAATAGAAAAGGCAGCACGGGATGGTGATCCAATGTCAATTCCATTCCCGAAAGCAAGAGTCAACGATAATCCGTATGACTTTAGTTTCAGTGGAGTAAAATCAGCTGTATTAAACTATATCAATGGATGTAAAATGAAAAATATTGAAATCGTGCCGGCAGATATTGCAGCCTCATTCCAGAAAGCTGTGACAGATGTTCTGATCGCACATGCGATGCATGCGGCAGAAACATTTGAAATTAACAAGTTGGCGATTGCAGGTGGCGTGGCATCCAACAGTGTACTGCGGGAAGGTATGCGTGCAGCCTGTGAAAAGAGAGGCATCTCATTTTATCATCCGTCACCGATTCTATGTACAGATAATGCGGCAATGATCGGTGCGGCAGCATACTATGAGTATATGGCAGGAACCCGCCATGGATGGGATCTGAATGCAGTCCCGAATCTAAAACTGGGAGAACGATAAAATGAAAGAATGGAAACGGCATGCCGCCATTGTACTGGCAGCAGGAAAAGGATCACGCATGAAGTGTGATGTCCCCAAGCAATATCTGAGTTTAAAGGGAAAACCTGTGCTGTACTATGCACTCAAAGCATTTGAAGAGAGTTTCATAGATGAAATCGTGCTGGTGACCGGTGTGGGACAGGAGGAATATTGCCAAAAGGAAATTGTGGAACACTATGGATTTCAGAAAGTTTCTCATGTCATTGCAGGCGGAAAAGAGCGCTATGACTCGGTGTATCGGGGAATCTGCGCATTGGAAGGTGCTGATTATGTTTATATTCATGATGGCGCGCGGCCGTTTATCGATAATGCACTTCTGTGCCGCGCCCGGGATACCGTAGAACAATATCATGCCTGTGCAGCAGGAATACCCAGCAAGGATACCATTAAGCTGATCAATGAGCAGGGGTTTGTCACAGGGACACCAGAGAGAAAATATACATGGATAATACAGACACCACAAGTATTTGAATATACATTGATCCGTGGTGCCTATGAGCAGATGTATCAGAATATGCCTGCTGTTCAGATTACCGATGATGCTATGGTAGTAGAGACAATGCTGTGTACACCGGTAAAGTTGTATGAAGGAAGTTATGACAATATCAAGATCACTACGTCGGAAGATATGGTTGTTGCGGAAGCCTTTTTGAACGCAGAATATCCACTATTATGATCATATCGGGGAGGGGCATTAAGCCCTAAAACCGCTCCTGTGCAAACACATCGTGGTTTCGGGCTTTTGCCCCTGGCATCATCACTATATAAAAAAATGTAAAAAAAGTGAAAAAACTTGTTGACAAGGTATTGGTTTCTATGTATAATCATTCTTGCGTTGGTTCGAAACGCATTACAATTGGAGAGATATCGAAGTGGTCATAACGAGGCGGTCTTGAAAACCGTTTGTCCGCAAGGGCGCG
>ENA-OPXH01000590-OPXH01000590.1-human-gut-metagenome-genome-assembly--contig:-NODE-590-length-31660-cov-8.292802_pt1 | contig 31660 bp, 30 predicted proteins | sample MGYA00241521_ERZ502034 | MGnify/ENA primary metagenome ERZ502034 (study PRJEB25962, sample SAMEA2042103) | human gut metagenome | biome: human gut; feature: human-associated habitat; material: faeces... | reverse complement strand
GCTGGGCCAACACCCTGCCAAGAAAAATACTCGGCTATAAGACACCCGAGGAGTGCTTTAGGGAAGAAATGCTTGCAGCACTTACTGCATAAAGGTTCGCCGGGTGTTCAACTTATTATTGCAATTCGGGGATACTTTAAATTAAATGGTATTGGAACCATTATTGGGACGGTAGACTCTCAAAATAGTTTTGGAGCAATGATTCGTTCAAATTTCAAGGTTCAATTTGATTGCAATGACAATATGAAACCAATTCATATGAGTTTTGAGGGCAATGAAATATTCTAATCCTAATTGACTGATTTTATCCCATTGCATATATTTTTCTAATCTTGTAAAATATCTGTACAAGGAAAAACGGCAACGTTTTGCAGGACTCTCATTTTCGGATGGGGGTCCTGATTTTTTTATTTGGAAAATCATCCATTCCCAGCTCTTTCCCCTGAATATGGTAAGATGTAAGCAAATGGTTAATCGTTACGTGTAAAATCAGCGCTTTCCCTGGAGGGCTTATGAGCAATTTTTCTTTTCTTGTTTATCGTTCGTCGGATGAGGATGTCTCTGTCAATGCTATCGTCAAGGATGAGTCTGTCTGGCTATCGCAGAAGGCTATGGCGGAGTTGTTTGGTGTCAGCAAATCGATGATCAGCAGGCATTTGAAAAATATTTTTGATGAGGGTGAGCTATCGAAGGAAGCAACTGTTGCAAATTTTGCAACAGTTCAAATGGAAGAGATGTGAAAATCTTAAAACCACGCTTTACTCAATATAAGTAACCCTTTTCAGCAAAAAATTTAATGTAGTAAATTAGAAAAACCAGTTGTTGCAAAAATTGCAACAACCACTCTTCAAGGAAAATAAAAAATCCAACAAAAAAGAAACCGCTCAACCCGAAGCGGTTTCTTTTTTATACCTTATATCTTTTTCCTTATTTCCTTACTTATTCTTTCCCCATGATTTCTTTGGCGATGACGTAGCCTTCGGTGTAGTTATGGCCGAGGTTGAGGCCGAAGATGTCGAGCGGGTAGTCGATGCTGCCGTAGAAGTTGCCGGCGAGGTTGCCTGCGGCGTAGAGGCCCGGGATCGGGTTGTCGTCTTTATCCAGGCACTGCATCTTTTCGTTGATGACGACGCCGGAGCAGCCTACGGTGAAGCGGATGTGGCGGTGTACGCCGTAGAACGGTCCGACTTCGACGGGGCAGAGTTTTTCTGCCGGGACGCCCATTTCTGTATCTTTTCCTGCTTTGGCCATTTCGTTGTAGTGTTTGACAGTTTCAAGGAAAGCAGGGATGTCTTTGATGCGGAGCTTTTTGGCGAGTTCTTCGAGGGTGTCTGCTTTGTAGGTGTCGATGAGGTCTTTCATGACGCCTTTGTGTTCGGAGTCTTCTTCCGGCATCCAGTTCTTGAGGGATTCGGGATCGTCGACGGTCATGCCGATTTTCTTGGCCTGGTCTACGTAGCGGGAGTCGAAGATCTGGCAGTAGTGGCCGCTGTCTTCGGCGAAGGTGAGGTAGCAGTTCATGAGTTCCATGCCGACGGTTTCATCGCAGAAGCGTTTGCCGTTCAGTTTCACGCGCAGGTACGGGGCGCTCATAAGGGAGGTCGGGCCGGAATCCATGTCGTGGGCCATCTTGGTGTGGCCGACGTTTTCCATGCGGCCGCCTGCCCAGACGATCATCTTGTGGCCGTCGCCGCTTCTGCCTGTTCTCTTCAGGGCGAAGTTCGTCATATCCGGGAGGTAGTAGTCCATCATGGACTTATCATTCGCATAGTCGCCTGTGGCAACGACGACGCCTTTCCTGGCTTTGAAGAGGATGTGTTTTCCTTCATGCTCGCCGATGACGCCTGTCACTCTGCCGTCTGCGCCCTGATCGAGCATGACAGCCGGGGTTTCGTAGAAAATGTCGACGCCCTTCTTCTCAGCCAGTTTGCACATGGCCTTCATGGCAGCGCCGGTGTCGTATGGTTTCGGCCCGAAGACGCAGGTCGTGAATTCGATATGCCAGCCGGTTCTCTTCAGGAGTCCTGCATGGGCATTCGTTCCCATATCGACGACCTGGGCGCCTGCTTCCTTGCCCTTTTCAATCGTCCAGAGAACGGCCTCGCCGGATTTCTTGGCCCACATATCGAGAAGCTCCCTCTTGGCCCTGTGGCCGGAAGCAGCTTCGAGCATGGAAACGCACTTTTCCACGTCGACAGGATCGCTCTTGTCCGTCAGGATGCCTGCGCCGAAGTTTCCGCACGCAGCCGCTTCCTTTTCCTTCTGGAGAATGGCGACCTTCGCGCCCAGCTCCGCTGCCTTCAAAGCACACGGAACGCCCGGAGAACCTGCGCCGATGACGACGATGTCGTACTCCTTCGTATCCGCAATATCCGTAATCGGATCCGGCTTTTTGAAAAATGATGGAATCTCTTTCATAAGTCTGACCTCCCCTTTCTATAAAAAATGGAATAGTACTATATGGTATTATCTTTCTATATCTATTATAGTCTTTATAGAGAGGTCAATCCATGGGCATAAGATAGAAATTGTCCTATTTCTTGCTTTTCAGCATACATGTTTTTTATGGAATGCAGGAAAAAGAAAAATCCTTTTTTGCGCACGAAAAAAGACAGCGGAATCCGCTGTCTTCATTGCTGGTGACCCAAGAGAGATTCGAACTCCCGACACCTTGATTCGTAGTCAAGTGCTCTATCCAGCTGAGCTATTGGGCCAAATTGGCAGGGGCAGAGGGACTCAAACCCCCAACCTACGGTTTTGGAGACCGTTGCTCTATCAATTGCGCTATGCCCCTGTGTCTCAGATTTTCTCAACCATATGACTTAAATATAATAACAAACGGAAAGCAAAAATGCAAGGGGGTGTAAAATTATTTTTACAAAATTGCTCCAAGGCGCAGGAGAAGGGAGGAAATCCGCACATGACCGCCCCTCGGCGATTTTTTCCTTAATATTTGTTATAATATAGGAAATTTCTTTGACTCGCCTTCCCAGACGGGGAAGGTGCCTATATAAGTTCAAAACAAAACCATTGATTTTTCATTCCTCATCGCAAGCTGCCCCCAACGGAGGGAAGTGCCCGAAGGGCGAAAGGGGTGCAGTTTCTAAAAAGGGGCGGATAGGGTTGATTTCTCGACGGCTGTGCCCTGGTTGTATGGTTTTCAAAAGGTGCAGTTTCTAAGAATAGGCTTGATTTCCTAGAGCTGTGCCTTGGTTATATATTTTCCTTCCTTTCGGTTTTCTGGTAATTCTTATCCGGAGGTTCTTATGGAAGAAGTGCGTGCGCCGACGGCGGAGGCGGCTCTGCGGCGGATCCTTACCACGGCGGTCCGCGAGCGCGTAAGTGATGTGCATATCGAGCCGCAGGAGTCTTTCATCCGCGTGCGTTTCAGGCGGGACGGGATTCTGTACGACCGCTTCACGATGATGCTTGCGATGAAGAAGCCGATATCCGTGCGCGCCAAGGTCGTCGGGAGCATGGACATCGCCGAGAGCCGGCTGCCGCAGGACGGGTCGTATTCGGAAACCGTGGACGGCGTTTCCTATGATTTCCGCATTTCCACGCTGCCCTCCCTCTACGGCGAGACGATCGTCATCCGCATTCTCTCCGGGAAGGTAGATTTCATAGAGAATAACCATCTCGGGATGATGGATGTCCAGGAAAAGCTTTTCATGAAGTGCCTTAGAAGGAAAGCAGGGATGATTCTCACGACCGGGCCGACCGGTTCGGGAAAGACGTCGACGCTCTATGCGGCGCTCCGGCTCCTGAATGACCCTTCGGTGAATATCATCTCGATCGAGGATCCCGTGGAGTACCGGATCGAGGGCGTGACGCAGATCCAGGTGAATAAAAAAGCAGGGCTCACCTTCGAAAAAGGCCTCCGCTCAATCGTCCGCCAGGATCCGGATATTCTGATGGTCGGGGAAATCCGCGACAGGGAGACGGCGGAAATCGCCGTACATGCCGCGCTGACGGGACACCTCGTCCTGTCGACGCTTCACACGGTGAATGCAGCGTCCGCGCCGCTCCGTTTGATGGACATGGGTATCGCTCCCTACCTTCTGGCGGATTCGCTCTCCCTGATTATTTCCCAGCGCATCCCCGGGCGCCTCTGCCCGCATTGCAAAAGGAAAGTCACGCTGACGGAGGAAAAATTCGCCGACCTTTCCCTCCCGCAGGAATTTCTGGGAGAGACGGTCATGGATGCAGAAGGCTGCGAGGAATGCCATGGGAGCGGCATCGCAGGGCGAATCGGCGCCTTTGAAATGATTGAAATCGGACGGGAAGAGCGGCAGATCATCCGCGGGGGCTTCTCGGCCGACAAACTGCAGGAAAGAATGAGAGCGCAGGGCCAGCCCGATATGGGCGCGGCGGCGCTTCGCGAGCTCCGGAAAGGCTGGATTTCAGCAAGATCAGCCTCCCAGGTCATCGCGGGAGAGGACTGAGCAAATTGGATATAGAAAAACTCATGCAGACGTATCCGAATCTGACGGATGTGCACGCCACGCAGGATGAACCGCTGATGATCCGCGCAGGCGGCGCGCTGAAAAAGCTTCGCGAGACGGCTGGAAAAGATTTCTTCACGGCGCTTTTCACGTCCTACGTCAATGAAGACAGAATGACTGCATACAAAAAAGAAGGCGCGCTCGATACTGCCTTTTCCCTGGGAAATACCCGCTTCCGCCTCCATATTTACAAGAGCGGAGGGAAACCGGCCGCCGCGATCCGCGTCCTGCCCGAGCTCTCCGCACTCCCTGCCGACCCCGACAAGGCTTTCTTGGACAAACTCTCTGCCCTTGAGCACGGCCTTGTCCTCATCACAGGCCCCTCGGGAAGCGGCAAGAGCACGACGCTCGCGCACATTCTCCTGACAGCCGTGGCCAAGCGCCCCTGCCATATCGTCACCCTCGAAGACCCCGTCGAATACGTCATTTCCTCTGACAAAGCCCTCGTCCACCAGAGGGAAATCGGAGAAGACACGCCGAGCTTTGCCGAAGGCGTCATCGAGTCCCTAAGGGAGGACCCCGACATCATCGCTGTGGGAGAAATGCGCGACGCCGCCACCATCGAAGCTGCCCTGACCGCGGCCGAGACAGGCCACCTCGTCTTTGCCACCCTCCACACCACACGTGCCAAAGACGCATGCACGCGCATCATCCACGCATTTCCTTCCACGAGGGAAAACGAAATCCGGAGCATCCTTTCCTCCTGCCTGCAGCACGTCCTCACGCAGCGCCTCTGCCGGCCGGGCAAGGAAACCTTCCTCATGCGCGAAATCCTGACGAACGTCCCCGCCGTTTCCCACCTCATCCGGGAAGGCAAGGACGAGCAGATCCCGTCGTACATGGAAATGGGCCTCCAGAACATGCGCACCCTGAAGCAGGCAGCGTACGGCCTGAAGAATATCTCCGAAAAAGACAGAGAAAAACTCCTGAAAACCCTCGAATGATTCCCGGCGTAAAGCCGACACAAGATACATATGGAAACATACCTCTACAAAGTCTTCAATACCGAAGGAGCTATGGAAGAAGGCACCATCAGTGCCAGCTCTGGCGGGGATGCCGCGAATGCACTCCGCCTTCGCGGCTTTTCTATTATCTCCCTGACAAAAGAGGCATCGGAAAAGAAAGAAAGACGCAGCTTCCTGAAAAGGAAACCATTCTCCGGAGACGAGACACTCTCCGTCCTTGCCAGCGAATGGAGCGCCCTCCTCAAAGCAGGCCTCACCATCACGGCTACCCTGGCCCTCCTTGAAGAACAGGCGAAAAAACACGAGAAACCTATCCTCTCACGCGCCCGCGAGACTGTCATGGAAGGAAGGACCCTCTGGGAAACGCTCGATGAATCAGGCGCCTTTCCCCGCTTCTTCACCGCCTTGATTCAGGTCGGAGAAATGACAGGCACGCTCCCCGAAGAACTCGACCGCATCGCCGAGCACTACCGGAAGAAAGCAGAATTCAAAAGAAAAGCGGTAAGCGCCCTTGCCTATCCCTGCTTTGTCCTCCTCTTCGCACTGACCGTCCTTCTCACCATCCTGACATTCATCCTCCCCACCTTCGAGACACTCTTCGCCTCCCTGCAGATCACCCTTCCTGCCGGCGCGAGGATTGCTCTGGCCGCCGGGAAATTTCTTCAGGAAACAGGACGCTTCCTCTTCCTTCTGCCGCTTCTCTCGGCCCTCGGTCTTGGTATTTCCTTGAAGACAGAAAAAGGAAGAGAGAAAATAGACGAAATCCTCTACCGCTCCCGCTTCTGCAAACGCCTCCTCCTCATCCGCTTCGCAGCTACACTCTCTGCTTTCCTTGAAAGCGGAAGGACCCTGGGCGACGCCCTTGAAGATTGCAAGGATACCATAGGAAACCGCGAAGCAGAAAGAGCCCTCGAAGCCGTCAAGGAAGAAGTCACCAAAGGAAACGACTTCGCCGAAAGCCTCAAGAAAAGCGGCTTCTCCCTGCCCATCTTCTACCAGCTTACAAGGATCGGCATGGAAAGCGGCGAACTCCCGGACTTCCTCATGAAAGCCGCCGGCCTCATGGAAAGAGAGGCAGAAAGAAAAGCCAGCCGCTTCCGCGCCATCTTAGAACCCGCCATGCTCCTATTAGTAGGCGGCATGACCGCCATCGTCGTATTCTCCGTCATCCTCCCCGTCTTCCACATGGCGGCGAGAGTGTGAAGGGAAAAAGATAAAACCATAAAACAAGAAAAAACAGAACGCAAGGGAAAAAAAACATAAAAATCGCAAAAAAGCTCCCTATGAAGAGAGCTTTTTTGCGTGGGAAAATCAAAACCTTCACAACCGGACTTCGTCCGTTGGTAATCAGCCCCTTTCGGCGCATGCGCGCCACTTTCCCCTGACGGGGACAGCTATAGTCTCGCTCCGCTCGCCATTCCTGAGCGTTGATTTTTCAAATCGAAGCGAACTTGTAATCAAATTTCCCTTATTATTTCATTCCTCTATTTCTATTCTTTCCCCATTTTCTATATAATTAAGGAATGTTAAGCAAAGTCTTTTTAAAAAATCGAGCGCAGGAGGTGCGTTAGTATAAAAGCTGTTATTTTTGATATGGACGGGACTCTTTTTGATACGGAGTTTATTTTCCAGAGGATCTGGAATGAGATCGCGGGCGAGATGGGCCTGGTGCTTCCGGATTCTTTCAAATATGAAATCTGCGGGACGAATGGTGCCGTGATGAATGGCGTCATTGAAAAGTACTACCATGTATCTGACGGACAAGTGATCCAGAACGAATGCCGCCGCCGTGTGGATAAGATTTTTGCCCGGTATGTGCCGGAGAAGCCGGGCTGCAGGGAAATCCTTCATTTCTTCCGCGAGCATGGGTATAAAATTGCCATGGGAAGCAGCAGCCGCATTACAAGGATCGAAGGAAATCTGCACCAGACGGGGCTTCGTGATGCCTTCGATGCCATTGCAGGGGGCGATGAAGTCGAGCATGGCAAGCCCGAGCCGGATGTATTTCTTCTGGCGGCCAGCCGCCTTGGTGTCGATCCCAGGGACTGCTACGTCTTCGAGGACAGCCCCAACGGCGTTCGCGCCGGCGTCAAAGCGGGCATGAGAACGATCATGGTTCCTGACCTCATGCCCGTCACTGATGACCTCATCCCCATCGCCTACGGGATTTTCAAGAACCTCTCCGAAGCACAGGAATTTCTGGAGAAGGAAGTATAAGGAAAATCAGGACTCAGAAATGACGAGCATCGCGAGTTCCGCATTGGCAAGAACGGCTGCATTACTGCGATGTGCTGAGTCCTGATTTCCTCTCTTATTCCCTATTTCCTTTATATAATAGAAATATATATAGAATAATATATTTCTCCCAATTCCCAAAAAATCACTTCTGTATTATACTTAAGAATGGAAAAGTTTACGAAAGACCGCGGAAGGCGGAATATATGGGAAAGGAGGCGCTGCGATGGCTTTATCGATCAGGGACATTTTGATACTCGACTACTTCGACGGCAAGCCGGTGCATCATAAGATACCGCCGTACAAGCTGAAGATTTACGGCCAGGACGCCAATGACCGGATCGGGCTTTTGTATGAGAATGGCTGGATCCGCTACAGCCGGCCGCAGGAGACGGTCAGCATGCTGCCGGACAAAGCACTCTCGGATTTCCTGAAGCGTTACGGTCTCTCCGGCGAAGGCTCGCATGCCGAGCTCACCGGGCGCGTCATTTCCCAGATTCCCGAGTCCGACTATGCCCACGGCGTGCCGAAGATTTACGTCCTCACCAAGGAAGGCAAGGCGGAAATCGGGCATCACATGGCCTACGTCCTGAACGTCCGTGAGAATTACGGCCTGACCGAAGGGGAAATCGGCGAATCGCAGAATACCCTCGCCCAGCGCGGTGAACCATATACCGCCCGGGACATCCTTTACCGCGCCTTCCAGCAGAAAATTTCCCTCTACATCATGGCCGGCGAATGGTCGAAGCTCCGCAACATGTACTACACTGTCGCGAATTTCTATCTGCGTATCAAAGACAACGAAGAAGCCCTGCCGTACCTGTATCTTGTCTTCTTCATGGACATGTCCGGCATGGGAAACAAAAACAACCTCGTCCCGTACGAGAACCTTTTCCCCACGCAGAAGGGCATGATCCTCCTGATGGATGAAATCCGGAAAGATCTCCACTACTCCATGGACGAAGTGAAGACATCCTTCCTTTCCTCCATCGCCCGCATGGCGCCGAGACTGCCATTCTCGTATTTCTCGCCGCAGGTCATGGCCTCCATGCTCCTCGAACGCCTCCGCGGCATCGACTTCAATGGAGCCAGGTACATCGTTCAGAGAAATACCCCGGATCCCTCCGCCAAGTCGTACCACTACGTACCGTACGGAAGAAGCGAAGCCAGGCCCAGATCCTACCACCCGCCCGTCGTGAAACCAAACTTCATGGCCCCGCCGGTCTTAAGGATGCCCACCTTCACCGCGCCCCCGCCCTTCAAGCCGGGCCAGTCCGCCCCGCCGCCAAGCCGCGAGCCCGTGCCAGAGAAGAAAGAAGAGCCTGTTTTAAGAAGAAAACCCGAAAAGAAAAAGGGCATCTTCTCCAAGCTGAAAGATCTGTTTTAGTCGTACTTGAAAAAGACACCATCATTTTGTAAAATAATACTAATGCGTTTGTAGCTCAGCTGGATAGAGCAGCGGTTTCCTAAACCGTGTGTCGGGGGTTCAAATCCCCCCAAGCGCACCAATGGAAATCAGAGCGTTCCCGAAAGGGGCGCTTTTTTTGCGTGGAGAAATGGGAACTCACTTCGCTTGCCAGTCCTGAGCGGGGATTTTTATTTCTACGAGCGCAGCGAGGTCGTAAGGTTTTCCACGAGCAACGCGAGGTTTAAGGGTGTTTGACCTTGCCTCGTAGAGGAAGGTGTCGCTGAAGGCGACGAATGAAGTTCATTTCCTGGGCTGCAAGCCGGTTGTATGGTTTTTAAATGTGCAGTTTCTAAAAAGGCCGGGCGGATAGGGTTGATCATTCATTGAGTTTTAAAATCTAAAAAGGTTCTGCGAGCGGAGTGAGGTTGTTTGGTTTTTCTTTTCCCTTTGCGAAGCAAATAAGTGGTGTTGACCTTCCCAGACGGGGAAGGGAGTATGGTAGGGGAAGGGGTACGAAAGGTCCAAAACAAATAAGATTGGAAATCCTTTCTTTATTCCTTGTGAAGCTGCCACCTTCGGGGGAAGTGGACTGTATACCAGTTGAATCTTCTGTAATATCGGTAATGACTCAATTGTTCTGTACAGGCCGAAAGGGGTGCAGTTAATAAGTAAAGCATATTCCTTTTGTGGCGGTTAGGGTTGATTTCTCTCAACCTCCAGGCTGGTCGTCCGGTTTTTTCTTTTCCCCGCTCTGCGGTTGTCTGGTTTTTCATTTCTTTCCCAGTTTTCCTCCCTGCTTTTCTCCCTACACGGTCTTTTTCCTCTCTCCCCATCCTCTTTTATTTTTATAATCGCTATTCTTCCTTGTATCTTCCTTGCTGTTCTTTCAAAAAAGTCCGCTGCTTTTAGAAATTTCCCTCACATTTCCTTTCAAAAGTATACTTTCGGATAGTTTCATTCCATTTTGCGATAGGTTAGAGTAAATGCAGGGAAAAAGCTTTGGCCCTGGCAATGGCGCCGGGGAAGCTCTATTGATTTAGAAAGAGGGAATCGAAATGAACAAAAAAGCAGAAAGCTTCTAGGAATACTTGGATAAGAGAAAACTCAAAGACTTCGCCGTCGAAGAAATTGCCAAAGATCCATTGGAAACCGCCGTATTCCGCTCGCACATGCAGCTTGAAAACGCAAGACTGCCAATCATCGTCATCCTTGACAAGAGCATCTACGGCATCGTCCGTCTCCTTGTCGCTCAGAGCGCCAAGAAGAAGAACAACGAAAAAGCACTCGAAGAGCTCATGAACAAGTTCAATAAATAGTATAAAGCATTCAAATACTACCTCGACAACGAAGGTAACCTCGTCCTCGATCTCAGCATCCTCTGCCCGGAAGAAAAAGTAAGCGGCCCGATGATTTATGTCCTCTTCCAGAGCGTCGAAGAACACCTCAAGACCGCCTATCCGCAGTGGATGAAAATCATCTGGAAGTAATTCATACCGGGGATAGTACAAAAGAAGGGCGGGGAGGGCCCGGACTTTTGTGGAAATGGGAGGAACCATGTTAGGGATTGCGGCAGGAATTCTCGTAGGTGCCGTTTCAGGCGTTGCCTTCTACTGCCTTCTGTGCAGGAATGCAGAGTATATCGACGCATTCGACGAAGACCTCGTCAGAGAAAGATTTATGGAAGATATGAATAACAAAACAAGAATGGAATGATTCCGGGGAAGGAAGAATTCCTGAAGAAACAGCGTTTCCGGGAAGAAACACTGTTTCAAAAAAACAGGCAGCGGGAACTGCCTGCTTTTCACATGGGAAAAATTAAGAGTATACATAAAACAACTCGCCCGCTCGATATTCCAGAGTCCTGACTCTTGAGTGGAATCAGAGCAGCCCACCAATACTCGCCTTCCCAAATGGGGAAGGGAGTATGGTAGGGGATGGGGTACGAAAGGTCAAAAACAAATCAGATTTGAAACTTTTTCTTTATTCCTCTTGAGACCTGCCTCAGCGAAAAAGGATGTCACGGAGTGACAGAAAGGAGTGCAGTTCCTCGGACGAAGTCCGATTGTATGGTTTTGATTTTCCCCAAGGCGAAGCCTTGGTTTAAGGGTGTCAGAGCTCGCCCCGTAGGGGGAGCTGGCGCGCATGCGCCTGAAACATCATCTCCACGAGCAACGCGAGGTTTTACGGTTTTCTTAACCTGCCGCTCTCCGCCCATACGCTTTTATCTCATCCTCCACCTATCTCTTTTCCTCATGCTTATTGAGAAAAAGTAATGACTTATAGTTGCGAGTGAATTGTAATTTTAATAATTCTAAATATTTTTGTTTTGCCATGCCTGTAAATTTCTATCCGATAATATCGAGTAAAATCCAGTATAAAGAAATATTTCGAATATGCCCATTTGTATTTATAAATCAAATATTGACAGATTATAAATTCTCAATATATAATTAAGACATGAATGAATTAGAAATCTTCAAGGCTCTATCGAACCCTATACGGCTAAACATCATAAAGTGGCTGAAGGAACCGCAGAATAACTTTCCACCCCAGGGACTCCATGTGCCGGAGGGAGACCGTTTTGACAGAAGTGTCTGTGTTGGATCGATCTGCGAAAAGACTCAGATCTCCCAGTCGACCATCTCGCATTATCTTGATATGATGCAGAGAGCAGGTCTTTTGGAATCGCGCCGTTTCAGCAAGTGGACATACTACCGCCGCAACGAAAGGAACATCAGCCGATTGTCAGAGTTCATCCGTAACTCGTTATAACCGGTCATTATAAGGTATAATAAAGACGGCAGGGAATCCTGCCGTCTATTTTTGGGTTTATGTATCTAATAAACGAGATACATTTTGGAATATTTCATGTAAATTCTCATTTTGAATGCAAAAGCCGGAAAGGACTGTTCACATGATTGAAAAACCATTTATCCTCGCAGGAAAGAAACTCTCCACACGTCTCGTGTTCCCGCCGCTCGCGACCGAAAGCTCAGACGGCGGCAAGCCGAACGAAAAAATCACGCAGCACTACTGCGCCATCGCAGCAAACCCGAACGTCGGCATGATCATCACTGAGCACAGCTACGTCGATCCACAGGGCAAAGCAGACCCGCACCAGATTTCCTTTGCCGACGACTCCGTCATCGACGCACAGAAAGCCATGGTGAAATCCATCCGCAACGTGCGCCCCGACATCTGCCTCCTCGCGCAGATCAATCACGCAGGCGCCAATACACGCAAACTCTACACAGGCATGGATCTCGTCTCCGCCTCTGACATCAAATGGACCAGAGACCAGGCAAGAGCCCTCACCGTCGATGAAATCCACGACCTGGAACAGAAATACATCGCAGCAGCCCTCCGCGTCCAGGAAGCCGGCTATGACGGCGTAGAAATCCACTGCGCACACGCTTACCTCCTGAACCAGTTCTACTCGCCGATCACCAACCACAGAGACGACGAATACGGACCGCAGACCATCACCAACCGCCTCCGCTTTACCCTCGAAATCATCCGAGGCATCAAAGCCAAAGCCAATAAGAACTTCATCGTCTCCGTACGCTTGGGAGGCTGCGACTACAAAGAAGGTGGCAGCACCATCGAAGACGCATGCGCAGCAGCCAAACTCCTCGAAAGAGAACACATCGACCTCCTGAACCTCTCCGGCGGCACCTGCCAGATCTTCAGACCGGGCCACGCAGAACCAGGCTTCTTCACCGACATGTCCGAAGCCGTCAAGAAATGCGTATTCACCCCGATCCTCGTAGCAGGCGGCATCACAACAAAGAAAGAAGCCGACCTCTTCCTCCGTGAAGGCAAAGCCGACCTCATCGGCGTAGCCAGAGCACTCAACGCAGACCCGAAATGGGAAATTTAAAATAAGGAAACTAAATAAGACATTCAAAAAGGACCCCGAAAGAGGTCCTTTTTAGTTACATCGTCTCTGCAACTACCCTGCAGGGCAGTCCGGTCATGCCTTGGTAACGCATAGGGTACGTATTCATTATTACATCTTTATTTAGCAGTTCCTTCAAATTACACATGTTTTCAATGACGAAGACACCATGATCAGCACAGTACTGATCCTTGACAGGATGCTCGCGGCCGCGCCTGATCCCCGCAAAATCCACGCCGATCAATGAAATATGAAGATCGACCAATTTCTCAATCAATTCATCAGACAGCTGCGGATGCTCCTTGAAATACCTTGCACTTCCGTAGCCTTCCTCCTCAATGAATCCTGAGTAAAACATGACAAATGAATCCGCGGGAACTTTCTCCAGATCCACATCAAAGACACCGATATCCCTGTCTTTGATCCCGCTGACATCAAATACGATTCCTCTTCTCTGGGTATACTCTAAAGGAAATTCCTTATTCATTACATCAAAATGAGTTCCCAAATGTCCAGATAAAGATTTCTTATCATGCCCCTGTGCATCCTGTACCATTTTAGGTGTGATTTCAAGCGTTACATCAATTTTCATTACGGTTTCCCCCTTTAGATCTTTGCTGGCTGCTAAATTTTACCAGCACCGATAAAAATCAAGATATGCCCTTAACCTTGCCATGGAAGATGTGAAATGAAAGCCATTTCTTTATTCTTTGTGTTGGATTAAAGTTCTAATATAAATATTATACAATAGCCTCGAGGTGCGAATTTGGAAAGGAGGTAAGATGCCTTTTGCAAACATATCAATCATTGAAAATGATGGCGGTACTATTTTCCAATAAATAGTATACCAATGATGAGAATCAAACGGCTCTATTTTGCATATATTGAACGGTATGTATGAGTTTAAGTGCTAAATAACCTAATATACGATACTTAAATAGCAAATAGCCATAATTAGTATATAATTCAACTTAATTGTGTGCTAAAATGTGTGAAGAATACGTAAGACGTTTGTAAAGGTAATATATATTTGGAAGGAGATGCGTGGAATGAAGTGGAAGGCTATAGTTGCAGGTATGTTAGCAGGTGCAGCTCTGTTAATGGCAGGCTGCGGCGGCTCATCTTCTGGGGATGCAGCAAAATCGGCCAATGCGGCACAGAATTTCAAGGGTAAGAAACTGGTTATGTATGTTTCTTTCCATGAAGATACGGCAAAGGAACTGTCGGACGCATTCAAGAAGAAGACCGGTGCTGATGTAAGCTTTATCCGCCTGCCAACTGGTGAAGCATTAGCTCGTATTCAGGCTGAAAAGGATTCACCGAAAGCGGATGTATGGCTGGGCGGCACAGCAGATGCTCACGCAAAGGCAGCTTCTGACGGACTTCTGTCAGCTTATAAGTCACCGAATGCGAAGATGATTCTTCCGCAGTATCAGGATAAGGATGGATACTGGTATGGCACATACCTGGAAGCTCTGTCCGTCGGCTATAACGAAAAACGTTTCAAAGAAGAATTTGAACCAAAGGGCGTCAAGGCTCCTGAAACACTGGATGATCTTCTGAAACCGGAATTCAAGGGCGAAGTCATTATGCCAGATCCGAGAAAATCCGGAACAGGCAATACATTCATCAGCTCCGTTCTTCAGTCCATGGGCGAAGAAAAAGGCTGGACCTATTTGAAAGCACTGAAAGGCCAGGTAGCACAGTTCACTCCTTCCGGATTTACACCAGCGCAGAAGACAGGTGCCGGAGAATACCTGATCTGCGTCAACTTTGTTTCTGACCAGAATCTGGTCAGCGCAAAGGGACAGAAGATCCACAGCACGATTTACAATAATTCCGGCTGGACGGTCTGCCCTGTTGGCCTGATCAAAGGCGCTGCTGATGCTGATGTAGCTAAAGCATTTATCGACTTTGTACTGACGAAAGAAGCTGGCGAAATCATGGTAAAATCCACTCATGGTATCGCATGCAACCCTGATGTAGCTCCGCCAGAAGGTATGAAGCCTCTGAAAGAGCTCCCACTCTTCAAGGAATATGACCTGATCAAGGCCGGTGCAGATAAGCAGAAGAATTGCGACGAATTCTTCGCAAATTAAATTGGTTCAGATGATGCCTCTGCCTTTCTGGCGGAGGCATTATTGTTCTACAATAGATTTCTTAAATCATTGTAAGGAGTCACTATGAGCGAAAAAGATATAGGGCATGAACATACAGGAGGAATGGCGGAATTCAAGGCCCTCTTAAGGGAGCCGCCGCTCCTTATCAGCATATCCGTTGTATTTTTGCTGTTTGCTGTTTTTATCATTTATCCATTTGTGAAAATACTGCTGGTCCCGGACGGAAGTGACTGGATCCGTGCGCTGACGGAAGAAGAATTTGTCCTTGCCTTCGCGCATACGCTGTATTCTTCCTTCGTGGCAACATTCAGTGCCATCATCCTCGGGTTTCTCTTTGCATACGGCATCCATTATACGGATATGCCATGCAAGCGGTTCTTTCAGGTAGTGGCTCTCCTTCCTACGATGGCGCCGTCTGTCGTGACGGGCCTTGCCTTTATCATGCTTTTCGGCAGGCGCGGATTTATCACCTGGAACCTCCTTCATCTGAAGGTAGACCTGTACGGCCCATTCGGCCTGTGGGTGGCGCAGACTGTTGCATTCTTCCCTCTGGCCTATATCACGATTTCAGGGGTGCTTAAGAGCATCAGCCCGAATCTTGAACTGGCTGCACAGAACCTGGGGGCAAGAGGATGGTATCTTTTCAGGACTGTCACATTGAGGCTGGCAACCCCGGGCATTGCCAGTGCATTTCTTCTGGTAGCCATCAACTCTCTGGCAGACTTCGGCAACCCGATGCTCGTCGGAGGAAATTATCAGGTACTGGCGACAGAAGCCTATACACAGGTCACAGGAGCCTGGGATCTTCCCATGGGCGCCACGCTTTCTGTTTTCCTTGTCATTCCGACACTGATCGTATTCTTCATCCAGAGGTACTATCTGGAAAAGAATTCTTACGTAACCGTTACAGGGAAACCTGTCGCAGGGCTGATCCGCGTCACCACGGGGCCGCTTGCAAAATGGCTTCTCTTTGCATTCTCCATGCTGCTCAGCCTCGGGATCTTAATGATCATCGGAGTCGTATTCCTCTTTGCCTTTACCGTTGCATTCGGGTATGACTACACGTTTACGCTCGAATATTTCAAGGAAGGCGTCATCCACTCCCATGTCATGATCAATTCCTGGGTGGCTTCCATATCGACAGCTGCCATCACGACAGTTCTGGGCATTGCGCTTGCCTTTCTTACCATCCGCAAGAAATTCCCCGGAAGAATGATCATGGATTTCCTTGCCATGCTTCCGGTATCCCTTCCAGGTACATTCATCGGCCTGGCATTGATCCTTGCCTTTAACGACGGACCGCTGGCCATGACGGGTACGCTCGGCATCATTATCCTCGGTATGGCCCTTCGACAGCTTCCTGTCGGATACAGGCAGGCGGTAGCAGGGCTGAAGCAGATCGAGGGCTCGCTGGAAGAAGCATCGACCAACCTGGGCGCGAACAGTTTCACCACATTCCGCAAAATCGTCCTTCCTATGCTGAAAAATTCCTTATCCGTCAGTTTCGTTTATGCTTTCATGCGATCCATGAATACGCTGTCAACTGTTATTTTCCTGGTTTCCCCGGAATGGAACCTGGCATCCATCAATATCATGAGTCTGGCAAATCAGGGATTCCTTCCTACAGCGAGCGCCACGGCAGTAGGGATTATGCTTGTCATTTATGCAACTTTTGGTATCGTGAAGCTCATCTTAAGAGATAAAATCAATATCTTTGATCTGTAAAGAAAGCGGGAATAAAGTATGGCAGACTATGTATTGCAGTTAAAGAATATCAATAAATATTTCGGGAAAAGCCATGTGATCAAGAATGTCAATCTGTCCTTTGAAAGAGGCCATTTCATTACCTTTCTGGGACCATCCGGCTGTGGCAAGACGACACTCCTCCGCATGATTGCAGGATTTTATGAACCCGATGAAGGGGAAATCCTCCTGAACGGAAAGAACGTCGAAAGGATTCCTCCTTATGGAAGAAATACATCCATGGTATTCCAGGAATATGCGCTCTTCCCTCATATGAACGTTTTTGACAACGTATCTTACGGGCTGAAAGTCAAAAAGGTTCCCAAAGATGAAATGATCAAGCGCGTGGAAGATGCACTGGAACTCATGCAGCTCAAAGGGATGAAAAAACGTTTCCCGAACCAGATGTCCGGCGGCCAGCAGCAGCGTGTCGCTGTCGCAAGAGCACTTGTCATGAAACCGGACGTCCTTCTTCTCGATGAACCGCTTTCCAATCTGGATGCGAAGCTCCGCGAAAGCGTCCGTGTCGAATTAAGAACCATCCAGCAGAAAATGGGACTCTCCGTTATTTACGTAACACATGACCAGTCAGAAGCCCTTTCCATGTCGGATGCCGTCGTCGTACTGAAAGACGGCGAAGTCCATCAGGTCGGCACGCCGCAGGAAATCTATTTCGAACCGAAGACACAGTTCGTCGCTGATTTCATCGGCACAACCAATCTCATTTCCGTAGAAGGAAAAGGGAATAACGACGTGGCTTATGGAAATACCGTATTCCATTCCACCAATCCCGTCACCCCGGGTGCCAGGTACATCGCATCCGTCCGTCCGGAAAGCATAAAGATCTCCCTGGAAAAAGCGGAGGGGAAGGTCAATATCAAGACCTCTATCGTAAACCGCATGTTCCTGGGCGAAAAAGTGCGCTACTTCGTCAAGGATGAATTGGACAAGGAATGGATTGTAGACATGTTCGATCCAGGGAAAACGCTTCTCAGCGGTGACGCCTATGTCACGTTCAAAGCGGAAAAAGCATGGGTGATTGAAGACAAATAAGCTTCAACAGACCTTGGGAAAGGAGCTGCCTGGATGTTAGAAGAACTGAAAGAAGAAGTGCTGGAGGCAAATCTGGAACTTCCCCGTCATCATGTCGTGCTTTATACATGGGGGAACGCGAGCGGAATCGACAGGGAAAGAAACCTCATCGTCATCAAACCGTCCGGCGTACCGTATGAATACCTGAAAGCTTCCGATATGGTCGTCGTGAACTTTGAAGGCGAAGTGGTGGAAGGAAATCTGAGACCATCCTCAGATACCAGGACCCACATTGAACTGTACAAGAACTTCCCGGAAATCGGCGGAGTCGTCCACACCCATTCCATTCACGCCGCAGCCTTCGCACAGGCCGGAAGGCCGATCATCCCTATTGGCACGACCCATGCAGACTATTTCTACGGACCCGTTCCCTGTACCAGACCCCTCACGAAAGAAGAAGTGGAAGACGACTACGAAAGAAATACGGGAAAAGTGATCGCTGAAACCTTCCGTGATCTCAAGATTGATCCTAAATCCACGCCCGGCGTACTCGTCAGAAACCATGGCCCGTTCACATGGGGGAAAGATGCCAAAGAAGCTGCATACCATGCAGTCGTCCTGGAAACAGTCGCAGAAATGGCCCTCAAGACATTTCTTCTCTCGCCGGATGCAAGGATACAGAACTACATCCTGAAAAAACACTACGAAAGAAAACATGGACCCCATGCCTACTATGGGCAAGTGAAATAATTTAAAAAAGAGTGGCGCGATGCCACTCTTTTACTATGCATGAAAGGCCCGAGGCTCTTGGATATTCTCATTTTCCCATCACACTCCATGGTATAATGGGAGGAGCAAAGGAGCTTGTTATGTCTACTAAAAATACCCCACTCACATTAAACGCGACGTATACGATCGAGATCCGCGATCTTGGTGTCCATGGCGAAGGCATCGGATCGGCGGAGAATTTTACTGTCTTCGTTCCGGGAGCTCTTCCTGGAGAGACGGTGAAGGCGAAGATCATCCTGATCAAGAAATCGTACGCTTCCGGGAAACTCATTTCCGTCGAGAAGCCGTCTCCCTACCGTGCGGTGCCCCAGTGCCCGGTCTATGATTCCTGCGGAGGATGCCAGATTTCCCATCTGACCTACGAGGGCCAGCTGGCAGCGAAGGAACGCCGCATGAAGGACGTCATGGTCCGCATCGGCAAGGCAAGCGAAGACGTCGTCCTTCCGATTCTTGGCGCGCCGCATGAATGGAATTACCGAAATAAAATGGCCGTCCCTGTCGGACAGGTGACAGGCGGCCCCGTTCTTGGCTACTACCGCCAGGGCACGCACCAGATCGTCCCGATTCAGGAATGCCTCATTCAGGAAGAGGAAAACAACCGCCTTCTCCGCTTTGCGGAAGATTTCATGATCCGCCATCCCATTACCGGCTACAATGAGAAATCCGGAAAAGGCTGCGTCCGCCACGTCATGGGGCGTGTCGGCGATAATGGGGAAGTCATGGCCGTCATCGTGACCGCCACCGAAAACCTGCCGAAGAAGGACCTCTGGGCTGAAGAAATCCAGAAAGCCCTCCCCGAAGTCGTTTCTCTTTACCACGATGTCCAGAATAAGAAACGCAACGTCATCTTAGGACCGGAAATCCACCACATCTGGGGAAGAAAGACCCTCACCGCATCCCTCTGCGGCATTGCCTTCGAAGTATCGCCATTTTCCTTCTTCCAGGTCCACAAGGCCCAGGCAGAAGTCCTCTACCAGAAAGCCTTGGATGCCGCTGACCTCAAAGGCGGGGAAACCGTCATCGACGCCTACTGCGGCACAGGCACCATTTCCCTCTGCCTTGCGAAAAAAGCACGCCGCGTCATCGGCATCGAAATCGTCAGGGAAGCCATCGAAGACGCTAAGAAAAATGCCGCATTCAACCATATAGAAAACGCCGAATTCCACGCCGCCGACGCAGGCCTCCTCATGCCGAAACTCTACGAAGAAGGCCTTCGCCCCGACGTCATCGTCATGGACCCCGTCAGAGCCGGATGCAGCGAAGACGTTCTCAAAGCCGCCGCAGGCATGCAACCCGCCCGCATCGTCTACGTCTCCTGCAACCCCGCCACCTTCGCCCGCGACGCAGAGATCTTGGGCCGCTTAGGCTACTACAAACTCCAGTCCGTCCAGCCCGTGGACATGTTCCCACAGACCACTCACGTTGAGTGCGTAGCTTTGATGTCTAGGACAGGAAAGTAAAAACGCTGGAAAGTGTAGTAAATAAGCTATTTCCACTATTTTGAGATTAAAAATGAGAAATTCAAAATCGGAGTTTCATCACCCCATGGGAACATATCAACGCAATCCATTTTTTGATAGTTTAGACGGTGGGTTGGATAATGGGCTCATGAGTGTATAAGTTGGATGTTTTGTGGAAAAATGGTTTTGTGAGTGAGCAGGTTGGATGTAAGAGGGAATGAAAATGAGACAAGAGTATACAGCAATAGCTACATTGACAGTGGATACGTTTATGGCAAAGGGTATTAAATGTAAAATTCAGTTGCCAGGAAGAATGGGAAGTGTAAAAATACACTTATATCCGATGAACGATATATGGAACAATATACAGCCATACTTTAAATTCAAATTTGATGCGTATATAGGTGATAGTAAATTTCACAGTGATGAAGCTTATGTAATCAAGTCTGAATGTAAATATTATAGTAAAGAAGTAAATGAGTGCTATGTAGAATTACAGGCTAACGATTTTTTTATTGCAGACACAGTTTCTTGGGAAATAGAATCGTGTTCATCAATAATATTTTGGATTAGTCCAAATGATAAGATTCAGGTACCACAAATAATCAACCAAATGAATGATGGAACAGTTGAAGTTAATCATTGTAATAAAGAAAATTTTAAATTTAAATTACACGATGATATATTTGTTCAATTTGATAAAATGTATGACTATGAGAAAAAAGGAAAAGGATATGCTGCAAGTCCTTATTTAATTGCAATAGTTACTGGGAATATCGCAATTACTAATCTTTCTGATGTTCTCCTTAAAATTAAACCGATGCTAGACGAATTTTTGCTATTGATATCTTTTGCATTTCGAACTTGCATTGTATGGACTGGGTTTGAGCTAACGTTAGGAAATCATCAACATTGTACTTATTATCGTGGCAATTGTTTGTTCCCTGATGGCAAAGGACGCCCTTCAATTCGTGATGGTGTTGTGGAATTTAGAGAGTTCAAAAATTTTATGGATCATATATATCCGATTTTTAAAAAATCTACATATAAAGAATCGCTAAAACATGCAATATATGTACTTTGTCCATGGAACAGTCAAAATATTATTCTTGAAGAAAATTATTTAATACTTTTTGCTGCACTAGAGGCGATTGTTCTTACGTATCGCCGTACGGTAAATAGAGAATTTATTTTAAGTAAAGATGAATGTAAAAGTTTAAATAAAGCAGTGAAAAATACTATACATCATGAAGTTAAAGACAAAATTAAACGTGGTGAACTATATTCAAAATTACCTGAATTAAATCGAGTAGCTTTGCGAACAGTTTTTGATGACTTCTGTAAAGATAACTCTATAGATTTATCTTCACTTTGGCCCGTCTTTGAAAAATCAGATCATAAGCCAGGCTTATCTGATATTAGAAATAAACTTGTGCATGGAGATACACAAGAAATGTTGGGATTTCTTTCATATGCGCATGAACATTTGCAATATGTTTTGGAACGTATTGTATGTAGCTTATTAAATTGGCCATTAGAAAGAACAGAAATAAATTCTGGGATATTGAAAAGAGAAATTGTTAGCGTAAACAAATTTTTGTTGATCAAAGAAGATGCGGAGAAACAATTTAAAACATAAATTGTTTATTAATACCTGTTTTTATCGTGTGTTAAAAAGTAGAGAAAATTTAAATATTTTATTGGTTGCAATATTTTTAGGGGGGAGTAGATATTAATGAATATAAGGAAAATAAAAATTGAAAATGTTCGTGGAATATCATCAAGAGAATTTTCTTGTTGCGTATGTCCTAATATGCCAACTTTTTTTGTTGCCCCTAATGGATTTGGAAAAACTTCTATTGCTACTGCTTTTAATTCTATGAAGCGTGATAGAATTGAAATTCCAGATGATAATAAATTTCAAAATAACTCATCAGCTTTACCAGAAGTAGAAATAACGGATGATGGTGGACATATATATACTGCAAATTCAACATTCAATACAATAACAGATACATTTAGTATAGAAGTTATTAGTGGCCAAGTTAAACCAAAGGCTACTACGAGAAATTTTGGAGGATTTACTTCTTCCATTCCAGAACTAGTGATTGAACCTATAGAATTATATAGTCATATACCTGATAGGTGTGAGTTTGATTACTCGGTTTCTAGTATAAAACATCAACTGGGGACTAGTGTCGGTAAATTGTTTCTTAATTTAAACTCGGAGATTAAAAAAAATGATTTTGTTGATAATTTTTACAGCTTAAAAAATGATTTTGAAAAATTAGGAAACACTCGAAATAAGAGAAAAATAGAATCTTTTTTGGACGAGATTAATAGAATAAATAACACTGCGGCATATATTGAACACTGCTCAATAAATACAGCAACACCTTTATTGAGTATTACACCAATTAATGAAATAATTAATAAATTCAGTTATTTATTTGAAGGTTATTCTGCAAATAAAAAATTGGCTAATGTTATTCAATTACTATACATATATGACAAAAACAAACAGACACTTCCACATATAATAAATTACTATAAATTTCTCTCCGATAAAGAGAAAATTGATGAGTTACTTGAATTTTTTAATTGCACATGGAAAAATATTAGAACGTCACAAAAAGCGGGAAAACTTTTAATAGAATTTCCAAAGGCAAATCAAATCTCTAATGGTGAACGTGATGTATTATGTTTTATAGGAAAACTATTTGAAGTTCGCAATAAATTATTACGAAAAAATAAAGCTATACTTATGATTGATGAAATATTTGATTATTTAGATGATGCAAATTTGATTGCAGCCCAATATTTTCTTGTCAAATTTATTAACTACTTCAAAACATGTGAAAAAGAACTGTTTTTAATTATTTTAACCCATCTAGATCCTATGTTTTTTAATACATATAGTTTTTCAATAAAGCATGTTGTTTATTTGGATCAAACTACAACAATACGGAATAAATATAAAATCAATAATTTACTTAAAGATAGAAAAAAATGTCAAAGTGAAAATCGAGAAATTTATAATAACATTTCTTCAAACTATCTACATTACTCAACTAGTAATACGTCTGAAATACAGTATTTGCGATCTCTGGGTGTTGAATCTCCTTTACATACACCAGAAGGATTTCGACAAAAATCATTAGAAGAATTAGAACATTATCAAAATGATGAAGATTATGATCCAATTTTAGTTTGTTGTGGATTACGAATTTATATTGAAAAAAATGCTTATAAACAGTTATTACCAGAACAACAAAGAAATTTTTTATTAACAAATACAACAAGGGAGAAGCTTACATTTGCAAAAGAAAATGGTGCTGATATTCCGGAGGTACATTTTTTACTTAGTATTATATATAATGAAGCAATGCATCTAGACCAGCAATGTCAAAAAATTAACCCTATTACTTGTAAATTACGTAATAAGGTTATTCGTCATATGATTACGGAGCTAAGATGTTCTTAGTTTACATCCACTGTCACACCTGATTTGAATTCTACGGTACAGCTATCCTCAAACACCGTAATGGTTTCAATTAACTGCCGGACGAGGTGCTCATCGAACTGGGTGATGGCAGTGGATGTTGTTTTTAGGAATGTAGCCATAGCCTCTATGCGGCAGCGGATTTCATCCTGATTAGCACTTTTCGCCAGTGTCTGTTGTTTTTGTTCGCGCAGGTGGTAGATTTCTTCGGCAACATCGTCGTAACCAGCCTTGGAACTTGCCAGTTTTACAAGCTGTGTTTGCAGTTCTTCCAGGCGGGTATCGATAGCTGCTAGCGTTTCATCATTGTTATGGCTGAGAACGGTTTCAATATTATGCTGCAACATGGTAAGAAAATCCTTCTTCTCGCATAGTACCTGATTAATGGCCGTTAGGCAGACCTGCTCGAGTGCAGATTCAGATATGGTGCGGGCATCGCATTTATCAGTATGGTCTACTCGATTGACGCAGCGCCAGACAATAGATTTCTTTCCTCGGTTGTTCCAGTGTATCCGACGGAATATCTCGCCGCATTTACCGCAGCGTATCCGTTGGGAAAAACAATGGTTGCTGCTATAGGTCAACTTCCTGCCGTTTTTCAAGTGAATAGAACTTCGCCGTACCATTTCTTCCTGTACCTGCAGAAAAATGTCGCGGGGGATAATGGCTTCATGGTTATCTTTTACATAATACTGTGGCATGATGCCAGTATTCTTGACGCGCTTTTTGGTAAGAAAATCCACCGTATAGGTTTTCTGCAAGAGGGCATCACCCATATATTTTTCATTCTGCAAAATCTGTCTGATATTACTGTCCCGCCATTTGGTGTGGCCGGCACCGTTTTTCAACCCGTCCGCTGTCAAGTTGCGGGCGATTTTTAGCATACTGGCACCTTCAAGGTATTCCCGGTAAATGCGTTTTACAATTTCTGCTTCCTCCGGAACTACGACCATGCGTTTATTTTCATCCTTGGCATACCCGAGAAAATGATTGCAGTTGATTTGTACTTCGCCCCGTTGGTAGCGGTACTGCAGGCCCAGCTTCACATTCTGGCTGAGAGACTGGCTTTCCTGTTGGGCTAGGGATGCCATAATAGTAAGCAGCACTTCGCCTTTAGAGTCCATCGTATTAATATTTTCTTTTTCGAAAAAGACGGGAATGTGTTTGTCCTTTAACTGCCGGATATATTTCAGGCAGTCCAGCGTGTTCCGGGCAAACCGGCTGATGGATTTGGTAATAATCATATCAATCGTACCTGCCATGCAATCTTCGATCATGCGGTTGAATTCATCCCGCTTTTTAGTATTGGTACCGGATATCCAATCATCAGCATAGATTCCGGCCAGTTTCCAATCTGGGTGATTGTGGATGTAGGTGGTGTAGTGTTCAATTTGTGTTTCATAACTGGTGGCCTGCTCGTCACTGTCGGTAGAAACCCGGCAATAAGCAGCCACACGGCATTTTGGCTTTTCTTCAGTATGGTTTCGGTGTAGATATGTTCGTGCCGGAATGATTGTGACATTCCGCGTCTGTAATTCCATGTATGGATTCCTCACTTTCTATTAAACTGTATGCATATTCGGCTTGCTGAAACGGATCAGTATAGGTCTGCGTTTTTTCTGCAAGGGAGAAGGTGGTGGGGTATAGGACCGGGGATACCTTTTTAGGTTCCCGGATACGTCCCAGCTTTTTGGCCCGGCTGGTGATTTCCTTTTGTGCAGCAGTAAACGTATCGGCATCAATAATGGCCGGATAATAATCATCCCCGATATAGTGCGTCGTTTGCAGGATATGGCGGATGCCACTGTGGGAAACGTGAATTGTTGCTTCTTTCGCTGCCGTAGTCAGTGCAGCTCCGGCAAGATAGGTTTGGAACAGCACTCGTATTTTTTTGGCTTCCTCCACATCCACTATTGCTTTGCCATTTTTAATCCGGTACCCAAACGGTGTATGGCTCATCACTTATACCAGCCTTTCCCGTAGCGTAATGCCGCATTTTAACTTAAAGCCGATTTCTGTTCGAGAGTAGACCAGAATTTGTTCTACAAATTGCTGGAATATTGCCCCATCAAAGCCCGTTAGCATTTTCGCCTTACAAGTATACTGTAGTAATTTTCTCGTTTCGTGTACTGTTTTATTATCGTCACTCAAAAAATCCACAAGGGAATCCTTTTGATGCTGCCATTGTTCAGCTTCCTGCAGCAGTTCGTTATTTCCTTTCTGGTACATCGCAGGCTCTAGATATTTTTTCGCCAGCAGGTACGCCAGTGTTTTTTGATGCTCGGCATTTTCCGCCAGCTTTGTGTCTAGATCTTGAATGACGGTGATGCTGTCGTCCGAATGGAGGGTACGCAAACTAGCAAGAAGCGGTTTTAAAACAAAGGCATGACCAAAGATGAGCTTATTCATTATCGTAACAAAAGCATATTCCAGTGCCGTTTCTTTGATGTATTTTAACGAACATTTTGTGGCATCTGCTACATGGGTGGCGCAGCACCAAGCTACATAGGAATTGCGACCGCCTTGGATCCGCCGTTTGAAGGTGGCGCCACATTGTTGGCATCGAATGATACCGGAAAATGGATAACGGTTCTGATACTTTTTATTCTGTGGCAGCGCACCTTTTTCTTTGCCACGCTGTCGGATGACCTGCTGGGCCGCTTCAAACATGTCTTTGGTGATGATAGCTTCGTGGTGGTGTTTCACCCGGTATTTATCTTTCTCACCATGGTTATGATGACGATTAAAATGTGAATCGGTATAGGTTTTCTGGAAAATAGCATCCCCAGTGTAATTCTCATTTTTCAATATGCCACGAATGGTTGTTGAAGTCCAATGGGTACCGCGTTTAGCCGGAATTTCCTTTGCATTTAATTCCTTGGCAATGGCATCCGTGCCAATACCGGCGAGTGTTTGATCAAACATAGCTTTTACAATCGTAGCCTGTTCAGGCTGCAGCACCAATTTTCCCTCTATTACATCATACCCATATGGGGCGTAAGCAAGTTTAAAGGTGCCATTTTGGAAACGACGCTGTATGGACCAGGTGCTGTTTTCGGCAATCGATACCGATTCATTTTCCGCTAGGCCGCTTAGAATCGATAGCATGAGCTCGCTTTCCATCGATCCGGTATTTAGGTTTTCCTTTTCAAAATAAATATAAACGGTAAGCTCCAGTAATTTACGTACCAGTTCCAGACAATCGGTGGTATTGCGGGCAAATCGGCTGATAGACTTTGTCACAATGAAGTCTATTTTTTTATGCTCGCAATCGTCTATCAGGTGGAGTAGGGCTGGGCGCTTTTCTTTTTTCGTGCCGGTAATACCTTCATCATAATAAATACCGGCAAACTCCCAGTCCGGATTTGCCGTAATGTAGGCTTCATAGTGCTTTCGTTGTGTGGCAAGGCTGACTAATTGCTCCTCACTATCAGTGGATACCCGGCAATAGGCTGCTACCCGCAGCTTATGTTTTTGCGTAGGAAATACAAGCTGGCCTCCGATTTTTGTCACCGTTTTCATGGATTTTCACCTCCTTGTAGTGTGACATAGTACCTCTATATGCCGGATATATCAAGGAATAGGGGGCAATATGGCTGCTAATACCGGTGAAAATGTTTTTCGGTTTACTGCCGTTATTTTGGCAAATTCATCAGCAGAAAGCAGCCCTTTATGGAATAGGGACTGCAGTATGTGTTGGGCACGGATATAATCGACTTCGTGCTGCAGTTGTTCCTGCGATATTGACTTTGATTCAGCTTGTATCTCGCCTGCTTCGAGTGTATGGCTGTCGTTCATAGCAAATCATCTCCTTACAGATAGGCCATGAAATAGGGGAAAGTAAACCTATTTTGTTAGCCTTTATATCTGTAGTCGATCAAACAAGCTGCTATTCGAACCCAAGACATAAAAAAAAGACCTGCCAGAGTGATGAGAGACTCTAGCAGGTCCATGGTAGATATTCTTATTTTCGCAGCTGCTTCAATGCTTCCTGCAGCCGGTCCGGTATGGGAAGTCTCATCCGTGCGGCATTTTCCACAATAGAAAGTCCTTCATTGGATAGATAGAACAAGATGGTGGCTGTCCGTAAGGCACTTCCGGAGCCGAGCATCGTCGCATCCAACGTATGAGCGACACCGACGAGTACAAAAAGAAGCACCTTCCGGCAGATGCCTATAAAGCCAATCTCACTGGATAGCCGCCGTTCCCTGCAGGCGCATAACACGCCAGTGACATAATCCATGCAGACAAACGTCAGCAGGGCATAGAGCAGATTGTCAAAGCCGCCGATGAACCAACCCAGCCAGGCACCGATCGCCGCACACCCGATTCGTATTTCATTCCATGTCATTCGTATCACCCCGCCAGGGTAGCCTTGATTTCCAGATACTGGTCCCCGTATTTTACATTATCGATAAACTGGATGTTGTATTTCTGCCCGCGGAACTTGATGAACCATGTTTCCGTAATATCCGAGCGGTACCGGATAACAAATGATACATCCTTTTCCAGGTGCACGGCTGCGGCGAAGAAATACTCTCCGCCGTGGATATTAGTCACCTTGGCCCATGTACTGCCCTTGCTGACCAAATTACTGTAATAGCCACCCTGCCCGTCGGAGACATCTTCTTCCACCAGCAGCTCGATCCGCTGCTTCATTTCCCCGATATCCATCAGAACACCTCATCCCGGTAGGAAAACAGCATGGCCCGCATGAGCTTGATCATGGCATCGAAGTCCGCCGTATCCCGGTTCTCGTACAGATAGGCCACGCCATACAGGATGGCCGTCTTGATGTCCTCCGGCAGTGTCGTGTAGTCGCTTAACGGATGGCGCAGTACATTTTCCACCGTCGTGGTGGAGGACTGGATCAAATTGTCGATCAAAGCATCCTCCACATCATTATCAATACGCAGGTATAATTTAGCTTCATCCCGTGTTACTGCCATGCTGTCACCTTCCTTCTGTTATTTGCTGGCCTGCTTGAGCGTTTTGATGGCTTCCGGCAAAACAATCTTGGCATCGACACGCTGGGAGCCGAGAAAGCCGACCTGACCGGTAACCGCGTATAATTCGTTCAAACGCTTAAAGGTGCGGCCCTGCCTGTCGGCAATCCAGTAGTAGGAGAAGTCCCCGAACAGCACCGTCTTGGCATCGGCTGCCATCTGCGGCATATACCGGCTGGTAACGACCGGGCAGTTCAGAATTTTATCCGGTACATCGGCACTGACGGAAGGCTGCCAGATATACTGGCCCTGCGTATCCTTCAGCTTCCGGATGGCCTTTACGGTGCTTTCATGCAGCAGCAATGTAGCCGACTTGCGGTACGGTTCGCGGAGCGAATAGTACAACTCAATCAAATCGTCAAAGGTAATCGCCGTAGCAGAGGCGGCAGTCGAGCCATCCGAAGCACCGGCGACATCGACGAGGATGCCGGACGGACGATCCGTTCCGGTGCCGGTAAGAAAGGCTTCTTCTTCGGCATTGCCCAGCCTGCGGGCAAATTCCTGCGCCATATATCCTTCCAGGTCGAAGGCGGAATCGTTCAACAGCTCCTCGGATACCTTGACGAGCGTACCCAGCTTATGCGCCCCGATGGACACCTGGCCGAAGGTGGTGTTGCTTTCGGTGTAGGCGGCTTCTTCATCCGTCCATGCAGCGGTTCCCTCGCTGGCAACGACCGGAATCTTATGGTCGCCGCTGGCGGTCTGGATCACATGGGACAGGGAGCGCAGCACATTTTCTTCGGCAAGCATCTGGATCAGCGTCCGTTCGAACTCGTCCGGTACGAGGTAGCCGCCCTGGGGATCGGCCCCTTCCTTTAAGGTGTTGCGGATTTCCGGACGGGACTTGCCGCGCATGCTGTCCCAAAAGGCAGGGGCATAAGCGTCGCTGAACCTGCCATGCTTAGTTACATCCTGCTTTGCAGGCTGGTTGACGATAGCACTTGAGGTCGGCCTGCTTAATTCGAGATCAATGGCCGCCTGCGTTTTCAGTCGGTCGATTTCCTTGCCCAGCGCCATGACATCGGCTTCCATCTTATCGTAGGTGGCAGCATCTTCGGTGGAAAGCGTGTCACCGGCTTCCTGCTTTTCATCCAGGAAGGCCTTGGCCTGCTCCCAGATGTTGGCGCGTTTTTCCTGCAGTTCTAATAGTTTACTCATGTTAGTACCTCCATTTAATGTGTTAAGAGCGACAGTCGCTGCTGCAGCGACGCTACGGATATAATTGTTCGGCTTGCTGCCGGTGTTGATTTAGTCTGTTTGGCGATGGCCTTGTTCAACAGCGCATTGGTAACCTGTCGCCGAGAAAAAGAGTAACTTCCCATACTGGCAGCGTCATGCATCTGTGTATTGGCATCGTTCGTCAGTACAGTATCGGCAAAACCAAGCTCGATCGCTTTTCCTGCATTCATCCAGGTCTCGGCATCCATCAGATGGGATAATTGGGTGCGGGAAAGGCCGGTCTTTAATTCATAGGCATTGATAATGGACTCCTTGACCTCGGATAACATGGAGATGGCCCGTTCCATTTCATCGGTGTCGCCCATGGCGATCGTGAACGGATTGTGGATCATCATCAATGCAGTCGGTGCCATATTGACGGTCGTGCCTGCCATGGCAATCACAGAGGCCGCCGAAGCCGCGATTCCGTCGATATTGACGTGAACCTGACCGGCATAATTCATCAGCATGGCATAGATCTGGCTGGCCGCTACGCAGTCACCGCCGGGCGAATTCAGCCACAAGGTGACATTGCCCTTCCCGGATGCCAGTTCGTTTTTAAACAGTTTCGGTGTTATCTCGTCATCAAACCAGCTTTCTTCGGCAATAGTACCGTCAATGATAAGGATGCGTCCGGTATCGTCATCGGTATTCCAGTTCCAAAACTTCTTCATGGTTTTTTCCCCTCGCTTTCGGTATAAAATTTTCCTGCCTGATCCAGCGGCAGCATATTACCGTTGACCAGGTACGTATCACCGCCCTGTTCGGCAGGGATGCGGTTCATATCCTCAAGCTCCCGGATGTCGTTGGCGGAGAGCCAGCCGTTCTGCCTGCCGATGGCATACCCGTTCATGCGGCTCTGGTAGTCGCCGCGCAGCAGACCGTCCACATTAAATTTTGTAAAGATTTGTGCGCGTTCCGATGGCAATACCAACTGCTGGTTCATGGCCTGTTCCCAGCGGACGCACCAGGGATTCAAGGTATATTTGACAAATTCCAGCGACTGCTGCTCGATATTGGAGAAGGTGGACTTTTCCAGATCCCCGACCATATGCGGCGGCACCCGGAAGATACGGGCGATTTCGTCGATCTGGAACTTCCGCGTTTCGAGGAACTGCGCCTGATCCGGCGGGATGGATAACTGCTGGAAGGTCATGCCTTCCTCCAGCACGGCTACATTGTGCCGGTTCGTGCCGGAAAATTGGGCATGCCAGCTTTCCCGCAGTTTGACCGGATCTTTCACGATGCCCGGATGTTCTAAGATGCCGCCCGGTGTAGCACCGTTGGCAAAGAATAACGCACCGTACTGCTCGGCTGCCAGCGACATGCCGATGGCGTTCTTGGCCATGGCGATCGGACTATAGCCGATGAGTCCGTCAAACCCAAGCCTCGGAACATGCAGCACCTCATCCTGCGACAAGACAATCTGCTGGCAGCGGTTATCCGCACCGAACTCGTCCGAGTCCTTGGAGTAGGTGTAAATAAGCTGACCGTTCGCGGCCCGGCTGACATCCATCTTGCTGGGAAGCAGCGGGTACAGTGCAATCGGCTGCCCGGTGCCGTTCCGGATGATCTGCGCATAGGCATTGCCCCATAGAAACAAAAGAAGCTGCAAGAATCCTTTATTTTCAAGGTCTTACAGCTTCTTTTTATGTATTTTGTCGCTTATTTGTCGCTTAAACCTACAGTACGTTATCGAATGATAATGAACAATATTGCATATTACCTAGATTCCCGATCTACATAACAAGGATTCAAGAGAGCATTGCCTCAAATTAA
>ENA-OPXH01000544-OPXH01000544.1-human-gut-metagenome-genome-assembly--contig:-NODE-544-length-33176-cov-2.683011_pt1 | contig 33176 bp, 26 predicted proteins | sample MGYA00241521_ERZ502034 | MGnify/ENA primary metagenome ERZ502034 (study PRJEB25962, sample SAMEA2042103) | human gut metagenome | biome: human gut; feature: human-associated habitat; material: faeces... | reverse complement strand
GATTCCCGGCGAAGATACAAAAAAGCTGTAATGATTATCATTACAGCTTTTTTGTATCTTATAAATGAAGAGAGCCAGAGATTACTCTGGCTCTCTTCATTTATAAGATAGTTCACTAACTTACTTTTTTGAGGATGCAGCTTCTTGTGCTTGTTCCTTTTTTTGCTTACGACTTTGTAATTCATAAGCAATAGGAACAGCCATGAAGAGTGTGGAAAGAGTACCTATAATTACACCTAATAACATAGCGAATGTAAAGCTACGGATTGTATCTCCTCCTAATACAAAGATGCATATCAAAACAATTGCTGTACTCAATGATGTACTGATAGTACGAGATAATGTACTATTTAGAGCATCGTTAATGACGATAAATTTGTCTCGTTTTGGATAAATATTGGCAACTTCTCGAACACGGTCAAATACAACAACTTTATCATTTACTGAGTATCCAATCACAGTTAGAATAGCAGCAATAAAAGATTGATCGATTTCCATGGAGAATGGTAAGATTCCATAGAATATAGAATAGAAGCCGATGATAATGACAGTATCGAATGCCAATGCAACTAAGGTTCCTACACTAAACGAGATGTCTCGGAATCGTAATAAAATGTAAAGAGCAATAGCAATAAGGGAGAATAATACTGCCCAGAATGCTGCAATTTTAATATCATCAGCAATACTTGGTCCCACTTTTTGAGTACTCATGATATGCTGGTCTTTAAATTGAGCTAGAGATTCATCTCCAATTAAATTACCATTTTTGATTGAGCGATATATTTTACCTTCAATTTCTTCGTCAATTCCATCGGAACTATCCATAATTTTGTAATTGGTAGAGATACGAACTTGGTTGTCACTACCAATTGTGATTACGGATAAAGTGCTTCCTTCAAATTCCGGTTTTAGCAAGTTTGCAATTTCTTGGGTATTTACAGTTTTATCAAAACGAACTACATAGTTACGACCTCCAGTGAATTCAATACCTTGATTCAATCCTTTGATTGTAAATGAGATAGCTCCAATTACTACTAATATCCCTGCTACAGTGTATCCGATTTTGCGTTTTCCAAGGAAATTGATATTTGGATGAGCCAATAAATTCTTTGTCAAAGAAGTCGTAAATGTCAAATTCTTGAACCATCCTTTTTCAAGACCTTTTTCAAATACTAAACGCGTTAGGAATACGGCTGTAAAGAATGACATAATAATACCAATAATCAATGTGGTTGCAAAACCCTTGATCGGTCCTGTTCCGAAGAAGAATAGGATAATACCGGTAATAATAGATGTTAAGTTTGAGTCAAAGATTGCAGAAAATGCATTTTTGTAACCGTCGGTAATTGCAGATTTTAGGTTTTTGCCTAATCGGAGTTCTTCTTTTGATCTTTCAAAAATAAGTACATTTGCATCCACGGCCATACCTAATGATAATACTAACCCTGCAATACCTGAAAGTGTAAGTACAGCTTGGAATGATGCCAATACTCCTAAAGTAAAGAACATATTACAGATAAGTCCTCCATTGGCAATCAATCCTGGTACTACACCATATACGCTGATCATGTAAACCATTAACAATATAAGTGCGAAAATGAATGACATGATACCGCTTTGTATAGCTTCTTGTCCTAATGACGGACCGATAATATCTTCTTGTACAATTTTGACAGAAGCTGCCATTTTACCGGATTTCAGTACATTAGCTAAGTCTTTTGCTTCTTCTGGAGTAAAATTTCCAGATATTTGTGAACTACCTCCTGATATTTCTGTATTTACTACAGGGAAAGAATACACTTGATTGTCAAGGACAATAGCGATACATTTTCCAATATTTTCACGAGTAAGTTGTTCCCATATTTTAGACCCTTCAGCATTCATCGTCATGCTTACAACTGCTGAGTTAGTTGTACGGTCAAAATCTTCCCGGGCGTCAGTGATAACGTCTCCTTCCAATGGGGGACGACCTCCATTCGTCGCTTTTAATGCTACTAATTGATAATATTGTTCTTTTTCATCAATTGCTTTCACTGTCCATTTAAACATGATATTGGCAGGTAACAATTCACGAACTTGAGGTATTTGCAAATAACGGTTGACTGCCGCTGTATCGGAATAATGCGCTATTCCGACTGCAGGACTTTGACTGACTGCACCCTGTTGGGAAACGTTGAGTTGCAACTTAGCGAATAATGGATTCTGTTTTTTCCAAGTTTCAATTCTTTGCTGGTCGCTTTCTGTCTTATTTAATTCTTTTTTGATTTTTTGAGCAACACTATCTTGAACATTAGTTGGATTTTGTGCTAAAGTTGTACTATCAACGCTTGCTGTGGTATTTTTTACTACGGATGTGCTATCTATTGTAAGATTTTCTGCTTGAGCAATGATATCGTTTGCTGCAGCCAATTGATTGTAGAACTCACTTAAGTTATAAGTTTCCCAGAATTCAAGGTTAGCACTTCCTTGCAGGAGTTTTCTAACACGTTCAGGTTCTTTTACACCGGGAAGTTCGACTAAGATACGTCCGTCTTTTTCCAAACGTTGAATATTAGGAGCGACAACCCCGAAACGGTCTATACGCGTACGAAGAACGTTGAACGAATTGTCGATAGCGTCATCCAACTCGGAACGAAGAACTTTGAGTACTTCATCATTTGTTGCATTTGGTGTAATCTTATCTTTTAATTGATACGTGCTAAAAATAGCTGCTAAACGGACATTTGGGTCCAGTTTTCTATACTCATTGTAAAATGCTGATAAGAAATCTTTGTTTTCGGCTTGGTTAGCTGTTGCGATAGCTAAAGCTTTGTTGAAATTGGGGTCGAGGTTATTGTTCGAAAGAGATTTGAGAACGTCTGCTACAGAAATCTGTAAAGTTACATTCATACCACCTTTTAAATCTAGACCGAGGCCAATTTCCATTTCACGGCACTGTTTAAAGGTATAATACCATAAATACACTTTTTCAGTCGAAATAGAGTCCATGTATTGGGCATACTTCGTGCTATCTCCGTTTGCGTATTCTTCCGCTTTATTCGTCTGATATCGGGTTACCAGAGAGAATGATAGGTAAAATAAGCATACTAGCGTAAGTAATACCGCAAAAACTCTAATAAATCCTTTGTTTTGCATAAGATTATTACTTTATGATTTTTATTTAATTTGATTATCGCATTTTTAATAAGGTGCAAATATATGTTTTTTTTCAATTCGGCTAACAAAATGTTTGATTAATTTGTGTTTGTTATTATTATTCAAGGGTAGAAAAGATGCTTTTGTGACTTTTAATACTTCTTTTTTGTATCTTTACGGTCATTAATTTACAGGATAAAGTTATAAAAATGCGAAAAGAAAAAGATTCGATATATATTCCGATGATTTTAGTATTGGTACTAGTCGGAGGCTTTATATCATCATGTGCGAATATGGCACGACCTGGTGGGGGGCCAAAGGATGAGACACCTCCAGTGTTTGTAAAAAGCGATCCTTTGCCGAATCAAATAAATGTAAAGAAGAATAAAATAGAAATAGAATTCGACGAGATTGTTTTGGTGGAAAAGGCGACGGAGAAGGTGGTTGTTTCTCCTCCACAAAAGGAGATGCCGCTTATTCGTACTTCTGGGAGAAAAGTGATTGTAGAATTAAAAGATTCTTTGAGACCGAATACTACATATACAATAGATTTTGCAGATGCAATAGTTGATAACAATGAGAAAAATGTTTTAGAAAATTTTAGTTTTGCTTTTTCTACGGGGTCAATTATTGATACATTACAGGTTTCTGGTATATTATTAAATGCCGAAAATTTGGAACCGGTGACGGGCATGCTGGTAGGATTGCATTCGAATCTTAATGACTCGGCTTTTACTAAAACTCCATTTGAGCGTATTGCTTCTTCTGATGCTCGTGGTTATTTTTCGATACAAAATGTCTCTCCCGGAACATACCGTATATATGCATTGAAAGATTTAAATCGGGATTATCGATTTGATAATGCGACAGAAGATATAGCTTTTACAGACGTAACTGTAGTGCCATCAGTAGAAACCGTGATACGGCCAGATACAATTTGGACTGATAGTGTAACTATAGACACAATAATGATGAAGCAGGTAGTTCTTTACCATCCTGATAATATCTTATTGAAATCTTTTAATGAAAATTTTAAAAATCATTATTTGGAAAAAAGCGAGCGTCTTTCTCCTCAAAAAATGTCTTTATATTTTTCAGCTCCAAATGACACTTTGCCAAAGATGAAACCTCTTAATTTTGATAGTGAAGATTGGGCATATGTAGAGTCGAATGTAACAAACGATACAATACATTATTGGTTGAAAGACTCAGTATTATATAAACGTGATACATTGATATTTGAATCATATTATATGCGTACCGATAGCTTAAGAAAATTATCGATGTATACGGATACGCTTAAAATGATTTATCGACGTAAAAAGACTGTGGCAAAAGAAAGACGGAAAAAAGATGAAAAAGAGACTCCGGCAATTGAATTTTTGAAACTTTCGGCAATAGTGCCGTCTTCATTAAATATATATGATTTTTTACGGTTTGAATATGCAGAACCAGTAGATACTATAGACCGGAATGCTATCCATTTAGAAATAAAGAACGATACATTATGGAATCCAGTTGAGTTTACATTTAATCGGGATTCTGTAAAGATGCGTATGTATTTACTGAAGCATAAATGGAGACCGGGGGAAGAATATAGGATTTCAATAGATTCATTGGCTGGATTGAGTGTATATGGAACCCCAACAGATAAGTTTTCGCAGACATTTAAAGTGAGAGCGTTAGAAGAATATTCTAATTTGTATTTAGCTACACAAGGAGTGACAGATTCGGCCTTTGTGGAGTTATTGAACAGCAATGATACTCCGGTTCGAAAGGCTCCTGTTGTGGATGGTGGTGCAGAATTCTTGTATCTTGATCCGGGGACTTATTATGCTCGCTTAGTAATTGATAAGAACGGTAATGGAAAGTTTGACACTGGAAATTATGTAGAAAAAAGACAGCCTGAGGATGTTTATTATTATCCTAAAGTATTAAAATTGAAAGCGAATTGGGATGTAGAACAAGATTGGGATGTATTTGCTTTACCACTAGAACAACAAAAACCTCGAGCTATTGTAAAAAATAAACCTAAAGATGAGAAGGTTGCAGATGAAACAGATGAAGGATCTTCTGAAAACGATATGCCGTTTAGTAATCAGTAGTATGGTATGGAGGGTAGAGAAGGTCTGTGCCGGATGTGCTCTGTTAATACTCTCTTTTTCGATGACGGTCTGGTCCCAGCAATTAATGACAGATAATGCACATTGGGGAGAAGAAAATTTATCATATGATGTAATTTACCAGTGGGGTTTTATTTGGAAAAAGGCGGCAAGTGCCCGCCTAATATTGAAACCTATAGTCATTAATGATGTATCATGTTATAAGTCTCAAATGGATGCTCGAACTTTAGCTTTTGCCGACCGTATTTTTCGGGTAAGAGATACATTAGTTTCAGTTATGAGGCGTGGAGATTTACGGCCATTGTATTATGCCAAAATTTCTGATGAAGATAAAACATATCGAAAAGATGAAGTAAAATATAAATATGAAAAGGGTGTAAAAGGCTGTGTGGGTGAAATTACATTATATCGCCCAAAACGTAATGCTATTGAACATTATACTGTTCCGTCAAGTAAGCTGACATATGATATGTTGAGCGTATTTTACTATTTAAGAACAATTGACTTTCCTGTAACTCCTATGTATCAGCGATTTAATTTAAATATATTTTCTGGCAATCATATAGAATATTTGTCAATTGAATTTATGGGGCGCACGATTTTAAAGTTAAAAAATAGGGAATTTCCTGCATTTCGCCTCAAACTTCACTTTTCGACGGATGAGGGTGAAAATGAAAGTGATAATATTACAGCGTGGATAAGTGATGATAATCGTAGAATACCGTTACAGGTAGAAGGAAAACTTGCTATTGGTTCTTTAAAAGCTATTTATGCTGGAAATTAAAAGATGAAAAAAAAATGGATTATGTAGATTTTTTTAAAAAAGACCATTTTGCTATGGATGCGGGGATAGAGCTAAAAGAAGTGAAACCTGGATATGCTGTAGCATGTGTGAATGTTATAGAAAAACATTTAAATGCAGGGGGAGTAGTTCAAGGTGGACTTCTTTTTACTTTAGCAGATTTGGCTATAGCTGCTGCTGCAAATGCTCATGGGTTACTTGCTTTTTCGATACAGTCAGATATCCGCTTTTTATCGAGTGGATATTTGAATGATATATTGACAGCAACAGCGACCGAAATTCTTTTGCATAAAACTGTTTGTCATTATAGGGTGGAAATAAAAAACCAGTCGGATGTACTGATTGCTGTTTGTGATGGAATATGTTACCGGAAAAACGCGACGAATGGACTGTAGATGTTGTGTAATAATAAAAGGAGAAATCTTATCTCTCCTTTTATTATATGTTCTGTTGATATTATCTTAATTTCCTCCGGACAGGACAATAAGAGATAAGCCAATGATAAATAAGATAAACATTATTGTTAATAAAAGATGGGTTTCTTTAGGATTTCCTTTGAATTCTTTCCAAATAAAAACTCCCCAGAAGGCCGCAATCATGGGGGCTCCTTGCCCTAAAGCATAAGATATGGCAGCTCCAGCTTTTCCTGCAGCAATATAGCTGAAAAGTGTTCCTATTGCCCATATACATCCGCCGAGTAATCCTACAGAATGGGTACTAAATGAACCTGAAAAATATTCTTTGTAACTAATAGGAGTGCCGATGAAGGGACGTTTCATAACATAAGTATTGAACATAAAGTTACTGAGGAATATCCCAACCGCGAATATAAAAAATGCGGTATATGGAGTAGCCTTGCCACTTGAAGGATGGACAAAATTGTCTAAATCCATAGATGCAGCGACAAATCGGTAAAATAATGACATGAGGACTCCGGCAATGATGGCAATAATAATCCCTTTTTTAGTATTAGAAGATACATTGTCGTTATTATTTTTTCCTGCTGCAATTCCATTACAGATGATGGCAATTATAATAAGTGCTACACCGATAAAGAGAGTGATAGGGTCTCCCTTAGGGGTACTGAAATAATTGATAAAAACACCTAATACTAATGCTAAACCAACACCTAATGGAAAAGCTACTGACATACCGGCAATTGAGACTGAAGCTGATAATAGAATGTTGGATGCGTTGAATATGGCTCCTCCAATAAAAGCACTGAGTATGTTAGCTGTATCTACTTGGCGGATATCTTCAATAAAACTACGTCCGTTTTCTCCAAAGCTTCCTAATGTAAAGGCCATGATGATGGAAAATAGTAAAATACCAATTACGTAATCCCAATAATAAAGTTCATATCTCCAACTTTTACTGGCAAGTTTCTGAGTATTTCCCCAAGATCCCCAGCAAAACATAGTAATAATGCAGAAAATAACTGCTAATGAATAATTGCTTACAATAAACATATGATATTATTTTAAAATGATAAAATTATAAATTGATATTTTGTTCTTTTAAAAATTTGATAACCTCTTCTTTATAGGGAATTGATGGTTGTGCCCCCATGCGAGTAACTGAAATAGCGGCGGCCGCAGATGCATATTGTAGAGCTTTGATTGACATTTCATTTTCTGCTAATGCTATAGCTAAAGCTCCACAAAAAGTATCCCCTGCGCCAGTGGTATCTATAGCCTTTACTTTAAAGCTATCTACAGTGTATTCTTTTTGATGACAAAGGCAATATACACCTTTGGAACCTAAAGTGACCACAACGCATTTAGGACCTTTAGATGATAATTCTTGAGAGATTTTTTTTATACCATCTTTTTTAATATTTAAACCGGATACGATTTCTGCTTCGGTCTCATTGACAACAAGTATATCAATGGATTTCATAAAATCTAAATCTATAGGTACTGCTGGAGCTGGATTGACCATAACTTTTACACCTTTCTTATGTGCTAAAAGAGAGATTTCTTTGATTGTTTCATAGGGGATCTCAGCTTGCATTATCACAATTGACGAAGATATTACTGCCGCCTCGAATGATTGTATTTTGTCGATAGAGAGTTCTGCATTTGCTCCTGGTGCTACAGCTATACAATTTTCTGCATCGTCTGAAACGAAGATTAATGCGGTACCGGTAGATGTATCAGAAGAGTATTGAATATAATGAGTGTCAATATTATTGTTTTTGAAATGTTCGGTTAGTAATGTTGCATACATATCATTGCCTAAAGATGTGACGAATGTTATGTTGCCGCCTAAACGTGCAGCAGCCACAGCTTGATTAGCTCCTTTCCCTCCGAAAGATTGCATATAAATTGCATTTCCTACTGTTTCTCCAGGTTTAGGCAAATGTGGAACTTGAGCGACCATATCGATATTGGAACTACCGATAATTGTTATCCTTTGTTGATTGTTCATAATTATAGGTTCTTATTTTTGATCATATATTTATATTATTGAGTTTGTTTTTAAGTAATTTTTAGTCATATATACGCAAACAAAGGTTATTTATAATAAAAGTTCTTTTTTATTGGGTATGGATGACTGGGCTCCCATTCTAGTTACAGTAATGGAGGATGCCTTATTAGCAAATTTTGCAGCACTGATAATATCTTGTCCTTCTGAAAGGGCTACGCATAAGGCTCCGCAAAAGGTATCTCCTGCAGCGGTAGTATCTACAGCCTTAACCTCATGTGCAGGAATAATATAATGATTTGATTTTGTTTTTACTAAGACACCGAGAGAGCCTAATGTAATTATTATATTCTTTAATCCTTTTTCTTCCATTTTATCTGCAGCTTTTTTGGCACTTTCCCAATCATAAACTTTTATTCCTGTCAATAGTTCGGCCTCTATACGGTTGGGAACGATTAGAGATATTGATGTTAGAAACTGTTCAGATAAGATTTGTGCAGGAGCGGGATTGAGAATAATTTTTTTATTATACTTTGACGCAAACTTTATTACGTATTCTACGGTTTGCATAGGTATTTCGAATTGTATGAGTATAATACTGGCTTCAATTAGTATTTTTTTGGCTTTATTTATATCAGAAATGTCGAGAGAGGAATTTGCTCCTGATGCGACAATAATGCAATTTTCACCTGAAGAATCGACAGATATAAGAGCAACTCCTGAAGGGTTTTTGTTGTCGGTGAAAACATAGTCGGTATCTATTCCTTCTGCTCTGAATAATTCTATTGATTGCCTGCCAAAAAGGTCATTCCCTATTTTTGAAATTAATGCTACATTTCCACCTAAACGTGCGGCTGCTACAGCTTGGTTGGCTCCTTTCCCTCCAGGATTCATCAAAAATGTACCGCCTAATACTGTTTCTCCAGGAGCAGGAAGTTTATTTGCTTTTACAACCATATCTGTGTTACAGCTTCCGACAACAACGATTTTAGGATTTTTCATTATATTGTATTTTTCTTGGTATTTTATCAAATAAAGATACAGATTTTTAATACTATATAGTTTCCAAAATTAATGTGTATATTATAATCTTAATTCTTATAATATTTATATATATACTTGATTATATGTAAATTAATTTTGTAAATTTGGAATAATATCTATATTTAAAAAACATTGAAAATATGATTCTATAAAAATATATTTTATGACAAAGGTAGATTCTGTAGTTTCTTTATTGAAATCGATGACAAAATCAGAGAAGAAACATTTTTCGGTACAAATAATTCGAAAAAATTCAAAAAAGGATTTTATTCAAATCTATGAACTGATAGAAAGAGAAGGTATAACTGACTCTTCGCTTTTGCGAGAAAGATTTAAGCAGAAGAACGGTGGTTCGTCGTTTGATATTGCATTACAATATCTTTATGATAAACTCCTGAATATGTTGCTCGGATTACGGAAGGGGAGAGATGTATGTTATGATTTGTATCAGGATATACTGAAAGCTAAAATGTTATATGAACGGTCTATGTTTCATGAGAGTTTTATGTTGTTAGAAAAGACGATAGTTAGAGCTCAAAAATATGAAAATTATATGGTATTGTTATTAGCTGCTCGGATTGAACTTGATTATTTGCAAAATCTTGATTTTCCTTATCTTACAGAGAAAGAATTGTGCCATAAGCAATATATTATTACGGAATCGTTAAAAATCTTGCGGAAAATAAATGAACAATCTTTTTTATATGAATTATTGAAATATAGATTGATTTACAGAGGTCGGAATCGTTCAGAGGTGCAAAAAAAAGAAATGGGAGATTTGATGATAAGCGAACTATATATTGCGTCATCATTAAGTAAAAGTAATTTTGAAATTACCAAAATACATCAACTATTTCAAGCAAATTATCTGATGAGTATAGGGGATTATGAAGCGGCATTGAATTCGTTTCAAGAATTAACTGTTTTGTTTAAAACAAATGTGAAACTTTGGGAGAATCCTCCTTATTATTATTTGTCTACATTGGAGGGAGTGTTAGGAAGCTTACGTTCTGTTGCCAATTATGAAGGAATAAGGCACTTTTTGGAGGAATTGAAAGGATTGACCACACAATCTTTTGCCGATTTTCAAATAAATGCAACTTGTTTGTTGTTTCAATATGAACTTTTTCTTTTTTTAGATAAAGGTGATTTTGAAAGCTGTATCCATTTGATAGATGAGTATGAAATTACTCTTTATAATAAATTTGAAAGTCTTAATCCAATACGGCAAGCAGAGCTTTGCCTTTATACAGCGTTGGTTTATTTGGGGAATGGTAATATGAAACGAGCAAGATATTTTATCAATAAAGCAATATTGGATAGAAATCTAGATTATCTCCCTCTCTCTCATACTATTCGTCTTGTAAAGTTGATGATATATTATGAACAAGGAGATTTTGACATAATTCGTTATGAAAGCCGTTCTCTGAAACGCCGTTTTTTAATGGATAAAGAACGATATTATCAAATAGAGCGTTATATGTTAAGTTTTTTAAATAAGGATTCTTTACCGATTTTATTACAGACTCGGCAAAGTATGTGGAATAAATTATGGGAGCAATTATCTGCCTTATATCAGGATTCTTTTGAAAAACAGCTATTGGATTTATTTGATTTTATAGCATGGATCGAGGCAAAGTTGTTGAAAAAAAAATTATCGAAGGTTCTATATGAACATTTTTTTAAACGTTCTAATTTAAATTGAATTGCAAGTATAGTCGCAAAAGTGAGTTTTCTGAATATTTTGGATTTTAATAGTTTCTTGTTGATATTTATATAATTAAGAATTCTGTTTGGCCCAGTTGTACGATGGTAAGATGTTATGATAATTGATAGAACACAATCTTAACGGTTCTATATACTTTACATCTCTAGTGTTGTTAGTAAGTTGTTTTATCGCAAAGGTATTTAGTATTTCATATATAAAAATAACCGTCTTAGTTTGTATCCACCAAGACGATTATTATGTTGATAAAACAGATTATTACTGTTTTTTACTTATTTAATTTCCATTCGAAACCTTCTTTAGTATCTTTTATTTCAAAACCAATTTCTGTAAGCTTGTTTCGAATGAAGTCTGATGTCGCCCAGTCTTTTTTGGCTTTGGCGTCTTTACGTACATCCAGCAATACATTTATAGCTTGTTTATATGCTTCGGTGGAAGAGGAATCTATATTGCTTTTTTCTGATTTGATTCCTAATATATCAAACATAAATATCTTGAATGTATCTTTCAGCTTATTCAAGTCTTTACTGTTTAATGTAGCATTACCAGTTGAGACTGTATTGATAATACGAACACCTTCAAATAAGTGTGATATTACTATCGGGCTACTCAAATCATCATTTATGGCTTCATAACATCTTGATTTTAAATCAGGTACTTCGATAGAGCTATTTTCTGCTGGAATAATTTTGTTCAGATTTTCCCATCCATCTAATAACCGTTGTAAAGCTTTTTCTGAAGCTTGTAACGCTTCATTGCTGAAATCGACTGTACTGCGATAATGAGCTTGAAGAATAAAAAATCGGATAGTCATTGGGCTGTATGCCTGAGATAAAAGAGGGTGATTCCCAGTAAAAAATTGTTCGAGAGTGATAAAGTTACCTAATGATTTTCCCATTTTCTGCCCATTGATAGTAATCATGTTATTATGCATCCAATAATGCACGGTTTCTTTACCTTGTGCTGCTACCGATTGGGCTATTTCACACTCGTGATGAGGAAATAATAGGTCCATTCCACCGCCATGTATATCAAATTCCTCTCCTAAATATTTAGTACCCATAGCTGAACATTCGAGATGCCAACCGGGAAATCCATCACTCCAGGGTGAGGGCCATCGCATGATGTGTTCTGGTGAAGCTTTTTTCCATAGAGCAAAGTCAAAACTGTTTCGTTTTTCTTGTTGCCCATCTAATTCACGGGTAGTATTTAATAACTCATCTATATTACGTCCTGATAATTTGCCGTAGTGGTAGTCTTTATTGTATTTTTCTACATCGAAATAAACAGACCCATTGCTTTCATATGCATAACCGGCGTCAAGTATTTTTTTTATGTATTCTATTTGTTCAATAATGTGTCCTGAAGCGTGAGGTTCTATGCTGGGAGGTAAAACATTCAACGCCTCCATGGCTTTGTGGTATCGGTTAAGGTAGTATTGAACAACTTCCATTGGTTCTAGCTTTTCAAGCCGGGCTTTTTTAGCAACTTTATCTTCTCCTTCATCTGCGTCATTTTCAAGGTGACCAACGTCTGTAATATTTCGTACATATCTTACTTTGTAACCAGTGTGTTGTAAATAACGAAACAAGAGATCAAATGTTATGGCTGGGCGAGCATGTCCTAGATGAGCATCTCCATAAACTGTTGGTCCACATACGTACATGCCTACATATGGGGGATTAATAGGCTTAAATACTTCTTTTTTTCGTGAAAGGGTATTATAAATAGTTAGTTTATTTTCCATAATTGTACGGATTTGTCTATTATCATACAAAGGTAATATAAATATGTAAAACTTTCTTGTATCGTTAGAAATTGCGATTCCGTATCGAATTTCCAAATGACTTACAAGTTATCTCATCGGGTAATAGTTTTAATATTCGTACATTATTTACTGCTGGGGCACTATAGCTAAATTTTTTGTCTGTATAGTGTTCCATTAAGATATTCAGAGCTTCTACTTTCTCGTCATAATTTTCGACAAATACAATTGTACCTTTACATATTACACTTTTAGATACCATACTATAACTACATGCTACATTAGGATGTTGGTAAATCAGGCTTTCTCCAGAATTAAAAGTGAGGCATACCTTCTTATTCTTGTTTAGTAGCTGGATTTTTTTTCCGTCTGGTCCCGAATGCAGATAAAATATGTTGTTTTTGTATCCAAAATTCATAGGTACGACATAAGGACTTTGGTCATTATCTATCATGCCCAAATAACATACCTTACATTGATTTATAATAGTTTCTATCTGAGACTTTTCTTCAATAGTAAATGTTTTCATCTTCTTTTATTTAAGCTTCTCCGCCTGGAGCCATGAAAGGCGGCATGTTATTATTATTGTCGTTCATACGAATAGGTCCGAATTGCTTTTCATATTTCAGAATATTTTCTTCTATAGCAAACATTAATCTTTTGGCGTGCTCAGGAGTTAAAATAATTCGTGATTTTACTGGAGCTTTAGGTACCCCAGGCATAAGACGAACGAAGTCGACGACAAATTCGGAAGAAGAATGTGAAATAATAGCTAAATTGGAGTAAATGCCTTCTGCTATTTCAGGTGTAAGTTCAATTTGCATTTCGTTGTTTTCATTTTTCATATTCTATATTATTTTAAATTCAAAGTAAAATTTTTTTCTTTTATATTATAGCAATTAACATATATTTTGATTGTTGTGAGATTTTGTCTTATAAGTAGTGGAGAAATTCTGAATGAAGCATACCCTGCGGTAAGAAAGCCTGCAGGATCATTATTTTTGTCATGTCTTAGCTGTAAGCGTAGAGTATCATCAGGTAGTTGTTTCTCTGGTATATAAATCATCTCAAGGCTGTGAGGTATATTATTAAATTCTATTTTATATCTTAGATTAATACATTCTCCGCCATACCAAATAGAGTTTAAGTAAATGGAATCATCTTTTATTGTTGAAGCATCTTCTGCTGAAATGTTTAGTATTCCTTTATAGAGAACCTGTCCGATTGACCGGACTTTTATTATATATTCTTTGTCTGTAATTCTTTTTTCTTTTATTACATAATTCAACATGACGCGTTGCATGCTTTTTATACTTTCGGGGGTGATTGTATTATCAGGAATCAGGTAAGAGCCATTGTCTAATTGAAAATAAACAGAATTATTATTGATAAGGCACGTTACCATATCAAGGCGGAATTCTTCATAATCAAATATTTCGTCATTTTTACAAGATAAAAAAATCCCTGAGAACAGGTATAAAATGGCAATATGTTTTATCTGTAAATTCATATTATTTTAGGTTGGCTCAAGTTATAAAAGATTTTCTTCGGGCAAAATGATTAATCCGTCCTTCATTTGAATAATACGATCAGCCATTTTTGCCAGATTTTCATCGTGAGTTACAATTACAAAGGTTTGGTTAAACTCTTTTCTCAGGTCAAAAAATAATTTATGAAGCTCGATTTTATTTTGAGAGTCAAGGCTTCCTGATGGTTCATCTGCTAGAATAACGTCTGGATGATTGACTAATGCTCGAGCTACTGCGACTCGTTGTTTCTCTCCACCGGACAATTGTGCAGGTTTATGATTTATTCGGTTCGAGAGATTTAAGAACTCTAATATTTCTTTTGCCCTTTTTTCACTCTCAGATATTCGTTTTTTTTGTATCAAAGCGGGAATCATAACGTTTTCAAGAGCTGAAAATTCAGGGAGAAGCTGATGAAATTGAAAAACGAAGCCGATATGATGGTTACGGAAAGCTGCTAGTTCTTTTTCTTTTAATCGACTTATTTCAATACTGTCAATGGTTACACTTCCTGCATCTGCTTTTTCCAAAGTTCCTACGATTTGTAATAGGGTTGTTTTACCGGCACCACTAGGTCCTACAACCGCAACGATTTCACCTCTATTGATATGAGCGTTAATTCCTTTTAGAACATGTAATGGGCCATAATTTTTTTCTATGTTTTTTATTTGTATCATTCTCCAATTAATTTTCTGATAGTGTAAGATGCTAAATAACAACCAAAAATTGCGGGTAAATAAGAAATAGTTCCGACAGTTGATTTTTTGTTCCTTTCTTCATCTGTACGTATAATCGATTTTCTTTCGGTTTGTTCTGTAGAGAAAACTACTTTCAGCCCCTTTTTTATGCCAAGGGTTTGTAATCTTTTTCGGACAGCTTTTGCTAATCCACAATGATAAGTTTCTGAAATATCGGCAAATGTAATTTTGGATGGGTCAATACGTCCTCCAGCTCCCATTGATGATATAATTTTAGTCTTATTTTTTAAACAAGCAGTAATCAGAGCGATTTTGGGCGATAGTGTATCGATTGCATCTACTACAAAATCATATCTGTTATTTTTTATTATCTTGTCAATTTCTTCTTTTTCTATAAATTGGTATTGAGCATCAAGAATCAATTCAGGATTAATATCTTGTAATCGCTGTGCTAAAATATTGACCTTAGGTTGATTGAGTGTACTATGGAGTGCTATTAATTGTCGATTGATATTAGTTTTATTTATTGTATCTCCATCGATAATGGTAATATTTCCTATTCCGGCTCTACACAGCATTTCGGCAGCATAAGCCCCTACACCACCTATGCCTACGACAAGTACCTTTGACTGTTGTAAGAGAGAGAGTTTATCAAAGCCGATTAATTGTTGAGTCCGAGAAAACCAATCTTCCATTTTTAAATTGTTTTATAATTACGAAGATACGGGTTTTCTTGAAAAAAGAGTATAAGGAATAAAATAATTAAGTGTTGTAAGTATTTGAAATCTTATTGGAAGATGGATTCTCGTTTAATGAGAGTAGGTAATTTATTGTTTTTAGTAGCATTAATTAATTTGTTTTCTATAAGTAATATATACAAAAAAGGCAATAATTAGTATTGATAAATTGTGAAAAGGATAGAAAAAGTATTTTTATTAGGAAAGAGATTGGAGGTATACAGAAGGTCTTTTTAGTATTTCGATAAAAGTTTTTTAGAAAAAGATAGAATTATGTACAATGACAGAAGATAAAAAGAGTCTCAAATAGAATTTAGAGTCCATTTAAATCTATTAATAATAATAAGGGTACCTATTTGTCTGATGGTAATGATGGTAAAGATTATCTATTGAAGACGAGTAAATAGAAATTATTTACCTGTGTTTTCGGTATATTTATGTTTAGAGATAAAAGATGAAATGAAGGAATGAAAATTAATAAAGGTTTATTGTATGTATTTAAATTGGTTGTTGTATGAGAAATTAAAATATTAGTTTTAATTTTGTTAATGATAAATTAAGATAGATGAAATTATATTGGATATGATAAAGAGCATTCATTTTATATTTCTATTTAGTATTTTGAGTTGTTTTGTAACAGCTCAAAATATAACGTATCATACAATAAAAGATATTCCGTATCGTACCGACGGAGACAATTATAGTCAGGAACGATGTAAATTGGATTTGTATTATCCGGAACAGATAAAGGATTTTCCGGTAATAGTTTGGTTTCACGGTGGAGGATTATCTGGCGGAAATAAATTTGTTCCTGAGGAGTTGAAAAAATCCGGATTAGGTGTAGTTTCAGTAAATTACCGCTTGTTGCCAAAGGGGACTTTGACAGATTGTATTGATGATGCGGCAGCAGCAACAGCGTGGGTTTTTCAAAATATTGCAAATTATGGAGGTGACCCTCAAAAAATTTTTGTGTCGGGCCATTCTGCAGGAGGGTATTTAACTAATATGATAGGACTGGATAAAAAGTGGTTAAGAAAATATAATATTGATGCAGATTCTATTGCTGCATTAATCCCGTTTAGTGGACATGCCATTAGCCATTTTGCATATCGGCAATCGAAAGGGATGAAAGATACCCAGCCCAGTATTGATGAGTTTGCCCCTCTATATTATGTGCGACCAGATGCTCCCCCTTTGATTATTGTATCAGGCGACCGGGAGTTGGAGATGTTGGGGCGTTATGAGGAAAATGCATATTTTTGGCGTATGATGAAAGTTGTAGGGCATAAACAGGTATATATATATGAATTGGGAGGACATGATCATGGAGCTATGGTTAAACCTGCTTTTCATATATTAAAGAATCATGTAAAACGAATTTTAGATAAAAAGTAGAAACTTATTTTAATTAATAATGAAACTTTCTTTCTCCTTTGAGTTGAGGTTAAGTAAAGGAGCTTTTTTGTAAATAAGGTTTGTAGTACAAGGTATACCTTTATCGAAACCTATGGTGAATTTGTATGAGTTATTGTTTTCGGTCAACATATATACGGCATCGTATTCTTTATCGTCAGAGGGAATATAAAACATTCCCCAAGTCTCCTGTTCGTTTTGAACTTCATTCGTTAGAGGCATCCATCCCAAGATTTTGGGAGAATATTCTATTTCGAACGGGTAGTGTAAATAGTTGATTAGGATTAGATAGTTTGCAAATTCTATATCGTATGGGAAAGTAATGGCAAAAGTGCTGCGTTTTATTGGAGTTATTTTTAATATGGCTTGGTAGAAATCATGATTGTACATGTTACAGAATTGTATAGCAACATTGGTGATTTCTTTTTGAGAAATATTTGTAATATATATAAATTTTTTATTGTCGACAAAAGAATTTGGCAAAAGTTCTTTATTCGGGCGATGGGAATCTTTGTATTCCGGTATTTTTTTATTTGGCTTTTTCTTTGAAATTTTATATGCGAAATAAAGGAGAACTATAAATAGAAGGCCATATATCCATTGACTTATCATCTTGTCAGATTTTAAATGTTACTAATATATAGCAAATATAGTTATTCTGGTATATTTTTAGCGATAATTAGACTTTTGATGTTTGGTGGAGGGTGTAATCGGGATATTATTATAAAAACAAAAGTATTATGTAAATGAAAAAAGCCGATACAGATCTGTATATCGGCTTCTTTGTAATAGTAGTTTTGTTTTATGCTTTTCCAGATAAAGCTTGGTGCATGGATGCTGCAGCTCTTCGTCCATCTCCCATGGCAAGAATGACTGTAGCACCTCCGCGTACGATATCGCCACCTGCATACAGGTCGGGAATGTCCGAGCGCATAGTGTCTTGATCTACTATTATGGTTCCCCATTTACTTACTTGTAATCCTTTAATCGAATTTGGAATTAAAGGATTAGGAGATACTCCTACACTTACTACCACTTCATCTACGTTTATTAGCTCTGTTTTTCCGGAGATAGCTATAGGACTTCTTCGCCCTGATGCATCAGGTTCTCCTAACTCCATCTTTTGAAGTAACATTTGCTTTACTTTTCCTTTTTCATCTCCGATATACTTGATAGGATTGTATAAAGTAAGAAATTCTACACCTTCCTCTTTAGCGTGTTTTATTTCTTCTATTCGGGCAGGCATTTCTTCTTCGGATCGGCGGTATATAATCATGGCGCGTTCTGCTCCTAAGCGGCGGGCTGTTCGAACAGAGTCCATTGCTGTGTTTCCTCCACCGATGATGGCAACATGTTTGCCTTTAATTACCGGAGTATCGGATTCAGGATTGGCAGCGTCCATTAGATTTACCCGAGTAAGGTATTCATTGCTGGACATGATGCCTATCAGATTTTCTCCAGGAATACCCATGAAGCGAGGTAGACCAGCCCCACTGGCAACGAAAATACCTTTGTAGCCCATTTCATGTAAATCGTCATAAGACAATGTTCTTCCAATAATACAGTCAGTTATAAACTCAACACCCATTTTTCGCAAATTATTTATTTCTACATCGACGATAGTGTTAGGCAGTCTGAACTCTGGAATACCGTATTTTAGCACACCTCCAATTTCATGCAACGCTTCAAATACAGTTACATTATAACCATATTTTGCCATGTCTCCTGCAAAAGCAAGCCCTGCAGGGCCAGAACCGACAACAGCAATTTTAATTCCGTTGTGGATTTTTATTTCAGGGACAGATATTTGGCCGCTTTCTCGTTCGTAGTCTGCTGCAAATCGCTCAAGATATCCGATTGCAACAGCATCTTTTCCCATTTTTTGAGTGTAAAAGCACTTTGATTCACATTGTTTCTCTTGAGGACATACTCTTCCGCATACAGCAGGTAATGCACTAGTTTCTTTTAGGGTTTTGGCTGCTTCTAAAATTTCACCCCGTTCGATATTCTTTATAAATTGGGGAATGTTGATTTGTACAGGGCATCCTGTCATACATAGTGGAGTGGGGCAATCGAGACAACGCGAAGCCTCTGTCATAGCTTGCTCTTTGGTAAGTCCTTGGTTTACTTCTTCTTTATTAGTTATACGATATGCAGGAGCAAGTTCATTCATATGTACTCTTTTTATTTGAGTACGTTCTTTATTACTTTTACTTTTTCGCAATTCTTCGCGCCAAGATTGTGCGCGTTCTGATGCTAAATATTCTTTATTGTCCATGCTTGTTTTCAGATTTTATTCCATATCTTTATATGAAGAAAGGCGCATCATCATTTCATCAAAATCAACTTGATGGGCGTCGAATTCGGGTCCGTCTACGCACACAAATTTTGTCTTTCCTCCTACAGTAATGCGACAAGCGCCACACATGCCTGTACCATCTACCATTATTGTGTTCAGAGATGCGACTGTTGGTATGTTATATTTTTTTGTCAATAGCGATACAAATTTCATCATGATTGCTGGTCCTATTGTTACGCAAAGATCGACTTTTTCTCGTTTTATGACGTCTTCAACGCCTTGAGTAACCAGGCCTTTTTGTCCATAAGAGCCATCGTCGGTCATAATAATGACCTCATCAGAATTTGTTTTCATCTGTTCTTCCAGTATGATTAGCTCCTTAGTTCTTGCTGCCAATACTGTTATTACTCGATTCCCAGCTTTTTTAAAAGCTTCAACGATAGGAAGTAGAGGTGCGACTCCAACTCCACCACCACAGCAAACGACTGTTCCCACTTTTTCTATATGAGTTGCTTGTCCAAGAGGACCTACTACATCTGTAATATAATCACCTTCATTTAAAGCACATAGTTTGGATGAAGATTTGCCGACTACTTGTACGACTAAGGTAATAGTTCCTTTATCTTTATCGGCAGAAGCAATTGTCAGAGGTATACGTTCTCCTTTTGCTCCTACACGAACGATAACAAAGTGTCCAGCCTTTCGGGAACGTGCTATTAACGGAGCTTCTACAACTAGCTTGACTACTTTTTCTGAAAAGTATTCTTTTTTGATTATTTTATTCATATTGAATATATATTGTTCTCTTTTTATGTGTTTATGTCAATTTGAAATTGAGTTACAAAGTTATGCCAAAATATTGTAAATTACAATTTTACTTGTTTGTCTCTGTTGTCGTCTCTTATTGTTTTTTATTGTTTAAATTGAATGCCAATCTTATTTTAAGACCTACTGTGATTGGCGAAATACGAGATGATACTATTGCTTTTGTTTCGTTTTCGATATTCATGTATGTATCCCATATTCCGTTTTGAATGTTATGTCCGTCTTGTTGATACAAAAGTAATTTTTTTTTGTCATGAGGGTATAAGTTGCTAAAACCATATCCGGCATATACTCCTGTATAAAGATTGATGCTAGGTGATAGATGGTAATAGACGCCAGTTTCGACAAAAGCCATCAAGTTAAGATTCATATCAATGGAAGTTGTATATTTATAGTCATTTAAAGAGTAAAATCCATGTTCCGGTAAATTGGTGTAGTATATGTCTTCATATGCAAAATATCCGGATGTAATTAATTCTTTAGCAAATGTTGTACGACGAGTTTTTATCGGAAATCCAATTTTAGCTCCTATATTAAAATAGAACCCTTGGGCTTTATTATTTCGGTATTGTAAAAAGATAGGAATATTGAGATAAGTGGCTTCCTGTGTTTCCCTAAGTTGTCTGTAATTTACAGAAAAGTCAAATTCATTGTTGGTATTACTACCTCCAAAAATCGAATTGGATATTGTTTTATATGAGTCCGAATAATTACCTAACTTGATTGCTCCTTTGTATTGTGATAATTCTAGTCCTAAGCCGTATCCCCAATTCTTATTGAAAAAAGTTGTGTAGGAGATGCCCATATCCCAACCAGCATAAGGCTTTATTGTACCGACAGAAGATTTGTAATGGAGGGTCGATAAACCTCCTGCTCCCCATATTGATATTTCACCTGTTGGCCTTTCACTATATATAGGTAAAAAAGTGAGGAAAAGTAATATGATGATAATATATTTTTTCATGGGGTACAAATGATTTTGATCTCATGTATTTTATTGGAAGGAGTTATGATTCGAACAATATAGTTACCTGCATTCCATGAGAATAAGAGATTTGTGTCAGATATAGTCGGAGTAAAATCTTTTACAATGGCTCCTAATGTATTGATAATAGAAATACGACATTGGGATAGGTCTTCTTCTTGATCGATATGAATTTTTAGAATATCTCCTTGTTTAATAAGAGTAGGGGTAACTGCTATGTTCGGAATTACGGGCAATACGTTGGACTCACAACTTCTAAGTGTTATTCCTTCGGTTGTAACAACTTCAATATGATAAGCATTTTCTAATTTATTAGGGATTATAGAAATATATGGTTGTGTCTCATCTGGTATAATGTCATTATTACAAAACCATTGGTAACTGACGAAGTTAAGACCTCCATTGTTTTTAGGATTTGTAACCAACGAAAGTATATTATCCCATCGTTGTATTATAGAATACTCTGACAATTTTAAAAGGTTAAGTGTATAATTTTTCGTATGGCTTTTGTCTTCAGACGTGATTTTTATGGATATAGGATATTTCCCACTATTTTTACCGAATGTGAAATGATAATTTGTACCTACTTCACCGTTGATTTCGGATGTCGCTCCTGAAGAAGTTTCTATACTTATTATTGCATTTTCGATATGGCAGGGAAGTCCGTGAGACCATTCTGTCTTGGATAAATCTTCTGGAGACCAAGATTCTTCCATATAACTGACTTGGAGGGATGAGATATCGGCATCCCAATTTTTTTCGCTTAGATGAAAAAATATTTCAGGGCTTTCTTTAATGATTGTCTGGTTTTCATAAAGAGCTTCTATTTTGTAACTATACCCTCCGGGTTGAAGTTCTGAGTCTGTAAAAGAAAGTGAATGTATAGGGTTAGTATTAACTAATTGCCCGTTACGATATACGTTCCATGTTGTTGGGGGGATACCTACAGGAATAGAAGAATATATTGCCAAGTCTTCAGATTGTTTTTTTAATGCTATTTTTTAATTTTCCCTGAAGAGTTTTTTTTCTGATAATTAAAGACGGTAGGAGTTTGGAAATTATTTTCAGAAGCTAAAGATGATGAAATGTTGGCCGCTACCAGAAAGTTAAAGTCGCTTTTAGGATCATTATCATAAATTGCAGTCCAGTTTTCTCCGTCTAAAGAAAGTAAGTTCCCTTTTCCATTTACAGCTGGTCCATTATCGCAGCAAGCTGGTCCATGTTCGGTTAAATATGATTCGGCTTTAATGGCAATAATAAGTCGCCCATTGTCTTTGCTTATAATAAATGGGGAATTTAATATGATTTCATTTAGTGTGTTTAGTTGAAAACTTTCGATTTTTTGAGTATAGCTATTTGTCCCTTGTTTTATCAACAAAGAATATTTTGCTCCTTGTGCAGGGAAGAAAGAAATAGAATGTATTATAAAATTGTCGATAGAATTTATCTCTTTTTCGTCCCAACATTGTCCGAAATAAAAAGGTTTATATTCTACTGTCCTGCAAAAGACGGTCGGTTTCATCGTTCCCCAGAATATTTGTTGTTCACTTAAAGGATTCTCCCAAGATAATGAAAGCTCTTTATTCCCGCTTCGCTCTATTTTAGGGGGAGTTGGTATTGGGTAATTATATACAGAGACTGATGCTGGGGCTGAGGCTTCTGATGATTTTCCATCAGGATATACTCCGATTATCGAATATAAGTATTTGCCTATAGGTAATTTCTTTTCCGAGAAAAAAAGATTTGTAGTATTTCCTATGGGATAACCGTTACGGAGAATAATGTATTTTATTGGTATCTCTTCGCTTTCGGGTTTACTCCATTGTAAAAATATGGTTTCCTCTGTTGCATCCCATGATGCACTCAATCCTGTGGGTATAGGTTTAGGCTCTGTTGCATATCTACCTTGGAGTTGGGAGACTCCTGTTTTATTGGGATCGAGCCATACGTCTAGCCGCTCATTGTCTTCTTTTCCGCACATATCCCAAAAATAATGAAGTTTACCGAATAGATTCCTTCCATTAGGGTTTGTACATGAAGACGTACCACCTGTCAATGTTCCTACAATTAATCCGTTTTGATTGAATAGAGGAGAACCTGAAGAACCTTTTTCTGTAACTCCATGCCCATTAACTGTTTCACTGAATTGCACATTCCAATGTCCGTTTTCTAAAGCAACATTCTCTTTTGTTCTCCATGTGTCTGAGTTTGCTGGATTCGTGAAAGTAGATATTTTTTTTACATCGCCTTGTGGATGGTGTATACATACACCTGATTGTGCCGGGGCAGGGGAACGATCCCAACCGTTATAGTAAACATTTAAACTGTCAGGAATGTCTTTGCTCAATTCGAGTAAAGCTTCATCTACTCCTCCTGATAATATAGATGCCGCAAGTAGTCGGCAACCAGTTATAGTTTTGGGCTTGGTTTGGTGTTTTTCTCCACATCGTATTTTTTCATAGTTAAAATAAAATAAAAATTGCTCTAATTCTTCATTTGTTGCTGTTTCTTTTGATGCTACAAGACAATGATGGGCTGTTAGTATATACGGGTATAGTTTCCCAGATGTATTATTTATTACAGAGCCGGTACATAAGTATGAACCAGTTCCTATTTTCATGATCATTTTACATACCCCTTTTTTTTCATCTTGCCACTCCTGGCCTTCTTCACAATTAATGTCAACCATGCAACTTCCTGAAATATTTTCAGTGTTATCATTGTCTTCTCTTATTTCGAGATGATTATATCCATAACCGATTTCTTCAATCTCAATGCAGGGTTTATCGGAAGATGACTGTTCATTGGAGGCAACGTATTCGAGAATAACTTCTTCACCTGCAACGAACTCTGTTACGAATTTTCCGCCTTTAGGATTGGTGTAATGATCAAATGCTCCAAGTATTTGGGTATGTTGAGCATTGTATATATATAATTTTCCGCCTTCAGGTATGTAAAATTTATTATAATATAGAGCTATTGCGAGAGCATTATTTGCAGAAATATGTATTTGCCAAATTTTTTCTCCTCCAGGTAGTGTTTTCCAAATTCCATTGTTGGAGATAGATAGACCTGCAGGTAATAATATGGCTATACGAGGTGGATTACCATCTTGTTCGTTTAATAAATCGTCAGATAAAAGATCATCGATACTAAAAGGCACATAAATATCATGAATATCGGAAATAGAACTGCGCGTTTGTGGATATTTGAAGCTTGGAGGTATACCTCCAATTCCCAATTGGGCATGGGTTCCGGTAACTAGGCACAATAATAATATGAATATTGCCCCCAAACGAAATATATAAGAACGATATGCCATGCGTAATAATGACTATTTTTCCGGCTGCAATAATACAATTTTTTTGTTAAAGATGAATCAAATGTCCGTTAATAACCATTTATATATTTATTCCTTCTTTAAATTGAAATGAAGAATTTTGTGTATGGATTACAGAGTTGATATGTTGACGTAGATTTATATCTTTAGGTAAATTCATTTTAGTTCGTATATTACTTCGTATAGTAGTAACAGTGGATAAGGTTATGTTTAATGCTGCACTAATTTGGGAAACCGTCATTCCTCGAATAATGAAAAGGCAAACTTCAAGTTCTCCACAAGTCAAGTTCGGATAGTGAGAAAGAAGGATGGGAGAATATATTTGCTCATCTCTGACTAGTTGACGGGCTTGTGAAGCAATACGCTGAGAAATATTTTTATTTATTAATTTTAGTACTGATAATGTTTTATCTGCGGAGATATGTTTGTTTTTGAGGCTTTCTATGAGCACATTCCAGTCTTGATGGCCGAGGTGGGCAAAATCTATGATTTCATTTTTTTCATCTTGAAGCGATATATCCTTATCTTCGATCAAATAGAGCGTGTTATATATTTTATTTCCAAGAATTGCTAATCCTAAAAAAGCTAATATTACAATATAAGTATATTGGGATAGATGGATATTTTGCGTAATGATTGTGCTCACAATATAAGTTACAACTGACAATATAGAAATGTAGAATGTGGAAAAACGTAGATATGCTAATACTGCACCGGAAGTTAAAATCATCATAATGGTTAGACGAGTAAGTATAAATAAAGATGATTGTTGTAGGTTCACGGTAGCCTCGTAAATCATCTCAGCTGCAACTTCTGTAGACATAATTAATAAGAAAGCATTTATAGCTTTCCTATATGAAACTTTTTTTGTAAAAGAAAGGATGTGTAAAAGTGCTATAACAATAAGTTGTAGAATATTACCGTAAGTGTAAAATTCGGAGTTGATTCCGGTATCGAAAATAAGTGCAATCATTACTCCTGCTGTGTAACAAACACTCATATAAAAGAAAGCAAGTTTGGCTTGTTTATTGAGGAATAGATATCTTTTATTGTTTTTTTTATATTCAGAGTTATTATTGTCAGAAATATTAGTGATATTCATACATTATTTTTCTTTTCGATTTAAATGTTTCCACATTTTTTTATTATTCCATTTTAACCGTCCTAGAAATGTTCGTAAATCTGGAAATCGTGTATAATGCCTTTGTACATCGATAGAGAGGGGATCTGCAAAAAAAGATAATAATTCGCTCTCTTTACCAAATTGTTCAGGATAGAGAACAACTAAGTTATTACCTGCAAAATAACGAGATAAGAATCCTGGCAACTTATCAAACTCAGGATTATGGGAGACAGATGTTCTTCGAGCACTAACAACAATAAATAAATCATCTTGTAATACTATTCCGGTAAGCATAAGAATGTCTTCCCAGTTTTCAAGAATTTCAAATTCATTTCTAATGCGATATCCTCCTTGTTTCAATACAGCTTTTAGTTGTACAATAGTGCTAGGGTGAGCATAGAAGATAGCTCGACATCCTATTTGTTTTGCCATATTGGCTATTCTATCTATCCATTTTACGAATCCAGTTTCAAATTCTGCTTTTTCGGGTACCGCAATGACAATTCTGGTGATTGTATTGATAGGTATAATGCATTTTGCGATAAATATCATTTTATTTGTCCCTTTTAGTAGGGATTCTGTTTTGTTCCCGAAAAAGCTATCTACAATATTTGCTTTGTGATGTAGTCCGATAACAAGTTCCGAAATATCTTTTTCTTTCATTGAGTGTAGTATACCACTGGCAATATTAATATCAAAACGATAAATAGGTTCGAGCCGGGTATCAGCTGAAGAGGCAACTTTTGCTGCCGTTCGTAATGCATTTTTTGCTTTAAACCCGGGACCATCGCCTGCATTTGTGTCATCGGTTACATGTATGGCATAGAGAGGGCTTTTCTTTTTGGGGCTTTTTAGTAATAATGCTATGTTAATTAAGTTTTCTATAGTAGCAGGATTGGCAACGGGGATCAATATTCTTTCTTCTCCAGTATCTAAGTTAGTAGTTTGGTCTTCGGTCATTTGTCGAGTCACTATTTTTCTTGCAGCTTTTTCTGTTACAAATGAGCTAATAGTACAGGTGACCAATATCATAACGATAGTCCCATTGAGGACATTAGTATTGAAAATACCTAAATCGTGCCCAATGAGTACAGCTGCTAATGTCGCTGCCGCTTGGGCATTACTTAGCCCAAATATCATATCTCGGTCTACTTTAGGAAGTTTGAATGTCTTTTGCGTGAGCCATGCTGCTATCCATTTGGACAAAGTTGCTACGATGGACATATTTAATGCGACAATAATTGCATCACTACTATTAAATACTACTTGAAGGTCGATAAGCATACCCACTCCAATAAGAAAATAGGGTATAAAGAGAGCATTTCCTACAAATTCGATTCGATTCATTAACGGAGAAACTGCAGGTATGAAACGATTTAGAACTACACCTGCGAAAAATGCACCGATTATTGCTTCCAAGCCTGCGATTTCGGCAAGAAATGATGCTGCAAAAACTAAAGCTAAAACATAAATATATTGTGTAACATTATCACTGTATTTTTTAAAGAACCAGCGGGTTATCCTTGGATATGCATATATGATAAATGCGGTATATACAGTTACGGATAGAGTAAGCCGTATCCAGAAAACATTATTGATATTACCTTGTGCCATTCCGGCGATTACGGCAAGGATAATAAGTGCTCCTAATACAGTTATGATAGTTCCTGCAATCGTCGTTGTTACAGAAGTTTCTCTGGCTACCCCGTATCGGCTGACTATCGGATATGCAACTAAAGTATGGGATGCATACATACTTGCCAATAAAATTGAAGTTGTCCAATTAAAGTGCAGAGTATAGTAACTAATAAAAGTTCCTATAATCATTGGAACTAAAAAGGTATATAATCCAAAGACAATACCTTGAGTTTTATTTTTTTTGAAGTCGTTGATGTCCATTTCGAGCCCTGCGAGAAACATGAGGTATAATAACCCTACATTTCCGAATAATTGAAAGCTACTATCTCGTTCAAGTAGCCCAAATCCATATGGCCCAATGATAATTCCTGCAATAATGAGTCCAATAATATGAGGTATGCGTAACCTGTTGAGTAGAAGTGGTGCGAACAAGATAATGGTCAGTACTATAAAGAATATTAGCACAGGATTGGTAAATGGAAGTGCAGGTAGAGTACTGGCTATATCCATGGTTAAAGTTATTTATATTTGCTGAATAGATTTTCTATTTTTTATATGACAAAAATAGAAAAAAATGTTTAATGAAAAAAGAGTAGAATACTTACAATTTATAATATAATAAAGGCCTATATATAAATTTTTGATGTTATCTGCTTGGAATCTTGCAAAATGTTTTAATTTTGCGAGAATAATGCAAATAATGTAATGAATTTGAGGCTTTGGGAACCTCAATAAACAAGAAAAATAATAAATATCTAAATTGAAGAGAAAATGAGAGTAGCTATTGTAGGTGCAAGTGGAGCAGTAGGACAAGAGTTCCTTCGTGTGTTGGACGAGAGAAATTTTCCATTGGACGAGTTGCTGCTATTTGGTTCTAAACGTAGTGCTGGAACTTTGTATACATTTCGTAATAAAGAAATTATAGTAAAAGAACTCCAGCACAATGACGATTTTAAAGATGTAGATATTGTCTTTACATCAGCCGGAGCTGGAACCTCTAAGGAGTTTGCCCAAACAATAACTAAATATGGTGCTGTAATGATAGATAATTCAAGTGCTTTTAGGATGGAAGATGATATCCCTTTGGTTGTTCCCGAAGTAAATGGGGCTGATGCTAAGATGCGTCCGCGTGGTATTATTGCAAATCCAAATTGTACAACTATACAGATGGTTGTAGCTTTACAAGCAATAGAGAATATTTCACATATAAAAACGGTACATGTATCGACTTATCAGGCTGCTAGTGGTGCAGGTGCAGCTGCTATGGCGGAACTTAAACATCAGTATGAACAGCTGATTAATGGAGAAACTCCTACGATAGAAAAATTCGTATATCAACTGGCTTATAATGTTATACCTCAGGTAGATGTCTTTACAGACAACCTTTATACAAAAGAAGAAATGAAAATGTATAATGAGACACGTAAGATTATGCATTCAGATGTAAAAGTCAGTGCAATGTGTGTACGGGTTCCAGTAATGAGGGCTCATTCAGAGTCTATTTGGATTGAGACAGAACGCCCGGTGTCTGTGCAGGAAGCAAAAGAAGCTTTTGCAAAGGCCGATGGTGTTATATTGATGGATGAACCTGAAAATAAGCGATATCCAATGCCATTAGATATTGCTGGAAAAGATGGTGTATATGTAGGACGTGTGCGTTCAGATATATCGAATCCTAAAGGGTTGACTTTCTGGGCAGTGAGCGATCAGATTAAAAAAGGTGCAGCCTTAAATGCTGTGCAGATAGCAGAATACTTAATAAAAGAAAATGCGTTGTAAATTTTATAGTCAGGCAAGAAACGGGGAGAAAACTGAGAGAATGTTTGCTCCCCGTTTTTCTTTTTTTACCTTTGTATAGATTGTATAAAAAAGAAAAAATGCAAGTACCTGAATTTTTGAAAGCAGGCGATAAGGTAATGGTTATTTCTCCGTCTGGAAAGATAGAAGAAGAAATAGTAAAAAAAGGAATAAATGTTTTATCTGATTGGGGGTTGAATCCGATATTAGGTATGGCGTGCCTCAGTAGGCGTGGACGTTTTGCTGGTGATGATAATGTTCGTTTTTCTGATTTGAAAAGTGCGTTACTTTCTGAAAATATAAAAGCCATATTTTGTAGTCGAGGAGGATATGGAGCAGTTCATTTGTTAGAGAAAATTCCAGATAGAATGATTTCCTCTTTACCAAAATGGCTTATTGGATATAGTGATATTACACTTCTACATGCAGCTTTTAGAAAGGCAGGGGTTATATCTTTGCATGCACCGATGATGAAACATTTGGCTGAAGAAAAAGACGATATTTCTTCAAATATGTTACGTGATATACTTTTTGGAAACTTTGCTGGTTATACAGTAGGAAAACATATGTTAAATCGCCAAGGAAATGCATGTGGAACCCTTTTTGGAGGAAATCTTTCGGTTTTATTAGGTTTACGGGGCACTCCTTATGACCAAATAAAAAAAGGAGATATTCTTTTTGTTGAGGATATAGGAGAGCGCCCATATCATTTAGAAAGAATGTTTTATAATCTAAAGTTAGGAGGAGTATTAAAATCTCTTTCTGGACTAATAGTAGGACAATTTACAGACTATGAAGAAGATCTCTCGATAGGAATGACCGTATATGAAATGATAAGTGGTATGGTAAAAGATTACGATTATCCGGTATGTTTTAATTTTCCGGTAGGGCATGTGAAAAATAATTGGCCTATGTTGGAAGGTATGAAAATGAATCTGGTAGTAACAGAAAGAGATGTTGTATTAAAGCTTGGTAAATAATGATTCTTAGCATTTAATTTTTATATTTACGACATAGATTTGTAATGAATATGGATATATTGAAAATAGCTTTATTGGGAGGAACAATATTCTCATTTATAAGTTGTGGTGCGCAGTCTCATAAGCAAAATATGAATGCCGAGTCAGAAGAGTTAAAAAGAATTGAAATGAGTGTTCCTGCTTTTGAAGAGGATAGTGCATATAAATATATGCAACAACAAGTTGATTTTGGTTTTCGAATACCGAATACTCCGGCTCATAGGGCTACAGCAGAGTTTCTTGCTTCGGAGTTGGAACGTCATGGGGCAGATGTTTTTATACAAGAAGCTAGAGTTACAGCCTATAATGGGACAATTTTGAATGCTAAAAATATAATAGGATCATATTCTCCTGAGAAAAAAGACAGAGTATTATTATTTGCACATTGGGATTCACGTCCTTATGCTGATAATGATCCAGATGAAGCAAATCATCAAAAGCCTATTATGGGTGCAAATGATGGAGCAAGTGGGGTCGGTGTGCTTCTTGAAATTGCACGATTGGTGGGAGAGCGATTACCCAATATAGGCATAGATATTATATTTTTTGATGCAGAAGATTATGGTCAACCTTATTTTTATGAAGGGCCAGATAATGAGAATAGTTGGGCATTAGGAACTCAATATTGGACTGCTCGTCCTCATAGACCTGGGTATCGAGCACGTTATGGAATTTTGCTAGATATGGTTGGTGGAAAGGATGCTATTTTTGCTCGTGAAGGTTTTTCTCAACGGTATGCTAGCGGTATCAACGATAAAGTTTGGTCTGCTGCTCAGCGCTTAGGATATGGAAAATATTTTGTGAATACAGAGGGCGGATATATAACAGATGATCACGTATATGTCAATAGGATGGGTATCCCCAGCATAGATATTATCCAATATGACCCGAATACAGAAACTGGATTTTGTAAGCAATGGCATACATTAGATGACACTATGGATTTTATAGATAAAGAAACCTTAAAGGCTGTAGGACAGACAGTTTTGGAAATAATATATAATGAATAGATAGTTTTATAAAGAGATTTGGATTTGTCTTTTTGTTGTATATGTCTTTAAAAAAGTGTAATATTGTGCTGTAAAATGCAATAAGTTATGACAATAAATGAGAAACAAGACGAAATAATTGAAGAATTTTCGGCTTTTGATGATTGGATGGATAAATATGCCTTATTAATTGATTTGGGAAATTCTTTAAAACCATTGGAAGAAAAATATAAGACTCCTGAAAATTTGATTGAAGGTTGTCAGAGTCGGGTTTGGTTACAAGCTGATTATGAAAATGGTAAAATTGTATTTAAAGCAGAAAGCGATGCTGTCATTGTAAAAGGTATAGTCTCTTTGCTAATTAGTGTTTTGTCAAATCATACTCCAGACGAAATATTAGATGCAAATCTATATTTCATAGATAAAATAGGATTGAAAGAGCATTTATCACCAACTCGTTCTAATGGATTAGTTTCAATGGTAAAACAAATGCATCTTTATGCTCTTGCATTTAAAATGAAAAACAATTAAAAGTTATAATCTAAATCTTACATTATGTTTAAAAATCAACCTAAAGGACTGATAGCGGCAGCTTTTGCCAATATGGGAGAACGTTTCGGTTTCTATACTATGATGGCTATTTTGGTATTGTTTCTTCAAGCTAAATTTGGATTAAGTGGGAAAGATGCCGGTCTGATATATTCCGTATTTTATTTTTCAATTTATATTCTCGCTTTTGTAGGAGGAATAATAGCTGATAAAACACGTAATTATAAAGGAACTATATTAGTGGGCATTATTGTGATGGCCTTAGGATATCTGATGGTTGCTATTCCATCTCCGACTCCAGTGTCGAATAAAGTCCTTTTCTTGACAATTACTTGTGCAGGCTTGTTTGTAATAGCCTTTGGAAATGGGCTGTTTAAAGGAAATTTGCAAGCATTAGTAGGGCAAATGTATGATAATGAAAAATATGGGAAAATGAGAGATTCTGGTTTTTCATTATTTTATATGTTTATTAATATAGGAGCAATTTTTGCACCTATGGCGGCAGTAGGTGTACGAAATTGGTGGTTGGCTCGGAGTGGATTTCAGTATAATGCGGATCTTCCGGCTCTTTGTCATGGTTATCTTGAAAATAGTCTTACACCTGAAGCCGCTGAAACTTTTTTGCGATTAGCGCAAGAAGTTTCGGGTAAGTCGATTACAGATCTTTCTGGATTTGCAGCAAATTATTTAAATGTATTTACTACAGGCTTTCATTATGCTTTTGTTGTTGCTATATTTGCTATGGTAGTATCATTAGTAATTTATTTGATTAATAAAAAGGTTTTTCCGGATCCAAAAGAAAAAACTAAAGAGATATCAACTGAACAAAAGACATCAGTTGAGATGGATATTAAAGAAGTGCGTCAGCGTATATATGCATTAATTGCAGTATTTGGTGTTGTTATTTTCTTTTGGTTTTCTTTCCATCAAAATGGTTTGACCTTAACCTACTTTGCTAAGGAATATACGCAATTGAATTTATTTGGCATGAGTATTTCTGCTGAGTTATTTCAATCGTTGAATCCTTTCTTTGTTGTATTTTTGACACCATTGGTTATGGCGGTTTTCGGATGGCAGCGTTCACGGGGAAAGGAACCTTCTACTCCTAAAAAAATAGCAATCGGTATGGGAATTGCTGCATTAGCATATATTGTTATGGCAATAGGATCTTATACGGCACATTTGCCCTTGCATAGTGAAATTATAGCGGCAGGAA
>ENA-OPXH01000534-OPXH01000534.1-human-gut-metagenome-genome-assembly--contig:-NODE-534-length-33686-cov-2.826410_pt1 | contig 33686 bp, 20 predicted proteins | sample MGYA00241521_ERZ502034 | MGnify/ENA primary metagenome ERZ502034 (study PRJEB25962, sample SAMEA2042103) | human gut metagenome | biome: human gut; feature: human-associated habitat; material: faeces... | reverse complement strand
ATTATCTTGAATATTAATTCTTTAAGTAAATCAGAATCGGCTGTTCCTGGAGCTGTACCAACTCCTTTTGACCGAGTATCATAAATTCTTATCAAGGAAATTATATCAATACATTTATAAGCATTATAATTGCGTAAAGCAATCATATAATCTTTAGCTTGGTAGATATTTTTTAATTTAAGCTCAGTTGAAATACTCGCTTCTGACTTATTGGGAATGAAGTACAAAAGCATTAGATTTGAGAAAAAATTGAATAATACGCTTATTGTTACGATAAAAGGGTTGGCTTTGGGATTCTTTTCAAAATATTGAATAATCTGAGATGCTTTATAGTAATTTCGATTTATAACAGCATTTAATAATTCGAAATTATTAAAATCTTTACTGATACCTATATTAGATTCTATATGATTTGCAGTGATTCTTTTTTCTTCTCTAGGCAAGGATATTAGCAACTTTTCCATTTCCCCTGTTAACCGGCTTAAATCTGTACCAATAGCATCGCTAAGCATTGTACATTCTTTTTGCCCGATAGAATACCCTTTCTGTAAAAAATAATTATTTATAAAACCTGGAAGTTGGTAATCATATAGTTTTTTTGATTCGTATAGAACTCCGATTTTTTCTATTTCGGCCAATAGTTTTTTATTCTTTAAAGTTCCATATTTATAATTTAAGACTAATATTGTACTCTTTTGTGGTTTTTGTAAATAATAGCTTAGCTCTTCCATCTTATCAAGTTGCTGAGCCTCTTTTACCACTACTAACTGACGAACAGCCATCATCGGATATCTCTTTGCAGCATTTATTACTGAAGCCATATTTACATCTGAACCATAAACAATTGTTTGGTTAAAATCCCGATCAGCTTCATCCAATGCATTTTCTATAATAGTATTGGTTATCAGGTCGATATAATAAGGCTCCGGGCCCATTAAAAAATAAACAGGCTTGAATTTTTTTTGCTGAATATCAGATATGATTTGTAAATGTTGATTGGATTCTTTCTTTGCCATTATCATTTCATTCTTCTTCGAACCGAAGGTGTTTTACCGTAGTTCTTTTATCAATAATCATTTTCAAAGATTCAAAACCTATCATAACGTGTTCATCGACAAAATTGCGAGTTACAATCATGTCGCTTTCTTCAGTTTTTACTCCAGTAGAACTCATCTGCTGGTCTGTTACCAGTAGCAATGCACCCACCGGAATTTGATTGGCAAACCCCACTGTAAAGAGGGTTGCAGTTTCCATATCTATTGCCATACTACGAGTTTTTCTCAAATAGTTTTTAAATTCGTCATCATATTCCCATACACGACGATTTGTTGTATATACTGTACCTGTCCAATAATCCTTGCCATGGTTTCTTACAGTAGTTGAAACGGCTCGTTGTAAACTGAATGCCGGTAATGCCGGTACCTCCGGTGGAAAATAGTCATTTGAAGCCCCTTCTCCACGTATAGCAGCTATGGGCAATATATAATCTCCTAATTTATTTACTTTTTTTAATCCCCCACATTTTCCTAAAAATAAGACAGCTTTAGGCTGTATGGCACTTAATAAATCCATTACAGTTGCAGCATTAGCACTTCCCATTCCGAAATTTATAATAGTTACACCTTCTGCTGAGGCATTAGGCATATTTCCATCTTCACCTAATATAGGCACATTAAAATGATTGGCAAATATCTCCACATATTTAGAAAAATTGGTCAATAATATATGTTTTGAGAAATTTTCAATTTTTCTTTTGGTATATCGGGGCAACCAATTTTCTACAATTTCTTGTTTTGTTTTCATTTTTCGCTAATTTTGAGTAAAAATACAGAATTCTATGTTTAAGAACAAATATAAAGTATGACAGTTCTGAATTTACCGTCTTTTGATTATAAAATAAAGAAAGAAAAAGATAGGCTGTTTATTTTTGATATTATTAGAAAACGTTACATTGCTCTTACTCCTGAAGAATGGGTACGCCAACACTTTGTTTCCTATTTAATATCTTATAAAGGGTATCCTTTGGGGCTTATAGGAAATGAAATATCTCTTCGACTGAATGGACAAAACCGAAGATGTGATACTGTTATATATGATATATACGGAAGTCCGCTTATGATTATAGAATATAAGGCTCCTCATATTACATTGAACCAGGAAGTATTTGATCAAGTTATTCGCTATAATATAGCCTTAAAAGTGAAATATCTGGTAGTTTCAAATGGCATTAATCACTATTGTTGTGTAATGGATTATGATGATATGTGTCCTCATTTCTTAAAAGAAATACCAGATTATAATGAATTATAACAGTCAATTATATAAAATAAAAACGGGATTATAACTCTGATATAATACCCGTCTTTATTTTACTATATAAAAATTTATTATTCTACACCGGCCAATTCTGGATCAATCATAATACGACCACAATATTCGCAAACAATAATTTTTTTACGTAATTTGATGTCTAATTGTCTTTGTGGCGGAATTTTATTAAAACATCCACCGCAAGCATCACGTTGTATATATACGACAGCTAAGCCATTACGGGCATTTTTACGAATACGTTTAAATGCTGCTAGCAAACGAGGTTCAATATGTTGTTCCAGTTTTTTTGCCTTTTCTCGAAGCTTTTCTTCATCTTGTTTTGTTTCTGAAACAATCTCATCTAATTCACTCTTTTTCTCGATCAAATCATGTTTTCTGTCATCTAAAAGAGCCTGGCAATTTTCGACATCTTCTCTTTTTGCTTTCTCTTGTGCTGTAAATTCTCGGATTCGTTTTTCACATAGTTCGATTTCGAGTGATTGATATTCGATTTCTTTGGTCAAAAAATCAAACTCACGATTGTTTCTAACATTGTCTTGCTGAGCTGTATACTTATCGATTAAAGTTTGCGCATTTTGAATTTCTACTTTTTTTGCAGCAACAGCAGCTTGCAATTCTTCTATTTCAGTATGAAAATTCTGTACACGAGTTTCTAGACCCGCTATTTCGTCCTCCAGGTCCTGAACTTCGAGAGGCAGTTCTCCACGTAAAGTCTTGATTCTGTCAATCTCAGAAAGCATAGTTTGTAATTCATACAGGGCTTTTAGGCGGTCTTCCACTGTATATTCTTTTTCAACTTTTGTTTTATCAGTAGCCATATGCTTACAAATAATTTATCGGATTTGTTTCTACCTTAGTATAATGAACTGCAAATGTAGGGAATTTTTTTGTAATAATATCACAAAAAATATCTTTTGTATATTGTTCGCTCTCATAATGACCCAATTCAGCCAAAATAATACGATCGTTATTACCGAAATAATCGTGATATTTGATTTCTCCCGTAAGGAATATATCTGCTCCTAACGAAATTGCTTTAGGAATCAAAAAAGACCCTGCCCCACCACATAAAGCAACTCTTTTTATCTTCTTATCTAAAATTGAAGAATGCTTAATGCTTTTTACCTGGAATTTTGATTTTACGTCTTTTAAAAAATCGATAGCATCGGTTTCTGTACTGAGATTTCCGATTATGCCACTTCCTGCATGATTCCAAGAATTATTTAAAGGTAATATATCAAAAGCTGGTTCTTCATAAGGATGAATGGCCAATAAAGCTTTAATAACAGATACTTTTTTATAATCGGGAAAAATGACTTCTATTTTTGCCTCTTCTTCTTTGTGCATTTGACCAATTTCTCCACAAAAAGGATGAGCATTCTCCCCTGCTCTAAATGTTCCTTCCCCTTTTATTGTATAACTGCAGTTATCATAGTTGCCTATATAACCGGCACCAGCGTTAAATAGAGCATTTCTAACAGATTCGGTGAATTTTTTCGGTACATACGTTGCTAATTTTAACAATCGTCCTTGTAAAGGGTCAAGTATTTGTAGGGAGTCTAAGCCTATTATTTTCGCAATTTTATAATTAACACCGTTATATGCGTTATCCATATTAGTGTGAGAAGCATAAATTACGATATTATTTTGTATAGCTTTTATCAGTATCCGTTCAATATAATTACTCCCCGTTATCGATTTTATTCCCTTAAATAGTAATGGATGATGAGCTATTATCAAATTAGCACCAATAGATATTGCTTCATCTATCACTTCTTCAGTTACATCAAGACAAAGAAGAGCAGATGAAGCTTCGACCGATTTATCTCCTACCTGTATGCCTGCATTATCATAACTTTCTTGTAAAGCAAGAGGAGCTATGGTTTCTATTGCATCGATTATTTCGGAAATTTTCATTCGAATCAACTTTAATTTTTGGCTTTAGGTTCGAGCTTAAGTTGCAATTCTTCAAGTTGGAAAGAGTCAATTGCCGAAGGAGCATCTAACATGGTGTCTTTACCCGAGTTATTTTTAGGAAATGCAATACAATCGCGAATAGAATCTAAACCTGCAAACATGGACACCATCCTGTCGAGTCCAAATGCTAAACCTCCATGAGGAGGAGCTCCATATTTAAAAGCATTCATTAAGAATCCAAATTGCTCTTGTGCTTGTTCTTCGGTGAAACCGAGTATTTTGAACATTTTATCCTGTAGTTGACTATCATGAATACGAATGGAACCACCACCCAATTCAACTCCATTGATGACCATATCATAAGCATTAGCCCTCACTTTGCCTGGGTCCGTTTCTAATAAAGGAACATCTTCGCTTTTGGGAGATGTAAAAGGGTGATGCATCGCATAAAAACGACTTGTTTCATCGTCCCATTCGAACATCGGAAAATCTATGACCCACAAGGGAGCATACGTATCTTTATTCCTTAGCCCTAAACGATTTCCCATTTCAAGTCGTAACTCTCCTAATGCTTTTTGCGTTTTTGCCTTATCTCCACAAAGGATTAGTAATAAATCTCCCTCTTTAGCATCAAAACGTTCTGCCCATGTTTTTAAATCTTCTTGAGAATAAAATTTATCTACAGATGATTTATATGAACCTCCGGCTTCACAGCGAACATATACTAAACCTTTTGCCCCAATCTGTGGCCTTTTTACGAAATCTGTCAATCCGTCCAATTGTTTTCTTGTATATGCAGCACAACCTTCAGCGCAAATTCCTGCAACATATGAGGCACTGTCAAAGACACCAAATCCTTTCCCTTCAGTTAGGTCTTTCAATTCTACAAAACGCATATCGAAACGAATATCGGGTTTGTCACTGCCATAATATTTCATGGCATCAGCCCAAGGCATACGCTGGAACGGTTCGGTCAGTTCAACACCCCGAAGAGTCTTGAACAGATGTTTGGCCATTCCTTCGAAAGTAGAAATGATGTCTTCCTGTTCTACGAAACTCATTTCACAGTCAATCTGTGTAAATTCCGGTTGACGGTCGGCACGCAAGTCTTCGTCACGGAAACATTTTGCAATCTGGAAATAACGGTCGAACCCGGAAACCATCAGTAACTGTTTCAATGTCTGCGGAGATTGCGGAAGTGCATAGAATTGTCCCGGATTCATGCGTGAAGGTACCACGAAGTCACGTGCACCTTCCGGAGTAGAACCGATCAGTACAGGAGTTTCTACCTCTATAAAGCCCAGGCTATCAAGATACTTGCGTACTTCGATTGTCATCTTATGACGTAATTCCAAATTAGAGCGTACGGCATTACGACGCAAATCCAGATAACGGTATTTCATACGGATATCATCACCACCATCCGTATTATCCTCAATTGTAAACGGAGGAGTCATGGCGGTGTTCAGAACGTTCAGTTCGGAAACGATAATTTCAATATCTCCGGTAGGGATGTTTGCATTCTTGCTGAAACGCTCATTCACTGTTCCTGTGATCTGAATCACGAATTCACGACCCAGTTTATTGGCACGGTCGCAAAGTTCAGCATTAATTTCTTCATTAAAAACCAACTGGGTAATACCGTAACGGTCGCGAAGGTCAATGAAAGTCATACCTCCCATTTTACGGCTGCGCTGTACCCATCCAGACAGCGTGATTTGTTTATTAACATCGGAGATTCTCAGTTCTCCACATGTGTGCGTTCTGAACATATTTTCTAATATTTATGATATTTTTCGTTAAGTAGCTTGCAAAAGTACACAATAAATCAGAAATCGGCATTTATTTCAGACTTTCTTTGTCAGCTTTTTCAATATTTTCTTGTTTTTATCTGTTATATTGTCCACATTCGCCTCATTAATCAGTTTTATTCCGTTCACATATTCCTGTGCTCTTTGAAGAACGTTGGCCGCATCTTTTTCTTCTGTCTTCGGCACAACTACGCGTAATCCGCTTTTAATAAGTTCGATATTTACATCCGCCTCCGTCTCCATCGGGTCACCATCAAAATGCACGACTCCCGGCACAGCCCGTCGAATACACAACTTCTTACAACGGAATGTCTTGATCCGGCTGTTCTGATCAATAGTTTTATTAAATAACTGGAAAGCAAGAGAGGGTACATCCAAAACGGTAAAAGGCTCGAGGATGGTCACATCCAGCAAACCATCCGTCAATGTGGCTTGTGGAGCTATATATGCATTGTTTCCATATTGCGACGCATTTCCGCAGGCAATAAGGAAAGCTTTATACTTGCTGACTCCGTTTTCCGTTTCCAGTTCATATGTTTCGGGCTGATATTTAAGACTTTCCTGCAACGTCTTTTCGAGATAAGTCAATAGTCCGCGCTTTCCGGCATGAGCAAATTTCAAACTGACAAATGCATCAAACCCTACTCCACAGGTACAGAAAAAGTCCGTACCATTAATCTTACCATAATCTATGGTATCCAAGCATCCCTCATTGAGCACTTCCAGTGCCTTCTTAGGTTCCATAGGTATGTGCAGATGCCGCGCCAGTCCATTCCCCGATCCGCAGGGAATAATTCCCAATGCGGTATCAGTATGTACCAGCGAACGAGCTATTTCATTAATTGTTCCGTCCCCCCCGATAGCCACAACGACGTCAGCTTTCTCTTCCGCAGCTTTGGCAGCTATCTCTACTGCATGACCGGCTCTTTCCGTATACACTACTTCCCAAGTGTATCTCGCCTTATCAATTTTTTCATCCAGCAAGTTAAGAATCAATTCTTTACTTTGTGTTCCCGAAATAGGATTGACGACGAATATTATTCTTTTCATTCTTTCGTTCATGCTAATCTTTGTCAATTGTAGACGACAAAAGTAATACAAATATATTAAATTTTGATCTATTAGAGGTTTCTAATCTCATGGGAGCAACTTTTTTCTTTTAAAAAGAACAGATAAAAGCAAATTTTGTTATCTTTGCCCCCTGTTTTAAACACTTGTTAAGATAAAAGGAAATTAGATCATCAGCGAATGATCTGAGTATGAGTATAATAAATTATAATTCATGGGATTATTACAAGAGAAGTTAGCTAAGTACGACCTGCCACAGAAATTTATGGCACAGGGCGTTTACCCATATTTCCGTGAGATTGAGGGAAAGCAGGGTACAGAAGTAGAAATGGGCGGACAACATGTGTTAATGTTCGGGTCCAATGCATACACTGGCCTTACGGGAGATGAAAGAGTGATTGAAGCAGGTATCAAAGCCATGCGCAAATACGGTTCCGGTTGTGCCGGTTCACGTTTTCTGAATGGTACGCTCGATCTTCATGTTCAACTTGAAAAAGAACTGGCAGCCTTTGTTGGCAAGGATGAAGCACTTTGCTTCTCTACCGGTTTTACGGTTAATTCCGGAGTTATCTCATGCCTGACCGACCGAAATGATTATATAATATGTGATGACCGTGACCATGCCTCTATCGTAGATGGCCGTCGTCTCTCCTTCTCACAGCAATTAAAATATAAGCACAACGATATGGCGGATCTGGAAAAGCAACTTCAGAAGTGCAATCCGGATTCAGTGAAACTGATCATAGTAGACGGTGTATTCTCTATGGAAGGTGACTTGGCAAACCTACCCGAAATCGTTCGCCTGAAACATAAATACAATGCTACTATCATGGTAGACGAAGCTCACGGTTTGGGTGTATTCGGAAAACAGGGACGTGGTGTATGCGACCATTTCGGTCTGACACACGAAGTAGACCTGATCATGGGTACTTTCAGTAAGTCACTGGCCTCTATCGGCGGTTTTATCGCTGCTGATTCTTCTATCATCAACTGGCTGCGACACAATGCACGTACTTATATTTTCAGTGCATCCAACACTCCGGCTGCAACAGCAGCTGCTCTGGAAGCGCTTCATATCATCCAGAATGAACCGGAAAGACTGAACGCTCTGTGGGAAGCAACCAACTATGCTCTGAGACGTTTCCGTGAAGCAGGCTTCGAGATCGGTGCTACTGAGTCTCCTATCATTCCTCTTTATGTACGCGATACGGAGAAGACTTTCATGGTTACTAAGTTAGCTTTCGACGAAGGTGTATTCATCAATCCGGTTATTCCGCCGGCATGTGCTCCGCAAGACACATTGGTACGCGTGGCATTGATGGCTACTCACACCAAAGAACAAATAGACAGTGCTGTAGAAAAGTTAGTGAAAGCTTTCAAAGCTTTAGACCTTTTGTAAGCAGCATCTCTGAAAAGCTATAAAAAAGCTACTTTCCGAAAGACAAATCATCAGGAAAGTAGCTTTTTTAATTCTACAGCAAACAAATTACTTCTGCTTTGCGTAACGAATTTCCATTCCTTGGTTATCCAGAACCAAAGAATCAGCCGTCAGTCTCTTGATATCCATCGTATCCACAAATTCAATCGTCTGGCCATTACCGATACTTTTTCCTGTCAGAATCAGTTTAGTTCCTTCCTGTTTCCAGCTTTCATAAACCAAAGTAGCCATATTGACAGAAGAAGCAACGCCTCCTTCTTCCATCTTAATACCTTGTACTTGTCCTTCCAGTCCCGGCACAGGTTCTACCCATGAGCCAACAATTGAGGCAGAGTTACCTCCACATGCAGCCAATAAACCCATCAACAGAGTTGCTGCCAACATTTTCTTTTTCATTCTGTAGTTCTGATTAGATTATTAATTAGTCATTAGTCCGATCCGCCTTCTTCCCTACTACAATCACTTTCTTTGCAGTTGGTATCGTATTCGATCCCGGCTCTTCCTCTTCTTCTATGTAATTCACCTGTACGGTGTCTCCCAGTTCGAAGCCACCGACTTCACTCGGCTCCTGATCCATCGTACTGACGAACACTGTATCTCCTTTCGAAGTAACCAACATAAAATTATTCATCGAAGCATCTTCTACTACCCCGAAGATTGTTTTCTCATCTTCTGTAGGAGCAACAGCCAGACTATCATCCATAGTATCCTGCTCTTGTCCCGCAGTCTGTTCGCTCTTTGATTGACAAGCACTTATCACACCAACCAAAACAGCAAACAATAAAAAAACTCTCATTTTGTTCATATGCTTTTTATTTGAGATAAAACTTAGAATATTGCAAAGGTAATTTTTAAAATTGTTTTTCCCATGAACCTGCTTAAAATTAATTGAAATAAGGCATTAAAAGTTTTTCTATACCGGCACACGCTCATTACAAAATAATGATACATATATAATTATACAAAACGTAAAATAAGGATAAGACAGACAAAACAGGAATATGTTAAATACTATTTTAGCTCATTCCGATCAAACATACAATATATTAATAATCAGATAAATAATAGATAAATTAAGGATATATTCAGATAAGTTCATGGAGAACTTGGTAGCAGATTTTAGAAAAATAAGCTTTCATCTTTTGAAAATTTAAGGTTTACAAATATTGAATGATTTTCTTTGCTTTGTTGGCGACAAAAATAGTTATATTTTTCAGAAATACGCTATAAATTGATGCTTTTTTTAAAAGTTATTTCTTCGTTTACCCTATCTTTTCCTTTTATAATTCTGATAAAGTAATATTTCAGGAGGTATTTGAAATTAATATGTACTCATAATACTCATCCCACCAAGTTCTCCATGAACTTATACCGCCTTAGAGTTTACTAAATTCTATATTTCACAACCTAATTTTTAATCAAAAATCAACACACAATCAATGCCTATGGAAATATTACAGTATTATGATTTACCATCCCTATCGTTTACAAACAAAACCGGTAAACTAGTTATTATTTTAAAATCAAAATTATGAAAAACATTTTATTTACTTCAAACAAAGTGCACACAACCGCGCGAATCGGTGTTCTGTTCTTTTCTTTATGTTTTTCTCCACTCATAAATGCCGGCAATGCGGAAAAGCCGATGAATGGCATAGAGAGTTCAGAAACAACGCAACAAAATAAGATTAAAATAACAGGTGTAGTAACAGACAGCAAAGGAGAATCTATCATCGGAGCCAATGTTGTAGTAAAAGGACAATCAAACGTCGGAGCAATAACCGATGTAGAAGGACGTTATCAGATTATGATTCCTTCCGACAATGCAATTTTGCAAGTATCATATCTTGGATACGTAACCGAAGAAATAAAAGTAAAAGGGCGCCGCAACATCAATGTGATGCTGAACGAAGACTCCAAAGCGCTGGACGAAGTTGTAGTAGTCGGCTACGGACAGCAGAAAAAGGAAAGCGTAGTCGTTTCTATGAGTTCCATCAAACCAAAGGATATCGTTGTCCCTTCGCGAAGCCTGAATAACAGTCTTGCCGGACAAGTCGCCGGTTTGATTGCAGTACAACGTTCGGGTGAACCCGGATATGATAACGCAGAGTTTTGGATTCGAGGCGTAAGTACCTTTGCGGGTGGTACATCTCCACTGGTACTTGTGGACGGTGTACCCAGAAGCATGAGTGATATTGAACCCGACGAAATCGAAACGTTTTCGGTTTTGAAGGATGCCGCTGCAACAGCCATTTATGGTGCCGAGGGAGCCAATGGTGTAGTACTTGTCACTACCAAACGCGGACGTGTAGAGAAGGCAAAGATTTCATTCAAGACAGAACACACCATTTCTTCCCCCACCCGTCTTCCCGAATTCGTTGGTTCGGCCGACTATCTGGACCTGTTCAACGAAGCACTCCATAATGATGGGGAATTACCGCAGTTTTCGGATGACTTAATTGCACATTACCGGAACAATGACGATCCGGACCTATATCCAAATACCAACTGGATCGACAAAATGTTACGTAAAAACACATTCACACACAGATATACCTTGAATGTACGTGGAGGTACAGAAAAAGCAAAATACTTTGTTTCGGCAGCATATTACAACGAAAGTGGTATTTTCAAAGGAAGTCCTACCAAACAATATAATACAAACATCGGCATCGACCGTATCAATCTTCGTTCAAATATTGATATGAACGTATCAAGCACTACAACTGTAGGAGTTGACCTCGCACTTCAGTATCTGGTTAATAATTATCCGGGAACAGGAACTGCCAATATATTCCGTTCCATGCTGATTACTCCTCCTTATACATTTCCGGCTGTATACAGTGATGGTACTGTTTCAACCTACTCACAGGAACGTGACGCTAACATGCGCAACCCGTACAACTTATTGATGAACTCCGGATACGCCAAAGAATACCGTACTGCCATTCAATCCAAAGTTTATGTAGACCAGAAACTGGATTTTATCACCAAAGGTTTGTCTGTACGCCTGAACGCAAGTTATGACTATGATAGTGAAATGATCGTTCGCCGTGAATATAATCCGACAAGATATCATGCTACGGGACGCGACGAAAACGGCAATCTATTATTTGCCACAGTCGTATCCGGAAACCCTGAATTGCAGGACCCTAAGAATAGTGCGACAAGCGCAACCAAGAAGATTTACATAGATGCTGCCATCAACTATAAACGTACGTTCGACCAGCACGAAGTAGGTGCCATGCTATTGTACATGCAAAAGGAAACCCAATATCACAATGTAGCACTTCCCTATCGTAAGCAAGGTCTGGTAGGACGTTTAACTTACGGTTACGGCGGACGCTATTTCATTGAAGGCAACTTCGGATACACCGGTTCGGGAGCATTTGCTTCGGGCAACCGTTTCGGTTTCTTCCCGGCAGTAGGTCTTGCCTACTACATTTCCAATGAGTCTTTCTACCCGGAAGTAATCAAAAAGTATGTCCCCAAACTCAAATTAAGAGCCTCTGTCGGACGTGCCGGTAACGACAATACAGGAGGAACCCGTTTCTTGTACCGTCCGACCTACAAAATGGATGCCGGAGGTTTTACGCAAGGTTACAATGATACCGGAGGCGGTCTGAACGGTATCGGCAACGGCATCATAGAAGGACGTTTTGCAGCTCCTTACTTGGGATGGGAAGTAGAAGACAAACAAAACTACGGTTTCGATATCGGCTTGTTTGACAACCGTCTTGAAGTTATCTTTGATTACTTCGATTCTACCAGAAGCCAGATTCTGCTGCAACGTCAGACTGTTCCCCAGCTTGGCGGTCTGAGAGACGATCCGTGGCAAAACTTCGGTAAGGTTCGCAACAGAGGTGTTGACATGTCTGTGAACGCTCATCAAAATATAGGCAAGGTAAAACTTAGCGCAAGAGGTACATTCACATTCACCCGCAATAAAATTCTGGAATATGATGAACTTCCTCCAAAGTATGACTACCAAGCTATTACGGGCAAACGTGTCAGTGATAAAGATAATCTCTATTACATCGCAGAACGACTTTATACCGAAGACGACTTTACCGTAAGCACCAACGCTAACGGTCTGAAGACTTATAAACTCCGTTCGGAAATTCCACAACCAACCTTAGGCGGACTCCTTGGTCCCGGTGACATCAAATATACCGACGTCAATGGAGACGGAATCATCGACTCTTATGACCGTGTAAGAGGAATCGGTCATCCGGAAACTCCGGAAATTATCTACGGATTCGGTTTAAATGCCGAATATAAAGGAATCTACGCCAGCATCTTCTTCCAGGGAGCAGGGAACACTTCTGTATTATTGGGTGGAAAGACTTCCGAAGGATGGTACCCATTCTCATGGGGTGTAGACCAGTCCAACTATCGCACCTTTGCATTAAACCGTTGGACAGAGAACAATCCGAGCCAGGATGTAATTATTCCCCGTCTGCACAAGAGCAATGCGAACAATGCTAATAACCGCGTTGCCAGTACATGGTGGCTGCGCGATGGCTCTTTCCTCCGATTGAAGAATATAGAAATCGGCTATCAGATACCTAAGAAATTCTTAAGCAAGATCGGCTTCGAAGCTGCCCGTATCTATCTGATGGGATATAACCTGGCAGTATGGGATCATATCAAATATTTCGATCCGGAAGCCGGAAATGCGAATGCCGGACTTAACTATCCGCTGCCGCGAACCTATACAATCGGTCTTGATTTCACATTCTAAAAACCATAAAAGATAAAAATATGAAAAGTAAAAGTCACATATATATGTTGCTGATGGGATTATTCTTCTCCGTCAGTTCATGTGATTATCTGGCTGTTTCGGACCAGATGTCAGGAGGCTTGCAAAATACAGATCAAATATTTGAAAACGTAGCCTATACCAAACGATGGTATGCCAATGTCTTTGCAGGAATCCCCGATTATTCGGGAATAAACAGCCTGAATGTAGGAGCCTTTAAAAATCCGTGGGCTGCAATCTGCGATGAACTAGTAGTAGGTTATGGAAATGCTGCCAAGGCCAACAACTCGGACAAGAATGCGGCGACTGCTGGTTTTCACCGCTATGGCGACTGCTATAAATACATCCGGCAGGCTAACATTTTCCTAGAGAAAGCTCATGTGATTACAACCAGCGGTACGCAAGGCGACAGACTGGAAGAAGACGAACTGAATGAGATGCGTGCCAACGTACGCTTCATGCGTGCATTTTACAATTATCTGCTATTGGAACAATACGGTCCTATTATCCTCGTAAAAGATAAGGTATACGAGGCGACAGAGACTCAGGATGTTCCCAGAAATACGGTAGATGAAGTTATCACGTATATTGATCAGGAACTACGTGAAGTAGCTAATGAACTGCCACAGGAACCGATGCACGAAAATGAATCTTACCGCGCATGGCCAACCAAAGGTGTCGCTTTGGCCGTACGTGCCAAATTGTGGCTATATGCAGCCAGCCCCCTTCTCAACGGGGGATACAGAGAAGCGCTGTCTCTGACCAACCCAGACGGTACAAGACTCTTCCCGGATCGTGATGACAACAAATGGAATACTGCATTAAACGCCTGCAAAGATTTCATCGATTACGCAGAAACCGGAAACCGCTACGAGTTATACAAAGAATATACAACAAGCAGCACCGGTGAACAGATTCTAGACGTAGATGCCTCCGTTTACAACCTCTTTCAGAAATACAATAAAGAAATCATCTGGGGCACCGCCAACAACGACTGGGGAGGACTTGACGGTGACGCATTCGACCGAAGAATCGTTCCTCGCTGCGAAAAGAACGGTTTGGGTTCGACCGGAGTAACGCAAGAACTCGTAGACGCCTTCTATATGAACGACGGACTTCCTATCAAGGAAACCGACTATCTGCCGAAATCAACACTTTATAAAGAAGATGGTTACGGAACTTACAAGGACAAGAATGACGGAAAATACTCTAAGAACTACACCAACGTAACAGTCAGTAACCGCTATCTGAATCGTGAAGCACGTTTCTACAACACTGTCTTCTTCAACGGACGCCAATGGCCTGTCACCTGCAAACAAGTCCAGTTCTACAATGGAGGTAATGCAGGCGTTCAGGAAGGACAAGCCACTACAACCGGATATATGCTTTTCAAGCGCTTCAACCGATCAATCAGCAAAACCAGTCCGGGTGTAGCTAGTCAGAACCGTCCTTCCATAATCTTCCGTCTGGCGGATTTCTATCTGATATATGCAGAAGTTGCCAACGAAGTAAATCCGAGCGACTCACGCGTACTGACTTATCTGAACCTCGTACGCGAACGGGCAGGCTTGCCGAAAGTAGAAATACTGAATCCCGGTATCGTAGGTAATAAAGAATTGCAAAGAGCAGCCATTCAGCGCGAACGTCAGATTGAACTGGCAACGGAAGGTCAACGTTATTTTGATGTACGCCGCTGGATGATTGCCGACAAAGACGGTGAAGGACGCCAGAACGGATATGCACACGGTATGAATGTTCGGGGAACTATCAATGATACCGAAGAGTTCAACCGCGTAGTGGAAACTGAAAAAATTGTATTCAACAGAAAGATGTACTTACAGCCAATACCGGATCACGAAATGAGAAAGACACAAAACCTCGTCCAGAATCCGGGCTGGTAATTGTATAAGCACAATAAATCAATGAGCATTATGAGAAAAATAAGTTATATACTAATATCAGGCTGCATCACTCTATCTATTATCGGTTGTGATGAAACCTTTGATACGAGCAATACATCCGAAGGGATTTTGTCATTGTCTGAAAACGGACTGACTATTCTGCAATCGTATAATGTAGGAGAAAAATACAATGCTGACTTATGGATACAACACGGAGGACTGGAACTGAATAACAGTACCGTCACCTTCACCGTAGACAAAAGCCTGCTCGACTCACTCAATACTGCCGACGGAACCAGTTACCAGATACTTCCGGAAGATTGTTATCAAATGACTAACACAACGGTTAACGTATCTGCCGGTGACAGACTGGCAAAAGGCACTATCGTATACGACCCGACAAAGATTCATGCGTTGTGCGGCTATGACAATGTTCAATACATTCTCCCACTCAAAGCAAGCACTACAGGAGAGAAGTTGAACCCCGGCCGTTCCACCCTCCTACTGGGATTTAAAGTTTCCGAACCCATTGTAACTATCATAAACGATGGTATACAGGAAATCAATGTCAACAATGTAAAAGAGTTGCCGATTACCATTGGAGTACCTTTTAGCAATAAATGGAACATCAACTGTACATTAGTCAACAACCAGTCGGTAGTAGATACGTACAACAGTGCCAATCAGACTTATTTCAGTCTTCTGCCGGCAGAGTGCTATACCAAACCCGAATCCCCGTCATTGTCTCAGGGAGTTGATCAGACCACAGTCAGTTACAAGCTGAAAGATAACATTCTTCCGGGAAATTATATGCTTCCTGTGCAAATAGGCGAAGTTACTTCCGATGCCACTATCCGTGCGGATAAAGACACCTACACAGGATTCTGCATCATAAAAGAAGGAACGAAAATATCAAAGAGCGGCTGGGAAGTTCTGTCCTTTACGACACAGGAAGCTTCGGGAGAAGGAGCCGGCAATGGATTAGCCAAATGTCTGATAGACGGAGACACTGAAACATTCTGGCATGCCAAATGGCAAGGTGGAAGCGACCCGCTACCGTATGATATTGTGATAGATATGAAGCAAAACATACAAATAGCACAGGTGGAATTGCTTCCGCGCGGCAGAGGTTCAAACAATCCTATCAAAGTGGTCGAGTTTGCAGCTAGTGAAGATAACGTGAACTGGACTCCTATCGGCAGATTCGGATTCACGAATCAGGATGCCGCCCTGGAATATTATGTAAAATCGATCAAAGCACGTTACATCAGACTCACGATTCCCGATGACGGAGGAAACAGTACTGTCGCTGCTATCAGAGAACTGGATGTCAAGGGCACTATTATTAACTGACACATGAGCATTCGATAGGTATTTTATAGCAAGTGCACTCTATAGTGTATCTTGAAGTCAAGCTACTCTCTTCCCCCAAAGAGAGTAGCTTTTATTTTGTCCGATGCCACCTTTCCTGTTTTTCCAACGGTTGATTAGCTTCAAAGTCAACGGCAAAAGAAGAACGCTTTATCTTCTTAGAAACTGGATACTGAAGAACTACATATTCATAGTGATCATTCCGTTTTAATAGTCTCAGCCGGATTACTTAATGCCGTATGATATCCGTTAAGGACAACTGTGACAAAAGTTACAAGCATTAATAAAACGACAGGTACTATAAATACTTCTATTCCCCAATTCGCAGGATACACAAACTGTTCCCTCCACCGTTTCATCAAGACATATACGATAGGGACAGCGATCACGTCGGCTATCAGAATATAATAGAAGAACGGACGGTTTAACAACAATAGAATTTGGCGGGAAGAGGCACCGTGTACTTTACGAATCGCAATTTCTCTTTTTCGTTGTTCTACCGCATACCATGTAATTCCAAAGATACCAAAAAGGGTCAGGAACAAACTGATTATAGCATAAGCCAGTAATAATCGGGAGAAATTCACCATATCTGTATTGTTGGATATATATTGCTGATAGGCGTCTATGTAAACAAAAGAATGTCCCGGCTCGTGTTTCTCCCACAGCAACCGGAGATTTTTTACTATCTCATTGCGTCTGCTCTCATCTATACGACAAGACAGGTAGGTTGCCTGATCAACCGGAATCTCTTGAAGAATGATCTGCATCGGAGTAATGGCAGAGTTGAAAGAAGTCAGTCTGAAATCTTTGCATACACCGATAATAGTTCCTTCACCGGCGTTGTCCTGCGCATATTTGCTTAAGGCCTGCCCCACCGGGTCTTCTCCTGCCGGCACAAAAAACTGCACAAAGGCTTCATTAACAACTACCGGATGGGCTACCTTGGAAAATAAATCCTTCGTTCGTTCCGGTTCGAGAAGTTCTATGTTGAATAAGTCCAGCAGTTCATAGTTCTCGGTCAATAAAACTTTATTTACCATTACTTCCTGCCCGTTCCTGTTTAGTGGAATGATGATATTAAAAGGACTCGTTATCCGCCCTTTGGATAACAGGGCAGTTTGGATACCGGGCAGGTTTTTAATGTCATTATACAAAGGGACGGTCAGGGCAGTCCCCTCATTACCTAAGATTAAAATTCCTTTAAAGCGTTCACCCTGCTCTTCTATGGTTGAAAGTTGCGTACGTATCATCATAAAGGCAGTCATCAATCCGATGGAGATAACCATTTGCACGCCTACAAGGGTCGCTACCAGTCTTCTTCTTTTTCTCCCTTGAAAAAATTGCCGATATCCGCTGATAGAAATGCGGTTCAGTTTCTTCGTCATATAGGTGGCCGGTATAATGGCCAAAAGAGAAACAAACAGAAGAATAAATGGAAAGACTTTCCATGAAAGAATGAAACCGAAAGTCAGACGGGCATCAAAGAAATAATTGAAAAGAGAAAGTATGTCCCCCATTACAAGAATGGAAAGGATGAAAGCAATAAATACGGTAAGGAATGTATCAATAAAAAGTTGCCGGCAAATATATGAATGGGAAGCTCCCATCAATGTCTCTACATGAATCATGTTTACTTGTTTCAGCAGGCGCGAAAAGCTTAGGTTTACGTAATTGAAGCAAGCGATGAATAAGACAAGAAAAGCTGATAATAAACCGATACTCAACAAAGCGATCTGCCGATGACTGAATGTTTTCACGGAATCAGCCAGTTTTGTGTCAAAGTAGGATTCTTGTAATGTCTGGAGTTTATAATAACCGGGACCTGTCACTGTAGGCAGTTCTGTTGACTCAAAACGCTCGCAAAAGGCTGACACGTCAGTCTTTTCTTTGAGAAGAATCATACAGGAAGTTCCTTCTTCCTGCAGGTTCTGAGAATTACCAAGCAAATCAATACGGAGTGCTGACTGCGCATAAAACTTATATATGGCAGATACCTTTTTCATTTCAACTTTATCTCCATATACCACAGAAAGTTCTCGCCCGATACAATCGAACTTCCCGAAGTATTGCATGGCCTTTTCTTCACTCAAAGCAATACAGTCCGGCTTGGTCAAGGCTTCTTTCATATTGCCGGACAATATCTGGTACGGGAAAAAACGGCAGAAAGAACTGTCGGCCTCAACAATGACCTGTTGAGGAAAGCGCTGGTTCTCAATTTCAATATGAGTTGCCTCCTTCTCGGTCAGCCGGAGATAAGATTCAATCTCCGGAAACGGAGCTATCATTCCGGCAACCGATCCTCCATAGACAAATGATACTTGTCCGGTGCTCTGCATGGATGGCAGTCGCTGAGTCAGGCGCAGGATACGGTCCTTCTTTGAATTTTCCCCTTCTATCGTATATTCATGGATGACAAACGAGATCAGAAGATTGGTACAGGAAATACCGACCACAAGACTGACCAAAGAGATGACCGCAAAAAGTCTATTGCGCCACCAGTTTCTGAATATAAGTTTTAATAGTACGAGGTTTTCCATAGCAGTTCGTTCCATTCGTTGTAATCTTAGTCGTTTTTAATCTTATTCGTTCTTCATGATCAATGCCGGATTGATGCGGACAGCTTTGCGTACCTGCCAGAGTAATGTACCCAGTGAGATAAGCAAGGTAAGGATGAAGCCTGTCACAAAAATCCCTGCTCCTATCGGAGCTTTCACCGCAAAGTCTTTGGTATAGTCATTAATAATATAATAGACCAAAGAAATAGCGACAGCAAAGGCGGCTCCCAAAATATAAAGATACTTCCTGACCAATAACAAAGCGATCTGTTTGCCGGTAGCCCCGTTCACTTTACGCAATGCAATCTCCCTGTAGCGCTGGCGAATGTCATACAATGACAGCCCGAACAATCCGAGGCAGGAAACGCAGATAGCCAGTCCGGCAAAGGTGACGTAGATGCGGGTTGTTCTCTTGTCATCATCGTACAGTTTTTCAACTTCATCTTCGACGAAGGAGTAATTGAACTCCCCCTCACCCATTACTTCGTTGTGTAGTTCCTTCAAGAATTGAATGGCTTCCTTGCGTTTACCTTCGGCTATTTTAGCCATTAAAGGTTCGGTAGGGTTTTCTCCTTCATCATACAGAATAGCCAGTGGTGCATCCCCCATAGATAAGTGTCCGGTCCGGAAGTTTTCTATCACACCTACTACCTGATAAGCAGGATTTTTACTCTCATCTGTCCCCACACTCCACCATAGACGGGATTCGGTTTGCAGTGAAGCTTCATTAATATCTTTTATCCGGAAGAACTTTCTGGCTGTTTCATTTATCATCATTTTATATTGGGCAAACTGGTCTTTATCATTCCACGTTCTTCCTTCTTTCAGCTTCAGGCCAAACATATTCATGTAATTATTATTAACATACATGATAGCCATTTTATGTTTCTCTCCGTTACTTTCCACATTGACGTATGGTTCCAGATTGATAGGTGCTTCCCCATATCCCCATGAAATGAATAAAGGGCATGCGTCCATCTTCTGTTTAATAACCTGTACCTTATGCCGCTCCAAGTCACGTTCTTTCTGCCATTCTTCATCATTTGCATATCTTCTGTTTTGTGTCTCGAATGACAGGAACTGGCATGAAATGATATTCTTTGCCTGATATCCTAAATCCGCATTCAGCATTGTGTACAACTGGCGAACAAAAAACAATGCGACTACTATCAGACTGAACGTAATGACATATTGAATAAATAAGAATACTGCACGGGAAACAATTGAATTTCCTCCGGCATTTACAGAACGTAAAGAGGTGATCGGAGAAGAATAGTTGTAACGTAAGAAAGGAAAGACAGACGTCACCAACGGCAACACGAATAATAAAATGAGAGACAGCGACAGATCAAAAGCGATATCCGGTTTTACAGGAATTGCATATACCGAGGCGAATATCCCGGCTGAAGTTTCGATCAGCATCCAGATGATAAGCAAGGCGGCTGCCACCATATATATATTTTCTACATAAATCTGGGTAAATATCTGAAAGCCGCTTGCGCCATATACTTTTTTTACACCAAACTCACGTGCCCGCTTTAGAACGATAACCGTGTAGATATTGATAAAATTAAAGACTCCCACCAACAACAGCATACAAGCCACTACAGTCAAAATCATCACATGGTTGATATTCCCTCGCAAAAAAGAAGTTCCCGAAGGTTCGACAATCTTATTGAAATACAATCCTTTCAAGGGAGTAAGCCCATACTGTATAGGGGAATGACTGTAACATATTAATGACTGTGGCTTGGAAATCTTTTCATTATACTTTTTCAGATCTGTTCCGTTTGCCAGCCGGACCATGCAGAATCCCACCCGACTCCAGTCTGCATATTTCCCCTGATTCACCGGAGCTATCAGGTCGAATTGCAAAGATGCCTTGGTACTCGGTTCATCCACAATGCCACGAATGGTAAGTACAGAACCTGATGATGAAGTTAATTGTTTCCCTATCGGATCTTCGTCACCAAAAATATGCCGGGCATATTTCCGGGTAATAATTGCATCATCCGGTTTCTGAATAGTTTTAATTCCCGAAGCTATCGGATAGTCCATCAACTGCAAAAGCAAGCTATCAGTTACCAAAACATTGGCCCGGTAACGGTGATTATCGACTACAATATAATCATCGTCAAAAGAAACACTATAAGAATATGCTTCTACTTCCGGATTCTTTAAAGGATCTATAAAATTAGGGTCATTATTCCTGTCTGTATTATCTGCGATCGAAATACTGCCATTACTCCTTTGAATAGTCAGCAAGTACAATCGGTCCAGGTCCTTACAGAAATGGTCAACTGTTATCTCCTGATGGATATAGCGTACAATTATCAGCGTTGCAGCCACACTGACTGCAAGCCCGATAATATTGATCATCGTGTATGTTCTGAAACGGGATAAAGTCCTGATAGCAGATAATTGGTTCTTCATATTGCTTTTATAATAAGGATGTTATTCACTTTTGATTACTTCCGCCGGATTCTGTCGGGCAGCTTTCCATACTCTCCAGATGATGCTAAGGAATATTATAAGTAACATACCTGCAAATATGCTTCCATATATCCAAAGATTTATCGGCGTCTGCTTTACATATCCTTCGAGCCAGTGTTTCATGATAAGGTAACTTAATGGAAAGGCCATGAATGACGCTATGACAAGTAAAATCAAATACTCTTTAAAGAATAAGTTCAAAATAACTTTAACACTTGCACCGTTTACTTTCCGAATGGCAATCTCCTTTCGACGATGTTCGCATGATAAAGTCACTAAGGAGAATATACCAAATACGGCAATCACTATACAGATAAGAGAAACAACACTCAATAACTTACTTAATGTGTTTTCTGACTTCATGTATTCATTGTAGGTATCTCCCATATTTACCAAATCTACTATCGCATTAGGATTAACCTTATTCACCTCCTCATACAATTTCTGTGATACTTTATTCCATGTGCCTTCCTTTACTTTAAAAATAATATGTCCATTTTCACGACCTTTTTGCAAAGAAAACATAGCGGGAGCCACCGGATGTATGGGAGCATTATAATATATATCTTTGATAACACCTTTTACTTTATATTCCTTATTAAACTTTTTTCCTATCGGTTCGTTCCATCCAAAAGCCTTTACAGCAGCCTCATTAATGACAACTGTTCCTTTTTCATCTTTCTCATCCGGTATGCTACCTTCTAAAATCTCGATATGGAAAAAATCGACAAAATCCTGATTTATAGTTTCATCTTCCATATTGAAACTTTGCTCCTCATCTGACTTCCCTTCCCAATCACACACTTTAAAAGTAGAATATAACATTTTTGGAATCGGGGTATAGAATCCCTCCAAATGTTCTGTGATATCAGGTATCTGATCTACTATCTGTTTTACCGCGGCACTCTCACAGCCTAAAGCATGGGCAATCACTCCTACATTATGACGTTCAAGCCCCAGTTCTCTTGAATTCTGTAGAAAGTTTAATTGCTTCATCATAACAAAAGTACAGAAAATAAAGCCAATACTAACAAAGAGTTGCAACAGAATACTGCTTTTATAAAGCCAACCAGAAAGATGAAGATTTGACTTTTGCCTGATATTTTCAAGTAAAGTCTGCTTATTGATATAGTGTATAAGCACAGCAGCAATGCCTACGGTGATTACAACTAAAGACAAGATATAAATCAGTACTTCGCTATAAAAAAACGAAGTATTCTCATTTATTTGAGATAAATATTTAAAAACAGGCAGAATCAACTCCATTAACATAGCACCTATCCCTGCAGAAAGAACAAGTATCAAGGCCAGTTCCGAAAGTAGTAACGATAGCAAATTCGCATTAGAAGCTCCATTTACTTTTCGTAATGCCAATTCACGTTTACGCATTCGGATACGAGTAACAAGCATCGTTAAATAGTTGCACAATCCACAAATAATAACCAAAGCACCCATACAGGCAAAAAGACGAACATGATTCAACTTGACATTTACATCCTTCCTTGGGTGAGTACTTCTCAATGTTGACAATAAAGCAATTGGCGTTGATCTTAACCATTTATGTGAATCTTGTTCTATCTCGTAGTTTGTCAGTCTCTGTTCCAGTACTTTTATATCACTATCAGGATAGACACGTAAAAAAGTTTGACATTCTGATCTATTCCAATCGAGATCATCAGGTTCATAGGACAATAAAATATCAAAAGGAAGTAAAGAATGCCCTTTCCATGACTTTACAATCGCCACGATAGTTTTTTCAGAATTATTACTCTGCGGAAAGAGTAATTGTTTACCTATCGGATTTTCTTTTCCAAAAATCTGTTTTGCTATCTCCTCTGTAATGGCTATTTCATTTTTATCTAATATTAAACGACTTTTTCCATCTAACACACTAATATTGAACATAGAAATAAAACTGGAATCAATTTCCATCTGTAACATCTTGTATTCTGTATCTTTATATTTCATGGGTTTTCTGCTCGAATCATAACGGATATGACATACCTTCTCTACTTCCGGACAATTTGTTTTTATATAATCAGCCAATAAATTAGGAGAAAAATAAGAGAATCCGTCCCCCTGCAATTCAAACTTGTTACCTGCCAAGTAGATGCGCTCCGCCCCTTCATGAAACGTATCGTATGTCATTTCATAACGTATCCATAGGGCAGACAATGCAAAACAGGTGAAACCAATTGCCAAGCCGACTATACTTACAATACTCTGCGTCTTGTACTTGATCAGATTGCGAAAAGCTATTTTTAAATAATGATATATCATGACATTGTGTTTATGTTATTCACTCTTGATAATTTCTGCCGGATTCTGCCGGGCAGCTTTCCATACTCTCCAAATGATGCTAAGCAAAAGAATAATAGCTATCACAACAAAGATGCTTATATATACCCAGCTATCTATCGATGTTTGTCTCACGTAGCTGTCGATCCATCTCCTCATTACAACATATCCTGCAGGGAATGCAATAACAGCAGCTATGATCAATAACAATAAATATTCCCGGAAGAACATCTGCAGGATATGATGGATTTGCGCTCCGTTCACCTTACGTATAGCAATCTCTTTCTGACGCTGTTCACAAGACAGCGTTACCAATGAGAAGACTCCGAATACAGAAATAATGACGCAAACCAATGATACAAAACTCAATAATTTCATCAGTGCATCTTCGGAACGGAGGTACTTGTTATATTCTTCTTCTTCATTGAACAATCGCATATAAGCATTTGGAAATTCCTCTCTGTATAGTTTCTCTATAGTCGCACGACATTCATTCCAAGTGCCCTCTCTAAATTTAAACAGAATGCTGGCACGATTCAACAGATAATCTTGCGCTTTAGGATGCTGAAAAGCAATCAGTCCCGGTTCACTCGTAGGAGAACGATAGCTAAAGTTCCTGACTACTCCGACAACCTTATATAAGCTACGCTGACCATTATATTCATGATAGAAACTTTTGCCCAAAGCCCGTTTCCATCCAAATTTACGGCATGTATTTTCATCTATCACTACTTCATTTTCTTGATTCTTGTCCGATATAAACTCGCCTTCCAATAAATTCAATTTATAGAATTCAAAGAATTCTTCTTTAGCAGGCATCATACCAACAGTTAAAGGTTCTTCAACCGCTTTCGGCGAATCATCCCAGTTGTTTATTTCGGCATACATCATCGGTCCTGTAGGAATAATCGGGAAATACGAAGGGGGCAAAGTCTCTGTCACCATGGGCAAAGCAGCTATCTTCCCCAACCATTGCTTGATATCTCCATTCCACAAGGCTACATTACCGACATTATGACGTACCATTCCTAAGTCCGTATTTTTCAGAAAATAGAGTTGCTTCATCATAACAACCGCACAGAAGATAAAAGCAAGACTGACAACTAACTGCATGATAATTCCTATCTTACGAAACAGATAAGGTCTGGTAGTTACCACTTTTCCTTTTATCGCTTCCTGCAATGTCCGGCGGCGAAAATAAGATAAAGGCATCTGTGCAAACAGGAAAGACAGAATGATTACAATCAAAAGATATGCAATGATCTCTCCATAATATGAACCTGTCTCTATCTGTGTGAAGTTCAGGAAGCCGGACATGCTCACCTCTATCATCAACAATCCGCATAGCAGGGCGATACATAGAATCAATAACAGTTCAATGGCAAACTGAACCGACAAAGATGTATTGCTTGCGCCATTTACTTTACGAAGCGCCATTTCACGACTGCGCATACAAAGCCGGCTGATATAAAGCGTCAGGTAATTGAATAAGGAACAAATAATGACCAGTCCGCCTGCTAAAGAGAAATAGAAAATATAACTGAAGGAGATGACTACATCTACTTTAGAAACATAATCCGAATAACGCAAAGCCGAAATGGGCGTGATCAGAAGTTTCGCAAGCTCGCTCTCTTTGGGAATATCCAAGATATCAATATCTTCCATCTTCTTTTGAAAAGTATCCCTATCCACACCTGCGCGAACACGGATAAACAGTTGTTCTCCCTTACTACTCCAACGTGGATAGCGCCTTGCCGAACTCAATACACTATACGGTATATTGGAATGACGGGACCATCCGCTCACAATGGCACCTATTTTACGGGGACGTCCGCTCAGTTCTACTTCTTTCCCCAAAGCATCCTCTTCACTGCCGAAAAGCTTTCGGGCAAACTCTTCCGTAATGGCGATTTCCGGATCATTTTCTTTCAGGAAGTTGACAGTTCCTTTCAGCAGCCGTATATTGAAAAAGTTCATGAAAACAGAATCTGCTGTAGCCATTACTACTTCCTGTTCATTATCTCCCAGACGGAATTTCATATCCCGATATATGGAAGTGGAAGCAGTAGCTTCTATCTCCGGCATTTTCTCCTGCAAATAGTTCGCCAAAGGGTAAGGAGTAACATTGGATGTACTACTAGGGGAATCAGTATAATGCGCACGTACCATATAGATACGGTCGGCCCCGTTATGGAAAGTATCATAAGTCATTTCATAACGAATCCATAAGACAGACAGCGCAAAACAAGTGAAACCAACAGCTAGGCCAATGATACTGACAAGGCTCTGTGTCTTGTACTTTACCAAATTGCGAAAGGCTACTTTCAAATAGTGTTTAATCATGGTACTTTATGAATATATTACAGACTGACTTCCGTTACTACCTGTCCGTCGAACAAATTAATGATACGGTCGGCATAACCGGCATCGTGCTGTGAGTGTGTTACCATCACAATAGTAGTTCCTTCCTTATTTAGTTCACTCAATAGCCCCATCACTTCTTTACCGTTCTTTGAATCCAGATTACCGGTAGGTTCATCGGCAAGAATCAACTTAGGATTGGCAACTACTGCACGGGCAATAGCAACACGCTGCTGCTGACCTCCGGAAAGTTGTTGCGGGAAGTGTTTGCTGCGATGTGTGATAGCCATTCGTTCCATAGCAGTCTCCACCCTTTTTTTGCGTTCGGAAGCTGAGATACCCATATAGAGCAGAGGCAATTCAATGTTTTCATAGACATTCAATTCATCTATCAGATTGAAACTCTGAAAGACGAAACCGATCACTCCTTTACGAAGGCTGGTACGCTGTGACTCTGTGTACTTGGAAACTTCTATTCCATTGAGGTAATACTCCCCTCCTGTCGGATTGTCCAATAAACCAAGAATGTTGAGCAATGTTGACTTTCCACAACCGGAAGGCCCCATAATGGCAACGAACTCTCCTTGCTTCACCTCGATACTTACATTATTCAACGCCCAAGTTTCTACTTCTTCGGTCTTGAAAATCTTCTGCAAATTAATTGTCTTGATCATAATTGTATTATTTTTAAAATTATATAATAGTACTTGATGTTTTCATCTTTCATTGTCCTTTCAAAATAGTAGCCGGATTAATAGCAATAGCCTTTCTTACCTGATAAATCAAGGTTACTAATGAAATTAGTAAGACGATGATGGCTGCCAAAGCAAATAGCCACCAACTAATGTCAGTCCGGTAGGCATAGTTTTCCAGATAAACATTAATTCCCCAATAAGCTAAAGGGATAGCTATTACAAACGAAGCACCCAATATCAAAATGTACTGCCTTAAAAGTAAAGGCAGAATATCTTTCATCATAGCTCCATTCACTTTTCTAAGGGCAACTTCCCGATAACGTTGTTGGATATCGAACAATGAAAGTCCGAACAACCCCAATGAAGAAATCAGAATTCCCAGAAGTGCGAAAGAAGAATATATAATCGTAATTTGCCGGTCTTCCCGATACAAATTACTGATCTCATCTTGCACAAAAGCATACTCAAATGTTCCGTCCATAGTTTCATGATGAAGTTTATCCAAAAAGGCTATAGCTTCCTGTTGCTTGCCAGGAACGATGGCTGCCACGATAGGCACTTGATCGGAATAGGTTTTGCAATACATATACGCTATCGGTCCGATAGGTTTCGACAGGTGCCCGCAATAGAAATCTTCGATCACTCCAATGATTTGATAGGGCGAATTACTTTTTTGCGGCCATATCGGATTTTCTGTTTGAAGTTCAGCTTTGCTGAGAGTTTTAAATCCGAACAATGACATAGCTTTACGGTTTAAAATCAATTTAGCATCTCCTTCCTGGTCTATACTATCATTCCATAAACGTCCTTCCAACAGTTTGAACCCGTAAAGTCTTGAAGTAGATTCTGTAGAAGGTATCAAAGCAACTGCTTTATAATCATTGTCCATTGGCTTTTTAAAATTAAAGCTGCTATTTTCAAGTTGGTATTCGTATGGAAGATAATTATATCCCCACGCAGTAAACAATGGAGAAGCATTCATTTGCTGATCTATCTGACTATAAGAAGTCTCTCTTCTACTCAAACTAGCTCTGAATTCCTCTTTAGTCGTAGGTGTTTTTCGATCGTAAATTTGGAACTCTGCTCTGATTATGTTATCCGTTGTATAGCCTGTCTCTGTATGCAACATTTCGTATAGCTGCCTGACAAAGAACAAAGACAAAACAATTAGTGTAAAGGTAATGACATACTGGACACTTAAATAGAGATATCGTACCACAGTGAGTTTATTTCCGATATATATACTTTGCAATGAACGGACGGGTGTAATATATCGATATCGTAAAAAAGGATAAATCACAGCAATCCCTGGTAACAAGAGAAGAAATAAGACAGATAACAGACCATCGAAGACTATCTCTTTTTGTTGTGCCATTCCAAACTGTATTTCAATAAACCCTGTAGAGATTTCAATTAAAAACCAGGAAAGACATAATGCAATAGCTATGAGAAATAAATTCTCAATGTAGAGTTGTACGAACAAATGTATCGGAGTACTACCGAATATTTTCTTCAATCCGAACTCTTTTCCCCGCTTCAATAAAATCACAGTATAGAGGCTCATGAAGTTGAATATGCCGATTAACAACACAAGGATAGCAACTAAAGACAACCGCTGTAACTGTTTAGGACTTCCATGTAGTAACATATCATTGTATGTAACGACAGAAGAATCAAAATAGCTGTCATTTATAGATAGCAACTGATTTCGTATTTCTTTTTCAGTCCGGAGTTCTGTTTCATATGCCGCATGACGTTGATTTATTGTGTTCAGATTTGCCCCCTGACGGATAAGTACTACATTGACTGGAAAAGTAGCGACCCAGTCTTCTTGCAGTTTATCTGAAACCAAAAGATCAAAATGTATCGAACTTTTTCTATTTTGCATACTGATAACACCTGTCACGGTCAACGGATCACCTGTTGAATAAGTAATTTTCTCTCCGATAGGATTCCTGTCACCAAAAAGCTTATTGGCCAATACTTGCGTAATTATGACGTTTTGTGGATTATCATTTAAAGAAGCAACATTACCATAACGTACCGGAAATTTCATCACTTTCACAAAGTTGCTATCAGCAACAATAGTTTCTACATCGAAGCGTTCTTTGTCCAAGATAATCACATCCTTATTATACCATAAGATAGTAGAACTGCATTCTATATCCGGATCAGAGAAACCAGTTCCAGTAACAAAACGACTTCCGGGAGAACTTTTGTCCTCTTGTATCTGAAAAGCTATTCTATCTCTATCCGGAATATAGCTGTTTACAGTAAGCTCCTGTTCCGCATAACGGAATATAATAATGACACAAGCCATACTTAATGCCAATCCGATGATATTGATAATCGTATATATTTTAAACCTGCATAAGGTCCGGATAGCTAACTGTATAATCTTCATAATATTGCGTGTTTTTATTTCAATATCAACTCCTCTGCATCGCCAAAGGTATCATATCCTGTCGTAATTACCCAATCTCCCGTCTGTAAACCTTCTGTAATTTCATACTGCTGCGGATTCTGACGCCCAATACTTAATGGCACACGGATTGCTTTTGTCTTCGAAGCATTCACTTTGTAAATCCATTGTCCTCCTGTAGACTGATAGAAATTACCCCGTGGAATAATGAGCGCCCGTTCCGGCTGACCTAATTCAATCTGTACACGGAAGCTTTTGCCGACTCTCACATTATCGGGCATATCACCGGTAAAGACAAGATCGACATCAAACATACGGTCTTTTACTTCAGGGACTACTTTCGTTATTTTCAGCGGATATTTCTTTCCCTGATAATTGACGGTAGCAGGCAGTCCGGTAGTGATCCTGTCAATGTAATATTCGCTTAGCGAAGTATGTATCTTATACTGATCGAGTACCTTTATTTCGGCAATGCTTTCGCCGGAAGAAACCTGCTGCCCCGGAGTTACCCTAACAAAGCTTAGTTGCCCTTTTATAGGAGCCGTCACCACCAGGTTATTCAATCGCTCGTGAGTACGTTCATATTTCTTGCGCTCCCGTTCACGGTCATTGCGAATCAGTTCTTTACGAATCATCGTAACGGCAGAGTCATGTCGCAGACTTTCTTGTTGCAATGCCGCATTTTTTAGTTTGTAGTTATATTCATCTTCGGCTACTTGTAGTTGAGCCTTACTCTTTACTCCCATCTGAAACTCTTCCCGATCAAGGGCAATGCTCTTTTTCAGTCGTTCCAGTTCATAATTATTCGTCAGAGCCTGCTGCTTCAGATTAAGACTTTTCTGTTCCATCTCAATCTCCTGTTCCTGATAGGTAATCATTTGCTTTTCCCATTCGTCACGCTGGTCTTCAATGCTGCGAAGCAGGTCTGGATTGGAAAGGACGATAATGGTATCCCCCTGATAGAGCAGACTCCCTTCCTCACCAACGATGCTTTCAACGCTTCCCGCTTCGCGGGTATTGATTTTGATAGTCAGTATAGGCTGAATCAGTCCCTCCACATCTACATATTCCATAAAATTATCCTCTTTCACTTCCGCTATCTGAATATTTTCGGCATCAATACGTAATTTTCGGGGGCCTAATGACAGAACAATTACATAAATCAGAAAGGCAGCAAACAAAAGTCCGCCTATCAGATAGTATCTGTATCGAATGTACCAAGGTTTCTTTTCTAATTTTATATCCATGACTTTATCAGGTATTTTATATTTTTATTTATTAAAGCTAAGTAAGTTGCTATTCTATAAGAAGATTGTAATCTTCTGTCAATAGCATATTCCGTTCAAAATCGTAAAGTGTCATACTTCGAAGTGTGTAATATAAGCTCCAATAATTGTACAAAGCCGATACGTAATTACGGCGGGCACTATCTTTCTCGGCAATGGAAGCATTCAGATCAAGGATAGTGGATTTTCCCAGTATATAAAGTTTGCGGGCAACTTCATTTCTTCGTTGAGCCGTTTCATCTGTACGGGCAGCGATATGTACCCGTTGTGTTTGCAGATTAAATTGTTTCACCAGTTTGCGGACATTCAATTCAAAATCCGTCCGATTTTGCTCCACTTGCGTATATACCAGATCACGATTGGAACGGGCTACCCGCACTTGTCCTTTCCCTCTTCCCCAATCTAAAATAGGAAGAGCGATACTCAGACTTACATATTGCTGGTCTAACAGATTTCGATAAGCATCCGGCAGCTTTTCGGCAGTCTGCGTCAGTCCGAAACGGAGATAAATATCCGCTTTCAGTCCCGCATTAGCACGGGCTCTTGCCACAGCACTCTCACTTTCCAGTTTTCTTCGTTTCATCGCCTGTATGTCCGGACTGTTTTCGTATGCCAATGCCAATGCTTCATCCAGATTGACACTGAAATCCGGTACTTGCGAGTTGATACGCACACGAAGTTCCCGATCTTCCTGAATGCCCAGATAAGAACGAAGTTCCTGCATGCAATTATCCATTTCTATACGGGCATTCATACGATTTGTTTCTTCGGTCAGACGATTCAATTCTAACTGCAGCATTTCATTCTCTGTGATCGTGCCTATATTGTAACGCCCCTGAGCGTAACGATAGAGCGTATCGGCATTTGCATAATTGAAAGAAGCAATATCGTAATTACTTTGAGCGGTGGCCAAAGCGAAGAATTTATTAATTGCATTGGCGGAAACAAGTTCCAGTGTTTCCACATAACTTTTCTTGGCTTCCTGATAGCGTACCGGTTCTATACGTTTATCCCACTTCAGACTATTATAACCAAAAAGCGACTGGCGATATCCTATCATGACAGGAGAAGTTTGCCATGAGTATTTATGTTCGCTGAACAAGTCCATGCGTTGCGCAGATGTTTCGAGAAAAAGAGAACCTCCGGTCCAGGGAATATTCTGCGACAGGTTCAAAGTCAGATCGGTATTCAACAGATTTTGCTCGACAAACTTAACGGAACCGTCCCCCATTGTAATCTTATTGATGGCACGATTCAGATTAGGATCGGATGACAAACTCAAAGATGGCAAATAGTTAGCCCGATAATATTTGTAGTTCCAGTAAGCGGAACGAAAGCTATGTCGTGCAGTTCGTGCATCGGGTGATTCCAGACGGGCTATTTTCACCACCTGCTCCAACGACATCTCCATTGTTTGATTTTGAGCAGCCAGCAGTTCAGTCGACAGGATTCCGAGTGTTATATAGAGTATTTTCAGATTCATTCTTAGGTTTATTTGTTATTTACTATTCAAAACCTGTGCCATTCTTATATTTCATTCTAATTCAGTTATTTACATTTACTACGCTGTTACAAGCAGCGTGCAAATACGCACAAATTTAGTGCGCAATCGCACATACAACACATGATTATTATCCATATCTTTGCCCTTGCATTAAAACTTTAGGATAAGTAACGAATCATATACCCCATACCCTATGGATGAAGTCAACAAACTAGGAAAGATACTCATTGTAGATGATAACGAAGATGTGCTCTTTGCCCTCAATCTACTACTCGAACCTTATACAGAAAAGATAAAGGTAGCTACCACTCCCGACCGGATTGAGCATTTTATGACTACCTTTCAGCCCGATCTTATCTTATTAGATATGAACTTCAGCCGTGATGCAATTAGCGGTCAGGAAGGTTTTGAAAGTCTGAAGCAGATTTTGCAGATTGATCCGCAAGCTATTGTCATCTTCATGACTGCATATGCGGATACAGATAAAGCTGTACGGGCCATTAAAGCCGGTGCAACAGATTTTATCCCCAAACCTTGGGAGAAGGAAAAATTGCTGGCTACTCTCACCTCCGGTATGCGTCTGCGCCAATCTCAACGGGAGGTAAACATCTTAAAAGAGCAAGTAGAAGCACTCAGCGGACAAAGTTCTCCAGAAGGGGATATTATCGGAGAATCTCCGATCATGCAGGAAGTATTTGCAACCATAAACAAACTTAGCAGTACAGATGCCAACATTCTGATTTTGGGAGAAAACGGAACGGGAAAAGACGTGATTGCCCGACTGCTATACCGCTACTCCCCCCGATACGGCAAACCTTTTGTTACCATCGACCTGGGAAGTATCCCCGAACAACTTTTCGAAAGTGAACTGTTCGGCTTTGAAAAGGGAGCATTCACCGATGCAAAAAAGTCAAAAGCCGGACGGATGGAAGTTGCCACCAATGGTACTTTGTTCCTTGATGAAATCGGTAATCTTTCGCTTCCCATGCAATCGAAGCTGCTCACTGCGATCGAAAAACGGCAGATCAGCCGTTTAGGAAGCACACAGACCATGCCTATTGATGTTCGTCTGATTTGCGCAACGAATGCGGATATCCGCCACATGGTGGATGAAGGAAGTTTCCGTCAGGACTTACTATATCGTATTAATACAATTGAAATACATATCCCCCCGCTCCGCGAACGTGGGAATGATATCATTCTGCTTGCTGAATATTTTCTGGACCGTTATGCACGCAAATATAAAAAAGAAATGCGTGGCTTGACACGGGAAGCCAAAAATAAGTTGCTGAAATATACGTGGCCAGGTAATGTACGGGAGTTGCAACATACAATGGAACGTGTCGTAATACTGGGAGACGGTTCTTTATTAAAACCCGAAAACTTCCAGTTCCACGTCACCCCCAAGCAAAAAAAGGAAGAAGAAATTGTTTTGAACCTTGAACAACTGGAACGGCAAACCATTGAAAA
>ENA-OPXH01000459-OPXH01000459.1-human-gut-metagenome-genome-assembly--contig:-NODE-459-length-36808-cov-3.376813_pt1 | contig 36808 bp, 21 predicted proteins | sample MGYA00241521_ERZ502034 | MGnify/ENA primary metagenome ERZ502034 (study PRJEB25962, sample SAMEA2042103) | human gut metagenome | biome: human gut; feature: human-associated habitat; material: faeces... | reverse complement strand
CGGCATCCATCACAATTCCGGACTCTCCGTAAGTCCCCGGCCCTTTCGGCCAGCCCTTGATCTGGTTCGACTTGATCTTCATCTTATAGACTTTCTTTAATTCTTTTTCCCGCTGCTGTTCCGGTGTCAGCTTCTTTTTTGTTTTGCGTTTTTTTCCGGTCTTTTTCGCGGCTGTAGTTTTTGCAGTTGCCGAACTGTTTGTTCTCGCTGCATTTGCCTGCACCACCGGTCCCAGGCATAAAGACAGTGCAAGAAGCGCTGCCAGACATCTTCTTCCTATTTTTTTCCTATTAAACATATATTGCCCTTACTTTCGTTTACTGTTCTCTGCCGTTCCCCGTATGCGTCCAAATCAGATTTTCGACAGTTTTGTTCATTATACCACACTTTTCTCACTTCTCAAACCTTGCCGCTGGCAGCTTCTGGGGACGGGGCTTTTTGAGAAAAGCCCCGTCCCCATTTCAAAAAGCCCTGTCCCCATTTCAAAAGCCCCTGTCCCTATTTCAAAAAGCCCTGTCCCCATTTCACCGAAAAGCACTCGCAAAAAGGGCAAGAGCCATCGCTTTCGCGGTGGCTCTTTTATTTAAAGGGTTCCCTTCTCTATTATACAATGTATATTAAGGGAATGGAGGGTTATTTATATTATTTTAAAATGTGAATTGTCGGATAAATTAGTTTTTCTTTTTCGGCTGTCCGTAGCTCTTAAAGCTTTCCAGTACTTCTGCCATTTCTTCTTTAGACAGATATACCGGACCACCGATTGTCTTTGTACGGTACTCTAACTCAGCACAGAATTCCATTCCACATGCCAGAGAATAAGCGCTCTTTAAGCTTCCGCCGCAAGCGAGCATACCGTGGTTAGCAAGCAGAACTGCGTTGCTGTCACCGATTGTTTCAGAAGCTGCTTTCGCAAGCTCCGGTGTTCCGTATGTGCAATACGGAGCACATGGTACTTCATCTACACCGGCATCTGCGATTACATAGTGAGCTGCTCTCAGTGGCTGACGAAGTGTTGCAAATACTGTACAGTACATAGAGTGTGTATGAACAACGGCTCTACATTCTGGTTTTGTTTTGTACATTGCTGTATGAAGTGCCCACTCGCTTGATGGTTTCTTGTCTCCATCTACGATATTAGCATCCAGGTCCATGATAACTACATCTTCCGGTTTTACATCGAAGTATCCGATTCCTGAAGGGCTGATAGCCATATAACCTTTTTCTGCGTTATAAATACTGATATTTCCGCTTGTTCCGGATGTCAGTCTGTCAGCGCTCATCTTTTTGCCATATTCTACAATCTGTTCTCTTTCTTCCTGCATTAACATTGTTTTTCCCTCTTTCTTCATTAATTTCTGTTTCTTTTTCATAATCTATGCTAACTCCCTTAAGGATTTAACATCTGACGGTTTTTCAACCATTCTTTGTAATATTCCAGAATCAGGCTGTCCTCTTTCGGTGTGTAAATCGTTTCTGCCTGCTCTGTCTCTTTTTCGGATTCAATTCCGTAATATGCATTACAGATTCTTAAGCAGCCATTGATGGATGCTTGGCTGAATCCGTCCCGGATGATCAGTTTCTTTCCTGTCAGATCTGCCAAATGCTGGCATAACATCTTCGACTGGAAACCACCTGCACATCCTAAAATGTATTCTTTCTCATGTCCTGTCATCTCGCACAGACTTCTGTACTGTACATAGATAGAACATGCAATATCAGCTACGACTGCCCAGATCAGATGGATTGGTTTCATCGTTGCGTCAAATGGTGCTTTCATGACAAATCCACCCTTTTTCAGAGAACGTTTCTCTGAGAAATATAAGGATGAGAAAGACGCGGTACATAAATACTCGGTCTGTTTTGCCATTTCTTCTTCCAGTTCCTCATAAGAAGTATCCGGGAAGAGGAAAGCTTTCATCTTCTGATAGTTCAGTCCGGTAACGCCCGGGTTTGTCTCAACCTGGTAAGTATCTCCGCCAAGGTTGGAATCTGTCCAGCAGCGCTCCTGTTTGTCATAATATTTATAATCTGTGATTGTTGCAACCGGCGAAGTCGTTCCGGATACTACCGCAACATCTCCGACACCCATTCCAACACTCTTCAGCGCAATCTGTGTATCAGCTCCGCCGACGATGAATTCTGCATCGTTGCTGATTCCCAGCTCATCTGCCATTTCTTTCTTAATCGTGCCAAGGCTGTCTCCGGCTTTGGCAATCTCCGGCAGAATGTCCATGGAAATTCCATAGTCTTTACAGAGTCTTTCGGACCAGTCTTTTTCTCCAATGTCAAAGAGCTGTGTCTCGCATGCCTGTGATGGTTCGATAACCAGTTTGCCTGTGAACATTTCCCCGATCCACTCGCTTAAACTTGTGATTTTTGCAATACTCTCGAACTCTTCCGGGTATTTTTTGCGGTATCCCATCAGCTTTGCTGCCGGGAAGTCTTCTGTTACCCAGCGACCGGTCTTTTCATAAATGAATGTGCAATCTTCAATCTCTGCCATCCATGCACGGCCTCTGTTATCAATATTCGGAAGTCCCAGATAAGCCTTTCCTTCTTTATTATAAAGGACAATACTTTCTCGGGCTCCGGATGAAGTGATCGCACGTACCGGATGATCCGGAAACTCCTCCAACAATTCTTTACAGCCGTCTAAAAGATTCTGTTCCCATTCTTCCGGGAGAAAATACTGTGCATCTTCATACTGTTTATCTTTGTAATATTGATTTTCGTAATTTCGAATTCCCCAGATGGTTCCATCGGCACTGACAAGTCCTACTCTGGAATTTCCGGTTCCCATATCTACAACCAGATAATTTGTTTCCATCTGCTTTTCTCCTTATTTAACTGAATTAAATTATTTATTTTCCTTCATCCATGCATCGATGCGGTCAGCCAGAATTCTTGACTGATGATCTGTTACTTCATAAGTTGCACCGCAGATATGTGGTGTCAGAAGTACATTGTCCAGTCTTGCGATCTCCAGTGCTTCCTCTGTCGGAGGTTCAACTTCCAAAACATCCAGGATTGCTCCGCGTATCTTCTTATTTCTTAGTACTTCCATCAGAGCCGGCTCATCTACAACTGCACTTCTTGCTGTATTTACGAAAATAGCTGTTTCTTTCATCTTTGCAAATAAATCTGCATTGATCATTCCCTTAGTACTGTCAAGTACCGGAAGATGAATAGAAACGATATCTGAATTTTTGAAAATCTCTTCCAGTTCACATTTCTTGTAGCTGTCTTTTACAAAATCTACAAATGGATCATAGAAAGAAATCTCACAGCCATATGCTTCAAGGATCTTAGCTGCATGTTTTCCAACTGCTCCAAAGCCGACGAATCCGACTTTCTTTCCGCAAAGCTCGTTTCCCATCCATGTGTAGTAAGGAGTTGTTCCTTCTACCCATTTACCGTCTTTGATCCACTGTACTGCCGGAACCAGGTTACGCATATAGCTTACAAGAAGTCCTGACAGCATCTCTGCTACAGCCTGTGCATTTCTTGCCGGTGTGCAGAGAACCGGTATATTTGCTTTCTTGCATGCTTCTACATCAATATTTGCCGGATTTGCACGACAGTCTCCGATGAAAATCAGTTTATCATATCCATTTAATACCTTTTCTGTTACACGGTCAAGCTCTGTGATCAGTGCGTCCGGCTGTTCTTTCTTCAGAACTTCCAGCATCTCATCTTCATAATAACGCTCTCCGGTAGTTGTCCACGGATCATATACGATCTCATCAAAATAAGTTTCGAGTCTTTTTCTTTCGCTTTCAATAAAAGGTGCTCTGATTAATAATTTCATTTTATCATTCTCTCCTTTTTACTCTTATCCTGTTCGCTGTCGTTTCTATTTTCTACTAAATCTATTCCCCAAGTGGTTCAAATACAAGTTCTTTGGAAAGATTACTTTTCACAAGGCAATCATCATAAGCTCTCTTCGCTACATCTTCTGATACTTCTTTCGGAACTCCTGTAACTTCGATCTTATGTCTGATATATGTTTTTTTATCATCGTGATAATCAAGTGCCACTGTTACAATAACTTTTTTGAATTCAATTCCATCTGCTTCACAAATCTTACGTGCGCATACGTCCAAACATGCTGCATATCCGGCTTCGATGAAATCATGTGGTCCGAATACATATCCGTCTCCGCCATATTCTGTTGGATTGTCACAGTCTACGGAAACTTTTCCGTTAGAAATAACAGAGCCATATTTTCTCTCTTTATTCATACATGTAACCATTGCTCTTACCTCTTTTCTTTATCTAAAGCCGGGGCAAAAGTCCCGGCTATAATGTTTTAATTTTAGTAGAAGTCTTTCACTTCACCTTTGAAGTAATCATTTAACAGATACGGTACATAGACACCTTTATCTGTTACAACACCACTGATGAGATGTGGCGGTACTATATCGAATGATGGATAGATTCCTTTTACTTCCGGAATTGTATTCGGGATACCTCGGTAAGAAAGTACCTGTGCAGGATCTCTTTCCTCGATAACGATATCTTTTCCGTACATTTTGTCTTCATCCGGGATTCCTGTTACATAGTATGGAATTCCGAAATATTTTGCCAGAATGGAAATCTGGAAAGTACCGATCTTATTAGCAATATGACCATCTCTTGCGATCGTATCTGCTGCTGAAGTAAAGAGATCGATACCTTTGTGCTGCATAGAATAAGCTACCATATTATCTGTAATAACTGTTGTATCGAATCCCATCTGTGCACAGCATGTAGATGTCAGTCTAGCTCCCTGCAGATACGGTCTTGTCTCTGCACAGAAGATTTTAATATCGTTGTTGTTCTTTCTTGCTGCACGAAGCATCATTCCGATGATTGTCTCACCGAAGCACTGTGTAAGGATTGTTCCGTTCTTCGGGAACAGAGCTGCCAGGTTCTCTCCGACTTTACCCATTGTTGTATATCTTCTGTTCAGAGAATCAACAGTTCTGTTGAAACATGCTTCTACTGCACTTTTTCCTTCTGCAAGTGCTTCTTTTGCAACCTTTAAGCAGCCTTCTGTGATAATTCCCATACGGTTTGCTGTTGTCGGCCTTGCATGTGAAATATCATAAGAAGCCTGTGTTAAGAACTTGATCTGCTCTTCTTCTGTCTTTCCTTCTACTTCGTGTGCTGCCAGTGCCATTCCCATACCAGCTGCTGTATATGGTCCTGCACTCTGCGTAACCATATCTGTGATTGCCTGTGCAACTTCTTTATAAGTTGTACACTCAACAAATTTTACCTCTGTAGGATAAATTCTACGGTCTAATATTCTTACTTTTCCATTCTCATACCATGCTACATTTTCATACTGGAGCATGAATGCCAAATCCTGATCACATCTTTCCATCATACATCTTCCTTTTCTTATAGATACCTTCCGGACCGTTTTACCAGCCCGGAAAGTGATTTCTTTACTTATTTTAAATATTCTTTACCCACAGCTTTGATTGCTGCTCCGTCTTTCAAAGTTCTTCTTTCCTTGATCAGCTTAATACCAATCTGGATCAAAGCTCTCTCCATCGGTACTCTCTGGTCAACATTTGTAACAGAAGTAACTTCTTTTACTTTTGAGTCTCCAACGACACGACGGATGATTTCTGTTCCGGCATATCCAAAGGAATCTGCCATTACTTTGTCTGTGTAATATTTCTTGAATCCTTCTGTCTTGTACAGCGGGAATTCAACAAGCGCATCCCATTTTGCTGAGAATTTCTCTTTGAACTTATCTGTAACTTCTCCGATTGTCTTCTCAATCCATGTCAGGAATTCTGTATTTTCAGAATCTGTGTAGTATTTGTTTGCCCAGGCAAAGAACAGGTTTCCGATTACATTACCGATATCATATCCCATTGGTCCATAGAATGCAAATTCAGGATCGATTACCTTTGTTCCTTCTTGATTTACGAAAATAGAGCCTGAATGTAAATCTCCGTGGATCAGTGCCTGTGCATGATTCATAAAGTCATCACGAAGCTGTCCTACCTCTGCATGCAGGTCTTCATCTCCATAGAGTTTTTCTTTTACGAAATCCATGTTCTGATCCAGGATGATGTTACGTCCCTTGTAATCATAGTATGGCTCTGTAAATACCAGATCTTCTGAAATATCGCAAAGTTCCGGATTTGTAAATAATTTTACTTTTTCTTTCTTCTCTGCTCTGTTCATGATCAGATCTGTTGTTGGAAGCAGCGTATCTGCCATAAAAGTTGCAATATCATCTGCAAGTTTCGGGAAAGTCTTACCTGCTGCCATCTCTGTACGAAGGTTCTTGTAAGCGGAAATATCTTCCATAGATAATGCATACATGTTCTCATCATAGAGGTAAATTTCCGGAACAAATCCTTCTGATAATTTTCCTTCAATGCCAAGAATCTCTGCTTCAATTTTATTACGATGCATATCAAGCGGTCTTCCTGATGAACGAAGAACGGTATCTGCCTGTTTGATGATCAGAGATTTTCCTGTTTCCGGATTCCAGACTTTAAATACATAGTTGATGTTTCCATCACCGATCTCGATTGCTTCTAATTTTTCGTCTTCTTTAAAATATCCAACTTTTTCTACTGCATATTCTTTTGCTGTATCAACATTCAGCAAAAAATGCTTTGAATATTTATCCATTTTTTAATTCCTGCTTTCTGACTTTTAAGTTCTGTCTTTAATTTCTGTTCTTAGTTTGCTTTTGCAGCTTTTCCTTTGAATTTCGGCCATCCAATGACAATAAAGATTACACCGAAAATGATCATGAGGATGTCATACCATACATATGGCATAATAGTTACAGGAGCGATCTTAGCCATAGCACCGGCTGTCAGTAACTGTCCTGCATATGGTGTTAAACCATTGAATGCAGATGAGAACAGGTCAAGAATGCTGGCTGGTCTTGCCGGAGCGATATCAAACTCTTCTGAGATATCTTTTGCGATCGGTCCAACAGCGATGATTGAAATTGTGTTGTTTGTTGTTGCTACGTCTACTAAACTTACAAGTGCTGCGATACTAAGTTCTGCACCTACTTTGGATTTCATTCCCTTAGCCAGTTTATTCAGTAACCAGTCGATACCACCCAGATACTGCATGATTGCAACAAGACCACCTACGAAGATAGCGATGACTGCCATGTCCTGCATACCCTTCATACCTTCGTGTACAACCGTGAATGATTTTACAAATGAGAAATCTCCGTGGAAAACTCCGATAACCATTCCGGAAATAACGGAAATTGTCATAGCCATTACTGCATGCATTCCTGCCAGAGATAATGCAATGATTAAAATATAAGGAACTAAGTTCACAAAGTTGATTGCTCCGCCTGCGGAAATCTTAGTTGCATCAATCGGATACAATGCAAGTGCTACTACTGTAATGATAACAGCAGGTCCAACCATGAAAATGTTTGCTTTAAATTTTTCTTTGTTTCCAATTCCCTGTGTTGTTGTCGCTGCGATTGTTGTATCAGAAATGAAGGAAAGGTTATCACCGAACATTGCTCCACCTACTACTATACCGCTGACAAGTGCTACGCTTACGCCTGTTTTAGATGCGATATCAATTCCGATTGGCATCAAGGCTGCTACAGTACCCATTGAAGTTCCCATTGAGAAACTCAGTATACAACCGATTAAGAATAATCCCGGAAGGATCATGTTGGCCGGCAAAATTGAAATACCGATGTTTGTTACTGTATCTGTTGCGTGCATTCCGCTTGCTACTCCGTAGAATGCTCCGGCCAGCATGTAGATGATTACCATCAGGATCAATGTGTCATCTCCGCCACCTTTACAGAACATAACCATTTTCTCTGTAAATGATTTTTTCTCAGCTACCGGGCTTTTCATAAATAATGAAATTCCGGATGCTAAAAAGATACCGATCATTAATGGGAAGTTACCGAAATCTCCGGTTCCGATGCCCATTGCGAAATAAACTACCAGGAATATTACCAGAGGTAATAACCCCATAAAGCTTCCTTTCTTGTTGTTAGCGTTTTCCATTTTACTCTTCCTTTCTTAACGTTATATGTATTTTCTTTTTTTAATGAAGTTCCTGGATTATCTTGTGGTCTTTTGTTTTGTATCCGTTTCTTCATTAACAATAACGTTCGCTTGAATTGAATTTTGATACTGTGTCATGTTGTCGTGCGCTTGCATTCAACATAAAATGTCATTTTTCCTAAATACCTCTCAAAATCACATTTTATTACGTCTACCCTCCTTCGTCTGTTTTGCTATAACAACAAATTACAACATTGTCACACATTTGTCAACACTATTTTTGTTGCTTTTTTTTATTTTCTTTGGTATTTTCTTGACTTTTATAGTCATTTTCACAACTCGTTCCAATTTTGCTCAATTTTAATGTTGAAAAATGCGAGTTTTTTTGGTATTATATTCATGCATTCAATAATATTATATATTTTTCCTATAATAATACTGAAAGGATTTACGAGTTATGTTAAAGATTGACAGACAAAAATACCTGGACGAGGAACTTCATACATATGGAAGCATCTTGATCTCCACAATGAGTCAGAAGCTGAATTGTAGTGAAGAAACGATTCGAAGGGATTTAAAGGAAATGGAAGCGCAGAACAAGCTGAAGCGTATCCATGGTGGAGCATTCCTGCCGGATGCAGATGACAAAGGTGCACCCGTACAATTACGTGAAACATTTTTCTCACAGGAAAAAAAACGACTTGCAGCATGTGCAATTGATCGCTTTATTAAAGAAGGAGATACTATTTTTTTAGATTGCAGTACAACCTGCCTGGCACTTGCTAAGGAACTTGTGCAACGGAATCAGAAAATGACCATTATTACTAACTCTCTTCGTATTATAAATTTATTTGGCAATCAATCTTCTGCCCTGAAGCTTATTGCACTTGGCGGAACATTCCGTCAGCGTTCCAATTCATTTACAGGATATCAGACTACGGATGCGATATCCTATTACATTGCAGATAAGTGCTTTATCAGCAACTCAGCCATCGACTTAACCCACGGTCTGCTCGACAACAATATGAACGAAAGCCAGGTAAGAAAAGCTTTCATCTCTCAATCACGTAAACATTATCTGGTCGCTGACCATACTAAATTTTCAGATACTGCGGAATATAAGATCACAGATTTGAAAGATATTGATATGATTATCACAGATAAACGTCTATCCGATGTATGGGAAGATAAATTGCAACAATGCAACATTCCCATTTGTTATTGCTAAATACTACAAATCAGGTATAGAACCCTCAGGAGGCAATACAAATGTTAAACTTTCACTATAGAAACCCGGCCCGCATCTTCTTCGGTGACGGAGCTGAAAATAATATGTACGATCTTTTAAAAGAATATAAAGTTACTTCTCTGATGTTTGTTTACAGCGGAGATTTCATCAAAACACTTGGTATCTGGGATGTTATCAAAGATGCCTGCGATAAACTTGGAATCGATTTCCAGGAATGTGGGGAAGTTGTTCCGAACCCGAAGATCGAACTGATCCGTGACCTTGTTAAAGTTTGTAAAGAGCACAAGACAGACTTCGTACTCGCTGCAGGCGGCGGAAGTTCTGTAGATACAGCAAAATCCATCGCACTTGGTATTCCTTACGATGGAGATGTATGGGATTTCTTTGATGGATCAGCAACACCGGAAACAGCAGTTCCGGTTGGCGCTATTACAACTCTTCCGGCAAGTGGATCTGAGACATCCAATGCAGCAATCGTTTCTAACGGATTGATGAAATTAGGATTCGAAGATGACATGATCATTCCGAAATTTGCGATCATGAACCCAAAATATACCATGGGACTTCCGGCATACCAGACATCCTGCGGATGTGCTGATATCCTCTCCCACCTGTTAGAGAGATATTTCTCTGATGTTGCTCACACCGATACAACTGACTACATGATCGAAGGTGCTGTTCAGGCAGCAATGATCAATGCCAAACGTCTGATGAAAGATCCTGCAAACTATGATGCCCGTGCCGAGATCCAGTGGCTTGCATCTGTTGCTCACAACGGAATTCTGGATACAGGACGTGCCGCTGACTGGGGTTCACACAGAATCGAGCACGAGCTCAGCGCCCAGTATGGTATTACACACGGCGAAGGAATGGCAGTAATTCTCATAGCATGGTGCAAATACATGGCTGAAGTTAAGCCTTACAAACTTGCCCAGCTTGCTGTTCGTGTATTTAATGCTGATCCATACAACTACACCGAAAAAGAACTTGCTTACATCTTAGCCGATAAGTTAAAAGAATTCTTCCAGTCACTGAATCTTCGTACTTCCCTCACAGAGATGGAAATCGACGATGCACACTTCGAAGAAATGGCTAACAGAGCTACACACAATGACACCGCTCCGGTAGGACATTACGTACCGCTGCATGTGAAAGAGTTTGTTGAGATTCTGAAGCTTGCGATTTAAATTAAAAAGGGGACGGGGATTTTCTAGAAAATCCCCGTCCCCTTTTTAATTTGCACCTGGCACTTTCTAAAAATGCCCTGTCCCCTTCTTTATTTTCCACATGGTTTCCACAGATTATCCCCCGTTTTTCCACGAAGTTATCCACATTATTGGGATAACTTGTAAATTTCGTACATATCTTCCTCGTGTAATACTTTTGCAGATCCCTGGCTTCCGCCACATGCTGCGGCACATCTTTTTGCCATTTCTCGCATCTGAGCATCTGTAGGCTTGATTCCAAGTTCTTGCATATTTGTCGGCATATTGATCTCACGGTAAAATGATTCCATTGCCTGGATTCCTTTTTCAGCGATCTCTTCGTCTGTACCTTCTCCGGTCACGCCCATTACGTTTCTTGCATAGCGTTCGAATCTTGGAAGCGCGTCTTTGCATACATATCTTGCCCAGCTTGACCAGATTGCTGCAAGACCGGCGCCGTGTGTCACATCAAACATTCCGCCCATCTCATGTTCCAGCATATGGGTTGCAAAATCTCCACCATCATTGCCACAACCGGTCAGATTGTTATGTGCCAGTGAACCGGCCCACATTACTTCTGCTCTCGCTTCGTAATTTTCCGGGTCCGTATGCAAGATCTTTGCATATGTCATGACGGTGCGCAGTAAGCCCTCCGCGATAGTGTCTGTCAGCTCCATATTTCCGCCATTTGTAAAATAACGCTCCATGGTATGCATCATGATATCTGCGCAGCCACACTCTGTTTGATAGTCCGGCAGGGACATGGTAAGCTCTGGATTCATAATTGCAAACTTCGGGCGACTGATATCATCGTCATAAGCCCTCTTATCCTTCGTATCTGCCTTTGTAATAACGCAGCTGTTACTTGTCTCGCTTCCTGCTGCGGCAATCGTTAAAACGGACGCTACAGGCAAGAATTTCTTTGCTGTTCTTGTATGTGCAAATAAGGTCCACACATCTTCTTCCGGCTCCGCCAGTCCATAGGAAATCGCTTTCACGGTATCTATGACAGATCCTCCACCGACTGCCAGTACAAAATCCGCTTCCATTTTCTTGCCGAGCTCGATTCCTTCATATACTTTTGACAAATGTGGATTCGGCACAACACCACCAAGCAGCTCATATGTAATTCCTTCTGCCTTTACAGATTCCGTAACCGCATCCATCACCCCATTTTTCAACACCCGGTCACTTCCATACACGATCAGAAGCTTTGTTCCGCCATATTTCTTCACGTATGCGCCTGTCTGTGCATGTGTCCCCTTTCCGAATACAACTTCCGTCGGTGAATAATAATTGAAATTATTAGCCATTTTTCTCCTCCTGTTCTTTAGCAAGCTCTTTCCTGTTCTTTCTTATGTAAGCTTTCTTGCTTGTTTTTCAGCTTACCTTCTATATCTGCAGTTTCTCTCTGCAAGTATTATATACTGTTATTTTAACTCACTAAGGCTAAGATAGGCAAAGAATTTTTCTTTTATCTTCTTCTGCTTTCCAATACACATTTGGGGATACTCTTACTTGCTTTTACATATCCTTTCTGCCCTCTATTAATCATCCAGGGATACGGCAGATTGATGGGCGATATCCCTTACATCTCTTTTAGCTTATTGGGGATATTCTCCCGTATCTCCTTCTGGCTCATTAGCTTGCTTGGGGATACTCTCCCGTATCTCCTTTTACTCATTAGCTTGCTTGGGGATACTCTCCTGTATCTCCTTTTGCCTCATTAGCTTGCTTGGGGATACCCGTCTGTATCTCCTTCTGACTCATTGACTCACTTTGGGATATCTCCATGTATCCCTTTATAGCTTTTCTACTTCTCTTGGGATACCTACACTTGCTTTTGCGTATCCCTTCTGTCTTCAATTACCTATAAGGAGATACAACAAGCAAATGTTTTGTATCCCTTATATCTCTTTTAACTTATCGGGGATACTCTCCCGTATCTCCTTCTGGCTTACCGGCTCGCTTAGGGATATTTCACTATATCCCCTCTTCTCCAACACTCTTTATCAGGGATATCAAGCTGCCTCCATCACCATAATTTGCCGAATTATTACTGACATCTTCCTTCGGATGCTATAATCAAAAAAAAGCGCTGCTCTGCAGCGAATCTCCCGCCACAAAAACAACGCCTCTTTTTTCACTTTACTCACTCAGACATGTCTACTTACAATTTAATCATTTCTCATCTGAGCAGTTTTTCTTTGACCCAGTCTCTCTGCCTAATCTGCGTCAGAACTGTCAGCTTCCTCTCCATCCGCTTCTTCTGCGTCCAGAGAATCATCTGCATACAGGTCAGACAACTGATCTTCCAGATCTTTCTGTTCGCTTTTTAAATTATGGCGTCTTACCGCCCACACGATCACTACTACAAGCAGAATGATCAGTGCCAGGAGGTCGAGCCAGTCAAAGCCGAGCTTTGTATGTTCGATAATATATCTCATCTGCTTACCTCCTTTTTATACTTTGGCAGTTCCATTTGCCTGAACTGCTTCTCCTGCCTGTACAGTTTCACCTGCTGCCATTTCCGGCTGGTTTTCTGCCATCTCTTCGCGGATTTCCTGGATCTTCTGATCCAGGTCATCCTCAAAGTCATTTAATCGTTTCTTCTGATTCCGGTGATGTACCAGGATCATGACAACCAGTATAACTGCAACGATCAGTGCCGGTATATCCCAGGAATGTATTCCTAAGTTATGCACAAATTCATAATAACGCATATGTTTTACCTCCTTTTCCTGCTACATTTTCTACTGTTGCTTCTGCTCTTTCGTCGTTGGAAGTCCTCTCTTTGCAAGTTCGGTATCAAGTTCCTCTCTCACTTCGAATAACTTCTTCTGACGTTTCTTCAGGTTATGTGTAAAGAATCCATACAGGATTGCTGTTAACAACATAATCAGGAAATGGAGTACACAACACTTATGGTCATCCAATTTCTGGTTTCCAAGTGGTACATTGTTATCGCCTGCATTTACTAACTCACGAACCTTCGCGCCTGTTTCCTGTACTGCTCTTGCGATTCTTGAAGGTACGTTTCTTACAGAAGTTACAACTCTCTGAACAACATTTCTGTTCTGTGGTGTCGGGTTTTCCGGCGTATTCGGTGGTGTTACCGGTGCCGCTGTAATTGTCAGCTTACCTTCTACCTTCTTAATGTTGTAGTTTGCTGCTTTTGTTCCATTCTTCAATGTGTAAGTAAATGTATTCTTGCTGGTTCCGGTATTGGTCCGTGTTCCGGTTACATTGTATGTAGCTCCTTCACCCTTCGCAAATCCTTCTCCGCTTACAGTTACTTTCTTGCTTGTCAGTGCAGTTCCATCGTAAACCTTGCTTGCATCCGCACTTGTCAGTGTTACATCACGTTTCTCGATTGTAAGTTTACCATCGATGATCACGAATGTTACTTTCGCAAAGTTGTTATTTACATTTTCGAAATCATCTGCTTTCACATCCATGTCGTATGTTCCGGCATCTGTTCCCTTCACTGTTGCTTCACCGTTAAACTTGAAGTCATTTGCTGTGTACAGCTTGTTGCTGATATCAGTTACTTTGTATCCGCTTACACTGTGTGCACGTCCGTCGTACTTCTTGTTTCCTCTGTTCTCAGTGATTGTTACAACAACTTCATTTTCATCTGCGGTTACAGTAAGCTTTCCTTCTACTAATTCAATATTGTAGTTGTCAGCCTTTGTATTGGCATTCAGTTCATAAGTAAATGTGTTGTCGCTGGTTCCGACATTTAACTGGCTTCCGGTTACATCGTATGCTGCGCCTTCGCCCTTCGCAAATCCTTCTCCGCCTACGGTTACCTCATCATTTGTTAAAGGTTTGCCATCGTATGCTTTGCTGTCGGATGCAGATGTGAGGATCACATTTCTCTTTCCGATCGTCAGCACACCATTTTCAAATACGAATCTGACATTTGTGAAGTTCTTACTGATATTTGTAAAGTCGGAAGACTTCACATCCATCCAGTACTGTCCGGCATCTGTTGCTTTCACGCTTGCATCACCTGTAAATGTGAAATCATTGTCTGTGTACAGGCTGTTGCTGATGTCTGTTACTTTATAACCTTCTGCTGTCTTTTCGTCGCCGTCGTAAGTTGCATCTTTGCTGTTTCCTTTGACTGTTACGACTACTTCGTCTGTTACCGGTGTAACTTTTAATTTACCTTTTTCTGTCTTAATGATGTAGTTATCAGCGCTTGTATTGTCAAACAGTTTGTATGTAAATGCATTATCGCTTTCGCCTGCATCCAACTGGCTTCCGGTTACGCTGTATGTTGCGCCCTCACCAAGTACAAATCCATCTCCGCTTACTTTCACTGTATCATTTGTCAATGCTTTTCCGTCATAAACTTTTTCATCGGATGCGGATGTCAGTGTGACATTTCTCTTCTCGATTACCAGCTTGCCATCTTCGATCACGAATTTGACATTTGTAAAGTTCTTGCTGATGTTCTTGAAGTCTGCCGGTGTAATGTTCATCTCATAGCTTCCGGCATTTGTTCCACTTACCGTATCATTTCCGCCGAATTCAAAGTCTTTTACTTTGTACAGTGCATTGCTGATATTTGTTACATCATAGCCGCTTACGCTCTGTTCGCTGCCGTTATACAGTTTCTTACCGCTGTGCTCTTTAATATTTACTGTAACTTCTGCAGTTACCGGTGTGACTGTCAGCTTACCTTCTTTTGTCTCGATGATATAGTTGTCAGCCTTTGTTCCCTTGTTCAGTTTGTAGGTAAATGTGTTATCACTTGAACCTGCATTTGTCTGAGTTCCGGTTACATCATATGTTGCACCTTCGCCTTCTGCGAATCCGTCTCCGCTTTCATTTACAGTTTTATTTGTCAGCGCGGTTCCGTCATATGTCTTGCCAGCATCTTTACTGGTCATTGTTACTTTACGTTTCTCGATGGTCAGTGTTCCATCTACGATGACGAATTTCACATTGTCGAAGTTCTTATTTGTGTTCTTGAAATCTGAAGCTTTCAGATTCATATCATAAGATCCTGCATCTGTTCCGCTTACTTTATCATTTCCACTAAACTCGAAATCATCTTTGCTGTACAGCTTATTGTTGATGCTTGTTACTTTGTATCCTGTTACGGATTTTTCTGTTCCATCGTATTTGTATGTTCCACTGTTTTCTGTGATCGTTACGACTACTTCTTCCTTGCTTGCAGTTACGGTCAGCTTTCCTTTTACAACTGTGATGTCGTAGTTATCGGCCTTCGTTCCTTTGTTCAGTTCATAAGTAAATTCGTTATCACTCTCACCTACATATAACTGGCTTCCGGTTACATCATATGCTGCTCCTTCGCCCTTCACGAATCCATCTTCGCTCTCTGTTACATGCTTCTTGGTAAGTGCTTCACCATCGTAAGCTTTGCTTCCGGAGTCACTGGTCATCGTTACTTTACGTTTTTCAATTACCAGCTGTCCATCTTCTACTTCAAATACAACATTTGCAAAATTCTTGCTGATGTTTGCGAAATCTCCTGCTGTCATACCCATGTCGTAAGAGCCTGCATCTGTTCCGCTCACTTTATCTGTTCCGCTGAACTCGAAATCTTTCTCCGTGTACAGCTTGTTGCTGATATCAACTACTTTGTAGCCTTCAACAGTCTTCTTGCTTCCGTCATATTTGAACTTATCGTTGTTACCTTTGATCTTAACTGTAACTTTATCTGTTACAGGTGTTACTTTCAGTGTTCCTTCTTTTGTTGTGATATCGTAGTTGTCGGCTTTTGTGCCTTTGTTCAGCTTGTAAGTAAATGTATTGTCGCTTTCACCTACATTTGTGCGGCTTCCGGTTACGTCATATGCTGCACCTTCGCCTGTCGCGAATCCGTCTCCGCCAACAGTTACTTCATTGTTCTTCAGTGCTGTTCCGTCATAAACCTTCTCGTCTGATGCACTTGTCAGTGTGACTTTACGTTTCTCGATTGCGAGCTGTCCGTCTTCTACTTCGAATTTCACTTTACTGAAGTTCTTACTGATATTCTTGAAGTCTGCTGCCTTCACATTCATATCGTATGTTCCGGCATCTGTTCCCTTCACGCTTGCATCTCCGCTGAACTCGAAATCTTTTTCTGTGTACAGCTTGTTGCTGATGCTTGTTACTTTGTATCCGTTTACAGATTTCTCTGTTCCGTCATATTTCTCTGTGCCACTGTTTTCTTTGATCTTAACAACTACTTCTCTTGTAACCGGTGTTACTTCCAAAGTACCTTTTTCTGTCTTGATCACGTAGTTGTCAGCGTCTGTTCCCTTGTCCAGCTTGTAAGTAAACTCATTATCGCTCTTACCTACATTTGTCTGGCTTCCGGTTACATCGTATGCTGCTCCTTCGCCTGCTGCAAATCCGTCACCTGTTACAGTTACATCTTTGCTTGTCAGTGCCGTTCCATCGTACTCCTTGCTCACAGAAGCACTTGTCAGAGTTACATTACGTTTTTCAATGGTTAATGTTCCATCTACGATGACAAATGTGACTTTGCCGAAGTTCTTATTTGTGTTCTTGAAATCAGATGCTTTCACTTCCATATCATAAGTTCCGGCTTTTGTTCCTTTCACACTTGCGTTTCCGCTGAACTTGAAGTCATTTGCGGTATACAGCTTGTTGCTGATGTCTGTTACCTGATATCCGCTTACAGATTTCTCTGTTCCATCGTATTTGAATGTTCCACTGTTTTCTGTAATTGTTACAACTACTTCATCTTTGCTTGCGGTTACAACGAGTTTTCCTTCTACTTTCTTAATATTGTAGTTGTTCTCGTCTGTTCCCTTATTAAGCTTGTAAGTAAATGTGTTATCGCTCTCGCCAACTTCTGTCTGGCTTCCGGTTACATCATAAGATGCTCCCTCGCCTTTTACGAATCCATCTTCACTTACTGTTACTGTGTCGTTCTTCAGTGCTTTTCCGTCGTATGCCTTGCTGTCGTTTGCACTTGTTAATGTGACATTTCTCTTTTCGATGATCAGTTTTCCGTCTTCCACTTCGAATGTAACATTTGTGAAGTTCTTGCTGATGTTTGCGAAATCAGATGCTTTCACTTCCATGTCGTATTCACCGGCATTTGTTCCACTTACTTTTGCTGTTCCGTTAAATTCGAAATCTTTCTCTGTATACAGCGGGTTGCTGATGCTTGTCACTGTATAACCTTCGACGGTCTTCTTCGTTCCATCGTATTTCTCTGTGCCACTGTTTTCTTTTACTTTTACAACAACGGAATCTGTTACAGGTGTTACCTTTAACGTTCCTTCTTTTGTTGTAATTGTGTAGTTCTTACTGTTTGTTCCAGAATTCAATTCATATGTAAATGTGTTGTCGCTTGAACCTACATTTGTCTGACTTCCGGTTACATCATAGGATGCTCCTTCGCCTGTTGCAAATCCATCTCCACCTACATCTACCTGAGCATTTGTCAGTGCTTTGCCATCGTAAACTTTCTCGTCGCTTGCACTTGTCAATGTTACTTTACGTTTTTCAATGGTCAGTGTGCCATCTTCTACTTTGAACTCAACATTTGTGAAGTTCTTGCTGATGTTTGCGAAATCGGATGCTTTCACTTCCATATCGTATGTTCCGGCATCTGTTCCGTTTACACTTGCATCTCCGTTAAATGTGAAGTCTTTTGTCTGATACAGTGGATTGCTGATACTCTTTACCGTGTATCCAATTACGGATTTGGTTGTTCCATCATATTTTACTGTATCGCTGTTTTCCTTAACAACTACAGTTACTTTGTCTTTTACCGGTGTAACAGTCAGCTTACCTTCTGTCTTGGTGATCTCGTAGTTCTTGGCATCTGTGCCTTTGTTAAGTACGTAAGTAAATGCGTTGTCGCTTTCACCTACATTTGTCTGGCTTCCGGTTACGTCGTATGCTGCACCTTCATTTGCTGCAAATCCGTCACCTGTTACAGTAACTTCATTGTTCTTCAGCGCTGTTCCATCGTAAACCTTCTTGTCGGTTGCACTTGTTAATGTTACTTTACGTTTTTCAATTACCAGCTGGTCATCTTCTACTTCAAATGTAACATTTGTAAAGTTCTTGCTGATGTTCTTGAAGTCTGCTGCCTTCACTTCCATATCGTATGTTCCGGCATTTGTTCCTTCTACACTTGCTGTTCCACCGAATGTAAAGTCATCTTCTGTATACAATGGATTAGTGATTGCTTTCACGGTATAACCAGTTACTGTCTTCTTCTCTCCATCGTACTTGAATGTGCCACCATTTTCTTTGATCGTAACTTTTACGGCTGTTGTTACAGGTGTAACTTCCAATGTACCTTTGTTCGTTTCGATCGTGTAGTTATCTTTGCTTGTATCTTTGTTCAGTTTGTAAGTAAATTCATTGTCACTCTTACCTACATTTGTCTGGCTTCCGGTTACATCGTAGGATGCTCCCTCGCCCTCAACAAATCCATCACCTGTTTCGGTTACGTCTTTGTTTGTCAGTGCTTTACCATCATATACTTTATTCTGGGATGCACTTGTCATGATCACTGTACGTTTTTCGATGGTTAATGTTCCATCTACAATGACGAATTTCACTTTGCTGAAGTTCTTATTCGTATTCTTGAAGTCGCCTGCTTTCACTTCCATATTGTAAGTTCCGGCATTTGTTCCTTTGACTGTTGCGTCTCCGCTGAATGTAAAGTCTTTCTCTGTGTAAAGCTTGTTGCTGATATTTGTTACATCATAGCCTTTTACAGTATGTTCTTTACCATCGTATTTAGCAGTGCCACTCTTCTCTGTAATTGTTACGACTACTTCATCTGCATTTTCTGTTACGGTCAGTTTACCGTTTACAGTCTTGATGTTGTAGTTGTCTTTGTTTGTACCTTTGTTCAGTTCGTATGTAAATGTGTTATCACTTGAACCTACTTCTGTCTGGCTTCCGGTTACGTTGTATGTTGCTCCGTCATTTCCAACAAAGCCTTCTGCTGTTACATTTTTATTTTCCAGTGCTGTTCCGTCATATGCTTTGCTGTCACTTGCACTTGTCAGTGTAACGTCACGTTTGTCGATCGTCAGTGTTCCGTCGATGATCTCGAAGGATACATTACTGAAGTTCTTGTTAATGTTCTTGAAATCTCCCGGTTTCAACTCCATGTTATAAGTTCCGGCGTTTGTTCCCTTCACAGTTGCATCACCGTTAAACTTGAAGTCTTTCTCTGTATACGGCAGTTTGCTGCTGATATTTTCAACAGTGTAACCTGTTACAGTCTTTTCTGTTCCGTCGTATGTCTTTTTGCCACTGTTTTCTTTGATCGTAACTACAACTTTCTGGTCAGATGGTGTTACTTCGAGTTCACCATTTTTCTTTGTAATATTGTAGTTATCCGGATTTGTTCCTTTCTTCAGTTCGTATGTAAATGTGTTATCACTCTTACCTACTTCTGACTGACTTCCGGTTACGTTGTATGTTGCTCCGTCGTTTCCAACAAAGCCTTCCGCTGTTACTTTATCTTTTGTCAGTGCCTTACCGTCATACATCTTTGTTGCGGATGCAGAAGTCAGGGTGACATCTTTCTTGTCGATCTTCAGTGTGCCGTCTTTGATGATAAATTCGACATTGCTGAAGTTTGCATTGTTGTTAGCAAAATCTTTTGCTGTAAGTTCCATATCATAAGTTCCGGCATCTGTTCCCTTCACTGTATCCTTACCACTGAATGAGAAATCATTTTCAGAGTACAATTTATTGCTGATGCTTTCTACTTCATATCCTTTTACGGTCTTCTCTGTTCCGTCATAAGTGAACTTACCGCTGTTCTCCTGGATAGTTACTGTAACTTTGTCTGTTACCGGTGTTACTTCCAGAGTTCCTTCTACCTTTGTGATCGCATAATTCTTTGCAAGTGTTCCACTCTTAAGTGTATAACCAAATGTGTTCTTGCTTATTCCCACAACGGTCTGTGTTCCGGTTACATTGTAGTCTGCTCCGTCGTTTCCAACGAATCCTTCGTTCTCACCTCTGCTTGCAACAACTTCTTCCTTCGTTAATGCTTTACCGTCATAGACTTTCTTCGCATCTGCTGATGTCAGTGTTACCGGTCTAGGTGTGATCTTGTACTCTTTTGTAACCGTTCCTGTGTAGTTACCTTTTCCTTTGATTGTTACTTTAATTGTTGATACATCCGTAAAGTTATCTTTGTCATAACTTACTTCGTAATCGGTTCCTTCTTTCAAAACATTTCCATCTTTGTCTTTTACTTCCGGCGCCCATTTGTGTGCTTCGCCATCGTAAATGTGATCGGATGGATCATTGATCGTAATGCCTTTGTAAGAATCTGGATTTTCCGGATCCGGATCTGGTGTAATACTCTGCGGTGTAACTGTCAGTGTTCCAACAGACGTTGTAATCGTGTAGTTACCTGCTTTTGTATTCTTGTTAAGCTCATAAGTAAATGTATTATCGCTGCTTCCGACTGCTGTCTGGCTTCCGGTTACGTCATAAGTTGCACCTTCACCTGCTGCAAATCCGTCGCCGCCAACAGTAATGTTTTTGCTTGTCAGAGCTGTTCCATCATATACTTTGCTTGCTGTTGCAGATCCTAAAGTAACGGTTCTCTTTTCAATCGTAAGACTTCCGTCTGTAACTACGAATGTTACTTTTTCAAAATCTGTACTGTTATTTACAAAGTCAGACTCTTTCAGTCCCATCGGATATGTTCCGGCATCTTTCTTCGTAACGTTATCTGTTCCCTTGAATGTGAAATCAGATGCGTGATACTTCTTATTATTAATGCTTACGTCATATCCTTCTGCTGTGTGATCTTTGCCATCATATTTTGCACTGTTCGTATGACCTGTGATTGTTACAACAACTTCGTTCTTATCCTGGGTAACTGTAAGTGTTCCTTTTACAACTGTAATGTTGTAGTTGTCTTTCTTCGTATTGTCTTTCAGTGTGTAAGTAAATTCATTGTCACTGCTTCCGGCTTTTGTCTGGCTTCCGGTTACGTTGTATTCTGCACCTTCGCCCTCGACAAATCCGTCTCCGCTTACTGTTACTTTATTTTTTGTTAATGGCGTTCCGTCGTATACTTTCTCATCTGATCCGGATGTTAAAGTAACGTTTCTCTTGCTGATAATCAGCTGACCATCTTCCACAACAAATTCTACATTTGTAAAGTTGTTGCTCGTATTTGTAAAGTCTGTTGCCTCTACATTCATATCGTATGTTCCGGCATCTGTTCCTTTGACTTCTGCTGTTCCGCTGAATGTAAAGTCATCTATGCTGTACAGCTCGTTGCTGATGCTCTTCACTGTATATCCGGAATCTGTATGTTCGTTACCGTCATACTTCGCACTCTTGTCATTTTCTTTGATTGTTACTGTAACTTTATCTGTTACCGGTGTTACTTTCAAAGTGCCAGGTGTTTCCGTGATATTGTAGTTCTTAGCTTTTGTATTATCCTTCAGCTTGTAAGTAAATGCGTTTGGTTTTTCACCTACATTTGTAATGGTTCCGGTTACATTATATGTCGCACCTTCACCCTTGACAAATCCATCACCGCCAACTGTCACGCCATCTTTGGTTAATGCTGTTCCGTCATATACCTTCTCAGCATCCGCAGTTTTTAACGTAACGTTTCTCTTCGTAATTGTGAGATTTCCATCTTTAACTACGAATTTCACTTTGCTGAAGTTCTTGCTGGTGTTTGTGAAATCGGATTCTTTCAATCCCATTGCATAGTCACCGGCATCTGTTCCAGCCGCTTTTGCTGTTCCCTTGAACTCGAAATCATTTGTTGTATACAGATCATTACTTGTCGTTACATCATAATCTGTTACGAACTGTTCTTTACCGTTATACATCTTAGAATCTGTATGTCCGGTAATGTAAACAGTTACTTCCAGAGTGTCATTCTTTTTAACAGTTAATGTACCTTCTGTCTTTGTAATGTTGTAGTTTTCAAGGTTTGTTCCGTCTTTGGCAATGTAAGTAAAGCTGTTCGCGCTACTTCCGACTGCTGTCTGTGCTCCGGTTATTGTATAAGTAACACCTTCGTCACCGACAAATCCGTCTTCGCCGCCAACTGTGATCTCATTGCTTGTAAGTGGAGTACCGTCATATTCTTTGGATGCATCCGCAGATGTCAATGTAACTTTACGTTTCTCAATGGTGAGTTTACCATCTGTAACTACAAATGTAACTTTTGTAAAGTTCTTATTTGTGTTTGTGAAATCAGATGCTTTTAATCCCATATTATAGGAACCTGCATCTGTTCCTTTTGCTTCTGCTTTTCCACTGAACGAGAAATCGTCTTTTGTATATTTGCTGTAAGCTTTTCCATTGCTCTGGATGCTTTCAACTGTGTAATCTGTTACAGACTGTTCTTTACCATTGTATTTCTCAGTCTTTGTATTACCTACGATATTAACAACGATTTCATTCTCGTCTGCTGTTACAGTTAATTTACCTTCTGCCTTAACGATGTTGTAGTTTCCGGCTTTTGTGCCGTCTTTTAATTTGTAACTAAATTTATTATCACTTGTTCCGACATCTGTCTGGCTTCCGGTTACTTTATATGTCGCACCTTCGCCTTCAACAAATTTGTCACCACCGACTGTAACCGTATCATTTGTCAGCGGCTTCTTGTCGTAAACTTTACTGTCTGTTGCAGATGTCAGTGTCACGTTACGAGGATTGATTGTAAGACTTCCGTCTACTACTTCAAATGTTACATTTGTAAAGTTCGCATTCTTATTCTCGAACTGGGATGTCTTAAGTCCCATCGGATAAGTAGCCGCATCCGTTCCGGCTGCTTCTGCTTTTCCGCTGAATGTGAAATCATTTGCTGTGTAAAGTTCATTACTGATTTCTGTTACATCATATCCTGTAACTGTATGCTCTGTTCCATCATAAGTTACTGCTTTCTGATGTCCTGTAATCTTAACTTTTACTTCAGTTTCTACTGGATTTACTGTAAGAGTACCTTCTTCTGTAGTGATCTTATAGTTGTTAAGATCTGTTCCAGCCTTTGCTTCATACGCAGTCTCTGCAAAAGCATTCTTGCTTGATCCTGCATCTGTCTGAGAACCATTTACATGAGTAGTAACACCTTCACCTTCAACAAAACCTTCTGCTGTTACACCATCATTTGTTAATGGTGTTCCATCATACGTCTTACTATCTGATGCTGATGTTAATTTTACAGCTTTCTTTGTAATTGTCAGCTTCTCTGTTCCAGTTAATTCGCCAACCAAATCATTGCTTGTTACGCGAACATTAACTGTCTTGCTATCAGATACATCTTTTGCAGTAATTTCTTCACGGTTTGTTGTCCAGCTTTTGTCTGCTTTCTGATATTCAACTGTAAGAGTTCCAACCTCATTCTCTTTTTCCTTCTTAGCAACAGCTGTTGCTTCTCCGGCTGCATGAGATTGACCATTATATACTTCTGTTACATCCTTTGTATTTAATGTAACGTAATCTTTAATATCTTTCTTTTCCCACTGTGCTGTAAGCGTTACATTTCCATTCGGCATTGTAAAGGTATCACCACTATTAATAGTAGTAGTACCACTCAGTCCTTCAACTTTCCAGCCTTTGAATTTGTAACCTGCACGTGTAGGCTGCTCTTTTACAACTACGTCTGTATCTACATTATGTTTTTCTGTTGCGGTAGTTGAGCCATCGCTAAATTTACCACCGGCCAGATTGTACATAACCTGATATCCGGCAACATACTTCGCATAGTAGTTAGCAGCACCTGTAACTTTAGCTGGGAAGCTTGGTGCAGGAGTTGTTAAACTCTGATCTGTATACCATCCAGAGAATGTGTAAGTTACACCACTAACTGTCTTGGTTGTCGGGAAACTTTTACTTGTGACATCCGCTGGTTTTGTTGTTGATGAATCTTTAACCAAATAGTTCTTAGAACCTAACATTTCCCAGTTAGTTCCGTTCGCATCAAAAAGATAATATTTAATCAATGCTACTTTTTTACATTTAATGTTGACATTACAATCCAAATGCATATCTGGGGTTGTTCCATTATCTTTTGAAATCTTTGCCGGAACAAGTGAGATTTCTTCTACGTCATCTTCTGTAATAGTTACTCCCAGTTCCCTCTCGATTTTAGTCTTATATGCATCAAATATAAGTTGCCATGCATCATTACTTCTTGGAATTACATTACCATTTAAGGTTGTAGGCCATGATACTACACGCTGGTCAACATTATCAAAACAGTTTTTCCCACTTGTCCATGTAGCACCCTCTACATTAACAACAGCTGTTCCGATAGGGTTTGGTCCCCATTCGGTTGTTGCATTTGAATTTGCATCTTTTGTAGGATCTTTCAAATAATAAACCAAAGCTTCTCTTTTCTGTGTAGGATTTTCATCTTTCACAACTTCAATGGTCTTTGTTGCAGATAATGTTCCCCTAGCTGTTCCCTGTACACTTGCAGTAACAGTTGCAGATCCTTGACGTTTCGCTGTAACTAATCCATTGTCATTAACAGATAAAATCTGTTCATTTGATGAAGTCCAAGTTACATTTCCGGATGCATCTGCAGGTGTGAGATTAGCTTTAAGCTGTGTAGTCTTAAACTGTGTAACTTTGTCTGCTCCAGTGATTGAGATACCAGTTGGTGATACGGCTGAACGAACATGAACCGTATAGGATTTCGAACCTTTTGATTCCCCTGCCCAAGTAGATTTTGTGTAATTATCTGTTACGGTTACATCTCCCACTTTTACTCCAGTTACAACAACTTTTGAACTATTATAACTATCTAACGATACAATTCCAGTAGGATTCACACTCCATTTGTGAGTATATGTAGTTGGCCACATAGATTCAAGTTTTGTATCCAGTGTCACTGAATTGCCAACATAAATCGTCTTTTCAGTATCTGTATCTGCTACTGTTGCAATCTTACCATTTTCAGATGCTGCAGATACGTTCTTATCCTCGTTCGCTTTCGAGTCTGACTCCCCATCATCAGATGCGTCTGCGTCGTCCTTCTTGTTATCGGACTTTGCGTTGTCAGAATCATTTTTCTTTGAATTAGTTTCTTTCTTATATAATACATGAAATGTCTTATCTGATTTTACATCAGCAATTTTGTATGTATAAACATTTCCATCCACCTTCTTCGGCTGGATCGTATTATTATTCTGGTCTGTTACTTTGTCCAGCTTGAAAGAATTCTTTACAGTGATCTCAAAATTAAAAGAGTCGCCTTCTTTTACTTCTTTCATATATTTGCTGTCTGCGTAAGCAACAGTCTCTTTCTTTCCGTCAGAGCCCCATGCTTTAATATCACCGCCATCCAGTTTGGATTTCTGGATTGTAGCTTTATAGGCTTTCTCCTCGGAATCTTTCTTTGTATCGCCGGAGCTTGCATCTGCTTTCTTTGCAGTGTCTGCTTTCTTTGCAGTATCTGCTTTCTTTGCTGTCTGCTCCTGCTTTTTCTCAGTCTTTTCTGTAACCTGAGTCTTCTTGGAAGTGTCCGAAGTATTCTTATCTTCCTCCGTATTCACCTCCTGAACTTTGGCTTCTCCTGAGTCTTTTTTGTGTGCATTCGAAGCCGCCTCCTGCTGTGCTTTCTCCTCAGCAGAATCGTCCTGTTGCTGTGCTTCCGTTGTACTGTCCGATTCACTTGCACTCATATTGGTGCCAAGCTGATAGATTACATTCGAACTGACTAAAACTACAGCGAGAAGCATCGCCAACCAGCGTCTTGTCTTCTTCATACATGTTCCTCCTTACTTCTTTATCTATAAGTCTACATAAAATGTCTCTGTATACTTATTAAGACATTGGTTCCCGTCAAAAAGGGTCATTTTTTTATTATTTTTTTCATTTTTTTCATATGATGATTAATAGCTCAGAAAGCATTATTACTAATTAAAAGACTTTTCTGTTCTATTCCTTTCACTTTCTTTCACTAAAAATTGACATTTTCTGCCTTATTGCATTTTTATCACCTAATATTAAAGAGCCCAGAATTAAATCCGGGACTCTTTATTCTCGCGGAAACACTTTTATTATACGCTAACTTTTTCTTTCTTCTTTTCCACTTCCTTTTCTTTATTCTTGGTACACTTTTTCTCTTCCGCTATTCCGTTTATCAGAAACCATATTCCCTGCCCCAGTAATACAAAAGGTAATAACATCTGTGCAAAATTTGTTACATCCACCATTTTTCATTCTCTCCTTTGTTCCTTATTTTGGTAAAATATGCTCGTTTTCAATCGTTTTTCTAATTTATAATGTCTCCCAAATGTGTTTTTTTATCCTCTGAATGATACTTTTAGCTGAACATAGAAAAAGCGGGGGATAAAATCTATTTGAATAGCTTAGACTTTATACCTCGCTTTTATTTTTTTGTCTCTCTTATCTGATTCTTATCTGATCTTTTTCACTGCTGAAAACGAACCATATATTTTCTTATTTCCTGATTTCTTTAATGCACGCACTTTGTAAGAACCATTCTTCGGCGCATTTTTATACTTGTAAGATGTCTTACCTGTCGTTGTTACTTTCACCCATTTTTTATTCTTGTAACGATAAATTTCATAAGCAGTTGCGCCTTTCACTTTCTTCCACTGCAGCAGAACTGTTTTGGAAGAACGTCTGCATTTTCCCCAGCTTACTTTTGCAAGAGAAGATCCTTTGACCGTTACTGTAAATGTCTTTGCAAGAGACGGCGCGGCTTGCGGCGCTACTTTAATCTTTGTCTTACCTGCTTTCAATCCGGTTACTTTTCCGGACGCTGACACTTTACATACGGACGGTGTATATACCGTATATTTCATTCCGTCTGCAACAAGCGGCACATTTACAAAGCTGTTAAATATACTGTAAGAAATGCTTCTGGACGTTCCTTTCTTCATGCTGAAAGAATATAGCGGATTGATATAAAACAGATTTCCGTCCTGCTCTTTCGTTACCTCTACGTTTACATTTGCACTCTTATTCTTATAAGAAGAAGCCGATGCTTTCTGCACTGTGGTCGTTGAAAAATTCTGTACCCAGTAATGCACGCCGTTTACGACAACTGCACCCACGCCGATTCCCGTATAAGCAGACGTAAGAATATTTTTCTTATGTCCCTGCGAATTCATCCATGAAGTCATGGCGCTCTTGCTGCTTGTCTGTCCGGCAGCAATATTCTCGCCCATCATAATATAACCCTGTTTGCTGTCATAACAAACCGTATTGAAATCTCTTCCTGACGGACGTGTATGGGAAAATGCAATCGCAAGTTCCGCTGCACGAAGCATAGAGCCCTTAATCATCCGCTTATCCATCGTAAGCGTCTTAAGTCCTCTCTTGCTTCTCTCACTGTTTACTCTTTTTACAACATCAAATGCTGCGCTGTAATCATATTTCACCTTGACCGGCAGTTTTTCCATCTTCATATAAGAGCCATCATCCATCTTTGACAGGCCACTTATTCCGGTCATCACTGTGCCTGCCGGAAATGCTTCCGGTCCGATATAAGTGACAGAGGACGGAATCTTTACCTTTTTAATTCCGGTTCCATAAAATGCTACCCGGTTAATCTTTTCCAGCGCTGATGGGAATATCACTGATGTCAGTTTTCCACAATTTAAAAATGCCTGAAATGCGATCTCTTTTAATTTCTTTGGAAATATTATTTTTTCCAATGCAGAACATTCTCCGAAACATCCATTTAAAATCTGAGTCACATTGTCCGGAATTGTAATCTGCTGTAAAGATGTACAATATGCAAATGCCAGACTATCCAGTGTGTTTAATGTACTGCCAAGCGATACTTCTGTTAAAGAACTGCATTTATAAAACATTCTATAGGAAAGGCTCTTAATTCCTTTTCCAATCGTCACCGACTGAAGTTCCGTGCAGTCTTCACACAGATATAATCCAAGACTTGTTATGGAACCAGGCAGATTCAACGTTTTTATTTTTGCTCTGGCAAAAGCACCTTCATTAATCGCACTGACCGTCTTTGGAATTAGAATTTCCGAGACATTCGCATTGTTAAATGCATTTTCTCCGATCGTTTTTACGGAACCCGGGATTTGATAGGATTCAGCCTGTCTTCCCATCGGATATAAAACTAACGTTGTCTTCTTCGCCTCAAATAACACACCTTCTGAAGCACTGTATTTCGCATTTCCGGCTGCCACCTGAAATTCCTGTAATCCACTGCATCCATAAAATGCAAGTGATGATATATAGTTTACAGATGCCGGAAATGTCATCTGCGTCAATGCACAATTCTGGAATGCATAATCTCCGATCTGTTGCAGTTTTTTCGGAAGTACTAAATCAGCAAATGCACTGCAATCAGCAAATGCTGCTGTCGACAGTGTCGTCAATGCCCCCGGTAATTCTGCACTTGTCAGTTCGCTACATCTGTAAAATGCCGCTTCCCCGATTTTCTTCAATGTTGACGGAAAATCAACTTCTGTCAAATTTGAGAAATTAGCAAACGCCTGTGTACCAATCTCTGTAATTCCATCCTGTAAAATAATTTTGCGAGCCTTATTTTTATAAGCACTCAGCGGATAACTGGTGTCATAATTCCCGACAACTTTTCCTGTTCCGCTGACTGTCAGCGTCTGCGTGGTGTCATCCCAGTCATATGTCATGGAATCTACACTTGCTGCCCGTGCACGAACACCGGCAGCCTTGTTTTTCTTATCTTTCAACACATATTTTCCCGGTTTTTCTGTCTGTTTTCCGTTCTGATCCTTTGCAGAATCCTGCAACGTCACACTCTTACTCTCCACGCTGTCAGCAGCTGCCACATTCACCGGCGCAAATACCGTGGTCACCGCCACCGCAAACGCCAGGAGCACACCTTCTAATCGTTTCTTTTTCATTTGCTCTCCTCCATCCTACTGCAATGTATTTATAGATAACCTTTTATTATGAACTGTCCCTTCTACTAATTTCATTATTTTCTTTACTGCATACATCTATTATATAATATCCAATTCAAAAGCCTCCGGCTCCGATATCAGCTTTTCCGCGAATTCCGCATGTCCTTCCTCAGACAAATGCACACCGTCATATAGAAGCGGCAGCTCCCATTTACCGCAATTTATGCATTTAATGCCAAGCTGCTCTGCTAATGCCCCGTACAATTCGCCAATCTTCTGTGATTCTGTCACAATCCGGTCATCAGAAACCCACGAGCCACGCTTCATCACCGGCGGGACAAGCAGACATAATTCTATCTTGCCCTCACTTACTTCCGGCGTTTCCTGTAATCTTTCCAGAAAATGCTTCATTTTCTCTGTGGTCTTTTCTGCCGATGGTTCTGCCGCATTCAGGATATCATTCGTCCCGAGCATAAGAAACAACCATATCGGTGCAGCTTTTTTTGCCCAGGATTTGATCTGTTTGCAAATAAAATCCATCTGTCCTGTCATCTCCGGAATACATCTTCCGCAGATTCCATGATTTTTCACTTTGTATTCTGTTCTGTCATCCAGAATTCCCGTCCATCTTATCTCTTTCGGAAATCTTCCTTCTGTACCCACGCGGGAATCATACCCGAAAGTGTTCGAATCCCCGTAACAAATGATCGTTCCTGCCATCTTACTCTCCATACTGCTCCACAAGCCTTTTAATGTCTTGCTTCATCTGTCCTGCCACTTCATCCGGTCCGATGATCTTAATACCCTCGCCAAGCGAGATCACCCAGCCAAGGAACTGCCTGCTGACATGCACCTGTACTTTCACAGAGAAATGCTCCTTATCCACCGGCACCATCATAATATCCTTGCCAAAGCGGTCAATCATAACGCCCGCCAGATGATTTTCCACCAGCATTTTCACATCCTGCTCTTTTCCACCGTACATCCCGAAACTCTTCTTCGCATAATCTGCCATGTCCAACTTCTTAAAGTGATCTCTGCCCTCCCGACGCTCATCTATCATCCGAAGATTCAGCATCTTATCCACCCGGTAATGCTTGAGCATCTGCGCATCTGAATCATAACCAACCAGATAATAGTTCTCATCATCCCAGGACAGCCCCCACGGACTGATACGATAATATGCTCCACCATGGCGCAGTTCCATTTCCTTCTTCACATTCCACTGGAAATATTGAAAACAGATCTTTTTATTTTCGGAAATCGCATTATGGATCTCGTCTACAGTATAATAGATACTCTCATTCATCGTCTTGATCCGTCCGGAGACATATACCTGCCTCTGCAATTTCATGGCATCGTATCTGCTGACAAACGTCTCCAGTTTGCGAATCAGATCATTCGTCTTTCTTGCGGTAATGAATTTGGAAGACTGAATCGCATCCACCAGAAGCTTCAGCTCCGGCATCTCAAACGGGCGGTTCACCACATGATAGTGATAACGGTTTCCGACCTGTTCTCCCTCCACATCGATCCCAAATGTCTCCAGATCCCTGAGATCCGCGTAAATGCTCTTACGCTCCGCAGTGATATCGTATTCTTTCAGTGCCTCCATGATCTCCGGCATTGTAATATAATGCTCTTCGTCTGTCCGCTCCAGCATGATCTGCGCCAGACGATAGAGTTTGAATTTCTGATTCGTTCCTTTTGGCATTGCAATCTCTCCCTTGCTTCTACACGTTTCCCACTTTTTCTACTGCCCTATCTCTTATACATCCAGTTCTGGAAATCGCTCTTCCGTCTCGCATAATGCTTCGCTTTCTTCTCATACATCCGCTGGTCTGCGAGCTTCGCAATTTCACGGACAGACTCCCACTGCCGTTCATCACTCCAGACTGCTCCGCAGGAGACACTCATATGCGGCACTGTGTCACCGGACCAGTTATCCACAAGCAAATCAAAATTCTGCTTAATAATCCCAAACTGTTCCTCATCTGTAAACAGGATTGTGACAAATTCATCACCGCCGATACGATACGTTTTATCCGAACCGAATTTGCTCTGCAATGCCTGCGCAACGGCTTTAATCATATTGTCACCCGCCTCATGACCGAAACGGTTATTAATATTATGCAATCCGTTTGCGTCAATATAAACACACGCTACATTTCTGTATTCATTCTTATCAAAATTTTCAATCGTCCGTTCAAAATAGTTTCTGTTTAAAAGTCCTGTAAGAGAATCTATAATTCCCATTTCCCTAAGTGACTGATACGAAGAAATATTATTTACCGCCAACGAGAAAGTGCCTGCAACGTTTTCGATATAATCGGCATTTTTCCACACCTTATCCATATTGACAACGCCGAGTACACCGACAAAACGTTTTTTCACGTCATATACAGATGTTACGATATAGCTGTCGATATAATAGTCATACGGCAATCCGCAATCTCTCAGATTGTATAACTTTTTACCGAATTTCATACTTGTTCCGTCACCGTTAAATCCGGGAATAACAACTTTTACAGGTCTGTTTTCAGCCGCATTAATATCAAAATCATCTTTATTTGACCAACAGTATACTTCATCAATTATTCCGTTCTTGACCTTTGTAAAAAATGCGGTTTCGGCTTTCATATAGTCCGCAACTGTACCCAACGTATTCTCGATATTTTCAGTGTGCTTGTGTGCATCGAATAACGATTTTTCGACTTCGAGCATATATTCCACTCTTTCAATGTCCTTTTTTCTCAACGCCAAAAGCCATACAAAGTACGCAACAAGAATTGCTACCGTAATTATCGCCATTCCATACATAGCATGTTCGATTTGTCTTGCGATTTTCATAACAGTGCTTTCCGGTATAGAAAGCATAACCGACCAATTATTGATACCGACGGGAGTATAGTACAAATACATATTCTCTTTTACTCTCTCGGAATAACCGGCTAAATAACCGCTTTTTCCGCTTTTTATATCCGTGTCTATCTCTGAAGTTTTCTGACCTTTTACTTTATGCTTGCTCCAATCAGCTATATTTCCAAGCGACAAATGCCAAGTATCCATAATAAAATCACCGCTGTCACCGTCAATCAAATATATTGACGCGTTTTCGCCATATGAATCCGCAACATAATAAAGTGGAAGTGAATTAACCTCCGTAATGCCGTAAAGAATACCTATTGTTTCGCCTTCCTGCAAAATAGGCACTGCACTTTTCAGCACCTTTTTATCTCCACAACTTATATCCACTGTTGCATTTGTCGAAACGTATTCGCCTTTTTCAACCTCTTCCGCGTATGACAAAGTACCCGATGCGTCTACATAGTTTCCGTCACACGTTATCACTCTGTTGTCAGGTAATAATACCTCAAGATGTGAAATTTCTCCTCTCGTCATATATGATTTCAATATATGTTTTGTTTGATCGGAATCCGCGTTACCGCGACTTGCGATTACATCAGCTATAATTTCAAGCTGTTCTTGATTGTTGTATGTATTATTTTTTATTTCCTTGCCTAAATTCTCAGCAGTTTTTCTCAAAATGTCATAACATTGTTGTTCAGCTGCTTTTTGAACATACAGGCTTGTCGAAAATACAACTGCATATAAAACAACAAATATTGCCATTGTTACGGCAATAAATTTGCTTATTTTTCTTTTCTTCACTGCCATAATTCCACCTCTTAAAAGATTGACAATATTATATCATACTGCATACACAAAAATCAAGAATATTATACATTTTACGCATAAAAAAAGCTACTGTATGAAAGTAGCTTTTTTGTCTATTATCCCTGTTTTTCTTTTGTTCTTTTTATGATTTTCAAACGAGTATGCTCCTCACGTTCTTTTTCTTCAAGAGCATTCTGAATATCCTTAGACAGTTTGTCATAAAGAGGTATTGTGATATTTTCAAGAGCATTTGCTCTCTTTTGCGTTTTCTTTATGTTCATAGCCAAACGGTAAACCGCATTTTCAATTTCCGTAAGCTTAACCGTCATCACTTTAACTTCGTTAAATTTAACGCTTGCCTCGTCAAGTGCCGAGGAAGTTCCGTTAAATCCGTAAACAGGTCTGCCGTCAGGCTTATCAGCCGTAACAACAGGTATTTCAACACCCATAACACTGCGTAAATCAACTTTTACGCTGTTTTCAAGCACTGCCGAATGAGCAAGGTTCTGCACCTTGCTCACACCCATTATTACGTTTGCCGATTCCAAAGCCTTATATGCAGCGGCAAAGGTTTCTTCGATTTTCGCCTCGACTTCCTTTGCCTCCTCTATCAAAAGCATCATTTCTCTGATTAGGATATTTCGTTTTTTATCAAGCATTTCATAGCCTTGCTTTGAAAGACGCAATGTGTTTTTTGCCATCATCAAGTTACCTTTTGTAGGTGCTAACGTCTTTGCCATCTGAAATTCCCCCTCTCAGGATTATACTTCTTCGTCCTCCACAGGACGATAATATTTTTCAAGAGTCTTATCGCTGACTCTGTCAAGTTCACTCTTAGGCAGCATACCCAAAAGCTCCCAACCAAGATTTAAAGTATCGTCAATAGTTCTGTTTTCATTCTTACCTTGTGTAAGGAACTTTTCCTCAAACGCTCTGCCGAACTTGATATACTTCTTATCCATATCGGAAAGTTCATCTTCACCGATAACTGATGCCAAACTCTTTGCGTCCTCAACCTTTGAATATGCCGCAAAAAGCTGGTTTGAAAGTTCAGGGTGGTCGGCTCTTGTAAAGCCTTCACCGATACCGTCCTTCATCAAACGCGAAAGTGACGGAAGAATTGAAACAGGCGGATATACGCCTTTAAGGCTAAGCTCTCTGCCCAAAACTATCTGTCCCTCTGTAATGTAACCGGTAAGGTCAGGGATTGGGTGAGTAATATCATCGTTAGGCATTGTCAAAATCGGCACTTGTGTAACCGATCCCTTTGCGTCCTTGATAATACCTGCACGTTCATAAAGTGAAGCCAAATCTGAATACAGATAACCAGGGAAACCCTTTCTTGACGGAATTTCACCCTTTGAAGATGAAACCTCACGAAGTGCCTCCGCGTATGACGTCATATCGGTAAGTATTACAAGTACGTGCATATCGTGCTTAAATGCAAGATATTCTGCCGCTGTAAGCGCACATCTCGGTGTAATAATTCTTTCAACGACAGGGTCATTTGAAAGATTTAAGAACATTACAACCTTACCCAAAACACCGCTTTCTTCAAACGACTTTTTAAAGTAGTTTGCAACGTCATGCTTAACGCCCATTGCCGCGAATACGATAGCGAACTTTTCTCCGTTTTCGTCATCAGGGTCAACAACCTTTGCCTGTCTTGCAATCTGTACGGCAAGGTCGTCATGCGGAAGACCGTCGCCTGAGAATATAGGAAGCTTTTGACCTCTTATAAGTGTGGCAAGACAGTCTATTGACGAAATACCTGTCTGAATAAAGTTGTTCGGGTATTCACGCGAAACGGGATTGATAGGCTGACCGTTTACGTCACGAACTTCGTCCGCAAAGTAATCGCCCAAACCGTCAATCGGTCTGCCGATACCGTCAAGCGTTCTGCCAAGCATTTCTTTTGAAAGCGGCAAACGCATCGGCTCGCCCATAAATTTTGTTTTAGTGTTGGTAAGTGACAGATTTGAAGTACCCTCAAAAACCTGTATTACTGCTTTATCACCGGAAATCTCAATAACTCGTCCTATTCTTTTCTCGCCGTTGTCAAGAGTAACTGTAACCATTTCTTCATAGAATGTATCGTCTACTCCCTCGATAACTGCCAAAGGACCCTGAATATTATTAAGACCCATATATTCTATTGCCATATGCTCATATCCTTTCCTTTAGCTTTCATGGTTATAAATCAACTTGTCAAATGTTTCGTTGATTTTTCTCTGTAAATCATGGAACGGACCATCAATATTGTCATTTCCAATCGTGTATTTAATTCTGATAATGTCCTCGGCAATTCCACTTTCGCTCACCTTTGAAAGCACAATGCCCTTTTCGACACATTCCTTAATTCTCTTATCAAAAAGAAGAATTGTATCCATCATCTTATTCTGCTTTTCAAGCGGTACATATGTATCGTCCGCATGGAAAGCATTTTGTTGCAAGAAACCTACTCTGATTGTCTTTGCAACCTCCAAAGTAGCCTTTTGACTGTCAGGAAGAACGTCTGCACCGATTAGCTTAACGATTTCCATAAGACTGCTTTCTTCTTGCAAAATTGCCATCATCTTATTTCTCTTTTCCATAAAGTCCGGAGAAACATTTTGAGCATACCAATCAGTAACTTCACCGATATATTCACTGTAACTGTTAAGCCACTGAATAGCCGGATAGTGTCGTGCATATGCAAGCGACTTGTCAAGTGCCCAGAAACATCTGATAAAACGCTTTGTATTCTGTGTTACCGGTTCTGAGAAGTCACCGCCCTGTGGTGATACCGCACCGATAATTGATACAGAACCCTCACTGCCGTTAAGATTTGTAACATATCCCGCTCTTTCATAGAAAGCCGAAAGTCTTGACGCAAGATATGCAGGGAAACCTTCTTCCGCAGGCATTTCTTCAAGACGACCCGATATTTCACGAAGTGCCTCTGCCCAACGAGATGTTGAGTCAGCCATAAGTGCAACGTCATAACCCATATCTCTGTAATATTCCGCGATTGTAACACCAGTGTAAATACTTGCTTCACGCGCCGCAACCGGCATATTTGAAGTATTAGCAATAAGCATTGTTCTGTCCAAAAGCGGTCTGTTTGACTTAGGGTCGATAAGCTCTGAGAACTCGTCAAGTACCTGTGTCATTTCGTTACCACGTTCACCGCAGCCGATATATACGATAATATCCGCATCACACCACTTTGCAAGCTGGTGCTGTGTCATAGTTTTACCGGTACCGAAACCGCCCGGAACAGCCGCCGCACCGCCTTTTGCAAGTGGGAACATTGTATCGATTACTCTCTGACCCGTTACAAGCGGTCTTGAAATAGGCTGACGCTGTGTATACGGTCTTGCCTTTTTGATAGGCCATTTTTGTTTCATTGTTATGTCGATAATTTCGTCATCGCTCTTTACCTTTGCGATAATATCAACAATAGTGTAGTTGCCGTTCGGAGCAATCCATTCGATTTTACCTTTGATATTCGGCGGAATCATAATTCTGTGCTCAATAAGGCTTGTTTCCTGTGTTACGGCAATGATGTCACCACCTGTAACATAGTCGCCTTGTTTCGCAACCATTTCCACATTCCAAGTTTTTCTTTCATCAAGGTTAGTAACCTTTAAACCTCTGCCGATGAATGATCCTGACATATTTCTTATTTCTTTCAACGGTCTTTCGATACCGTCAAAAATATCAGACAATATACCCGGAGCAAGAGTTATTGACAAAGGGCCGCCCGTACCGACTACAGGTTCACCCTTTTTAAGACCTGTCGTTTCCTCGTAAACCTGTACAATAGTAGTA